>Ga0102953_1000030_pt1 | contig 84967 bp, 60 predicted proteins | sample SalPon2A_C_D2_MG_FD_78509 | JGI IMG/M metagenome (GOLD analysis project Ga0102953, IMG submission 78509) | Soil microbial communities from South San Francisco under conditions of wetland restoration - Salt Pond MetaG R2A_C_D2_MG | ecosystem: Environmental > Terrestrial > Soil > Wetlands | place...
ACCCCTCACCCCTCACCCCTCACCCCCCACCCCTCACCCCTCACCCCTCACCGAACCAGACATATGCTATAGTTTCACTAACGGGGACTTCCCGGCGACCGTCGACGGTTGACCATCGAAGCTGTCAAAGGCACGGTGAAATGCGCATCACCCTGGCATACAATCTGAGACGCGGCGACGACGAGGCGCAGGCCGAACGGCTCTCCGAAGAGGATGTCGATCGGCTCCTGGTGGCGTTGCGGCAGCTCGGCCACCGGGTCGAGCCGGTGGAAGTTTCGGGCCCCGCCGACCGGATGATCGACCGGCTGGTGAAATCGAGGCCCGATCTGGTCTTCAACGTCGCCGAGGGGACCGAGGGGGCGGTGCGCGAGGCGGTTTATCCGGCCATCTACAAAACCCTGGGACTGCCCTTTACCGGCGGCGACACCTCCCTGCTGCTGATCGACCTGAACAAGCGCCTGGCGGAAAAGGCCCTCTCCGTGCAGGGAATCGCCGTACCCGGAGGGGCGCTGATTACCCCCCGCGACCGGGAAATTCCCGAAAATCTCTCCTATCCCCTGATCATCAAGCCCAACTTCGAAGGTTCCGGCATGGGAATTCATCAGGATTCGGTGGTCGATTCCCCCGAAAGGGCCCGTGAAACCATCGGCCGGCTCCTGGAAGGCTACCCGGAAGGGCTCGACGTGGAGGAATTTATCTCCGGCCGCGAGCTCACGGTGCCGATGCTCGAAGAGTGGCCCGGCCACCTGCTGGAGATCGTCGAGCACGCCTTCTCCGGGGAGGGCGAACACAACATCTACGATTATGAGCGAAAAACGTTCGGGGACAGCGACGGGACGGTGCAGGCGATCTGTCCGCCGGAGCTCTCCCCGGCCGAGCGGCGGGACGTCCTGACCCTGGCCGAACGCGTATTCCGGGTCATGCCCTGTCCGGATCTGGGCCGCGTCGACATCCGACTGCACGAGGACGGCACCCCCTATTTCATCGAGGTCAATCCCCTGCCGCGCCTGCAGCCCGATGCCTCGATGATGATCGCCGCCCAGGCCCGGGGCCTCGCCTACGAGGAGGTCATCGACCTGGTAATCCGTTCTGCCGCCCGCCGCTACGGCATCCCCCTCACTTCCCGCCGCTCGATTGAGGTGCGGATCGGCGAAAGCCGCCCCACCTGCCGGGAACTAGACATCTCCATCGGACGTTTCCTGCCGGGGCCCTGGAACGCCATCACCGATGTTGCCGAAATTCACGTCGGGCACGTTACCCACGTCCGCGACGACGTGCCGATCGGCGAGGGCGAAAGAGAGACGACCTCCATCCGCACCGGCATCACCGCCATTGTTCCCCGCACCGGCAGCCTGTTCCACAACCACCTGGTGGCCGGGGGATTCGTCCTCAACGGCATCGGCGAGATGTCGGGCCTGACCCAGGCCATGGAGTGGGGGTGGCTGGAGACCCCGGTTCTGCTTACCAACACCATGTCGGTCGGCCTGGTCCACACCGGCATCATCCGCCACATGATCGCGGCCTATCCCGAACTGGGCCGTCAGGTCGACGTCACCATCCCCCTCGTCGGCGAGACCAACGACGCCTTCCTCAATGACGTACGCGTTATGGTCAACACCCCGGACGTGGCGATGAAGGCGATCGAGGCGGCCAAAAGCGGGCCGGTGGAGCAGGGATCGGTCGGCGGGGGGACGGGGATGATTTCCTTCGACTTCGCCGGCGGCATCGGCACCTCATCGCGCGTTCTTCCCGGCGAGTTCGGCGGCTACACGGTCGGGGTGCTGGTGCAGTCCAACTTCGGCAAGATGCACAATCTGACCATCGACGGCGCCGTCGTCGGACGCCGGCTCGACCCCCTTTATCCCGTCGAGACCCGCCGGGGCAAAAGCTACGGCTCGGTGATCGCCGTCGTCGCCACCGACGCTCCTCTCCTTTCGGCCCAGCTCAGCCGCCTGGCCAAGCGGGCGGCACTGGGCCTGGGCCGGGTCGGCTCCTATGCCGCCACCACCAGCGGCGAGATTGTTTTCGCCTTCAGCACCGGCAATCGCGCTTCGCGCGAGGCCAAGGAACAATCGCCCACCCTGAACCTCTCCTTCGCCTCCGACGAGCACCTCAACCTGCTCTACGAGGCCGTCGTCGAAGCGACGGAAGAGGCGGTGCTCAATGCGATGTTCTGCTCGGGCGGCATGACCGGTCGCGGGGGGCGGTTCTCGCCGCCGCTGCCCGCCGATACGGTCAGGGAGATCCTCAATTGCCGGAATCTTCACGGGAGGGGGTAGGAACGTCTTTCTTTAGGTTCAAGGAAAATGAACCGGAGCGGTGGTTTTCAGGAGCTAAGCTGGATGGATTGATTGATAAGAAAACCTTTGAAACCGGCGGGTCGCGTCCCGCCGGACGCCTTACTTTTTGGCCAGGCGGCGCCAAAAAGCAAGCAAAAAGCGCCTTCCCCTGGCGGGGGGCGACTCCTGTCGCAAGTGACTCGTGGTTCTGGTGAATAATGGCGCATGGAACGAACGGCGGGGCCTTGTGGCGATGAAGCAACGGCCTCCATAGATTGTTCCAACTTCCCAGTCGGGAACGTTCCCTCGGTCATTGAACCAACTTGAGGAAAATACCCAATGGGGAAGCTCTCCAGAAAATTTTGGGGATGAGCCCCAAAAAAGGGACGCAACGAATTGCGCCCCTTGATTATTTCTGTCGGTCCCCTTCCTGAATTCAGGCGTTATCCTCATCCGAGGCGTTTTCCAGCTCTTCTTCGAGGCCGGCAATCAGGTCGGCGAGGTTCTCCAGGTGGGCGGCGGGGGGATCGGGCAGGGCGCGCAGGGTGCTGTCGAGTCGGCGGGCGGCGGCCAGGGCGGCCTTGAGGGGGATCGTGGGGGCGATCGTTTCGTCGCCGCGGGCGGCGGAGACTTCCTTGAAGCGCTTGAGCACCGTCGGGTGGCTGCGTTCTTCCTCGACCACCGCCCGGCGCAGTTCGGCATACTCCTCGTCGCTGAAATCCTTCTCCTCGCGAGCCTGGCGCAGCAGGTCCACCGAACGGAAGTCGGGCGGCGGCTTGAGTTCGGCGCGGCGCGAGATCAGCTCCGGTTCGTCTTTTTCCAGGTAGCGATAGGCCAGGGTCAGTTTCTCGGCCGTCGGTTTCCTGATGCGGACCTCGCGTGCGCAGTACTCCTCGAAGGAGTCGTATCCCCACTGGCGAAAGAGCCCCTCCTTGCTGACCCTCAGCAGCTGCTCCCCCAGTTCGACCCAGGACGACTTGAACCGTTTGGCCGTCGCCAAAACCTGATAGCGATCCGATTCGGGGTCGAGCTCCTGCATGATGCGCTCGATCAGATGCTGGCCTTTCGATTTGGGGGGTGCTTCCATGGTGGTTCCTTGTCGGGAGAGGAGAAAAGGGGAGAAGTCTAGCACAGGGGATAGGGCGAAAAAAAGAGTTTTGGCTTGGCGACCCCGGCAGCCTCGGTTACAATTCCTGCCGAATCACACATTCGACCGGGAAGGCGGGAGAGAGCGATGAAGAACAAGAGATACGTGGTCGGCCCGGAGACGGTGCGCATGCTGGAACTCGGCCATCCCTGGGTGGTGGCCGACCGCTATACGGCAAAATGGCCGGGCGGCGGGGCCGGCGACGTGGTGGAGCTCGTCGACGAGCAGAACCGCCTGCTGGCCACCGCGCTGCTCGATCCCGGCAACCGGATCCCGGCGCGGGTGCTGGGCGTCGGGAAGCTGCGCTTCGGGCAGGCCTGGGTGCGGGAGAAGATCGCGCAGGCCTCCGTCCTGCGCGAGCACTGCGTCGACCTGGGGGAGAGCAACGCCTACCGGCTGGTCAACGGCGAAGGGGACGGCCTGCCGGGCCTCACCGTCGACCGGTACGACGACCATCTCATGGTCCAGCTCTACACACCGGCCTGGAAGCCCCACCTGCCGCTCGTCGTCGGGGCGCTTCAGCAGATCATTTCCCCGGCGGGGATCTACGAGAAATTCCGGCCGCGGAAAACGCGCGAGCTGGCCGCTGCCGGCGATTCGAAAAAATACAGCCGGCTGCTGGCGGGAGAGCCGGTCTCCGGCCGGCTGACGGTGGTGGAAAACGACCTGCGCTTCCTGGTCGACCTGGGGGAGGGGCTCAATACCGGACTCTTCCTCGATCAGCGCGTCAACCGCCGGGATTTCATGGCGCGCGCGGCGGGTCGCAAGGTCCTCAACCTCTTCTGCTATACCGGCGCCTTCTCGGTGGCGGCCGCGGCGGCCGGGGCCTCGCAGGTGACGAGCGTCGACGTCTCCGCCGAATACCTCGACTGGGCCCGGGAGAACTTCGCCGTTAACCGTCTCAACCCGAAGCGGTACGAATTCCTGGCGGGCGATTGCCTGGCGGTGCTCGACGAGCTCTCCCGAAAGGGCCGCCGGTTCGACATGATCCTCATGGACCCGCCGTCCTTTTCCACCACCAGGAAGAGCCGCTTCACCACCCGGGGCGGGACCTCGGAGCTGGCGGCGGCGGCTCTGGCCATGCTGCAGCCCGGCGGCCTGCTCATCACCTCATCCAACCACCAGAAGACCGACCTGCCCGCCTACCTCAAGGAGCTGCGCCGGGCCGCCCTGCAGGCCGGATGCGCCCTGCGGGTGATCCGGGTGGCGGGGCAGCCGGAGGATTTCCCCTTTCCGGTCACCTTCCCTGAAGGGCGGTATCTCAAGTACGTTATCGGCGTCAAGGTTTGAAAATCGTAGGGGCGAGGCATGCCTCGCCCTGGGCGACCCATGGGTCGCCCCTACAGGATGCCCCCGACCCCTAACCTACCCGGCCGGAACATTCTCCTCCTCCTCCTCTTCGAGGAAGGGGGCGAAGAGCTCGTGGTGGAGGAACTCGTAGCCGCGCAGGTTTCTTTTGTCCCGCAGGGGGTGCTCCGGCGGAAGGAGGAGAAAGGGGCGCGACTGCTCCCCGCCCACCGATCCGTGTCCTCCGACCTGGTCGTCGAAGCAGGCGATGCGGGCGCCGTCGTAGGCGCCGAAGATGATCAAATCGCCGCACCTCTCCCCCCGGCCGAACCGGCACAGCTCCCGCATCAACGCTTCCGGCTCCCCGTAGGGGCGCAGAAATGCCAGTTTCTCCTTGCTTGCCGCGGTCTCCTCACGGACCTCCAGGCAGCCGCGGTTATGGAAGAAGGCGACCGCTCCGTCCTCGCCCCGGGCCATCACGAAGCCGATCCCCTTGTGATGCGTCAAAAAGCGCAGCAGCAGCGGCTGGGTCTCTTCGACCTGGCGCCAAGTCAGGCGAAAGGGGTGTCCGGTGATGTAGAGATGGGCCAGGGAGCTGGAGTAGGTGATGACCACCCCGCCTTCCTCGTCGATCTTGACCGTCTCCGGGACCAGGGCGGTGATTTTTCGCTGCAGGTAATCCTTGCCGAGGCGGAACAGCCTGTGCCGCCAGCCCCGCTCCTCGAGCTCCTCCTGCAGGAATCTGAGCTGGATGCGGGTAAATTCGAGCGGCCCGGCAGAGATCGCGGCTTGCTGGTTCTCCTTGAGAAAGGCGCTGACCGCCTCGCCGAGAGTGGCGCCGAAACGGGCCTGGAAGGGGTAGCCAGGGGTCTGGCCGTGGTCCGAGAGGATCAGCAGCCGGTAGTCGGCTCCCGGTGCGTGGCGAAGCATGCGCAGGATTTCTCCGATGCGCTTGTCGGTGTATTTGAGGTTTTTCAGGGCCGGGGTCGAATCGGGGCCGAAATGGTGGGCCAGTTCGTCGTAGCCGCTGTAGGTGGTATAGATGCGGGGAACCCCCGCGTAGATGTCGGCGATGACCCCGAAGGTCTGGAGCTCCCGCAGGATGACGTTGCAGAAGATGCGGATGAAGGGAAATAACCCTTCACTCGGTTGCCAGGTGCGGGTTCGGCGGTATTGCCGGCGGTCATGGAGGTTGGTGAAGTACTCGAGGATGGTGGCGCCGGCCATGCGGCAGATTCGCAGCGGATGAAGCAGGAGCAGCAGCACGATGCGCAGACCGCCGAAGCGGCCGAAAAGGGTTTGAGGATGGGGAGACGAGACGGTGAAGACGCTGCGTGCGGCATCGCCGTCGAGGATGTTGGCGTAGGAGGAGCCCCCGCTCAGGATGCCCCGGCTTCCGCCGAAAAGCCGCTCGCGGAAGTACTGGACGTGGTCGAGGTCGTTGCAGCTGATGAGCCGGCCCGAGGCCTTCTCGTACCAGCGAAAGGCGGGGATGCCGCCGTCGTCGCCATAGAAGATGGCGGCCTGGGCGGCGGGGGTGGTGCAGGGCACCCCCGCCTGGTATTCGCGCAGGGCATAGCCGTCCTGGAGCAGCCGGGCGATATTGGGCAGGTAGCCCTTGTCCAGGGCCCGGTTCAGGTGGGGATGGGCCAGGCCGTCGATCTGGATGCCGACGAATCCGGTTGACGCCCCCTCCTGTCGGCGGGCCAGCCGCTCCTTGCGGAAGGGAAAAAACTTGCAGAAATAATAGAACCGGAAGAGTCGATCGATCGCCGTAGGCCAGAGCATCGCAAATCCCTCGGGGAAATTCTCCCAATTATAACACGGAGATAAGCGCGCACAAAAAAAGCCGGAGCCTTTCGGCTCCGGCTTTGCTCTGCTTTTTCAATTTCCCTCTCCCTGAGGGAGAAGGATTGTCGGCTCGGCTCAGCTTACCCGACAACCGACAACTTGTTGATCACCACCGGCTCGACGGGCACATCCTGGTGCATACCACTGTTGCCCGTATCGACCTTGCGAATGGCATCGACCGTCTCCATGCCATCGGTGACCTTGCCGAAGACCGCATAGCCGTAGCCCATGGGGGATTTGCCCTGGTGGTTGAGGAAGTCGTTGTCGGTGACGTTGATGAAAAACTGCGCCGTGGCGCTGTCCACGGCCTGGGTGCGGGCCATGGCGATGGTTCCCCGCTTGTTCTGCAGGCCGTTGTCGGCCTCGTTCTTGATCGGGGCCGCCGTCTTTTTTTGCTTCAGGGCGGCATCCATGCCGCCGCCCTGGATCATGAAGTCTTCAATGACCCGGTGGAAGATGGTGCCTTCGTAGAAGCCCTTCTCGACGTAACTCAAAAAATTCTCCACGGTCACCGGGGCCTTTTCCCCGTCGAGTTCCAGGGTGATATCCCCCTTGGACGTCTCCATGCGAACGAGGGTCTTTTTATCGCTCATGCTCATTGTCTCCTTCTGGTGCGAAGTGATTCGTTTCGGGGCATCGGCCGAAACGGCGGGTCGGCAACGCCGGGCCCGGTTCCGAGGGGTACGGCGTACGCCTCGCAAACAGGTCCGAGGATTGCCGTGGGTACCATGGAAAAGGACCGTTTCGGAGCTGACACGAATCTAGCACGGGGTAGGGCGGGAATCAAGCCTCGACGGAAAGCGGTTTGGCGGGATTAAATTAGACGTTTTTAGTCTTTTGGCGTTGCTCCGGCCCGGCACAGACGGGCGGGGCGCAGGCCGCGCTTGGTCTGGATGAGGGCGTAGAGGGATTCCTGCCCCTCCATGAGCTGGACGATCTTCCCGTGGATGGTTTCGATAGGTTCGTGAAAAGCATCATAAATAAGGAATTTACCTTCCTGACCGACACAAAACTCCTGCACGCGTTCCGACTGTTCCACGGTTTGTCTCCTCTGAGGAAAAGGGTGTTCGGTTCGAGGATTCATCCCCTGAGAGGTTGATGAAGGATTGATGGAGAATAAATTATGCAAGGCTAATGCCGGTCCTTTCATTTACTTTTAAGTGAAACGAAAAGGGAGGGTGGCTGTGTATTTGCGCACTTTTCAACCAGTCGGACAATTGAGGATTTTTGCGCTTTGCCACGTGGATTTTTCTCTGGCCTCGGCGGGTATTCCCTCCGGCATCAAACGCAACGGCTATCTCAAGTTAGAAACTTACCGCTTTGCCGGTCACAGGGTATACTTCCTCCCTAACTGTGACCGGCTTTTTTTGTTTGAGGGCCGGGCGAGGACAGGCTTCCGCCCCAGTCAGGCTACTGGGGTCATCGGTCTATCTTCGGATAGCACAAAGTTCGGCTTCAGGGCAGCGAAAAGTTGGGGCGGGCACCCGAAAATTCAAAATAGAATGGTTTCCCCGACATTGGTGATTCGAATTCTATACAGGCCGTAGCGTGAGATCCGTTAAAAAGGACTCGATAAAAGTTGGCAGATCGGGCAAAATCCGTATAATGATACCTAATAATCATCGTCCATGGAGGAAATCTATGTCAAAGCGTGGATTCATACTGGTCGTTCTGCTGGTTGTCGCTCTGCCATCTGCTCTGTACGCCGTCGGTATGGGGGGGATGGGCGGTATGGGAGGAATGGGTGGCATGGTGGACAAGGTGTACCTGCAGACCGAAAACGTCGGCAAGGTCGTCTTCAGCCACAGTCGGCATGGAACTAGTTGCAATGTGTGTCATCCGAGACTCTTCCAAAAGAAGAGCAACACCACGCGGGTCGGCATGAAAGCGATGGAGAGGGGCAAATCCTGTGGCGCCTGTCACAATGGAAAGACGGCTTTCACCGTCACAGCAAACTGCACCATCTGTCACGCCGGCGATATTGTCTACAAGGACACGGGCGCCGGAGACGTCACCTTCCCGCACTCTGCCCACATCGAGATGTTCGGCTGCGATGAGTGCCACCCCGACCTGTTCAAGGCCGAGCGCGGGGCGAACAAGGCGACCATGGAAAACATGGAGAATGGCGAGTCATGCGGGGCCTGCCATGACGGTAACATGGCGTTCAATGTCGCCGAAGATTGCGATTTGTGTCACGCGATGTGATTTTCGGCAAACAGGATGTACGATACAGAGGGCTACGGGTGCCGAATCTGTCGCCCTCTACTTTTCCGTCTGAAAGCCCGGCAAAGGATTCGAGCTTTATCAGTCAAGCCGTCCGTCGAAAGGTAGTTTTTTCCACCCATGAGCCTGTCGAACTTGGTGGATCGTGACGAGAAAATGGGAATCGAGGACAGATTTTTGCAAATTTGAGCGCGCCCTGGCATTTGTACGGCGGATGGTGACCGAAACATAGATATGAAAGCCCTCCTGGTCTAGACTGATCTCGGTGCGATGGCTTTTTTCTGGGGGGGAAGACATGAAAAAGTGCGAGTACATTGATCGGTGCAGGGTCTATGAGAAATATAAGGATTCCTGCGGCGGGGAGTGGTTTTTCGAAATGCATTGTTGGGGGGGATAAAAGGCAGGAGTGTGGACTGATGGAGCATCATTCGAAACCTGTAATGGGCGAGCAATAAAACGCTTGTTTTTCGGATATTCGACAAAATCCATGATGGTAATGGAGGGATGTCCTTCTTGATGATTTTGGGGACTCTGGTCCTCGGGAATATAAACGGTTCCAATACTCATAGTCGTTTGGTAAAGAGTCTGAACTCGTTGGAGGTGAACCGGTGATATTTCACCGGTTTTTTCTTTCTTGTGAGATTTTTTTTGATTCTCCGTTTTAAATTTTGTATTGTACCCCTTTGAGTTTACCCTTCTGATTGGAGAAAACGAGGGACATGAGTTCAGAGTCGGATAAGAAGAGCAGTTGGTTCAGACAAGCGGTATATCTGGCGATCATCGTGATATGTATTTTATTGCTGCTACGGTGCAGTGGTACATTCAAAAATGCATCGAATGGCGATGGTGGCGCTGAACGGGCGCAGGAGCTCCCGGCAAGTTCGCGCGAACCGGTCATCGCATCCTCCTCGGATCAATTGCAGGCCCATAAAGAGACCCCGGTATTCAAAGCGGACAACGAACCCAAAGAGGTAAAGGTCGACCCGGGAACCGTCGTTCAAAAGAAGAAGACGCCACCTGTCCTCAGTGCGGCCAAAACGGACTCGCACCCGGTGAAATCCCCTTCGGACGGGAAATCAGAAGAGAAGGAGATTGTCAAGGCCCGGCCCGGCCGTGCCGGGGAGGCGAGCGCGACTCTGGCGGGAGGACCCTGGAAAAAAGACTTGGAGCAACGGCCGGAGCCGGAGAAGGCATTATCGGGGGCAGGCGAATCATCCTCGATCAAGGGGGAAGTGGTCGGGCCGGTGACGTCTGCCGTAGCATTGCAACAGACCGCGAGTGCCAACGCAACACCTTCGACTCAACCCGACATGAGCGAGAGCATTAAAATAAAACCTTCGCGGAACATGTGTCCCGGGGGGCCCGCCACCGGGGAATCGGTGACAAAGGTGGCAGCCCCCTCAGGAGAATTCTTCACCGATCCGTTCACGGGAATGAGGTTCGTCCGGGTGAAGGGAGGATGTTTCAACATGGGTTCCAATAACGGTGACCCGGACGAGAAACCGGTGCACGAAGTTTGTGTCGACGACTTTTATCTTGGGGAGTTCGAGGTTACGCAGGAGCAGTTTGAGTGGATCGCAGGGTATAACCCGTCCTCCTTCTGGGGGTGCGACCGCCCGGTTGATTCTGTGAGCTGGGAGGATGTGCAGATATACCTGCGAAAGTTTAATAGAGCAAGTGGCAGAAATTACCGTCTGCCGTCGGAGGCGGAGTGGGAATACGCTGCCCGCGGCGGCTTGAGACAGAAGGCTTTCGCGGCAGCCCTAACCGGCAATAAGGAGCTTTTGATGGAGTATGCCGGATATGTAGAAAACCTCGGCAAGCAGGATGCTTATGCGGAGAGGGGACCAAACGAATTGGGTCTGTATGATATGACCTACAACGTCTGGGAATGGGTTTCGGATTGGTATGGAGCAAATTACTACGCAAAAAGTCCCCGTATCAACCCGCAGGGGCCAAGATCAGGTTCCCAGCGCGTCATTCGAGCGGGTAGCGGAACTCGCTCAGAGCCCCAGTTGGCAGAGCGTTACGGAGCTACGCCTGATAAGGCATACAACTATTTTGGCTTTCGTGTCGCGTTCAAGGCAATGGTTCTGGCAGACAGCCAGCAGAAAGAACGACAGGCCGAAATTTCCGGTACCGCTGTGCCCGCCAGTGTTGTGGAGCCTAAAGAAAACAAACAGGGCTCAGCCGAAAATGGCTGAGCACCGCTCTGCTTTGCGGCGCCGCGGGTCGAAATATATCATCGAATAGGAAAAGGAGTTCGCCCAACTATCCCGTTCATCGAAGGGAGAAAGAAGGAGAAAGGAACGTAGTTGCGTTGTTGCGATGCCGCCGCTAGTTACAAAAGTCCCTCGGGCGGTCTGCCTCGTCTGAAAACTCGGCGTTGTTGTAACAGGCTGTACCTGTTCAACCCTTACAACGTTCTCCTGGCGGACAGGAGTTGGTTTAACGGTGGGGTTTTTGCGGTAGGGTTTTTGTGTCTGCGGCGGAGAAATCCGGGGACATAATACCGAAAAATCTCACGGGTGGCGGGAATTGCCGTAGATCGTGATAAAGCCCTAGCCGATCCTGGCATTCCTCCTGGAGGTTGCCCGGATCGCTGCGCATGAGAAAAGATCCCTTATATCGGCGCTGGCTTGTACACAAGGGTAGATCTACATTTGGGATACCTTGGACAGCCCCAAAATTTGTTTCTGGATTTGGAAGCTTGACGAAGCTTCATCTTGGACCCGCACTGAGGACAAGTAGGGGTGTGGTAATCGCCCTCTAAAGCTTTCTGCAGGAGCTCCGACTGTTTCTCCTCGGCTAGTATCTTTATCGCAGAAAGAAAACGTTCGCCGGAAATCAGCTCCAGTTTTTTCCCTTTGGCGAATTCAATTGCTTCGGAGGTGAATTCTCCCGAGGTGATGAACTTGCCATTAGCAACCCCCTCGGCGGCCATGACGCCGAAGAGTTCGCGAACTGGTTTGACACCAACCTTGTAAGTCGTCCATGCCTTGACCTGGACAATGCCAATAGGCTTCTCCCTGCCGGGTTTGTAGACCCAGATATCCACGCCCCCGTCAGCTCCGATCCTCGTTTCTTCTGGAGTGTATCCGATCAGGCGAAAGTAGTCGGAACAGAGTGTTTCAAATCGTTTCCATTCCAACGATTGCAGGAGAGGCAACGACCAGTAATCAGGCTGTTTATTTGACGGAAGCGAAGAGAGCCATGTTTCACCTTTCGATAGAGAGGTTCCCTCGGGTTCGCCGGAGCTGCCTTCAGCTTTGAATCTAGCCCCGATCTCTCGGGACTCAAAATCATCAGTAGCGAGTTGAATTTTACCCTTGCTTGGTGAGCGTCCGGGTTTGAAAAACCAGTACAGCGCGATGGGAATAAGTGCTAGAAATGCAATAGATAAACCGACCTTCAAAAATTTTTCGACACCAAATTTGAAGATCAGCATCACGCCGAAAATAACAGCAGCTGTGAGAAAACTTTCTGTTGCTCGGTCTTTCCGACGCCTTCTTTTTGTCATATTTCCCCTCTCTTGGTCATCTGCTCAGCCTTTAAGGATGCTGGCGTTCATATTTTTGCGGTCTACTTTACCGGGGGCGTACCACGAGGCCAAGAGAAAAAGAAAAAGGGCCCAGCCGAAAATGGCTGAGCCCTTGATTTCGAAGGCCGGACCCTAAAAAACAACATAAGCTCCCAAAATATAAAAATAAAACATTTCGTCACTTCTGTGGGTACCCCCAAAAATACCCCCAGGTTTTCGTTGCTGTCTTTAGACGGTGTCGGCACCTTCTCACCTGAAATAGGCTCAGTGCACCCTTGAAATTAATTTTTAGCTAATTCCCCCGCCGGGGGGCTATGCGGGAGGAAATTGGGATTATTCGTCAGGACCTCCTGAAGTTAGATTTTTGCCTCAGAAGTGTCTACGAACCAAGGGGCGATTCAAGGTGGGGCGTGATCTCGGTGATGAAACAGGTAAATGTTCGTGGGTCAAGAAGGGGTTTTCGTTGACCTAGGCGGCAATTTCTAGTATTTTGGAACCCATTAATTTTTTGGATGTTTTTGGGAGAGATGGAGTGACTTTCGGGGCGGGGTAGATTGGTGAGACGAGGCCGCATAAGTCTGCTGTAGCAGACCTGCGGTTTTTTTGTGTCCCGAAGGCTAGCTCAGCTGCCAACCCTGTTCGTTGTCCAATCTTGGTAACTAACTGTGGACTGCCCCATGGAAATCATCGACAACATAAATCAACTGCTCGGTGACAACCTGAAGCAGACGATCACTCCCGGCTCCAAGCTGAAGATTGCCGCCTCGTGTTTCTCGATCTACGCCTATGAAGCCCTCAAGGAGCAGTTGGAGAAGGTTGAGTCGCTGGAGTTCATTTTCACCTCCCCCACGTTTGTCCCTGACGAGGTGACCGACAAGGTCCGCAAGGAAAGGCGCGAGTTTCATATCCCCAAGGCAGAGCGCGAGCGCAGCTTTTACGGCAGCGAATTCGAAATTCAGCTTAAAAACAAGCTGACCCAGAAAGCCATCGCCAGGGAATGTGCCGACTGGATGCGGCGCAAGGCGACGTTCAGGTCCAACCGGACCAAGGCGCCGATGCAGCAGTTTGCCTGTGTGCAAGAAGGTGAACCCAAAGCAGCTTATCTGCCGCTCCATGGCTTTACGGCCGTCGATCTTGGCTACCAGAAGGGTGACGCCGTCTCCAATTTCGTCAACAAGATGGATGACGCCACTTCCGCAAAAAAATTCCTCGATCTATTCAGCCAGATCTGGGACGATTCCGATCAGCTCGAAGACGTCACAGCACGGCTCTGCGACCACATCGCCTCCGTCTACCAGGAGAACTCCCCGGAGCGCATCTATTTCCTGATGCTCTACAACATCTTCACCGAGTTCCTGGAGGATATCAGTGAGGATGTGCTGCCGAATGACCGCACCGGTTATCAGGACAGCCTCATCTGGCAGAAGCTGTTCAACTTCCAGAGAGATGCCGCTACGGGGATCATCAATAAGCTGGAAACTTACAGCGGCTGCATTCTGGCCGACAGTGTCGGCCTGGGCAAAACCTTCACGGCCCTTGCGGTCATCAAGTATTACGAGCTGCGCAACCGCTCGGTGCTGGTGCTCTGCCCGAAGAAGCTGGCCGACACCTGTCGGTGACTACAACCCCGACTGGGCTACCTCCTTCAAGGAAGGCGCTGTCAAATACGTCTATTTCGTCGCCGAGACTAAAGGCTCCATGTCCACCATGCAGCTCCGTGGCCTGGAAGAGAAGAAGATCGAATGTGCACGAAGGTTTTTTGAAACCCTGAATGCAAGGTTAAGCCCCGAGAATGTCAAATATGACGTGGTGACTGATTACGGGAAACTGATGGAGGTTGTCGGGGTGAAGGCTGCGTCTTAGTCAGGAACAAAAGCAGCTTGATAACCCTGACTTTTGATCTGTTGGGTCTGAAGAACCTGACCTATAGCTGGCAAAGGTTCGCCACTGGATGGGTCCAAGGGTAAGAATGGTAATTCTATGGATTTAGCTATTGATGAAAACAGAAACATAATTTTTGAAGGTTCTGGTTCATACGGTCACGCATTGTTTCCAACACCTTTAGTGTCGCAGGCCAATATTGTATCTCCATCTGAAAACCCAGAGAAATATGCGCCTCCTGCCTCGTTAACTGAATGCAAGTATATTTTTAGAGAAGATAGCTATGACCCTGTTACCAGGATTCGAAGGGGTCGTTTCTATAATTTTAGAAGCACACAAAGCTGGTATGTTCGCCCACACCCCGCTGCAATATTCTCCACAACCGACCAGAAAGAAAACGAACAACGCCCTAGATATTGTCAGATATTTTCTCACACCTCCTTGTGGAGCCAATTTATTCGGCAGGGAGATGTCCGTCCGTTGGTCATCTTGGGAAGCAAGGATCGGTTCACTCTTTGGAGAATTCTGAGTATAGAGACGAACATTTCAGGTGAAGAGTTGGTGGTGCTCAAAGGTAGGCATGTTTTTGGAGCACTACCAGATGTAGAAAAAGAGAGAATCCCCGCTGAGAGACGCGAGAAGGTATTGGCATGTTTGGATAAATTGCAGGAGGATATTTTTCGTGCAAGTCCCGCGTCTGTGATCGATCGAGCAAGAGATGCCGCATCTTCTATTTTGCGTGCCCACCTTGGAGATGACCCTAGTCTTAAGGTGGATGCTGATTTAGACCCTTTAGTGAAAAAAATTCGCAGCATGGGGGGGCTTGCAAACGTCGGCAATGCGGGAGACATTGTGCGGATCTTACACTCAAGGGCCAAGCCGTCCGTTCAAGAAAAAATCCCGGATCTCCGCCAAGCCCATGAGCAGGATGCAGAATTCGCTGTTCAGTGCGTAGGGTCGATTCTCTGTGATCTTGGATGGGCAGAGTGGCCTTAATTTTGGAGGGGCAGGCATGAGCGACATTCAGTTGTTCAAGATTGTCAATGGCCATGTTGCCGAGTTGGCCGGACAATCTGTTGCTGTCGAGAAGTCGTTGCAGACTCTCATGGAAAAGAACCTGGAAACCTTTCTCGGGGTTCGTTTTCTTGCCTCCGAATATTCCACCGGCAAGACCCATGGCGGGCGGATAGACACCCTCGGTCTCGATGAGAATCACTGTCCGGTCATCATCGAGTACAAGAGATCCCTCAACGAAAACGTCATCAACCAAGGTCTGTTTTACCTCGACTGGCTCATGGACCATCAGGCCGAGTTCAAGCTTCTCGTGCTGGAAAAGTATGGCAAGGAGGAAGCAGACAAGATTGAGTGGAGTAGCCCCAGGCTGCTTTGCATCGCGGGCGATTTCACGAAATACGATCAACACGCGGTTCAGCAGATCAACCGTAATATTGAGCTGCTCCGATACCGGAAATTCGAAGATGAACTGCTGATGATTGAATTGGTCAATGCGACCTCTGCACAAGGTGTCCAGGCCGTGACGCCCGATAATGGCAAGGGCGGCAAAGTTCAATACAAGACCGTCAGTGATAACCTCGCCCAGGCAAAACCAGCCCTCCTTGACCTCTATGAATCCCTTTCTGCTTTCCTGATGTCACTTGGCGACGACGTTCAGCAGAAGACGCTCAAGTTCTATGTTGCCTTCAAGCGGCTCAAAAACTTCGCCTGTGTCGAGATTTACAATCAGGCCGAAAAGGTGCTCGTGTTTGTGAGAATCGACCCGGACAGCGTGGATTTGGAAGCCAACAAGGGGTTCCTCCGCGATGTGCGCAATATCGGTCATTTCGGTACAGGTGATTTGGAGATCACCATCAGGTCGTTGGAGGACCTGGAGCGGGCGAAGTCGTACTTAGTACAAAGTTACGAGGTGAGCTAGGACGTAAAGCTAAACGTTTAAAAAGGAGCTGACAAGAGAGACGAGTTAGCGGGACCTTTGGGGGATCTATGGACACGGAAAAAACCGCTGAAGTTATCAGGCTGAAGCAATCAATTGACAACTCAGTGGTCTTGGAACGCATTGGTAATGCACTTAAGTATGTTAAGGAACTCGAAGACTTAGCTAAAAAGCCTATCTTTGCGGTTAACGACCATAACCGAACCTATTATTGGGAACATCAGGTCGAAAGCCTCCCAGAAATCGAAACTAATAAAGATGAAGGGTGGCTTCTAGTCCCCCGGCTATTGCCTGATGATCCCCCTCCTTGGCCAAATGTTCTAGATGGTTTTGTACGTGTAAAAACTAGTCCTGATATCCCGCCTGTTCTGGATGAAGAAGCCCTGGACGAATTTCTCTATGACGAAGACGCAGAAGAAGATCCTGATTGTAACCGGGACGAAAAAATTGCTCTTATCCGTCGTTCTTTCCAATCCTATTTGAGATCTTGGGAGACCTGGGCTGAGAAGGAAGGGCCACGCCGCAAGACAATTGCGTTCTACGAGCAGCTTTTCTCTATACACCGCATGCTTCTCGCCGATAGCGCCTCAGATCCTGTTGAGTTTGTCTGGGGGGTAGGTATCGGTATCTTGAAGGCAGATAATGCCATTGTAAGGTATCCGGTGCTAACACAATTGTGCGAAACGGAACTTGATAAAGAGTCGATGTCTTTGATCGTTCGTCCCCGTGATACCGATCTTGTCATCGAAACCGGCCCTTATCTCGCCCTGGAATTTGAAACGGCCCTTGATGCTAAAAAGGCAGCAGAAGATTTTTTGCGGACATCAGACAAGGGTTTTAACCCATATGAGGTGACCTCTTTTGAGGGGGCGTTAAAAGCATTTACATCGGTTGTAGATTCACGAGGTATTTATTGGCCTGACAAGGATGATGATGCTACGACGACAACCCTTCCTCCGGCTGGCGAGGTCCTGAAGGTTACTGATACGTGGACTTTGTTCGTTCGGCCACGAAGTGCCCATTTTCTATCGCAAGACATAGAAGAACTTCTCGCCCAGCTCGAAAATGGAGTTTTGCCTGGCCCGGCTGTCGAAACTATTTTTAACGACCCAGACCAAACGGCCCCAGTGTTCGATACCTTTAATTGGCGTGGTGTCTCTACACCTGTTGTTTCTGGTTCAGAGGTTAAGGAGCTTTATTTCCCAAAGCCCTACAACGAGGACCAGGTAAAAATTATCGAGCGTCTGGAGCAGGCCCCCGGAGTGGTTGCTCAAGGGCCTCCGGGGACCGGGAAGTCGCATACAATAGCGAATATTACAAGTCATTACTTGGCACAAGGTAAAAGAATCCTGATTACCTCCAAGGGTGAGCAGGCATTGGAAGTTCTCAAACAGCACCTCCCTGAATCTATCCGCCCTCTCGCCATTAGCCTGCTTTCAAACGATCGAGCTTCATTGAAGGAGATGGAAGCATCGATTGAGAGCATCTCCTCCCGAATACAACAGGAAAACCCTACGACGCTCGATTCAAAAATAAGACGGACTCGTGAAGATATTGATAGTCTTTGTTCCGATATTGCCCGTATTGAAAATGAAATGCGCGAGTGGGCACGAAAACAACTTTCAGAAATCCCCTACGCAGACAGAAAGGTCAAACCCGAAGAGCTGGCTAGAATTCTTGTCGAGGAAGAGCCAAGACATACCTGGTTTCCTGAGAGCCTTGATTCTGCCGATTCGGAGCCTCTTTTTGATGAGGCTGACATCGAGGGGCTAAAAAAGGCAAGAAGGTCGATGGGGAGCGACCTTGTCTCTTTGCTGTGGACGTTTCCGGCGCTTGAGGAAACACCCTCTTCTCAAGATGTCGGTGCCCTGCATGCTGAACTTAGTCATAGACAGTCGATGCAGAAGGTCGCCTCAGATGAAGGGCTTCCGAAAGTATTTGGCGACCATGCAGATGACGGTGTGGTTTTATGTAAAAAGATGCTCGATGTTCTCAGGCAAGCGCATGAAATTTCTTCTCTTTATGGCCATCCTGAAAAAGGCTGGATGGAACCTCTATGGAAGCGCATTAAGTCTCAGCGCAACAGTGAGGGGCTTGATGACTGTGCGGTTGTCGCCTTGATAGAATATGCTAAATCGGCGTCTACTTTTGACGAAGCTCGTGCGCCATTTGTCGCCTCTCCTGTTTCTTTAGGCGGCGCAGTCGTCAACGAAACGGTAAGAGCAGCAATAAATCGTCTTGCAAAAGGGGAGGCCGCATTCGGACTTTTATCCGGTATCGGTAAGGGGGTAGCGAAAAAGGCAATTTCAAGTATCAAGGTTTCCGGCCACGCGCCCCAAACAGAAAACGAATGGGGCCATGTAGCTGCATTTATTAATTTTCAAGGCAGTGTTGATGAGGCGGTCGCACGTTGGGACTCTTTTAAGGCTGAATTCAATCTTAAAGAATTAAACGAAGGCAAGAAGCTGGATGTCGCCCGTCAAATAGGAATGGCCTGTCGTGAACTTCTCGACATGTTCGATTTTGTTACTTCCGGTTGGCCAATGCTTCAAAAGAATTTTTCCAGAGTTTTCCCTGGGTCCAGAGGCACCTCCGGGCTGCTCTCTACACCGAACGATATCGAACGTTATATTTCGGCAATGGAAAACCATCTTGGCCAGGCCGGATTTGTAGGGGCTACTTCAAAGTTAGGGGAGTACCGGCGGCTGTTTGGAGTTCATAAAACAGATCTTTCCGAGCGGGCACTTAAGATTCTTAATGCACTCGGAAATCCCGAAAGCTCTCGCGAGAGGATCGAAGCGGCTTGGGATGAACTTAGGACATGGATTCGTCGTCTGGAGTCCCACATTGAGGCTGGCAATATGATCAAGCATGTGACAGCCAGTATCAAAAAGTCTGGAGCAAGGGGGTGGGCGCACGCTCTTTTAAATACCCCATGTTCTGGCGATATTGACCCGTTACTTCCTTCCAACTGGCGTCAGACATGGGAGTGGGTGCGCAAAATGAAATTCCTTGATGAGATTGATGGTCGAGAGAGACTATCAAGTCTCGCCGAGATGTTTCGGCAAAAGGAAAGGGCGCTTGCTCGCAAAAGCGAAGAGCTTGTTGAAACCCTCATCTGGCGCCGCTTGGCGGACATGTCTCCAGCTCACCGTAGGGCGCTAGTGCAGTATTCTACGGCCGTTCGTCGAATTGGCAAAGGAACTGGCAAGAAAAGAGCACCTAAATATCGCCGAGAGGCACGGGAGGCCATGCAAGAAGCAGTCGGCGCTGTTCCATGTTGGATTATGCCGACTTGGCGTGTCTCAGAGACCCTGCCGAGTAAGTTTGGCTGTTTTGATATTGTCATCATCGATGAGGCTTCCCAGGGCGATATCCGTGCTCTTCCAGCTATGCTCCGTGGCCAAAAAATGTTGGTTGTCGGTGATGACAAGCAGGTTTCGCCGATTACTGTGGGCAAAACTCACGATTCCGTTGCAAGACTTGCTGATAAGTATCTAAGTGGGTTCGACCTTGGTAAACGCATGACTCTGGAAGATTCCATTTACGATCTTGCCCGGGTCGCCTTTGCTGCTGACAATATTTGTCTGAGAGAGCATTTCCGATGTGCAGAGCCAATCATCCAATTTTCAAATCGACTCTGCTACAACAACCAGATTGTTCCTTTACGGATTCCGACCGCCTCGGAAAGGCTCGATCCGCCTCTTGTAGATGTGTATGTAAAAGATGGTTATCGTGACTCCACAGGTAAGATCAATAAGCCAGAGGCCAAGGGAATTGCGAAAGAAATTCAGAATATTGTCAGGCACCCGGCATACAAAAATAGATCAATCGGAGTAGTAACGTTGCTGGGTCAAAATCAGCAGTCGAAGCTGATATATGAATATCTACTGGATATGGTCGGAGAGGAGGCCATAATCGACCACGACATCGTATGTGGGGAGCCTGGTGTATTTCAGGGGAGCGAAAAAGACATTATGTTCCTCAGTCTTGTCGACGATGCGGGTAATCTGACGGCCAAAACAAGCTCCATGTGGGAGCAACGCTATAATGTTGCAGCGTCTCGTGCCCGCGACCGTATGTATTTGTACCGTAGTTTTACCCGAAACGACATTCGAAATCAGGAATGTTTGCGCGGGAAAATCCTTGATCATTTCCGCAATCCGATGCTCGACGACAAAGAAAGAGTCGATTCGCTTCGAGATCTTTGCGAGTCCGATTTTGAGTTAAGAGTTTACGACGCCCTAGTCGAACGCGGATATCGGGTAACCCCTCAAGTAAAGGCCGGGCCATATCGTATCGATATGGTTGTTGAAGGCGGAGAAGACATAAGGCTCGCGATTGAGTGCGATGGCGATTCATTCCATGGACCCGACAGCTTTTCGGAAGATATGATGCGTCAGCGTATTCTTGAAAGGGCTGGTTGGACATTCTGGCGTTGTTGGGGCAGTAGTTTTTATCGTGAGCCAGAAGCCTGTTTGAACGACCTGTTTTTAAATTTGGATAAGATGGGCATCACCCCTAATTTGGCCGGTGAAGATATACAACGCCAATATGTTGAATATCGTGAAGTTTGTTGGGGAAGCACAGTTGATCTTGATGGTGAAGGTGGCATTGCTGGAGATGCTGAGGACGATGTCGTTGAGGAAGTCGCCATCTTTGAGGCCTCGGAGCCAGAAATCTCCGATGAAAGTCCACGTCCCCAGTGTACAGCGCCTGACTCAGTGCAGGCTGATGTAACCATTGTTGAAGTTGGCGATACGGTAAAATATTACTTTCTCGGTGAAGACGAGAACGTTCGGTGCGTACAAATTTCTGATCGAATTTCTGAGCCAAAGATGGGAATCATTGGTTTTAGAACGCCACTTGCTGTTGCAATGCTGGAGGCCAGAGAAGGCGATGAAATTGAGGTTCCTTTGCCCGGTGGTACACGTCAGGCTGTCATTATTGAAATACTAAAGCCTGTCTGAGTATTTATTGTATAAACGGAAGTGCCATGGACTGCCCGATTTGCACCAATAACTTTGCCGAACTAATCCGCGCCCCTGAATATTTCAGGCGGGATATGAATGCATATCGATGCGCTGTTTGCGGGCCATTCGCCATCAGCAGAACAGCCGAGGTTTATCTGAAAACTGACACGATGGACCCTAGATTTCCTGCCTGGGTAAGAGAGCATGAGGAACGGGGGCTAGACGCCCCTGAAATCATGACTCATACGATCGAAAATGTTTCGAAAAACCTGCCATTGTATTCCCCTCTCGAAAAACAGTTGATTCTTCTGAGGGCGATTGAAAGGCGCACAGAATTCCCTGGAGATACAGCCACAATTAACGGCTGGACCGACTATTCCTTGGCTTGGGCAAAAAACACCAACGAGCTAGGATATCTTTTGCATGCCTTGGAGAAGAGAGGATATGTCCTGACCGAAGGAGATCCAACCGAAGCAAGCATTGTAACAATTCAACCTGAAGGATGGGATTATCTGGATCAGCAGGCAAGAAAACCCGCCTTTCTATCCCAAGCTTTTGTCGCTATGTCTTTTGACCCGACTCTGAATGTTGTTTGGGAAGAAGGGATAAAGCCTGCTATCGAGAGAGCCGGATACAAGGCTCATCGTATTGACCAAGAGCCTCATATTGATCGCATTGACGCGAAAATTATCGCGGACATCAAGGATTCCCTATTTGTCGTTGCCGATGTGACCCAGCAAAAGCAAGGTGTGTATTTTGAAGCAGGTTTCGCTCAAGGCCTCAATCGGTCGGTAATCTGGACGGTTCGAGAAGACGATTTGCCCAACGCTCATTTCGATACCCGACAATATAAACATATTCTTTGGAATAAACCGGCCGATTTGCAGGAGAAGTTATTTAACACCATCTGTGCGGTTGTGGGCAAAAGATCGCGTGCTGGTAACTAACTCGTATGAGGGTTTAACCGATGCTTGGTTATCCCTAGAATCAGCTTGTTAAGTTTGACATTCAAATGATAAGTTTGTTTTTCTCCACACTTCAAAAGGGGGGATGATGCGTCCTTTACAGAGGGTAACACCCACTCCAGAGCAAATCACAATAATTTCTCGAAACCGCCCAGGTGTAGAGGTCATAAGAGGGGCTGCTGGTAGCGGTAAAACGACAACCGCCATACTAAGGCTCAACTCCCTTCTCGGTATGTTTTTAAATAGGAGACAAAGGGAAGAGAGAGAAGAGCCTTTACAGGTATTAGTATTAACGTTTAACAGAACTTTGCGTGGATATGTTCGTGCGTTGGCTCAAGATCAAATTGAAAGTCCCAGTGATGTAAATTTGCTTATTTCGACTTTTGGAAAATGGACAAAAAATGCCTTTGGCAATCCCAATGTATTAAATGACACTTTAAGAAGAAGCAAAATTGAAAATTTAGGAAAGCCTATTGGTCTTTCAGCGGACTTTCTTGTGTCAGAAGTTGAATATGTTATGGGCAGGTTTCTTCCGGAGGATTTTAATAAATACCTAACTGCTAGAAGAGATGGCAGGGGAATTTCCCCAAGGGTTGAGCGACCAACAAGAGAGCGTATTCTGGAGGAGGTTGTTTACCCTTATAGGGCGTGGAAGGAGGCCAGCAATTATTTGGATTGGTATGATTTGGCAGTTCATTATGCACGTGAGAAAATGGACATCCTTTATGACATTGTCATCGTGGACGAGACCCAAGATTTTTCTGCCAATCAAATCAGGGCTATTACCAATCAATTGAGAGAAATACATTCTTTGACTTTTGTAGTCGATACTGCTCAAAGAATTTATGCAAGTGGGTTTACCTGGGCTGAGGCAGGGATTACTGTCCGTGCAGAGAATAGCCGACGGCTTATGGTTAACTATAGGAATACGGTAGAGATTGCCAGGTTTGCTGCCCCATTAATAGAAGGGCTTCCCATTGACGATGATGCGACTATCCCAGACTTCTCAAGGTCAAGATCTCATGGGCCAGTACCACGAGTTTTGAAAGGGCGATTTCGAGAACAATTGCGCACTGCAATCAATATTATTAAAAATGAAATTGACCTTGATAATGAGTCTGTTGCTTTTTTACATCCGTTAGGCTGGTTTAGAGATGTTACGTCTAGTCTAGATGCTAATGGGCTTGGATATGTTGAAATCACTAGGCAGCAAGACTGGCCTAGAGGCGAACAAAATATAGCACTTTGCACTCTACATTCAGCTAAAGGTTTAGAGTTTGACCATGTCATTATCATAGGGCTTAACCAGGAAGTTACTTCGCATGGCGATGATGAGGGCGACGACAAACTTACAATGCTTAGACGTTTGCTTGCTATGGGCATTAGTAGGGCAAAAAAGTCTGTTGTTCTGGGATATAAGCCTGAGGACGCATCAAGCCTTATAGGATATTTGGATGAAGATACTTACGAAGAGATAGTGGTATGACAATCGCTGACATAATTGAACAGAGGAATATTGAAGAAGTCGTACATTTCACAACCAATCTAGGTTTGACAGGAATATTATATTCTAAGACGATAAAATCCAGAGAGCGTCTGGCAAAATCTGAGTTGCTTGAGTTTATTTATAGCCCAAATGCAGATACTAGGAAAGATGAACATTGGCTCGACTATGTAAATCTCTCGATTTCACGGATTAATAGGCACTTTTTTCGAGCTTCAGATGGATGGCATCGACATCGTGATATTTGGTGGTGTGTAATTTCCCTAAGTCCAGAGATATTAACAAACGAGGGCGTCTATTTTTGCACGACAAATAATATCTATACGGGTGTAGAGCGCGGTGCAGGTGCTGAAGGCCTGGAGGCTTTATTCGCCGACAGAATTGTTCGATGGTGGAGTAATATTGCGCAGAGGAGTAGTGAGACGCCACCGAATCATACGACTTGCGAACAAGCCGAAGTTCTTTACCCGGGAGAAATTCCAGTTGACTACCTAAATAGGATCTATGTTGCTTCTGGGGAGATAGCCGATGAGGTGCATGGATTATTGAGGGTTTTAGGTTATTCTGACATTGAAATTGTTGTTAAGCCTGAAATTTTTGTGATCTAACAGGATGAATATGAAAAACATAGAGAAAACAATACAGGGTTCTGCGATCTGGGCAGCTTATGGCGATATTTTAGGTTTTATCACAGAGTTGACAGATTCAGACGGAGTAAAGCGCCGCACCGGCCAGGACAAGGTGTATGCACCATTGAAATGGCAAAGACTTATCGGTGGGAGATATGGCACGAAAATCAACTTATTGGCGGGTACCTATTCGGATGATACGCAGCTAAGACTTTCTACTGCGCGAGCCATATATTCCAATGGGTCCTTCGACGTAGAAGCCTTTGCCAAGGTCGAACTTCCAGTTTGGCTCTCCTATTCCCTTGGTGCCGGTCGAGGGACGAAAGCGGCAGCCAACTCATTGAGACATCAGGGTGTAAACTGGTTCAGTAATTTTTTTGACAAGGATGGTAGCTCATATTTGAACTGTGGCGGCAACGGTGCCGCTATGAGAATACAGCCTCATGTTTGGGTTTCAAGAGAGAGAGGGATTCCGGAATCTTATATAGTAGATGTTATCAAAAACTCAATATGTACCCATGGTCATACGAGAGGTATTGTTGGCGCAATTTTCCATGCAATGTGCCTTGCGCATACGATCTTCAAAATGGAAATCCCTGGGCCTAAAGAATGGCATGAAATTTTAGATTATATACCTATCACGGTAGACCTTATAAAAAAAGATAATGAATTGTCGAATTTCTGGCTTCCTGTTTGGGAAGATAGAGCAGGGATTAAACTGAAGGATGCCTTTATACATGTTCAGGAGGAATGCGTTAAAGACATTGAGGTAGCTATAAAATTATGTGAGGTCAAATCCGAAAAAAACTATGTGGATTTAGTCTCTAAGTTAGGAGCTATGTCTGATAAGTACAAAGGCTCCGGCACTAAAACATCAATTATTGCTGCAATCTTGAGTTGGATGCATCGAGATAGTGACCCTAGTGAGGCGATGTTTGTTGCCTCTAATTTGATAGGGAGTGATACAGATACAATTGCAACTATGGCAGGAGCAATGCTTGGGGCTGTGAGTGATTCTTTTCCCTCAGGGGAAATTCTCGACAAAGAGTATATCTTGGCTGATGCTTCTCGATTAGCTAAGATTAGTCAAGGAGTCAGATGTGATAATTATAACTACCCTGACCTAATATCGTGGGACCCACCAAAAACTCAACTAGATTCGCTTGGTCGGGTGGATGATGAATACTTTGTTTCTGGTCTTGGCAAGGCAAAGCCGGTTGGGGAGCAATACGAAGGTAGGTCCAAAGGTACTATCTGGGAATGGATCAAGTTGGATATAGGACAAACCTTACTAATAAAGAGAAGACCTGAATTGAAACCTACAACAGGGAGAAGTCTTCCGATGCACAAGGTTGCCCCTGATAATAAGTCAGCATACAAGAAAATGGAATATTCCGCCCAAACCGATCTTTTTGATAAAAAGGAAAAAAACATTCATGAATTAACAAGTGAGGCCATCAGGTTAAATTTTGATCCACAAATTATTGGAAGACACATTTTAGAAATAGTGGAGAGGCCTCAAGGAATTGAGTTGGCGGTAGCATACGTTGCAATTATTGGTAAAGCCAAAATAGCGAGGTCAGAGGCTCAACAAAGGAATTCAAAAACCTAAAAATCTTTGCTCATTTTTCCCCTCTACCTACGGAAAAATTCCTTCTCTAAGCGAACTTTTACCAATTGTCTTTATCTCATACAGTTCGGATCTTTTGGGTGGAGGTATTGCCCGTTTGCTAGGGGCCTGGGGGAGGCGCAACTATTTGTAAGGTTTTCATCAAACTCAGTTTTTATTTCGGTGGAATAGGGGGGGGATACCCACCAGGTACCCCTGGAAGACCGTCATCGACACCTTCTCCTCCACCTTCGCCGACGCCCAAGAGATAATTTTGATTATGCGAATCGATTTAAATCTGCCCGTCGATAAAGCCCAAGAATTTCTTTTGTATTTTACGGCCGAAGCCAAAAAACACTCCGGTGGTATGTTTCCCTATGGTGAGGGTCAAGCAGGATTCGAAGATGATGGTAGCTATGTTGCGAGATTGGCTGGCAAAGTGCAAGACGGTGACAATTATGTCCATGTGCACTGGACGATCCCTCAATCAGCCGATGGTTCTATCCCGTTTATTGAGTATGAGGTTCTAGGGGACAGTAAGGCTGAACAAGTGGTCAGCAATTACCTCCACAAGGTGCTGGCGGCGGCGTTGTCTGAGCGGAGGGAATCATATTTCCAGCGTGTTTATTTTACCCACCTAGGCCCTATGCTGGATGGTGAGTATTGGCTGCCTGGTTTTCGTTTAGCGCCAGCTTTTGTAGATGACCCGGATCAGCACTTGATTGACGCCGAAAGGGTCAATTGCATCGATCAAAAGATTGAAGCTGTTGATGCTGAACATGCAAGTCAGCTTGCTCAGTATCAGGCAGACCTATATATAACGCGATTGGCATTACTTACGAGAGTCGGTTTTTATAAGCTCTATACCGGAGAGTCAGTTTGGGTTCACACCAAGGTCGAAAATGGCACGATTGAAAGTAGTAGACTCAGGCGGGGGTATAAATTGGACCCGCTCCCAGAGGCTATGCCTAAAAAAGGTAGTTTGTGCAAGCTTGGTACGTATGGTGCCTCAATAGTTGAAAATGTTCAATATGTTGGCCATTTAATAACACTCCCGAAAGAGACAAGGAAAGTATTTAGGACATTAAATGAAGACGTAAATTTTCAGCGCCCCTTCGATAGTTGTGCCAAGCTTTACCAGCTTTCATTCATGTTTAGGCAATATTCAGCCTCGGCGGCGTTTGCCTATAAAGTGGCAGCCGTTGATGCTCTTGCGCAGCAGACGCAGTTTAAAGACTTCAGTGTCTTCATGCGTGCACAAATACCGGGAGAAGAAGGGCTGGATCAATTTTTGGAACTTCTTTACCGCGATGTCAGGTCAGCGCACTTCCATGGCGGGGCAAAACCTCTGGACCTCTCCCCCGCATTTATGAGCGACATGCTCGACAGGGGAAGACACCAAAATTTTCTTGTACAGCTTCATTCTGATCGTCTCTTGTGGAAGGCAATTTCAAATTGGATACTTTCTGAGGTGTCACGCCTTGAGACCACGAATCTGTAGCATTTGCCAACATCTCAGCACTTTTTCCACCCACAAATCCGCCCCAGAGGGTACCAAAGGGGTCAGGCTTGACAAACGGAGATACCGGTTTGCAGTCTTTCGGAAATGCTGTCCAATTTCTTTCGCAATACATCATCTGTGACGGAGCGCCGCTCGACCCGAAGGGCAGCCTGGCTGAGGCCGAACAGATCCCGATTCAGAAACTTTGCGAGTTTGCTCAGGGATAGAGAATCGGCATTCCTCACCAAGAATGCGGCAATGAGAACTAGGCAGGGTCAGGGCTACACATGGTACAAACAAAAGTTGGTCTCGATAGGTGATCTTTCCGGTCGCCGTTTTTTATGTCCTTCTTTGCTTCAATGGCACCGGACCATCCAGACTTGATTCCAATTTCTAGTTCCCCACACAGACCGCATCAACCCTGTAAAGCTCCCACCCATTCTTCAAATTCGACACCCGAACCGCCCTGCTTTTGAAAAGCCGGGAAGGTTCATAGCCACCCACATTTTCAACCGACGCCCGACGACGAACCACGCGGCCGTCGTTATCCCTGATGTGCCCGGTGAGCCGCAAGCTCTCACAGCGCTCTCCTCCCCTTACCCTTCCATGAAAAGTTAGCTCCGGCCCCATGTGGCGTGCATAAGCAGTAATGATATTGCCGCCGCTCGTCACAAAAGTCCCTCGGGCGGTCTGCCTCGTCTGAAAACTCGGCGTTGTTGTGACAGGTTGTACCTGTTCAACCCTTACAACGTTTTCCCGGCGAACAGGAGTCGACCCGGCGCCGGGGTTCTCGCGGTAGGGTTTTTGTGTCTGCGGGAAATCGTAGGCCTGAACAGGCTGAACAAAGATCTTTTGCGCGTTGGGTTCCTGGGGGCGGTCCGAGAAGCTGACCGTTCCTTTCTCGTCGACCCATTTGTAGATGGTATCGGTATCTTCTGATGGGGAAGAGCGGGGAATGCTTTGAGATTGCGAGTAGGTTCTTGCTTGTGTTTTTTCGGGGTGTTGCCCGGATGGAACGGTGACCCTTTGGGGACCCTGTTCGGGTTCGGCCTTGCTCAACCTGGCAATGTCGGTCCCCTTTTCAAGAGACAGCCAGAAAACAAATACGACCAGCATGCTCGCAGCGACGAGCCCCAATAGTTTCAGATCCCCACCCAGGTATTTCAATTGTTCCCCCTCGAAAAACTGGTTTTTCAGCTCCCTCGGAGAGCGGTGCATGTTCCAGGACAGAAAATTGGCGATATGAAATCGGCGAAAGTCATTCTCCAGTTTTTACTATTTCAATGAGCATCCGTCAATAAGCAATGCTGTTGATCGTAATCCGGACCTTCCGCCGGCATCCGATATCCCCTTTGATTACGCCCGGGTTCACCCTTATACGCAACAAGCCCGAACTTCGCTGATTTGGAGCGAAAGACCGGGCTTGATTGAATCGTCACGAAGACGTTTTTTTTAAATGGTGCCGAAGGCCGGAATCGAACCGGCACGGGCAAAGCCCATCGGTTTTTGAGACCGACGTGTCTACCAATTCCACCACTTCGGCACGAGCGGGGCAAATTATAATGGCTCGCATCGCTGCGGTCAAGAAGTAAAGCCGTTTTCGTGGAGCCGGCGGATCAGTCCCGGCTTTCGACGGCGCGCAGCAATTCTTCCCAGACCGTTCCCCGGCGCAGGGGCCGCCCCTCGACCTTGGCGATCGGCAGCAGGTCGATCATGGCGTTGGTGAGAAAGGCCTCGTCGGCATCGTACAGCTCGGCGGTCGTCAGCGGACGCTCCTCGGCGGGCAGTCCAAGGGCGGCGGCCGCCTTGAGGACCTGGCGGCGCATGATGCCGGCCAGGACGAGCTCTCCGGCAGGCGGGGTGACCAGGGTGCCTTCCCGCAGGACGAAGAGATTGCTGGTGGCTCCTTCGAGAAGGTTGCCTTCGGCATCGACGAAGAGTGCCTCGCGGGCGCCCCGGCGGCGGGCGAAGTTTGCCGCGTAGAGGCAGTCGGCGTAATTTCCCCGCTTCATCTGCGGCAGGTGGGAGAGGGGATTGACCCGGGCATTGGGGGCGAAGAGGCAGTCGGCCCCGGCCCGGCGCTCTTCCGCCGTCGGTTCGGAAGCTTGCCGGGCCTGGATGATGAATTCGCCCTGCTTTCCGTCGGGAAAGTCGAGTCCGCTGAAGGGGCCGCGGGTGATCGTCAGGCGCAGCCGGGCGACCGGGGCGTCGATAAACTCGGCCGCCTCTCGCAGGACCTCTTCGACCTTGTCGCGGGTAAAGGGGAAGGCGAGCAGACCGGCGGCGAGCTCGATGCGGTCGAGGTGCTCGTCGAGAAAGCGGATGACGCCCGCGCGGGCCTTGAGGGTCTCGAACAGGGTGTCGCCGAAGAGAAAGCCGCCGTCGTTGATGGAGACGCGGGCCTCCGCCGGCTCGACGAAGCGGCCGTTCATGTTGACGATCATTTCTTACCTCCCAGAGCCTGGCGCATGGCCATGCCCTTGGCCAGACACTCGTCCCATTCCTTGCGCGGGTCGGAGTCGGCCACGATGCCGGCGCCGGTCTGGTAGCTGAGATGGTTGCCGCAGCGCTGGAAGGAGCGGATCAGGATGTTGAGGTCCATCTCGCCGCCGACGCCGATGTAGCCGGCGCTGCCGGTGTAGGTGCCCCGTCCCACCGGCTCCAGCTCGTCGATGATCTCCATGCAGCGCTTTTTCGGCACCCCGGTGATGGTGCCGCCGGGGAAGGCGGCCCGGATCAGGTCGAAGGGGCCGCAGCCCTCGTTGAGGAGCCCGCGCACGTTGGAGACGATGTGGGTGACGTGCGAGTAGCGCTCCAGCACCATCAACTCGTCGACCTCGACGCTGCCGGCCCGGCAGACCTTGCCCAGGTCGTTTCGCTCCAGGTCGAGGAGCATGACGTGCTCGGCGCGCTCCTTTGGGTGGCCGAGCAGCTCGCGGCCGAGGCGGACGTCCTCGGGCGGGGTGAAGCCGCGGGGGCGGGTGCCGGCGATCGGCCGGGTTTCGGCCACCCCGTCGCGCAGCGAGACGAGCCGCTCGGGCGAGGAGGAGATGATTTCCACCTCCGGCGAGCGCAGCAGGCAGGCGAAGGGGGAGGGGTTGATGCGGCGCAGGCGCGCGTAGAGATCCTCGGCCGGCCCGCTCCAGCGGGTGTCGAAGCGGCAGGAGAGGTTGGCCTGGTAAATGTCTCCGGCGGCGATGTACTCCTTGGCGGCGCGCACCATGCCGGCAAAATCCTCCGGCGACAGGACCGGCCGGGGCGGCGGGGGTGGTTCCCATGCCGGCGTCGGCGGCGGGTCGGCATGGGCCTCCCGGATCGCCTCCTCGAGGGCTTCCAGGTCGTCGCGCCCGTCGAGAGAGGAGAGGGTCAGGGTGCCTTCGTGGTGGTCGTAGGCGGCGGTGAGGTCGACCCAGTCCAGCCACAACGCCGGCAGCGGCAGGTCGCGCCGGGCCCGGCGCGGCAGGGACTCGATCCGGCCGGCCAGGTCATAGGCGAAGAAGCCGAAAAAACCGCCGGGAAAGGGCGTCGGCGCCGGGGGTTTTTCGATCCTTCGGGCCTGCAGGATGGCGCCGAGGACGGCGAAGGGGTCGCCGGGCATGGCCCGTCGGAGTCCGTTTTCGATGCGGACCAGGCCATTCTCGTCGAGGCGATAACTCTCGGCGCTACGCAGGGCGACGACGCTGTAGCGTCCGATGCGGGTATTGCCGCCGCCGCTCTCCAGGAACCCCGGTCCGCCGTCGGAAAGCTGCCGGTGGACCGTCAGGGGATCGAAAAAGGGCAGGGCGAAGGAGCGTTGGTTCGGGGCCATGGAAACGGAAAAACCTCCCGGAAGTTGCGGTCCCGCCCCTTATAGAGGCCGACAGGTTTAATTGCAAGGAGAAAATGTCCGGAGCCTCCATCGCCCCCGGATCGTTTCGACCGCCTTGATATCCCTGCCTTTTTGACGATTGCCGATCCGCCGATCCCTGCTACGCTATGTGAACGGGGCCGGCGCTTGCAGATCGGCCCGTCGGGGAGGGAGGGCTGCGATGGGTGAAAACGACGATCGACATCCGCCGGAGGGGAGAGGCTGCGAGAAGGAACTTCTGTCCGTTACCGGCGCTATCTATCGGGCGGTCATCGATACCGGGACCGATCCGGTCTTCGTCAAGGACAGCTCTTTTCGCCTGGTCATGGCCAACCAGGGCTTCGCCGATTTTACCGGGTATCGGCAGGAGGAGATCCTCGGCAAGGATGACTTCGACCTCTTCCGGAAAGAGGAGGCCGCCGAGTACAGGAAGAACGACCGGGAAGCCTTCTCCTCTGGGAAGGAAGTGGAAGCCGAGGAGGAATATACCGACTCGCACGGTGTGACCCACACGGTCCTGGTCAAGAAAAGGCCCTATGTCGATTCGGAGGGCAACCGTTTTCTGGTCGGGCTGGCCCGGGACATTACCGAGTTGAAGACGGCCCAGACGCTTCTGCGCCGCAGCGAGGAGCGTTTTCGCTCCATCTTCGAGAACGCGGCGGCGGGCATGGCCACGATCAGCCCCGACGGGGAGCTGACGGCGGTCAATCCGGCCTTCTGCCGGATGCTGGGCTATTCCGTGGAAGAGCTTCTCGGCCTCACTGTCCGGGACATCACCCACCCCGAGGACCGGAAGCGGACCGCGCAGTTCCTGCGGGACGCGGCACGGGGAAAGACGGCCGTGTTCCGGGAGGAAAAGCGCTATCTGCGCCGCGACGGGTCGGCCGTCTGGGGACTGACCACGGCCGCGTTTCAGTGCGACGAAAAAGGCCGACCCATCAGTGGCGTCGCTCTGGTCCAGGAGATCACCCACCTGAAGAAGTCGGAGGAGGCGGTTCGCCGTCTGGCCTACTACGACAGCCTGACCGACCTGCCCAACCGCGCCCTGCTCATGGAGCGCCTGCGCCACAATCTCTACCAGGCCGAACGCGACGGCCGCAAAGTGGGGCTTCTCTATTTCGACCTCGATTATTTCAAAAAGATCAACGACACCCTCGGGCACCACACCGGCGATCTGCTGCTGAAGGCCGCCGCCGGCCGGCTGCGGGAATGCGTGCGCCGCAGCGACACGGCCGCCCGGATCGGCGGCGACGAGTTCGTCGTCGTGCTGCCCAACCTACCCAGCGAACACGACGTGGCCGCCGCGGCAGGCCATATCCTCGACACCATGTCGCGCCCTTTCCACCTCAACGGGCGGGAGGTCTTCACCTCGGCCAGCATGGGGATCGCCATCTTTCCCGATGACGGCTCCAAGGAGAGGGCCCTGCTGAAAAATGCCGACAGGGCGATGTACGAGGCCAAGGAAAAGGGGCGCAATCAATTCCGGTTTTTCTCGGGAGAGATCAACGAACGGGTGGAGAGACGGGCGGTGCTGGAAAACGAGTTGCGCCAGACCCTTGTTCGCGAGAAGGCCTGGGCCGCTATTCGACAGGTGGGGGAAGAGAAGGAGTTTCCCGGTCCCGCCGGCGGCGAGGGGGAATTGTTCCTTCATTACCAGCCGCAAATCGAGCTGCTTTCGGGGGAAATCAGCTGCATGGAGGCCCTGGTGCGCTGGCAGCATCCCCGGCGGGGCCTGGTCACGACCACGGAATTCATCGAGGCGGCGGAGGAGACGGGGCTGATTCTCAACCTCGGCGAGTGGATTCTGCGCAGGGTCTGTTCCCAGAATCGGGCGTGGCAGAATCGGGGGCTTCCCTGCCGACGCCTGGCGACCAACCTTTCGAGGGCCCAGATCAGCCAGCCGGGGGTGACGGACCTGCTCGACCGTGTCCTCGGCGAGACGGGCCTGGATGCCCGCTGGCTGGAGATTGAACTCACCGAAAAAATCCTGCAGGACTACAGCCCGGGGTTTGTCTCCACCCTCGAAAAGATCAGGAACCGGGGGGTGCGGATTTCGGTCGACGATTTCGGCACCGGTTACTCGTCTTTGCGTCATCTCCGGGAGTATCCCCTCGACCGGTTCAAGATCGCCCAGGAGCTGGTCCGGCGTCTTCCCGCCGACGGGGACGCCGCCGCCGTGGTCGAAACGGTGATCGCCATGGCCCGGGGCCTGGGCATCAGGGTGGTCGCCGAAGGGGTGGAGAGCCGGGGACAGCTGGAATTCCTTCGGGCCCGGGGGTGCCAAGAGGTCCAGGGGTACTACTTCGCCCGCCCCCTGTCGGCCGAAGCCATGGCCTTTTTCCTGGAAAGGAACGGGGAGGGCAACCTGACCTGCCCCTACCGCGCCGGCTGACCGTCCGGGCTCCGGCCGGGACGGCGGCCGGGAAGCCGGCTGCAGGAAGAGCAAGCGAAGGGAACGAAAAAAGGGGTTAGCGAAAAATTCGCTAACCCCTTGATTTTCTTGGTGGAGCTAGGCGGGATCGAACCGCCGACCTCTTGAATGCCATTCAAGCGCTCTCCCAGCTGAGCTATAGCCCCGTGTGTGACGAGGCGCATTTATAGCAAATGAGCTTTGCGCGTGTCAATATCTTTTTTTCGGTTTTTTTGTCCCTGCTTCAGGCGGCCATTCAGGGTAGGCGGCAGGGGTTCAGCCGCCCTTTTCCGTCCCGGAAGCGCGGAAGAGCTGTTTGGCCGCAGATGACGCCGCGTAAATCCGGGCTCGTCCGCGGATCAAAAAGATCTTTGCCATTGCCGGAGCCAGGTCCCCCTCATCCGGCCTTCGGCCACCTTCTCCCCCAGGGAAAAGGGATTCTGGCAACTGAACGATTTCCGACAATCCGATTTTATCCGTGTGCATCCGTGTTCGAAAGATTTTGCTTTTCCCCGGGATGAAACAAAAAGGCCGGAGCGTTGTGCTCCGGCCTTCGTTTCGCATTATTTGTCGGCACCTACAGGGTGATGCCGGTCAGGCGGGTCAGGGCTTCCTGGTATTTTTCCGAGGTCTTGCGGACGATCTCGTCGGGCAGGGCCGGCGCCGGTGCCTGTTTGTTCCAGTCGAGGGTCTCCAGGTAGTCGCGCAGAAATTGCTTGTCGAAGCTCGGCTGGGGGCCGCCGGGCTGGTAGCGGTCCTTCGGCCAGAAGCGGGAGGAGTCGGGGCTCAGCGCCTCGTCGATCCAGATCAACTGGTCGTCCATCATCCCGAACTCGAATTTGGTGTCGGCGATGACGATGCCCTTGGTGTCGGCGATATCGTGGGCCCGGCGGTAGATGGCGATGCTCAGCTCCCGCACCTTCTCGGCGATCTCCCGGCCGCAGAGTTCGGCCGCCTGGTCGAAGGAGATATTCTCGTCGTGCTCTCCGAGTTCGGCCTTGGTCGAGGGGGTGAAGAGCGGTTCGGGCAGCCGCTCGCTTTCGACCAGTCCGGCGGGCAGGGCGATACCGCAGATGCTCTGCTTCTGGCGGTATTCCTTCCATCCCGAACCCGAAATGTAGCCGCGGACGATGCATTCGACCGGCAGGGGGCGGGCTTTTTTCACCAGCATGCTGCGCCCTTCCAGCTGCCGCCGGTATTGATGGGTGACGGCTGGAAAATCGTCGATCTCGGTGGCCACGATATGGTTGGGCACAATGTCGGTCATCTGGTCGAACCAGAACTTGGAGACCCGGGTCAGCACCTCGCCCTTTTTGGGAATCCCCTCGTTCATGATAACGTCGAAGGCGGAGATGCGGTCGGTGGTGACGATCAGCAGGTGCTCGCCGAGATCGTAGAGATCACGGACCTTGCCCCGGTTGACCAGCTTGAGTTCGGGAAGTTCGGTATTTTGGACAATCGGTACGGTCGTCATGGCGTCGCCTCAGAGGGTCTCCTTGATGGCAGGGGAAATGGTGATGTCGGCCTTCTCCTTGAGCGCCTGCAGTTTGTTGTTCAGGACTTCTTCCTTTTTCCGGGTCAGGAGCGATTCGCGAAGCTCCTGGAGCTTGGCCTCGTCGAGCTCGGCCATGTCTGCTTCCACCCTCCTTTTCAGGACGGCGACGACGAACTTGCCGTCGACTTCGTAAACGCCGTCGGCCACGGGAGCTTTCTCGGTGAGAGAGAAGGCTTTTTCAGCCAGCGTCTCGGCGCTGCCGAGCCGGGGGATGAACGCTCCGTATGAACGGGCGAAAAGGCCCGTGTCCTCGACCGGGAGCCCGTCCTTTTTCGCAAGGGACTTCAGGGGCTTGCCCTCCTTCAGCCCGGTCAGGATCGCCTCGGCCGTTTCGCGGGCCAAAACCTTGCCCTGGTCGGCGCGGTAGGCCTGCTCCACCTCGTTGCGGACCTCCTTGAGCTCCGGCAGGCGGCTCTCGCGGCGCTCCTTGACCTGGATGAGAAAGATCCCCTCGGGGCGCTGAACCGGCTTGAGCAGCTCGCCCTTGTTCAGGAGGAAAACGGAGGAGGAGATCTCGGGGTCGGTGCCGATGCCGTCGATCGCCTCGCCCCGGGCGAAGAATCCGGTCTCCTTGATGCCGAGGTCGTTCGCCTTGGCGGCGGTTTCAAGGTCTCCGCTCTTGCGATTGATGTTGTAGGTGTCGAGGGCCTTCTCGTAGGCCATCTTCTTGGCCTTCTCGGTCCGCAGGCCGGCCTTGACCTGGTCTATGACGTCGGCCAGAGGCTTGACCCCGGCCTCGACGTAGGCTTCGCTCTTGATGATGTGAAAGCCGAAGGGGGTTTTCACGATATCGCTGATCTCGCCGGGCTGCAGGGCAAAGGCGGCCTGCTCGAAGGGAGCGACCATGGCCCCGCGGGAGAAGTACCCCAGCTCGCCGCCCTGGGCGGCGCTGCCGGCATCGTCGGAATAGGTGCGGGCCAGCTTGGTGAAATCCTCGCCGGCTCGGGCCTTTTTCAGGATCTCATCGGCCAGGTCGCGCTTCTTGGCCACCGTCTTCTCGGGGGCGTCCTCCGGGACGCGGATGAGAATGTGGGAGGCCTTGACCTGCTCCTCGATCTCGAAGAGCTCGAGATGGCGGCGGTAGTATTTTTCCAGCTCGCCCTCTTCGAAGACAACTTCCTTTTCGTAGCGGGCGGGATCGAACTGCAGATAGCGCAGGGCGACGGTATCGGGAATGCGGAACTCTTCGCGGTGTTCGGCGAAATATTCCTCGAGCGCCGGCTCGGTGACCTTGACCCGGCTTTCATAGAGGGCGGGTGCAAGCCGGACGAAGGCGAGATTGACCTTTTCGTTGAGCTTGCGGAACTCTTCCTTGATCTCCTCCGCGCTGACGGTGACCGTGCCCTGCAGCTGCTTCTGAACCTTTTGGATGAGAATCTGCCTCTCCTGCATGGCCTCGAAGATGTCCGGCGTCATCCGCTGGTAGGAGAGCACCTGCAGGTAGCGGTCCTTGCTGAAGGCGCCGTTTTCCCGGAATGCGGGGACCTGCGCGATCGAATCGACCAGCTCCTTTTCAGAGACGTCCAGTCCCATCTTCCGGCCTTCCTGCAGCAGCAGGACCTGATCGATGAGGGAGTCGAGCGCCTGTTGTTTCAATCGAAGCTGCTTCTCCAGGTCGGGGGTGAACTTCTCCTGGTAAACGTTCTGGTAAAGGCGGTAGAGGTTGCTGTAGGCGCTCTGGAATTCCTCGTAGCCGATCTTCGTATCGTTGACGGTGGCCACCACGTTCGATTCCTGCCGGCCCTGATTGCGGCCCTTGCCCCAGACCAGGAAGATGGTGCCGACGAAAGTCGCGATGATGGCCCAGAAAACGAACTTGAGGATAAACGATTTCTGCTTTTTGCGGATCAGGTCCAGCATGGTTGAAAGATCTCCTTCTCGGTGGTTTTTCCCGGCATTTGAAAACAGGGACGCATGTTAGACAATCGGGGTTGTAAATGCAATAACTTTTTCCTTTTCCCTGTTGCAAAAGCATTGTGTTTTTGTTAGTGTGGACGGTATTTTACGAGAGGGGTGTGCCCTCTCGTTTTTGTCGGGTGAAAGGAGAAGTCCGAGACATGTTCAACCTCTTTGACGCTATATGGGGGATGTTCTCCAACGATCTGGCCATCGATCTGGGGACCGCCAACACCCTGGTCTACCTCAAGGGTAAGGGAATCGTCGTCAGCGAACCTTCGGTTGTGGCGGTGCAGAAGGATGCGATGGGGCAGAAGAAGGTCCTCGCCGTGGGCAAGGAAGCCAAGAAGATGCTCGGCCGGACGCCGGGGAGCATCGTCGCCATCCGGCCGATGAAGGATGGCGTCATCGCCGATTTCGACATCACCGAGGAGATGTTGCGCTATTTCATCCAGAAGGTTCATAACCGCAAGACCCTGGTGCGGCCGCGCATCGTCATCTGCGTGCCTTCGGGCATTACCCAGGTGGAGAAGCGGGCGGTCAAGGAATCGGCCGAATCGGCCGGTGCCCGCGAGGTCTACCTGATCGAGGAGCCGATGGCCGCCGCTATCGGGGCCGGCCTGCCCATCACCGAGGCCTCGGGCAACATGATCGTCGATATCGGGGGGGGGACGACCGAGGTCGCGGTCATCTCCCTGGCGGGGATCGTCTATGCCAAGAGCGTCCGGGTCGGGGGCGACAAACTCGACGAGGCGATCGTTCAATACATCAAACGCAAGTACAACATGCTGATCGGCGAACGGACCGCCGAGCAGATCAAGATCGAGATCGGCAGCGCCTTTCCGGAAGAGGAACTCCACAAGATGGAGGTCAAGGGGCGGGATCTGGTCTCGGGCATTCCCAAGACCCTCGAGGTCGATTCGAACGAAATTCGTGAAGCCCTCTCCGAGACGGTCAACGCCATTGTCGAGGCGGTGCGGATCGCCCTGGAACGCACTCCGCCGGAGCTGGCGGCCGACATCGTCGACAAGGGCATCGTACTCGGCGGCGGCGGCGCCAACCTGCGCAATCTCGACGTCCTGCTGCGCGAGGAGACCGGGTTGCCGGTGGTCATCGCCGAGGATCCTCTCTCGTGCGTGGTGCTCGGCTCCGGCAAGGTTCTCGACGAACTCGATCTGCTCAGGCGGGTCACCGTGACTTCCTGAACGAGCCGCGGAGGTCCCACAATCAGGGTTTCACTGCAGCACCGTATGGTCAGGGAGGGCTTCGCGCCCTCCCTTTTTGTCGTCGCCTGGAGTTGACCGATGCTGGATCTGTTCCGCAAATACCGAATTCCGCTGCTGGCGGCCTGTCTCGTTCTGGCGGCCCTGCTGCTCTATTCGGTTCATCTGCGCCGCCAGGAGAGGACTACCCTTTTCGAGAGGGGGGTCCTGCAGCTCACCGCGCCGCTGCAGAAGGGCATCGACCGGGTCTGCGAGGCGGTGGCCGATACCTGGAGCCGTTACCTGTGGCTGGTGGCGACCGAAGAGCAGAACGTCTCGCTGCGGCAGGAGAACAGCGAGTTGCGGGGGCGCCTGGCGGCGATGGAGGAAATTCGCCTGGCCAACGAACGCCTCCGCCGCCTGCTCGAGTTCCGGGAAGAAACGGACCTGCCGGCCCTGCCGGCGAGGATCATTGCCGTCGACGCCTCCAGTTGGTTCCGCACCGTGGTCATCGACAAGGGGGGCGAAGACGGTGTGCGGGAGGGAATGCCGGTGGTGGTAGCCGAAGGGGTGGTCGGCCGGGTGATCCGGCTGGCGCCGCGACAGGCGAGGGCGCTTCTCATCACCGACGCCTCCTCGGCGGCGGCCTCGCTCGTCCAGCGCAACCGCATCCGCGGCATCAGCCGCGGCCAGGGCGATTTTCTCGCCCTGGAATTCGCCTTGCGGCAAAAGGACATCGAGGTCGGCGACGCGGTCGTCACTTCCGGAACCGGCGGGGTCTTCCCCAAGGGCCTGATGATCGGCCGGGTCAGCGAGGTGAACCGCGGCGAATACGGCCTCTTCCAGCAGGTGACGGTGGCGCCGGCGGTCGACTTTTCGCGGCTGGAGGAGGTCCTGGTGCTGCTCGGGGAGAATCCATGACCCGAATCGCCGTCTATTTCCTGATCGGATACTTTTTCATTCTCGTGCAGACCGTGCTCCTGCCCCATCTGCTGCCTTTCCAGATCAAGGCCGATCTTCTGCTGATCCTGGTCATCTACCTCGGACTCAACGAACATTACCTGGGCGGAGCGCTGTTGTGCTACGCTCTGGGAAGCCTGTTCGATGTTTTCGCCGGCAGCCAGCCGGGACTTTTCGGTATCGCCCTGATGACGACTTTCCTGGTCGTGCGCACGGTGGTCGGTCGGCTCAATACCGAAAGCTCGGTGCTGCTGCTCCTGATGGTCTTCTGCGGCACCCTCTTCGAGGGCGTCCTGATCGTCTTCCTCCTCGGGACCTTCGCCGATACCGGACCGATGGGGTTCATGGTCCTGGGGGGCCTGTTGCCGCAGGCCTTGCTGAACCTGGCGGTCGCTTTCGTTCTGCTTCGGTGTCTCGTCCGACTGCAACGACGCTTTTTCCCCCGGAGCCTGATTCCGGGGTTACAGCATCTGGGGAGTCGTCATGGCTCTTGATCCGGCGGGGGGGACCCCCGGTCTCAAAAACCGTTTCCTGTTATTTTCCCTGTTCGCTATCGCCATCTTTCTTCTTCTGCTCTGCCGCCTCTGGTATCTGCAGGTCATCAGCGTCGATCGCTACAAATCGTTGTCCGAGAAAAACCGCACCCGGTATGTACCGATTGCCGCCTCGCGCGGACCGATTTTCGATCGCAACGGCAAGCTTCTGGTCGACAACCGGCCGTCCTTCGACGTCTCCATCATGCGCCAGGATGTCGAGGACCGGGACCTTCTTCTGCAGCGTCTCGCCACCTACATCGATGCCGACGGGCAAGAGCTGCGGCAGCGCTGGGAGGAAGGAAAACGCTTTCCGGTCTACCGTCCGATCACCGTGGCCGAGGATGTCGACCGGGACACCATGGAAAAAGTACAGGAGAACTCGGTCGATCTCCCCGGGATGCTCATCGGGGTGCACCCGGCCCGGGCCTATCCCTACGGCGATTCGGCGGCCCATCTTTTCGGCTACCTGGGGGAGGTCACCGAACGGCAGTTGCGGGATCTGGGAGACGAAGGTTATCGCGCCGGAGACCTGGTCGGCAAAAGCGGCATCGAGGCTCTGCTCGAACCCTATCTGCGGGGCAGGGAGGGGCTGCGCCGCCTGGAGGTCGACGTCAAGGGGAAGGAATTGCGTCAGACCCAGGTGCGGGAGCCGGTTCCGGGCAACCGGGTCTTTCTGACCATCGACCACGAACTGCAGCTGGCCACCGAGGCGGCCTTCGGCGATCAGGCCGGCGCCGCGGTGGCGCTTGACGTGCGTACCGGCGAGGTTCTTGCCCTGGTCAGCCGACCGGCGTTCAATCCCGCCCTCTTCGCCAGGGGCATCACCGGGCCGGAGTGGACCGAACTGCTGCAGGATGCCCGACACCCCCTGCAGGACAAGGCCATCAAGGGTCTGTATCCGCCCGGGTCGACCTTCAAGATCGTCGTCGCTCTTGCTGCCCTCGAAGCCGGGGTGATCACCCCCTCCTTTACCGTCGATTGCGACGGGTCGTTCACCCTCGGCGACAGCACCTTTCGCTGCTGGAAGAAGAGGGGGCACGGCCGAACAGATCTCAAAAAAGCCCTGCGGGAAAGCTGCGATGTCTGGTTCTATCGGGTCGGCCTGGAGCTCGGCATCGATCGGCTCTCGGAGATGGCTTTCGAGCTTGGCCTGGGGCATTCCACCGGCATTGCCCTTCAGGGGGAAAAGGGGGGACTCATTCCCACCCGGCAATGGAAGCAGAAGAGATTCAATGCCCCTTGGTACGACGGCGAAACGGTGATTGCCGCCATCGGCCAGGGGTATGTGCTGACTACGCCCCTGCAACTGGCGGTGATGACGGCGGCGGTCGCTAATGGCGGTAATGTGTTGCGTCCGCAGATCGTCAAAAGGATCGAGGACTGGCAGGGGACGATCCGAAAGGAATCGTCTGCCGAGACGTTGAACGTCGCCCACCTGGACGAGTCGAATCTGGCGGCCGTCAGGGGGGCGCTGGAGGCGGTCGTCAACGAACCCCACGGTACCGGCTGGGCGACCCATTTCGAAAAAATCACCGTGGCCGGTAAGACCGGAACCTCCCAGGTCGTGCGCCGCAAGTCAGACGAGGAAGAGGAGCAGGGGCGGGACGGTGTCCCCTACCGGTTCCGCGATCACGGCCTCTTTGTCGCCTACGCTCCCGCCGAGGACCCCGAGATCGCCGTGACGGTGGTCGTTGAGCATGGCAGCCACGGCGGCTCGGCGGCGGCGCCCATCGCCCGTGCCATGTTCGAGAAATATTTCGGTCTGGCCGAAGAGACCTCCGTCCCGGCAACACCCGTGGTGGGGGATTGAGGATTGCATGTTTGATCGAAGATTATTGACCCATTTCGACTGGGTCCTCATCCTGACCGTCTGCCTGATCGCCGCCGTGGGGATTTTCAACCTCTTCAGCGCCACGGCTTCCTGGCCGGCGGGGGTCACGCCGATCTATATCAAGCAGGCCTATTGGCTCGCTATCGGTATGGTCATTGCCCTGCTCGTCTGCGCCCTCGATTACCGTCATCTGGAATATGCCGGCTTTTTCCTGTACGGCCTGACTATCTCCCTGCTAGTTTTCGTCCTGCTGTTCGGCAAGACCAGCATGGGGGCGACCCGCTGGATCGACCTGGGACCCTTCAACCTGCAGCCGAGCGAAGTGATGAAGATCGTCATCATCATCACGCTCGCGCGCTATTTCAGCGGCCGGAACCATTTTCCCGGCTATTCACTGCGGGACTTGCTGGTTCCCTCCGCCCTGCTGGGCCTGCCTGCCCTGCTGATCATCAAGCAGCCCGACCTCGGCACCGCCATGCTGGTGCTGTTTATCGGTATTTCCATGGCCCTGTTCGCCGGTGTGCGCAAATCGGCCCTGATCGTGCTGGCCTTCTGCGGAACCGCCGCGATCTGGGGCGGCTGGTTCCTGCTGCACGACTACCAGAAGGAGCGAATCCGCACCTTTCTCAATCCCGAGCGCGACCCCCTGGGTTCCGGGTATCACATCATCCAGTCGAAAATCGCCGTCGGCAGCGGAGGGTTTTTCGGCAAGGGCTTCATGCAGGGAACCCAATCCCAGCTTTCCTTCCTGCCGGAGCGGCACACCGATTTCGCCTTTTCGGTCTTCGCCGAGGAGTGGGGGTTTGCCGGCTCCCTGGCGCTGCTCCTGGTCTATCTGTTTCTGATCATCTGGGGGATCTACATCGCCCGTCGGGCTTCGGACAGGTTCGGCATGTTTCTCGCCCTCGGGGTGGTCGCCATGCTCTTCTGGCACATCGTCATCAACCTTGGCATGGTCATCGGCCTGCTGCCGGTGGTGGGGGTGCCGCTGCCGCTTTTTTCCTACGGCGGAACCAGCATGGTGACGACCATGATCGGCGTCGGCCTGCTGCTCAACGTCAGCATGCGGCGTTTCATATTTTAAATCTGAATCAGTGAGTGCATCACCGGCGGATAGCGCAACTCAATTGACCTGCCCGAGCTTCTCCAAAATCACCTCTGAACCTGTGGGTGCAGTTAAGATTTTGGAAAATCTCATTCAGACCAGGCAGTTACACTCTTCATCCGGCATGAACCCACTGATCCGGGTTAAAGGCAGGACTCGGGTTTTCGTCACCAGGACAAAAAAACCACGCCAGGGCTGGCGTGGTTTTTTTGTGTCTCTTCCCGGATCGACTGTAAATCGGGTTTCACGCATCAGGGATTCCGGGCCAGGCTTTTTGACGCGATTTCGCAAATATCCCGGGAGATCCCCGGGGCGGCTGCGATCCGCTCGAGCTGGGCCCTCATCATTTCCTGGCGCCTCTCGTCGTACTTGCGCCAGCGGGTGATCGCCCCCAACAGGCGGGCCGCCACCTGGGGGTTGAGGCGGTCGATGGCCAGCACCTGGTCGGCGTGAAAGGCGTAACCGGCCCCGGAGCGATCATGGAAGCGGGCCGGATTGCCGTGACAGAATGCGCCGATCAGCGCCCGGACCTTGTTCGGATTCTTGATGTTGAAGGCCGGATGCTTCATGAGTTTCTTGACGCTCTCCAACGTGTCCGTGCGCCTGGAGGTCGCCTGCAGGCTGAGCCATTTGTCTACCACCAGCGGGTCGTGCCGCCACTTGCGGTAAAATGCCGCGAGAGCCTGCTGCCGTTCGGGCGTCTCGCTGTTGACCAGGCAGGCGAGGGCGGCCGAGACGTCGGTCATGTTGTCCGCCCGGCCGAACTGATCGAAGCAGTGCCGGACGATGTCGGCCTCCTCCAGGGTCATGAGGTAGGCCAGGCAGAGGTTTTTCAGGCTGCGCCGTCCCACGGCGGCCGGCTCGATGCTGTAGGGATCCGCAAGGGTATTGGCCTCCATCATCCGGGCGAAGTCTTCGCGCAGGCTCCGCGCCAGTTCCCGGCGCATGAATTGGCGCACCTTGTGAATCTCATCCGGGTCGGCCACCGCCATCTGTTCGGCAAGGTAGCTTTCGGCCGGAAGGGCCAGGGTCTGGGCGAGCAGGGCGGGATCGGCCTTTTCATCGAGCAGCAGGTGGCGAAAGGCGGCGATGAAGCCTCCGTCGAGCACCGGCTCCCGGTCCGCCCCGATGTCGTTGATCAGCCCCAGCATGATGCGCACCGAGAGCCGCTGGCCAGCTTCCCAGCGGTTGAAGGGATCGCTGTCGTGGGCCATGAGAAAGGCCAGATTCTCGTCCGAGGTCTCCATCCGCAGCTTGACCGGCGCGGAAAAGCCGCGCAGCAGCGAGGGGACGGGCTCTTCCGGGACGCCGATGAAACGGAAGGTCTCCTCCTCCCCGCGCAGTTCCAGCACCCGGCTGGTCCCCGCGGGGGCCGCTTCCCCTTCGAGCCGCAGCGGCAGGTCGTTGCCGCTGCGGTCGAGCAGACCCATGGCCAGCGGGATGTGAAAGGGCTGCTTTTCGGCCTGGTCCGGGGTGGGGGGGCAGGACTGGCGCACTTTCAGGGTGTAGACCATCTGCGCTTCGTCATGGGAGGTCTCCACGTCGATTTCCGGAGTCCCCGCCTGGTTGTACCAGAGGCCGAACTGCGCAAAGTCGCGTCCCCCCGCCTCGGCCATCGCCTGCAGGAAGTCGTCGGTAGTGGCCGCCTGCCCGTCGAAGCGCTCCAGGTAAAGGCGCAGACCCTTGCGGAACGCCTCCGCGCCGAGCAGGGTGTGGACCATGCGGATCAGCTCCGCCCCCTTGTTGTAGACCGTCATGGTGTAGAAGTTGTTGATCTCCACGTACGAGGCGGGGCGCACCGGATGGGCCATGGGGCCGGCGTCCTCGGGGAACTGGGCGTTGCGCAGAGCGCGCACCTCCTCGATGCGCTTGACCGCCCGGCTGGTCATGTCGGCGGAGAACTCCTGGTCGCGAAAGACCGTCAGCCCCTCCTTGAGCGAGAGCTGGAACCAGTCGCGGCAGGTGACGCGGTTGCCTGTCCAGTTGTGGAAGTATTCGTGGCCGACCACCCCCTCGATCGCCTGGAAGTCGGCGTCGGTGGCGGTCTCGGGACGGGCGAGGACGTACTTGGAGTTGAAGATGTTGAGTCCCTTGTTCTCCATCGCCCCCATGTTGAAGTCGTCCACCGCCAGGATCATGTAGATGTCCAGGTCGTACTCCAGGCCGAAGGTCTCCTCGTCCCAGCGCATCGCCTTCTTCAGCGAGGCCATGGCGTGGTCGCAGCGATCGCGGTTGCGCTCCTCGACGTAGATGTGGAGCTTCACCTCGCGCCCCGAGGCGGTGACGAAGGTGTCCTCGATCCGCACCAGGTCTCCGGCCACCAGGGCGAAGAGATAGGCGGGCTTTTTGAAGGGGTCGACCCACTTGGCCAGGTGCCGCCCGTCGGGCAGGTCGAGGCTGGTCACGAGGTTGCCGTTGGAGAGCAGGACGGGGTATTTCGCCTTGTCGGCGAGGATGGAGACGGTGAAGTGGGCCATGACATCGGGGCGGTCGGGGTAGTAGGTGATCTTGCGAAACCCTTCCGCCTCGCACTGGGTGCAGAAGTTGCCGCTGGAGGTGTACAGCCCCTCCAGGGAGGTGTTTTCCCGCGGTTCGATTTCGGTTTCGACCATCAGCTGGAAGCTCTCGGGAACGTCGAAAACGGTCAGGGCCTCTTCCGTCACCCCATATTCGTCCGGTGTCAGAGTACGCCGGTCGAGATGGAGGCCCCGCAGGGTCAGCTCGTTTCCGTCGAGGACCAGCGGCCCGCCTTTCCCGGCCGGGTTGCGACTCAGGTTCAGGCGAGATTTGACGAGGGTGGACTTTTCGCCCAGCTCGAAAATGAGTTCGACGCTTTCGACGAGGTAGGCCGGCGGTTGGTAATCCTTGAGATAGATCGGGTTATGCCGGGTTTCGTTCATGGGGGTGCCATCCTTAGGGGGGGAGTTTTTGGGGTTGCGGTTCGATGGCTTCAACATAACGGAATCGCCGGCGAAAATCAAAGGGCATTGGCCATATGCAGGGGCGGGAAAGGCGTCAGGCCAATGGTGGCATCCCCTGGCGGGGAATTGATTCCGTGCACAATCGGCTCATCCACGGATACTTCGACATCAATCTCGGCGTCGTCTGGCAAACCGTTTCCAGGGAACTCCCGCCCCCGTTTTGCTATACTTCCTCCAGGGATCAATCGCTGTCGAGGGAGGATGCCATGCACGAAGCCCGTTTCTGGACCCCGGCCCCGGAGGGGAAGGTCAAATGTTCTCTCTGCCGCTTCCGCTGCCTGATTGCCGAGGGCCGGCGCGGCGTCTGCGGAGTACGGGAAAATCGCGACGGTACGCTCTACACCCTGGTCTACGGTCGCAGCATCGCCGAGAACATCGATCCGATCGAGAAAAAGCCCCTCTACCATTACCATCCCGGATCCCTGAGCTTTTCCGTCTCGACCGTCGGATGCAATTTCCGCTGCCTGCACTGCCAGAACTGGGAGATCTCCCAGTGGCCCCACACCGGCCGCGACATCGCCGGCCGGGAGTTGCCGCCGGCGGAGATCGTGCGCCGGACCAGGGCCGGCAACTGCCGCAGCATCGCCTACACCTACACCGAGCCGACGATCTTCTTCGAGTACGCCTACGACACGGCGGTGCTCGCCAAAGAGGCGGGCATCGGCAACGTCTTCGTCACCAACGGCTACACCACCCCCGAGGCGCTGGAGGCCATCGCCCCCTATCTCGATGCCGCCAATGTCGATCTCAAGGGATACTCGGAGAATTTCTACCGCGAGGTCGCCGGCGCCACCTTGCAGGGGGTGCTCGACACCCTCCGGGAATACAAGCGGCTCGGCATCTGGATCGAGGTGACCACCCTGTTGATTCCCGGTCACAACGACAGCGAAGGCGAGCTGAAGGGGATCGCCCGTTTCATCGCCGGGGAGCTCGGACCCGAGGTGCCCTGGCACGTCACCGCCTTCTACCCCACCTACAAGATGCTCGATGAACCGCCGACGCCGGCGGAGACCCTGCGCCGGGCCCGACGCATCGGCCTGGAAGCCGGGCTGAAATATGTCTACCAGGGCAACGTGCCGGGGGAGGGGGGCGAGAACACCTTCTGCCCGGCCTGCGGGAAGATCGTCATCGAGCGCCAGGGCTTCCGGGTGGGGACAATCCGCATCGACAAGGGGGCTTGCGAATTCTGCGGCGAAACCCTCGACGGCGTCGGACTTTGAGGGCGCGGCGGCATTTCACCGTTGACATCGACGGAATTTGCAGGTAGAAAATTAGCAAAAATTATTCATTCGGAGGGGGCTCCATGCAGAAAAAAACCGTACTCGTTGCCGTATTCGTCATCCTTTCCTTCGGCCATATTCCCCCGGCCGGCGCCGAAAAGACCTATTCCCGGGAGTCCGTCAAGCAGTTCGTCCTGAATGCCGCATCCCATTTTCTCATCCGGGACGGCGAAACGAGTCTCTTTGCCCTGACGCAGATGCGGGCGGGGGACAACGAACCGGCCCTGGAGCTTTTCGAATATCAGCTCGACCTCATCGTCTGCGACACCTGGGACAACCTCGACAAAATGGAGGGGTGGCAGCGCGAACGCGCCATGCAACTCCTCCGGCAGATCAAGTTCTACCGCCAGGTCCATCCGAGGGATTCCCGCATCCTTCTCGACGGCTATGATGTCGGCGAGGCCTTCTCTCCCGTCAAATTTTCCGCGATCGAGCGGGCGCAAAAGATCCTGGACGATCTTTAGGCCGCCCGGCCTGCCGGATCATCGGCAAAGTCCTTTTTCTCACCACTAAGACACCAAGAGCCAAAAAATCTACCTGAGTCACGCCCTTGAAGTAGATGTCGTGTTGGCCGGATTAAGGCATCAGCTGTTCTCGCCATGCCCTGAAAGCACCTTGAAGCAGTGACTTGTGCCTAGTGTCCTTAGTGCCTTAGTGGTGAATTCGACTGGATTCATTCCTTGGTCCAACAGGAGCCTAAACCGTCTCGTCGTGCAGAAGCCTCCGGGCATTCTGTATCTCCTCCTCGCTGCCGAGCAACATCAGGGTGTCGCCCCGCTCCAGGCGCAGATCGGGTGCGATGTTGTAAAGGGTTCTTTCGCGGCGGATCACGCCCATCACCGTCGTTCCGGTACGGTTGCGAAAGGCGAGTTCGGCCAGGGTGCGCCCGAGGCAGGGGGAGGTTTCGGGGACGGCCTGGTAATCGATTTGTCCCCCCTCCAGGACGGAGAGAGGGCGATCGGTGGACGGTTCGCGGCTGTTGGCGCGCAGGCGGCTGTAGTGCTCCAGGCGCAGGCGGGAAAGGAGCTGCATGATTCGTCCTTCGGCAATGGCGAAACGGCGCAGGAGGAAGGCCGAAAGCTGCAGGCTTGCCTCGAGTTCGTCGGGGATCACCTCGTCGGCGCCGAGTCCGCGCAAGTAGTCGAGCTCGGCCAGGTAGCGGGTGCGGGCGAGGATGTAGAGGTTGCGGTTGAGCTCGCGGCCGGCGCGGATCGCCCGGGTGAGGGCGCCGGGGTCATTGATCGCCAGGACCAGCGCCCGCGCTTTTTCGATCCCCAGTTCCTCCAGCACCGGCGACGCCGTGGCGTCGCCGTAGACGATGAACTCTCCGGCCCGCCGGCCGGCCCGCACCGATTCCCCGTTCAGTTCGATGAAGAGGTAGGGGATTTCCATCTCCCGCAGCACCTGCCCGACGTTGCGCCCCGAGATGCCGTATCCGGCGATGATCACATGGCCTTCAAGATTGCCGGTACGTTCCGGTGCTTCCGCTTCGAGCTCGATCGTTGCGCCGCTGCGTCCGAACAGGCGAACGAGGCGTGCGGCGAAGTCCGATGCGCGGTTGACCATCACCGGGGTGAGGAGCATCGAGAGAGCGATTACCGACAGGATCAGTTGATAGGGCTGATTGCCGATCAGCCCTATATCGAGGGCCTGGGCGAGGATGACGAAGGAGAACTCTCCGACCTGGAAGAGGATCAGACCGGTGGAAAAGGCGACCGGCAGGGGAGCGGAGGCGAGCAGGGCGGCGAGGGAGCCGGTGCCGACCTTGAGCAGGGAGAGGAGCAGAAAGAGGCCGAGCACCAGATGCCAGGAATCGGCCAGCAGGCGGATGTCGACAAGCATGCCGATGGAGACGAAGAACATCGCCAGGAAAGTGTCGCGGAAAGGTAAAATGTCGGCCAGCGCCTGGTGGGAATAGTCCGATTCGGCCAGGAAGAGACCGGCGAGGAAGGCGCCGAGAGCGAGGGAGAAGCCGGCCAGGGAGGTGATCCAGGCGGTGCCGAGGACGAGCGCCAGCATGGTCAGGCGGAAGAGCTCCGGCGAGCGGGCCTTAAGCACCCCCCGCAGCAGGGGCGCGAGCAGGTAGCGCACGAAGAGGGAGAGGCCGGCCATCAGGGCGACGGCGTTGAGCACCGCCAGCCAGGAGAAGCCCCCGGTGCTCTCGCCGAGCAGCGGCAGGGCGACCAGGAAGAAGACGACGCAGAGGTCCTGCACCAGGAGGATGGCCAGCGAGAGCCGGCCGTGGCCGGTGTCCATCTCCCCGCGCTCGAGCAGCAGCTTGAGCACGATGGCGGTGGAAGAGAGGGCCAGCGGCATGGCCACGGCCAGGGCCGCCCCCGCGTCCAGGCCGAACAGTCGTCCGCCGGCCCAGATCAGGGGGATGCTCAGCAGCACCTGGGCGCTGCCGCCGATCGACATCAGGCGGCGAAGCCGCAGGATGCGGGACATGGGAAATTCGAGGCCGATGGTGAAGAGCAGCAGGATGACCCCGATCTCGGCCAGAGCCTCGACCTCGTGCAGGCCGCGAACGAGATGGAAACCGTAGGGGCCGACCAGCATGCCGGTGGCCAGGTAGCCGATGATCGGCGACTGCCTCAGCCGGCTGAAGACCCAGGCGTTGGCCAGCGCGATGACGAGAAGGACGAGGATGTCCTGGAGAAAATCCATTTCGTGCATCGGGTACCTTCCTGGAGAGACCTTGCCTGGGAATGATCCCGGAACGGGTGGATGGGACCGAAAAACTATAGCAGAGCGTTCGGGGCAGGCAAATCGCGGATCAGTGTTTGGAGCAGGTCGGGCTTGAGGATGGGGTCGCCGGTGACGGCCGTTTGCCGGCGGTCGTGGAGATGAGGAACCCGACGGGCAATGCCGCGCCGGTCAGGGGAACGTTGGTCGAGGTCTTGCCGGTGCAGGGAAGAGGGAGGGAAGGGGACGGCACGGCTGGCGAGCCCGAAAAAGGCGGAGGCCGTCCCTCACTCGTCTTTGCCGGTGTCCCTGTTTTTGTCCTGCCGGCGCAGGTCTTCCCAGTGCCGCATCCGCTCTGCGATCATCTTCTCGTAGCCGCGCTCGTTGGGGCGGTAGAACCGGCGGTCGCGCAGCGCATCCGGCAGGTACTGCTGGGGGCTGTACCCTTCGCTGTAATCGTGGGCGTAGCGGTAGCTCTGACCGTACCCCAGGTCTTTCATCAGCCGGGTCGGGGCGTTGCGGATGTGCAGGGGCACCGGCAGGGAGCCGCTCTTGCGCACCTCGGCCAGGGCGCCATCGATGCCGCGGTAGGAAGCGTTGCTCTTCGGAGCGGTGGCCAGGTAGGTGGTGGCCTGGGCCAGGTTGATGCGTCCTTCGGGCAGGCCGACGAAGTGAACCGCCTGCTGGACGGCCACCGCCACCTGCAGCCCGCGGGGGTCGGCATTGCCGACATCCTCGGAGGCGAAGATGACCAGGCGCCGGGCGATGAAAAGGGGATCCTCGCCGGCCTCGATCATGCGCGCCAGCCAGTACAGGGCGCCGTCGGGATCGGAGCCGCGCAGGCTTTTGATGAAGGCGGAGATGACGTTGTAGTGCTCTTCGGCCCCCTTGTCGTAGAGCAGGGCCTTTTTCTGCAGCGCCTCGCGGACTTGTTCCAGAGACAGTTCCCCGTTTTCCCCGGCCGCCGCCGCGGCCACTTCGAGGGCGTTGAGCGCCACCCGGGCATCGCCGCCGGCCTGCTCGGCGAGAAAATCGAGAGCATCGTCCGCCACCTCCAGCGCGGCCCCTGCCAGCCCTCGCCCATCGGTCAGCGCCCGCCGCAGCAGGGTCTTGATGTCCGTCGGCTCCAGGGGCTCGAGCACGAAAACCCGGGAGCGCGACAGCAGGGCCGAGTTGACCTCGAAGGAGGGGTTTTCGGTGGTGGCGCCGATCAGGATGATGTCGCCCCGTTCGACGTGCGGCAGGAACGCGTCCTGCTGGGCCTTGTTGAAGCGGTGGATCTCGTCGACGAAGAGGAGAGTTTTCCGGCCATGCATGGCTTTCTCGTCCCGCGCCCGGGCGACGATTTCCCGCACGTCCTTCACCCCCTGCAGGACGGCGGAAAAGGAGACGAAATTGCTCCGGGTAGAGGCGGCGATGACCTTGGCCAGGGTCGTTTTTCCCGTCCCGGGCGGTCCCCAGAAGAGGACCGAGGAGAGCTGGTCGGTTTCGATCAGCCTCCGCAGCAGCTTGCCCTCGCCCAGCAGGTGCTTCTGGCCGACCACCTCCTCCAGCGAAGCGGGCCGCAGCCGTTCCGCCAGGGGGGCGTCTTTCAGGTTGGCCGAGCTGTGTTCGAACAGATCCATCATCGTCCCTTCATGCAGGTTTTCCGGGGATTCCCTGCGACTGTAGCACAGCGGTTCGGCCGCCACAAGTCGGCCGTTCCGTAAGTGCCCGATGGCCATGGACTTTGGCAAAATGCTGTGCTACATTTTGAACGTAAAATTGAACATTAAAGCCGGGGAGGGTGCTGATGAATCGGATTGGCATTTACGCCAAACGAAACAATGCCGACGCCGTGAAAATGGCCAGGGAGGTTTCCGCCTGGCTGGCCGAACGCGATATCGAGGTCTATCCCGAGCAGGAACTGGCGGCGGAGATGGGCGACGTGCAGGGCTATGTCGGCAAGTCGATTCCGGCCATGGTCAACCTGATCATCGTGCTCGGCGGCGACGGGACCCTGATCTCGGTCGCCCGCCAGGTGGGGGATATGCGTACCCCGATCCTCGGGGTCAACCTCGGCAGTCTCGGTTTTCTTACCGAAGTTACCCTCGATGAACTCTTCCCGGTGCTCGAACAGGTGGTGAAGGGTGATTTCTCGGTCACTACCCGGATGATGCTCGAGGCGGTGGTCCGGCGCGAGGGCAAGGTGGCCGGTCGCTTCCTGGTGCTCAACGACGTGGTGATCAACAAGGGCGCCCTGGCCCGGATCATCGACATGGAGGCCTGGGTCGACGAGTCCTATCTCACGACCTTCAAGGCCGACGGGCTGATCATTGCCACGCCCACCGGATCGACGGCCTACAATCTGGCCGCCGGCGGACCGATCATTCATCCGGGGATGCACAGCCTGGTGATCTCCCCCATCTGTCCGCACATGCTGACCAACCGGCCGATCATCGTCTCGGATGAGGCCTCGATCCGGGTGGTGGTCAAGTTTATGGATGAAGATGTGGTCTTCACCGCCGACGGGCAGGTGGGGATGCCTCTGAAATGGGGGGACGTGGTGGAGGTGCGAAAATCGAAGAGCAGCACCGTTTTGGTGAAGAGTCCGACCAAGGATTATTTCGAGATCCTGCGCGCCAAACTGCGCTGGGGGGAGAGGTGAAGGTTGTTCGATGTTCGATGTTCGATGTTTTGAGTTTTGAGTTCTAAGTTTTGAGTTTTGAGTTTTGAGTTTTGAGTTTTGAGTTTTGAGTTCCGGCAGGTGAGGGGTGAGGCGTAATTCTTCAGGCTAAAAAAGGGCCTTAGGTTTTTTCTCCTCACTCCTGACTCCTCACCCCTCACGGATTCAGGTTTATGCTCACCGATCTGATCATCGAAAATTTCGCCATCATCGATCGTCTGCACGTCACCTTCGGATCCGGCTTCAATGTCCTGACCGGCGAAACGGGGGCCGGAAAATCGATCATCATCGATGCCGTCGGCCTGGTTCTCGGTGACCGGGCCCGGCCGGACATCATCCGCACCGGCGAAGACTCGGCCAGCGTCGAGGCCGTCCTCGATATCGCCGACAACCCCGGCGTGCGCGGGGAACTGGTCGAGGCCGGTTTCGATGACGGGGAAGAACTGCTGGTCAGGCGGATCGTCAGCCGCTCCGGCCGCAACCGGATCTATCTCAACGGTTCTGTCGCGACCCTGGGCCAGTTGCAGCAGGTCGCTTCGCGGCTGATCGTCATCTACGGCCAGCACGAGCACCAGAGCCTGCAGCGCGCCGGGACCCATCTGGAGCTTCTCGACCGCTTCGCCTCCCTGCAGGAGACCCTGCGGATTTACCGGGGGCACTACCGGGAGGTTGTCGATCTCACGGGGCGCCTTGAACACCTGGAGCAAGCCGAGCGGGAGCGCCGGCAGCGGCTCGACTTGCTGAGGTTTCAGAGCCGGGAGATCGCGGAGGCCGATCCGCGGCCCGGAGAGGATGAAGAGCTGGCCGCCGAGCGGCTGCTCCTGCAGAATGCCGAGCGGCTTGCCGCGGCCACCCGCGGGGGCTACCAGAGCCTCTATGCCGCCGAGGGAGCGGTGACCGAGCGGCTCGATGCCGCGGCGGGGGAACTGGAATCGCTGGCCGAGGTCGACCCCGACCTCGGGCGGCTGGCCGAGACGATCCGCGGTTCCCTCTATGCCATCGAGGATGTCGCCGGACAGCTGCGCGATTATGCCGATCGCCTCGCCTTCGAGCCGGGCCGCCAGCAGGAGGTCGAGGAGCGGCTGGCCTTGCTGATCCGGTTGAAACGCAAGTACGCCCCGGATATCGAGGCGATCCTTTCCCTCCGGGAGGAAGTCGACCGGGAGGTCGAAGAACTCGATGATCTCGATGCGTCCCGGGAGGGGCTGGGAAAGGCGTTGGCGGCGGCGCGGGAGAATCTGAAGGAGGCCGGCGAGGCCCTCTCCGCCGGTCGTCAGCGGGCCGCCTCGGCCCTTCGGGAAAAAGTCGAGGGCGAACTGCGGGCCCTGGCGATGGGCAATGCCCGCTTCGAGATGCGCCTGACGCCCCTGGGCGAGCCCGGCCCCCAAGGGCTGGAAGAGGGGGCTTTCTATCTCGCCCCCAATCCGGGCGAGGAGGCCAAGCCCCTGGCCCGCATCGCCTCGGGCGGCGAACTCTCGCGGCTCATGCTGGCGATCAAGCGCGCCGCTCCGGAGGCTGACAGGATGGCGACCCTGATCTTCGACGAGGTCGATGCCGGCGTCGGCGGCGAGGCGGCCACTGCCGTCGGCGAAAAACTCAGGGAGGTCGCCGGCCGTTCCCAGGTTCTGTGCGTCACCCACCTGCCGCAGGTGGCCGCTTTTGCCGATCGCCATTACCGGGTGGAGAAGGGCCGCACGGGCGAGAGGACCCGAACGCAGCTCGTCTGCCTGGACGACGAATCCCGGGTGCGCGAGATGGCCCGCATGCTGGGCGGCTCCCATGTTACCGAGGCCACCCTGGAACATGCCCGGGAGATGATCGGTCAGCCGGGCGGAACATTATGAGATTTCCAGATTTCACCGAAGCGAGGAGACGATGATCCGTAAAGCCCGGATTCCCGACGCCAGGGCGATTCATAAACTGCTGATCGGTTACGCCAGGGACGGCCTGGTCCTTTCCCGGTCCCTGCCGGAAGTCTATGAGTCGATCCGTGACTTTTACGTTGCCGAGGAAGGCGGGCTGATTGTCGGCACCGTCTGCCTGCATATCTGCTGGGAGGATCTGGCCGAGGTCCGCTCCCTGGCGGTGGCCGAGGGTCAGGAAGGCAAGGGCATCGGTCGGCGGCTTGTCAACGCCTGCCTCGACGAAGCCCGATCCCTGGGGCTGAAAAGGGTCTTTGCCCTGACCTATAAACCCGGGTTTTTCGACAAGCTCGGTTTCCGAACGATCGAGAAATCGGAGCTGCCGCAGAAAATCTGGGGGGACTGCATGAAATGCGTCAAGTTCCCCGAGTGCGACGAGATCGCCATGAGTATCGACCTGTAGGCACCGAATCGGCGGCCGGATCGCAGTCAAAAAACTTGACAACGAAGGCATCCTTCCTTTAATAATGCCTTTGTTTCATTTTCCTTGTTCTGATCGCCTGGATTTATCGGGAGGGATTTTGGCTGCCAAGAAGTTCACAGTTCTCGTCATTCCGGAAGGTTCTCACCGCGTCCGTCGCTTCGGCGTCAGGCGCGCAACCCTGAAAGCCGCTTTTTCCGCCATCGTCGTTCTTTCCGTCGGCGTCTCCCTGCTGGTTTTCGACTATGTCCGTACCCGGGTCGACCGGGACGAGCTGCAACACCTTCGGGTGCGCAACGGCATCCAGCAGCAGCACCTGCACCAGCTTGCCTCGGACCTCGACAGCCTGCGGGAAGAGATGGTCGTCCTGGCCCAGAATGACGCCAAGGTCCGGGTCATGGCCCAACTCTCCGGTCCCAAGACCGAGGCCCTTGCCGGCACCGGCGGCCCGCTCGAGGAGGACGCGACCGCCCGGTTTTCGGATCTGCAGAGAAAGATCGATGAAGTGCGCCAGGCCATCGATCTTCGGCGCGAAAGCCAGGAGGAAATCCGCGGCGAGCTCAACGATCAACGCTCCCTGCTGGCCGCCAAGCCCCAGGGCTGGCCGGTCAAGGGATGGATCACCTCCAACTTCGGCATGCGCAACTCCCCCTTCACCGGCAGGCGCAAGATGCACGATGGCCTCGATATCGCGGCGCGCACCGGTACCCCGATTTTCGCCGCCGCGGACGGCGTTGTCAGCAGGGCCGAGACAACTCCCGGCTACGGCAAGCTGGTGGTCATCGATCACGGCTACGGGTATCGGACCTATTACGGGCACAATTCCAAGATCTTCGTCAAGGTCGGCCAGCGGGTCAAGCGTGGCGACAATATCTCCGCCGTCGGCAACACGGGCAGTTCGACCGGATCGCATCTACATTACGAGGTGCGGCGAAACGGCGTGCCGCTCAATCCGCGAAAATATCTCTGATCGTTCCACCTTCCCTCCAGAGGCCCCGGCAAGTCCGGGGCTTTTTTGTTGGCGGATGCCGCCCCTCCCCGGCAGCCTTTGGCCTTGTGGGGTACCTGCCTTTATGGTAAAATTCGCCGCCTGTCGCAACAGCGGAACGGGTGAGATCCCTGTCTTTTCTCCCGGCGTCTTACTAGCCCAAAACATTTACGGAGCCTCTGCATGATCGGCCCTTTTCTGAAAAAAATCATTGGCAGCAAAAACGAGCGTGAACTGAAACGGATGCAACCCGCGGTGGAGAGGATCAACAGCTTCGAACCGGAGATCGCCGAACTTTCCGACGAGGCGCTCAGGGCCAAGACGGTCGAGTTCCGGCAGCGCCTCGAGAAGGAGGAAACCCTCGACGACCTGCTTCCGGAGGCGTTTGCCGTGGTCCGCGAGGCGGGCCGGAGGGTGCTCGGGATGCGCCACTTCGACGTTCAGTTGGTCGGCGGCATGGTGCTGCACACGGGCAAGATCGCCGAGATGAAGACCGGCGAGGGCAAGACTCTGGTGGCGACTCTTCCCTCCTACCTCAACGCGCTGCCCGGCAAGGGTGTGCACGTCATTACGGTCAATGATTATCTGGCCCAGCGCGATTCGGAGTGGATGGGGCAGGTTCATCGTTTCCTCGGTCTCAAGGTCGGCTGCATCGTCCACGGTCTCACCGATGAACAGCGCAAGGAAGCCTATGGCTGCGACATCACATACGGCACCAATAATGAATTCGGCTTCGACTACCTGCGCGACAACATGAAGTTCGACCTTGCCGCCTATGTCCAACGCGACCCGTATTTCGCCATCGTCGACGAGGTCGATTCGATCCTTATCGACGAGGCCCGCACGCCGCTGATCATTTCCGGGCCGAGCGAAGCGTCCAGCGAACTCTACTATACGGTGGACCGCATCATTCCCATGCTCAAGCAGGGCGAGGTGATCGAGCACCGGGACGGCGGCAAGATCGGCCAGACGGTCACGGAGTATACCGGCGACTATACCGTCGACGAGAAGTCGAAAACCTCCACCCTCACCGAGGAAGGGGTCTCCAGGGTGGAGAAGCTTCTCGGGGTGGAGAACCTCTACGAGCCGCGCAACATCGAAATCCTGCACCACGTCAACCAGGCCCTCAGGGCCCATGCGGTGCACAAGAGGGATGTCGATTACGTGGTCAAGGACGGCGAGGTGATGATCGTCGACGAATTCACCGGGCGGCTCATGCCGGGCCGGCGCTGGAGCGACGGGCTGCACCAGGCGGTCGAGGCCAAGGAAGGGGTGAAGATCGAAAGCGAAAACCAGACCCTGGCCACCATCACCTTTCAGAACTATTTCCGGATGTATGAAAAGCTCGCCGGCATGACCGGTACCGCCGATACCGAGGCCGCCGAGTTCAGCGAGATCTACGAACTCGAGGTCGTCGTCATCCCCACCAACCGGCCTATGATCCGCAAGGATCGAGCGGACGCCATATACAAGACAGAAAAGGAGAAGTTCCAGGCCGTCGTCGAGGACATCCGCCAGACCCACGAACAGGGACAGCCGGTCCTGGTCGGAACCATCTCCATCGAACATTCCGAGATCCTCTCGGAGATGCTTCGCAAGCAGGGCGTCGCCCACAACGTTCTCAATGCCAAGCACCATGAAAGGGAGGCCGAGATCGTGGCCCAGGCCGGCCGCAAGGGGGCGGTGACCATCGCCACCAACATGGCCGGGCGGGGCACCGATATCGTTCTCGGCGGCAACCCGGAAATGATGGCCGCCAGGGAAGCGGCGGGCGCCGAGGACCCGGAGGCCGCGGCGGCATCGCTGCCGGAGAAATACCGCGGGTTGTGCGCCGAGGAAAAAAAGGAAGTGCTCGAAGCCGGAGGCCTCTACATCCTGGGCACCGAGCGACACGAGTCGCGACGCATCGACAACCAGTTGCGCGGCCGCAGCGGCCGCCAGGGCGACCCCGGCGAGAGTCGTTTCTATCTCAGCCTCGAAGATGACCTGCTGCGCATCTTCGGCTCTGAGCGGGTGGCTTTCGTGATGGACAAGCTCAAGATGCCCGAAGGTGAGCCGATCGAGCACCGCATGATCTCCAAGGCGATCGAAAACGCCCAGCGCAAGGTCGAGGGCCACAACTTCGAGATCCGCAAGCACCTTCTCGAATACGACGACGTGATGAACAAACAGCGCGAGGTGATCTACGCCCAGCGCAAGGAGGTGCTTGCCGGAGAAAATATCCGCGAGACCATCGAGGGAATTTCCGTCGAAGCGGTCGAGGACATGGTGGCCACCTTCTGCCCGGAAAAGACGCCCCCGGCCGAATGGAACTGGACCGCCCTGAGCGAGGACTTTTTCAATCAGTTCAGCTTCCATCCGCGGTTTCCCGACGACCAGACGGCCGGACTGACCCGGGAGGTCCTGGAGGAAAGCCTCAATAAACAGGCCGAAGGGCGGTTTGCCGAAAAGGAGGAGGAGTTCACCACCCCGGTCATGGAGCAATTGATGAAGGTGCTCCTTCTGCAGACCATCGACTCCCAGTGGAAGGATCATCTGCTGTCCATCGACCACCTCAAGGAGGGCATCGGCCTGCGCGGCTACGGCCAGCGCGATCCGAAGGAAGAATACAAGCGCGAGGCCTACGGCCTGTTCATGGAGATGATGGGCCGCATCCGCCAGGAGGTCATCCAGAAGCTCTTCCGGATTCAGTTGGCCCGGGAGGACGACGTCGAACGGATGGAGGCCGAGCAGCGCCGCCGACGCCTGGTCCTTAACCGGGCGGGGGGCGAAGAGCAGGCGAAGAAGCCGGTGACCCGAGAAGAAGATAAGGTCGGTCGCAACGATCCCTGTCCCTGCGGCAGCGGGAAGAAATACAAGAAGTGTTGCGGGAGATAGGTGAAAACAAGTCCCGGGTCCAAAGTCCCGGGTCCAAGGTCCAAAACCCAATTTTTTCTGGTCCGGGACCCGGGACGCTGGACCCGGGACCGCCTTTCTAAATCGAGGCACATATGTCGAATCGGGAGATCGTAAAGGTGCGGGGCTTCAAATTCGCCAGTCGCAGCGCCGGCATCAAAAAGAGCGGCAAACCCGACATGGCCCTGATCTATTCGGAAGTTCCCGCCCGATGCGCGGGGGTTTTCACCCGCAACAAGGTGGCGGCGGCGCCGGTTGTCGTGACCTCCCCCCGTATCAAGCAGGGCCTCTGTCAGGCCATTATCGTCAACAGCGGTAACGCCAATGCCTGCACCGGCGAGCAGGGGCTCAAGGATGCTCTTCGCTGCGGCGAAGCGACGGCGGCGGCACTCGCCATCCCCGAAGAGCAGGTTGCCATCTCGTCCACCGGGGTGATCGGTGCGCCTCTGCCGATGGAGAAACTGGAGCGCCACATTCCCCTGCTCGCCGGACAACTGGAGGCCGGACAGGCTGCGGCGGCGGCCGAGGCGATCATGACCACCGATGCCTTTGCCAAGATTTCCTCCGCCATCGGCCGGGCTGGCGATACCGAATACACCATCCTCGGAATTGCCAAGGGGGCCGGGATGATCCATCCCGACATGGCCACCATGCTCGCCTTCATCCTGACCGATGCCGATGTGGAGTCCGGCTTTCTCGACACGGCGCTGCGCCAGGGGGTCGACTGCTCCTTCAACAGTATCACCGTTGACGGCGATACCTCGACCAACGACATGGTGCTTCTGCTGGCCAACGGGCAGGCCGGAAACAGCGAGATTCGCGCCGGAAGCCCCGAGGCGGATGCCTTTACCGAGCGGTTGAACGGGGTTCTGCTCGACCTGGCCAAGATGATCGTGCGCGACGGAGAAGGGGCGACCAAGGTGGCGGAGATCCGGGTGCGCGGCGCCAGGGACGATGCCGAGGCCCGTCTCGCCGCCCGGGCGATAGCGACCTCGAGCCTGGTGAAGACCGCCTTTTTCGGCGAGGACGCCAACTGGGGGCGGATCATCGCCGCCGCCGGCTACAGCGGTGCCGAGGTCGACGCCGGGCGGGTCGAGATCCTCTTCGGGGAGATCCCGGTTGTGCGAAACGGCGTCGGGACGGGAAAGGACCTCGAAGAGCAGGCGACGGCTGTCCTTAAAAACAGGGATTTTACCGTGACCGTCGATCTGCATCTGGGCGCCGGCGAGGCGACCTACTACACCTCGGACCTGACCTGCGATTACGTGAAGATCAACGCCGATTACCGAACCTGAAAAAATTCGGTCCGAAGTCCCTGGTCCAAGGTCCAAAGTCGCAGGGGAAAATCTCCGCTTGCCGACCTTCGACCTTGGACCTTCGACCTTGGACCTTGGACCTTGGACCTTCGACCTTGCTTTCTCCCGCCTCCTACATCGACCACACCCTGCTGAAGCCCGACACCACTTCGGCCAAGATTCGCCGCCTGTGCGAGGAGGCCGTCGAATACGGCTTCGCGTCGGTCTGCCTGCCGCCCGTCTTCGTGCCTCTGGCCGCCGACCTGCTTTACGGCTCCGAAGTGGCGACCGGGACCGTGGTCGGCTTTCCCCTGGGTTACGTATCCCCGGCCGTCAAGGCCTTCGAGGCGGCCGAAACCGTTGCCGCAGGGGCGGACGAGGTCGACATGGTGATCCATCTGGGAGCCGTTCGCGAGGGAAACCTCGAGGCGGTGACGGGAGAGGTCCGTCAGGTCGTCGGGGCCGCGGCCCAAGCGAAGGTCAAAGTCATCATCGAGTGCTGCGAGCTGGACGAGGCCATGAAGCGTGCCCTTACCCTGCGGGTCATCGAAAGCGGAGCCGCCTATGTGAAAACTTCCACGGGATTCGGTTCCGGCGGGGCCACAGTCGGGGACGTAACCCTGCTGTCGAGAGTTGCCGACGGCCGGATCGGCGTCAAGGCCGCCGGCGGCATCCGCGACTGGCCGACCTGCCGCGCCATGCTGGCGGCCGGCGCGACGCGCATAGGCACCAGCGCGGGGGTGGCGATCGTCGAAGACTGGCGGAAGGCGGAGGGGGCATGATGGAACGACCATGGCGGCGCGTCGTGCTGATCGTCCTCGACGGGGTCGGCATCGGCGCCCTTCCCGACGCCGACCGCTACGGCGACGGTCAGGCCAACACCCTGCTGCATGTGGCCGAATACTGCAACGGGCTGCATCTTCCCAACCTGGAGAAGCTCGGCCTCGGCAACATCCTGGACCTGCCCGGGGTGCCGGCGGCCGAGGCGCCGCGCGGCGCCTTCGGCCGCATGCTGGAGTGTTCCTCCGGCAAGGATACCACCACCGGCCACTGGGAGTTGGCCGGCGTCGTCCAGACCGATCCCTTTTCGACCTATCCCGGCGGTTTTCCCGAAGAGATCCTCGCCGCCTTCGCCCGCGAAACGGGCCTGGTTCCCCTGGGCAATGTCGCCGCCAGCGGTACCGAGATTATCGAACGCCTCGGCGAGGAGCACCAGGCAACGGGGCGACCTATCGTCTATACCAGTGCCGATTCGGTCTTTCAGATCGCCGCCCATGAGGAGGTGATCGCGGTGGAACGGCTCTACGAGATCTGCCGCATCGCCCGGAGCATCCTCGATCCCTACCGGGTAGGCAGGGTGATTGCCCGCCCCTTTGTCGGCACTTCCGCCGACAATTTTCGGCGCACCTCGCGCCGCCATGACTTCTCTCTTCCCCCCACCGGCACCACCGTTCTCGATCGCCTTGAGCGGGAGGGGAGGGAGGTCCTGGGGATCGGGAAAATCCGCGACATTTTCACCGGGAGGGGCATCACCCGCTTCGCCACCACGGTGGACAATGCCGACGGAATGGCGAAGACGCTGCAGGGGCTCGACTCCCTGCGGGACGGGTTGATTTTCACCAACCTCGTAGACTTCGACATGCAGTTCGGCCACCGGGCGGATGCGGCCGGCTTCGGCGCGGCGCTGGAGGAATTCGACCGCTTTCTTCCCCGGCTTCTTTCACTGCTGACCGGCGACGATCTGCTTCTGATCACCGCCGACCACGGCTGCGATCCGACGACCCCGGGAACCGATCACTGCCGGGAATATGTGCCGATCCTGGCCTGGCATGCGCAAATCGCGGCCGGCCGCGATCTCGGCGTGCGGGAGACTTTCGCCGACGTGGCGGCAACCGTTGCCGAGGCCCTGGCGGTCGATTTCGGGAAGGGAAGGAGTTTTCTGGGGCTGTTGCAGTGACGGCCCGGCGCCGATACCGGGATCAGGCTCGGCGCAGCTCCAGGGTGATTTCCGGGGAGATGTTGCGCAGCTGGTTTTTTGCCATTTGCTCGTCGCCATGCCGGTGGGTGGAAAGTTCGCCGAGGAAGCAGCGTTCGATAAAGCTGCGAAGCAAACGGTCGCTCGCTCCGGCGAGCTCGGCAAACTCGATGCCGACCCCCTGCATGTACTTGTTTTCCGGTCCGGGTTCGACCCGGTAGAGGACCCGCCCGTCGAGTTCGAGCTCCTGCTTCATGCCCATCAGCGGGAAGAAGACCCGGACTTCGTCCCTTTCCTCGAGGCGGGCTCCGGTCCTGATGAAAAGCCCCTCGGTGCTGAGGGTCAGGACTTCCGCCAGGGTGCAGGTCTCGCCTCTGCAAAACATGCCGGGGAGTTTCACCGTCAGCCGAAGGTTTTTGCGGGGATGCCGTTCGACATGCCTTTGGATGAGGGCGAAGAGGGAAAAGACGTCGAGGGGAATCTCCAGGGTTTCGTGCGGCATGTCCAGCGTTTGGAGCTGATCGCCCTCGCCGAGAAGGATGAGGGGAAGGCTCTCCTCGCACACCTTTTGCCTGACGGCATCCCTGAGAGCCGGACCCTGGCCGACCAGCAGTCGCGATCCCATGATGATCAGGTCCGGACCCGTTTCCCGGATAAGATCACAGAGTTGCTCCGCTCCGGTGGAGGCGACCACGCGATATCCCCAGTGTCTGAGGATGGTTTCGAGGGCCGAGACGAGCTCCTGCCGGTGATCGCCGACAAGCAGGCGTTTCATGCAGATTTTCCCGAACTTTAGGGGTGATGGGGTGACGTCGAAGGGTTGAGGATCAAACTTAATGGATTTTGGCCGCCGGGGCAAGAGAAAAGAAACGGCAGTTGGGAGCTTCTTTGAGGCCTTTCCGCCGGAGAGAGGGGGCGGTTCGGCCGTTCAATTTCATTCCAAAGGAGAAGGAACCGTGAGTGTGAGACGTTTATTTCTGGGTATCTGTACCTTGCTGCTGGTCGTCCTGACTCCCCTGCCGGGTCATGCCCTGGAGGTCGCCGAGGGAGTGATCGCCACCTCGGTCGAGAATCGCCAGCCGGTGGGCACCGCCGACCACTTTCCCGCCACCATCGGCACGCTTTACTGCTTCAGTCGACTGGTGGGGGCCGGGGAGAACGCCACCGTTACCCATCGCTGGTACCATGGGGATCGGAAGATGGCCGAGGTGGAGCTGCCGGTGCGGTCCGGCGACTGGCGCACCTGGTCGTCCAAGACCCTCCTTCCGCGGTGGCAGGGACCCTGGCGGGTCGACATCGTCGATGCCTCCGGTAACCTGTTGCAGTCCGTGCCGTTTCGTCTCGAATAGTCCAGCGGGAGGAAACGATGGATCGACGGGTCATATGTAATGCCGAAGTTGCCGAGATCGAACTCTCCGTTCCGGAAAACCATCGCCATCTGCGGACCACCCTGCGCCTGGCAGGCGGGGATGAGCTGGTCCTGCAGGAAGCGACGGTCGCCGCCCTGGTGAGGGGCTATGTCGCCATCAAGACCCATCCGGTCAGGCAGAAAGTGAGGCTGGTCGGGTGCGAACTGGAGGAGGACCGGCGGAAGCAGGGCTTCGCCTCCTGGCAACTGCTCGAGGAAGGCTGAGGCGGACGAGGTCCCGTGACGAAAAAGGCGCCCTGGCGGGCGCCTTTTTCGTCGGTTATCAGGTGGGCCTGAATCCGTGAGGGGTGAGGAGGTTGGAGTGGGGAGGAAAAATCCAAGGCCCTTTTTCGCCTGAAGAATTACGCCTCGCCCCTCACGCCTCACCTGTCGGTAACTGCCAAATACCCTTTAATCCGCGGAGAAAGGCCAAACTCACTGATTCAGGGTGGAGAGAAAACCTACTTCTTTTTCGCCTTTGCCTTGGCGGCCCGCGCCTTGGCCAGATTATCGCCAAGTCCGCGATCGATTGCCATCTGCTTGCGAGTCTCGGAATAGGCCCGGGCAGTAAGAGGCTGGGTGCGGGGGATGTCGAACTGCTTGCGATATTCCGCCGGTTTCAGGCCGTGGGCAGTCTTGATGTGCCGGGTGAGGGTCTTCATCTCCTTGCCGCAGATCATGCAGATGACCTTGTTGCGGCCGAAGGCCTTTTTGCGTGACACGGCCGGCGCGGCTCCCGCTTCCTCGGCGCCTTCGGTGGCCAGTTCCTCGCCTTTTTCCAGGACGCCCAGCGCCTTGTGAACTTCTGCGAGTTCGGCGACCAGTTCTTCCTTGCTCATGGCGGTGGTCGACGCATGGGAAGCTACGATCTCGGCAGCCATTTCAATCAATGTTGCCATCTTTTTCCTCCTTTGGATTGTCTTTTCAAGTAAGTGGTCCGGTTTCGAATGAGATACTAATACAATAATTCGGGATAAAATCAAGGCAAAAAATATTTCAACGTGAAAAATTCGTCTCTTGATAATGAAAAGGCACAAGAGGGACTTCAAGTCATTTCATGCCTCCCGTTTTATCGACGCACGCCTTTTAATCGAATGAACTGTGAACTTTGTTTTGCCCCGACTTATTTATTTTCTCCCGCTGGCCATCGGGCAAAAGAGACAATGTTTGACTGGTCCGGGTCGCTATGAGGAAATGAATTGCAAGGACTTTGAGGGTAGGATATACATAAGGTTCAGACGAAGAATATAAAAGGTGGCCCAATAGATGATGATCCGGCATATTCTCGAAGAGCGTGAACGGCGCACCCTGTCGGCGTCTGCCTGTTTGAGTGCCGAAAGCGCCGGCCGGGAGGTCGATGAGCCGCCCTGTTCCGTCCGGACCGCCTTTCAGCATGACCGTGACAGGATCCTGCACTGCAAGTCGTTTCGCCGCCTGAAGCACAAGACCCAGGTTTTCCTGGCCCCCGAGGGCGATCATTACCGCACCCGTCTTACCCACACCCTGGAAGTTTCCCAGGTGGCCCGCACCGTCGCCCGGGCCCTGGGCCTCAACGAGGACCTCACCGAGGCGATCGCCCTGGGCCACGATCTGGGGCATACCCCCTTCGGCCATGCCGGCGAAAGGGTGCTCGACGCCCTGACTCCCGGCGGGTTTCACCATGTCAGGCAGAGTCTTCGGGTGGTGACGGTGCTGGAAAGGGACGGCCGGGGGCTCAATCTGACGGCCGAGGTGCGGGACGGAATTCTCAAGCACTCCAAGGGCAGGGGACCGCTGACCTGCGACGACCCCTCCCTTATGGCCTCGACCCTGGAGGGGCGGATCGTGCGCCTTGCCGATATCCTCGCCTATGTCAACCATGACCTCGACGATGCCCTGCGTGCCGGACTGGTAGACGACAGCCGGATCCCCCAATCCATCGTCAGGGTCCTTGGCGCCACCCACGCGCGCCGTATCGACACCATGGTGCGGGACATGATCAAGCAATCCGCCGGGCCGGAGGGAAAGGACATTCGTTTGTCCCCGAACGTCACCGAGGCGGTGAAGGGCCTGCGACAGTGGTTGCACGAGAATGTCTACCAGGTCGACAGCGTCCACGCCGATTTCGAAAAAGCCTCCCGCGTCCTGCGCGAACTCTTCCTCTTTTTCATCGATAACGAGGAGGCTCTCCTGGCCCATGGCGGACGGCGTCATCCCGGCGACGCCCTGGGGGTTTCGGTCGCCGATTTCATTGCCGGCATGACCGACCGCTACGCGATGAATCTCTACCACAAGCTCTTTTTGCCCCAGCCGTGGAAAATCTTTTGAAACGCCATAACCCCTTGATTTCCCCAGTTAAAAAACTTGACACTCCGGAGGGCCCGTGGTAGCGTATAAGGCGCTTCGCGCCCGCAAGCAGCGCTTTGCGGGCGCTCCGGTTCAGGGGTGATTTCAATGGTGACATCGGTCAGGATGAAGCTGGTCTTCCGCCTGCGGGAAGTCGGTTTCGCCCTTCCCATTCGCGGCCTGATCGAAATCAGGGAAGACTCCCTCGACTTGCTCGACCGCTCGACGGCCGATCCGGATCGTTTTCTTCTGGGCGAACTGCCCTTTCGCGGAGAGCCCTTGCCCGTTCGCGACCTGGCCGGGCGCCTGCGCCTCGATGGCAAGAGTCCATTCCGCGGACAGATCCTGCTCGTTCTTGTCGGGCAGGATGGCCCCTCGGGGATCGTGGCCGATCAAATCGACGGAATCTACCCCGATCAGGAGTTCGAGTCGCGGCATATCAGCCCTTTTTTCCTCGATTCGCAGGGCTGCCCCTGGCGGCATCTCGTCCTCTGGCGCGATGAGCTTCTGGTGGTGTGCGAACCGGATAAAATGACCAACTTCTGGGAGCTGCCATGATTTCAAAGGTGGCTCTTTTCGCCGTCGGTCGGGAAACTTTTGCCCTCCGTGTCGAGGGTATTCTGCAGATCGTTTCCGATGTTCGCATTTTTACTCTGCCCCTGTTGCGGCAGGGAATTCGCGGCGTTTTCCTCTATCGACAAAGCACCGTTCCCCTGTTGGAACGACGGCTCGTTGCCGGGGCTCGCGAGAACCACAACGAAGATTCTCCTGCCGGGCATTGCATGATCGTCTTCAGCACCGACGCGGGTCCGGTCGGTTTGCCTGCCGACAAGATCCTGGGCATTGTCGACCGTGCCCAGGGGCGCGAGGAGGAAGCGAACGATGAGCAGAAGAACTGCAAAGCGGCCGGAACGGTTTTCGTATGCAACGGAGATCGCTTTCCGCTGCTTGATGTCGAAGCGCTCGTAAGGTCATTGCCCCAATAGAACTTACCAGGGTCCTTCGGTATCGGGGACCAAGGAGGCTTGAATGAGCAAAAAGCTGTTGTTGGCTGACGACAGTATTACGATCCAGAAGGTGATCGGAATCACCTTTGCCAACGAAGATTACGAACTGACCATTGTCGACAATGGCGATGCCGCGCTGGAAAAGGCCCGGGCCGACCGCCCCGACCTGATCCTTGCCGATGTCCTGATGCCCGGCAAGGACGGTTACGAGCTTTGTGCCGCCTTGAAGCAGGATCCGGCGTTGAAGACAGTACCGGTTCTGCTGCTGACCGGGACTTTCGAGCCCTTTGACGAGGGAAAGGCAAAAACTTCGGGCGCCGACGACTGGATCGCGAAACCTTTCGAGTCTCAATCCCTCATCGACAAGGTCGAGGACCTTATCGCCGCTGCTCCGACGATCGCTGCGCCTGCTCCCGAGCCGGCAGCGGCCCCGGCGGAGGAAGTCTTTGCCGCCGAGGAGGAAAAGCCGGTTCCCCTGGAGGAGGTGCCTGTTCCAGAGATGGCCGAAACAATCGGAGCCGGCGGCGCGGAGAGTGCCTCCCAGCCGGCCTGGGAGGGCGGTTTCGAGGCCGAGGAAGAAAATGCGGGCGAAGACATCTGGGGATCGGTTTCCTTCAGCGAGGAGGACCTGGGTGTCGAAGAGCCGGTTGCGGAAGCGACAGACTCCGAGGAGGATTTCGCTTTTGAGGAGGAGTCTTTCGAGTTCGGCGACGAAGAGCCCGCGGAACAGGCCCCGGCGGCCGGGTCGACGGAAATCGCCGGGGAGGAGGAGTTCGTCTTCGAGGAAGAATCCTTCGAACTTCACGCCGAGGCACCCGGCGAAGCGGCTCCCGCGGCGGAAGCGACGGAGGTCGCCGGCGAGGAGGAGTTCGTCTTCGAAGAGGAGTCCTTTGAGCTCGGCGCCGAAGAGCCCGCCGGGGAGGCTCCCGCTACGGAGGCGGCGGAGGTTGCCGGCGAGGAGGATTTCGACTTCGAGGAGGAGACCTTCGAGCTCGGTGCCGAAGAGCCCGCCGGGGAGGCTCCCGCGACGGAGGCGACGGAGATCGCCGACGAGGAGGAGTTCGCTTTCGAGGAGGAATCCTTCGAGTTCGGCACCGAAGAGCCCGCCGGGGAAACTCCCGAGGCTGCTGCGGCCGGGGCTACGGGATGGGAAGACTTCGCTCTCGATCAGGAGCCGTCGGGCCGATTCGAGGGGACGATCGCCGAGGGGCCGGAAGAAGAAGACATTCTGGAGCTCGACGAAGTTGATATTCTGGAAGAGGAAGACCTCGAGCCGGGCGAGGAGCCGGCGGCCGCGGAACCGCCCCTTGCGGAACTGGAGGCCGAACCCCTGGTAGAGTCCCCGGAAGCGCTCGAGGAACCGGCGCCTTTGAGCGAGGACGAAATCTGGGGTCTGTCGCCATCTTCGGTCGAATTGCAGCAGCCGGCCGAGGAGGAATTCTCCCTGGTTGAGGAAGGTCCCGAGTGGGGCGGCGCCGAAGAAGAGGAAGCTCAAGCGGTGACGGCCGCGGCCGAACCGGCACCTGTCGCCGCGACGGAAGTGGTCCCGGAGCCTCCCGCGGTGGCGCCGGCCGAGGCGGTGGAAGAAAAAGTTCGGGGCCTTTCCGAAGAGGAGCTCTCCCGGGTGGTGGAGAAAGTCGCCGGCGAGGTGATCGAGCGGCTCGCCAATACCATTCTTGAAAAAATCGCCTGGGAGGTGGTTCCCGACCTGGCCGAGAACATGATCAAGGACGAAATTCGCAAGATCAGGCAAGGGGCCGGGTAGTCCGCTGGGGCAAAACGGCCGCGCCATCGCCAATATTGACGGATGAAATGGGGATTGCTACAATCCCCATTTCCTTTTTGAGAAACTACGATTTCCCTCTAACAGGATTGACTGCATATGAAGACGGAGCTGCCCAAGGGCTATGAGCCCCATGAGGTCGAGAAGAAATGGTATGACCGGTGGGAGGCCGCCGGCGAATTCCACGCCGACGAGAACTCCCCGAAGCCGCACTACTCCATCGTCATTCCACCGCCGAACGTTACCGGCGTGCTGCATATGGGCCATGCCCTGAACAACACCCTGCAGGATATCCTCTGCCGCTGGAAGCGCATGACGGGCCACGAGGTGCTTTGGATGCCCGGTACCGACCATGCGGGCATTGCCACCCAGAACGTGGTCGAGAAGCAGCTCGCCGAAGAGGGAAAGGATCGCCATGAGATCGGCCGCGAGAAGTTCGTCGAACGGGTCTGGCAGTGGCGCGAGGAGTCGGGCGGGCAGATCATCAATCAGCTCAAGCGTCTCGGTGCCTCCTGCGACTGGCAGCGTGAGCGCTTCACCATGGACGAGGGGCTGTCGAAGGCAGTGCGCGAGGTCTTCGTGCGCCTCTACGACGAAGGGCTCATCTACCGCGACAACCGCCTGATCAACTGGTGCCCGCGCTGCCATACGGCCCTCTCCGACCTGGAGGTCGAACACGAGGAGAAGAAGGGTCACCTCTGGCATCTGCGTTACCCGGTGCAGGGCACCGATCGTCACCTCGTCGTCGCCACCACCCGCCCGGAGACGATGCTCGGCGATACCGCCGTGGCCGTCAACCCGGAGGACGAGCGCTACGCCGAGCTGATCGGCAAGACCGTCCTGCTGCCGCTGGTCGAGCGCGGGATTCCGATCATCGCCGACGAGTATGTCGACATGGAGTTCGGTTCCGGCGCGGTGAAGATCACCCCGGCCCACGATTTCAACGACTTCGAGATCGGCAAGCGCCACGATCTGGAGTTCATCAACATCCTCGACGAGTCGGGCAACGTCAACGAGAACGGCGGTCCCTACCGGGGGCAGGAGCGATACGAAGCGCGGGCCAACGTGGTGGCCGACCTGGAGAGCCGCGGGCTGCTGGAGAAAATCGACGACTACACCAACGCCGTCGGCGAGTGCTATCGCTGCAGGACGGTCATCGAGCCGTACATGAGCAAGCAGTGGTACGTGGCGGTGAAGCCGCTGGCGGCCGAGGCGATCAAGGCAGTCGAGGAAGGCCGCACCAAGATCGTCCCGGTCCAGTGGGAGAAGACCTACTACGAATGGATGTACAACATCCAGGACTGGTGCATCAGCCGCCAGATCTGGTGGGGGCACCGCATCCCCGCCTGGTTCTGCGACGCCTGCGGCGAGATCACCGTCACGCGGCAGGACCCGACCGAGTGCGTCCACTGTGGCAGCGCCGAGATCCGCCAGGAGACAGACGTCCTCGACACCTGGTTCTCCAGCGCCCTGTGGCCCTTCTCGACCATGGGCTGGCCCGACCGGACCGAGACGGTGGCCAAGTTCTACCCGACCAGCTGCCTGGTCACCGGCTTCGACATCCTCTTCTTCTGGGTCGCCCGCATGATGATGATGGGTCTCAAGTTCATGGGCGAGGTCCCCTTCAAGGAGGTTTACATCCACGCCCTGGTGCGCGACGCCCAGGGGCAGAAGATGAGCAAGAGCAAGGGCAACGTCATCGACCCGCTCACCGTCATCGAGGAGTACGGCACCGACGCCTTTCGTTACACCCTCGCCGCCTTTGCCGCCATGGGGCGCGACATCAAGCTCTCAACCGACCGCATCGCCGGCTACCGCAACTTCGCCAACAAGCTGTGGAACGCCAGCCGCTTCGCCCTGATGAACCTGGAGGACTTCGACCCGGCAGGGATTAAACTGGAGGAACTCGACCTGTCCCTGGCCGACCGCTGGATCCTCTCGCGTCTTTCCGAAACGGCCAAGGAGGTCGACGCGGCTCTGGCCGACTACAAATTCAACGACGCGGCAAACGCCCTCTACTCCTTCACCTGGCACAGCTTCTGCGACTGGTACATCGAGCTGATCAAGGACGAGCTCTACGGCGACGACGACAAGGCGAAAGCCTGTGCCCAGAGCGTGCTCTTCACCGTCCTCGAACAGCTGCTGCGCCTGCTGCACCCCTTCATGCCGTTTATCACCGAGGAGATCTGGCAGGCGCTGCCCGGCGAGCGGCCGGCGGACTCCATCATGCAGGCCGCCTATCCCGACGGGGCAGGGCTGCCCGTCGACGCAGCCGGCGCCGAGAAGATGGAGCTGATCATGGAGGTGGTCAAGGGCATCCGCAACATCCGCGGCGAGATGGACGTCGCCCCGAGCCGCCAGGTCGCTGCCGTGCTCGACTGCAGGAGCGAGCCGTCCGCCGCCGTGATGAGCGAAGGGGAGGGCTATATCAAGGCCCTGGCGCGAGTCGACGACCTGACCTGGGGCATCGGCGTGGAGCGCCCCGCCCAGGCCGCCACCCAGGTGGCCGGCGATGTCGAGGTGCTGCTGCCGCTGGCCGGTCTGATCGACGTCGAGGAGGAGGAAAAGCGCCTCACCAAGGAGATCGCCAAGGCGCAGAAGGACGTCGATTTCTTCAACAAGAAGCTCTCCAACGAGAAGTTCGTCGCCAACGCGCCACCGCAGGTGCTCGAGAAGGACCGCGGCAAGCTGGCGGCGGCGGAGGAGAAGTTGGGGATATTGAAAGAGAGTCTGGAGAAGATACAGGCTCTGAAATAGATGACGATGAAAGGCCGGAGCGGTGACGCTCCGGCCTTTTGCTTATATGGGCTTCGAGGAATGCACCTCCACCGTCCATCCCCGCCGCTCGAAAAAGATTTCCGTTTACCTTTCCGGTGGTTTAAAATGGGCGCAACACCTTGAATCGCCGGCGGAATCGAGCCGCCCAGGTTGTAACCCGAACAGAGCGAGCAGAGGAGACGATGTACGAGGTATTGAGCAACGAGGTCCTGGCACCGGACCTGCACCGCATGGAGATCCGCGCCCCGCGTATCGCGGCGGCCCGCAGACCCGGCCAGTTCGTGATCGTCCGCGCCGACAGGGGTGAGGAACGCATTCCCCTGACCATCGGTGACGCCGATGGGGAGGCGGGAACGATCACCATTTTCGTGCAGGCCATCGGTGGCTCGACCCGGAAGATCGCCGCCGTTCCCCCCGGCGGAGCGCTCCGGGACGTGGCCGGCCCCCTGGGAATGCCCACCGAGATCGAGAAGCGGGGCCGCGTCGCCTGCATCGGCGGCGGGGTGGGGACAGCTGTCCTCTATCCCCTGGCCAAGGCCCTGGCCGAGGCGGGCAACGAGGTGACCACCGTCATCGGGGGGCGCTCCGAGCCCTACATCATCCTGGCCGACGAGCTGGCCGCCTTCTCCCGGGAGGTCCTGATCACCACCGAGGACGGCAGCCTGGGGCGGCGCGGTTTCGTTACCTCCGAGCTGGAGGCCATGCTGGCCGACCCGGACCGCTGCCCGCAGGAGGTCTTCGCCGTCGGTCCGGGACCGATGATGCGGGCGGTGGCCGAGATGACCCGTCCCCACGGGATCAAGACCATGGTCAGCCTCAACCCCATCATGATCGACGGCACCGGGATGTGCGGAGGCTGCCGGGTCGAGGTCGGGGGGGAGTCGAAGTTCGCCTGCGTCGACGGCCCCGAATTCGACGGCCACCTGGTCGACTTCGACACCCTGGCCGACCGCCTGACCATGTACAGGGATCACGAGGAGGCGTGCCGGATCGGCCGCACGCAGGAAAGGACGGTCACGCCGTGAGCAACAATCTGAGTCCCAAGGAGCGACTGGCCATCGGGCGGGCGATCATGCCGGCCCAGGACCCCGAGGCGCGCAGCCGCAACTTCTCCGAGGTTAACCTCGGGCTGAGCCTTGAGCAGGCCGTCCGGGAGGCCCGGCGCTGCCTCGACTGCAAGAGCCGCCCCTGCGTCGGAGGCTGTCCGGTCAACGTCTCCATCCCCGAATTCGTCACCGCCCTCGCCGAGGAGGACCTTCCCCGCGCGGCGGCCATCCTGCGGGGGGACAACGCCCTTCCCGCCGTCTGCGGCCGGGTCTGTCCCCAGGAGAGCCAGTGCGAGGCCCGCTGCGTGCGCGGGGCCAGGGGGGAGTCGGTGGCCATCGGCAACCTGGAGCGGTTCGTCGCCGACTGGGCCATGGCCCATGCCGACACCCTCCCCGAACCCCCCCGTCCCCCCGCCAGCGGCAAGGAGGTGGCCGTGGTCGGCTGCGGCCCTGCCGGACTCACCGCCGCCGGAGAGCTGGCCCGAAAGGGGCACGCCGTCACCATTTTCGAGGCTTTGCACGACACGGGCGGGGTGCTTCGCTACGGCATCCCCGAGTTTCGCCTCCCCAAGGAGATCATCGACGTCGAGGTCTCCCGCCTCACGGGACAGGGGGTCGAGATCGAGTGCAACGTCGTTATCGGCAAGACCCTCACCCTGCAGCAGCTGCGGGAGGACTTCGACGCGGTCTTCATCGGCAACGGCGCCGGCCTGCCGACCATGCTCGGCATCGGCGGGGAGAACCTCAAGGGGGTCTACGCCGCCAACGAGTACCTCACCCGAATCAACCTGATGGGGGCCGGACAGAGTCCGGACTGCCCCACCCCGGTTATCCGGGGCCGCCGCGTCGCCGTCATCGGCGCGGGCAACACGGCCATGGACTGCGTCCGCACCGCGCGCCGCCTCGGGGCCGAGCGGGCCATGATAGTCTATCGCCGCAGCGAGGCGGAGATGCCCGCCCGCATCGAGGAGATCCACCACGCCAAGGAAGAAGGGGTCGAGTTCGTGATGCTGACCTCGCCCCTGGAGATCCTCGGCGATGACGGGGGATGGGCCGCCGCCCTGCGCTGCCAGAAGATGCAGCTCGGCGAGCCGGACGACTCCGGCCGGCGCAGGCCCGTTCCGGTCGCGGGGGAGGTTTTCGATCTGGAGGCCGACGTGGTCGTCAACGCCCTCGGCACCCGGGCCAACCCCCTGCTGACCGCGACGGTTCCCGAGCTGGAGCTGAACAGCTGGGGGAACATCGAGGCTCAGGAGGGGGGCGCGACCAGCATCCCCGGCGTCTTCGCCGGTGGGGACATCGTCCGCGGCGGGGCCACCGTCATCCTGGCCATGGGGGACGGCAAGAGGGCGGCGGAGGCCATCCACGCCCGTCTGAGCTGATTCTGCCGAGACATCCGGTCCGCAAAAAAAAAGAGCCCCCAGCCCTTCAAGGGGTGGAGGCTCTTTTTCTTCCAGCGTTTTCCAGTAGTGTCCGGTTAGGTTGATGCACCAGGGCAAAATCGCCCCTCATCCGCCCCTTCGGGCCACCTTCTCCCTCAGGGAGACGGATCGTTGGCCTGGGACCTTTTTTCGTTGAAGGGATGGGATTATTTCGACTCGGACGATCGCAACGTAGCAGGGCGGAAAAAGCCGGAGAGGTCCAGGTGGGCGTCGTCCTCGACGGCCTTGTTCAGGGCGGCGCGAATCCGGGTGCTGTCGTCGAGGGACAGGAGGGTGGGCGCCAGCCGGCGCAGGCTTTCGAGGGAGACCTGGCTGAGAAACGCCTTGGTGCGGGGGATGAAGGGCGCCGGCATGGAGAGCTCGCGGATGCCCAGGGCGAGCAGCGCCAGCAGGGTGAGGGGATCCGAGGCCATCTCCCCGCACAGACACAGCCCCTTTTCCTTCTGCTCCGCCACCCGGGTGACCTCGTTCAGCACCTGGAGGACCGCCGGGTGCAGGGGGTCGTAGTACTTGTTGACCAGCGGGTTGTTGCGGTCGGCGGCGAGCATGTACTGGATCAGGTCGTTGGTTCCCAGGGCGAAGAAATCGACCTTTTCGGCCAGCATTCCGGCCAGGCGCACGGCGGCGGGGACCTCGATCATCACCCCGACGGGAACCGTGTCGGTAAAGAGGATTCCCTCCTGCAGCAGGTTCTCGCGGGCCTCGGCCACCACCGAAAGGCAGGCCCGAAGCTCCTCCATGGTGGACACCATCGGGAAAAGGAGCTTGACTGGCCCGTGCATCCCGGCCATGAGGACCGCCTCGACCTGGGTGCGGAAGATGTCCCGGTTGTCCAGGGAGACCCGGACCGAGCGCCAGCCCATGAAGGGGTTGTCCTCCCGGGGAGGGCTGAAGTAGGGCAGGGCCTTGTCGCCGCCGATGTCGAGGGTGCGGATGGTGACCGGCTGCCCCTCGAAGCCTTCGATGACCTTGCGGTAGAGCTGATACTGGTCGTCGCGGTCGGGGAAATTGCCCCGCGCCATGTAGGGAAACTCGGTGCGGTAGAGTCCGACCCCTTCGGCTCCGTTGCGGCGGGCCACCTCGATGTCGCTGACCAGGCCGATATTTGCACGCAGGACGATGCGTTGTCCGTCGCGCGTTTCGGCGGGGCGGTCGCGGAATTCCTCCAGCCGGTGAAGTTCCCGGCCGCAGTCCTCCTCCAGGCGCCGGTATTCCTCGGCGATGGTGGGCGGCGGGTTGATGTAGAGGCAACCGGAGTTGGCGTCGAGGATCACCTTGTCCTCCGGGGCGAGAGCCTTGATCGCCCCCCTGACGCCGACCAGGGCCGGGATGCCCAGGGACTTGGCCATGATGACGGCATGGGAGTTCTTCTCCCCGGCCTCGGTGACGATGCCGAGCAGGTGCTCATGGTCGAGGGCCGCCATGTCGGAAGGCAGAATCTGCCGGGCGACGAGAATGCCCGGCTGCTTGAGGTGCAGGGGATGTTTTTTCTGCCCGGTGAGATTGGCGAGAATGCGACGGCCGATATCCTCCATGTCCGCCGCCCTCTCGCGCAGGTAGGGATCGTCCATCCGGTTGAAGGCCTCGATGTAGCCCCCGACGACCTTCTCCAGAGCGTAGGTGGCGCCGTGACCGGACTCGATCTGCTGCTTCATTTTGGCGAGAAAACTGCGGTCCTCGAGAATCATCAGGTGGGTGTGGAAGATGGCCGCGTCGTCCTGGCTCAGGCGTTCGGCCACCCGCTTTTCCAGGAAGATGGTCTGGATGCGGGTTTTTTCCAGGGCGTCGTCGAGGCGGCGGAGTTCGTCCTCGACCCGGATCTCCCTCTCGTCGATGATGTCGGCAAAGCCGAGACGTTCATCGAGAATGTGCGGGATTCCCGAGACGACGCCGGGATAGGCGATTGTTCCGCGCAGGGCCGATTCCCCGCCGCTTTCAGACGGCTGCTCACGATCGACGAGGGACTGGCGGGTTTTCTCGAGTTCCCGGGCGAAGCGGCTCGTCTCTTCCTCCTTGAGACGGATGGAGTCGAGCAGGCGGGCATTGATGACGATGGAGGAAACCTGGAAGGCGATGGTCGACAGGGCGCTCGTTTCCTCCGGGGTAAAACGCCTCGGATCCCGGGTCTGCAGCACGATGACGCCGAGCGGGCTGGTGCGATCGAAGAGGGGGATGCCGAGAAAGGAGTGGAAGCGCTCCTCGCGGGTTTCCTTGAAGTAGCGGTAGCGGGGATGGCTCTCGGGCTCCTCGATGGCAATGGTCCGACGCTCCTCGAGGGCCAGGCCGGTAAGACCTTCGCCGATTTTCATTGCGACCCGGCCGACCGCTTTTCGCGAAAGACCCTTGGTGGCGCGCAGGCGGAGAGTCTGGAGGTCGTCTTCAAGCAGGTAGATGGAACAGACCTCGGTCTTCATCCGGCGGGCCACCAGCGACACGATGTTGTTGAGGGTTTCATCGAGGTCGTGGGACTGCAGGATGAGGGTGCTGATGTCCTCCAGGGTCGTGATGCCGAGACGTTCTTTGGCCCGTTTTGGCATGATGGCGTTTCCGGTGGTGTGTGTTGGTGAATTTAATAAACCCGCTTTATGATAGCGGAAAGAGGGGGGCTTTTGCGACCAAAAAAAGCAGCGTTGTTCGGTCAGGGGATTGCAGTATCCCCAACCCCGGCTTTTATCCCCTCACCCGGCCCGCGGCCACCCTCTCTCCGTGGGAGAGGGGAAACATTTTCCCTTCTCCATCGGGAGAAGGTGCCCCGAAGGGGCGGATGAAGGGTGATTTTGGCCTGGCACATCAACCTGGCCGGACATTGCTGAAAAAAACGGATAAAAAAACGCCGCCCGGGGGAGAGAGGTCCCGGTGCGGCGCAAAAGGGGGGCAGGATTCCGCTGGTAATTGGAGTTGCTATTCCCCGACAGTCTGTTTTTTATAAAGCAATCGTCGTGCCAGTTTTGGCGAGAGACTGAAGGAGCCCTTCCGTGGGGCTTTCAGGTGGGGAGGGTAACGGAAAGAGTGGGGTGAAATCGGACATCGTGTGTCAAAAATGGCCCACGTGGTTTGGCGACCAGCGGAAAATTTTCGGCAGCGCCTATTTTGCGGGCCTTGCGCGCCATGCCACGAATGGCACGGCGACTCGGCCTGACTGTGTCACGGGTGGCTCAAGGTGGCAGCCAGGGGGAGATTAGTTTTGAAAATCGGCCCCCTTGAGGTCGTGCCGCGAGAGGAGACGGTAAAAGGTGCGTCGCGGTACGCTGGCCCGGCGGGCGGCGGCGGACACGTTGCCGTCCGCTTCCTTGAGGTAGCGCTTCAGCAGGCCCTTCTCCACCTGATTCACGTGCTTCTCCCGCTGGCTCTGGAAGGAGCTGTCCCCGGAGGATTCCTCGGCCGAACCGCCGTGCAGTGCCAGGTCGGCGAAGATGACCGGAAGGTTTTCCAGGCGAATGATCTGGTCCCGGGACAGGACCGCCGCCCGCTCCAGGATGTTCTGCAGTTCGCGGATATTGCCGGGCCAGTGATACTGCATCATCGCCTGGGTGGCCCGGTCCTCGATGCCCACGATCGATTTGTTGAGACGTTTGCTGGCGCGGTCGAGAAAAAGGTGCACGAGGTCGTTCAGGGACCCCATCCGGCTACGCAGCGGCGGCAGGGTGATGGTGAAGACGTTGAGGCGATAAAAAAGATCCTCGCGGAACCAACCTTCCTCCACGCCGGTTTCCAGGTTCCTGTTGGTGGCGGCAATCAGGCGAACATCAACCTTGATGGAAGAGTTTCCGCCAACCGGGCGGATGTCGCCGCTGTCCAGGACCCGGAGCAGTTCCGCCTGCAGCTTGGGGGTGATGTCGCCGATTTCATCGAGGAAGATGGTGCCGCCGTTGGCCGCTTCGAACAGCCCCTTTTTGTCGGCCACGGCACCGGTGAAGGAACCCTTTTTGTGGCCGAAGAGCTCGCTCTCCAGCAGGTTGTCGGTGAGGGTGGTGCAGTTGACCGTCACCAGCGGCTTGTCGGCCCGGTGACTCTGCTGGTGGATGGCGCGCGCGGTCAGCTCCTTGCCGGTGCCGCTCTCTCCCCGGATCAGGACGGTCGTCGGAGTCGGCCCGACCTGGCGGATCAGGGTGAGCACTTCCAGGGTGCGGGCGTCCTTGCCGATGATGGCGGTCTCCCCGTATTCCTGGTCGAGGGCGCGCTGCGCCAGCTCGTATTTCTGGGCCAGGTTGAAACGGTCCTCCTCGAGACGCTTGAGGGAGTAGGGAAGACACATCTCCGCCTCGGCCAGCCCCTGGTAGATCGCTACCGCATGCTCCCGACAGGTCGGGTAGCCGCAGGCGTCGCAGTCGAGCTCGTCCTGCTTGACGAACTTGTTGGTCGCCTGCAGGATCTGCCGGATGCTCTCGCCGCTGGGCGGTTCGAGGCGCTGGTGCTTGTTGGAAAAGCGCCGGCTCAGGCTCGGCAGCGGCGTGGCCCCTTCGTAATGGGAAGAGGTGGCGTAGGGGATCTTCTGGTTGCGATAGTAGTTGATGATCAGGTTGCGCTTGGAAAAGGAGGTCAGGCGGTTGTTCTTGCCCGGCCCGCCGATGCAACCGCCGTTGCAGAAGCGGATGTCGACGACCTTGGGGTTGATGCGGCCGGCCGCCAGGTCGCGAATCATCTCCAGGGCATTTTCCTCCCCGTCGGTGGAGATGGATTCCGGCTCGAGAAATTCGTTGCGGATGCCGAAGGCCTGGAAAGGCCCGCCGGCAATGGGGAAGAGCCGGCCGCCGAGCGGCGGCACCCCGTCGAAGGGCGAATCGGGCAGGCGGGCCAGGTCGAGGTTCTGCTCCCGGAGCATCTGGTTGAGCTCCCGGTAGGTCAGCACGACGTCGATGGCCCCCTCGACCTGTTCGGCGGAGATCTCGAACTTGCCGGCGATACAGGAACTGATATAGATCACCCGCACTTTCGATCCCCGGCGCTCCTTGATGAACCGGCCGAGGGCGACCATCGGCGAGACCACCCCCATCAGGTTCTTGAGCAACTGGGGGTAGTGGCGTTCAATGAGGTCGACGACGGTGGGGCAATGGGTCGAGATGAGCGGCGTTCGGTCGGGCTTGTCGAGCAGACGGGTGTATTCGCCGGCAACGAGTTCGACGCCGCTGGCGCCTTCGTGGATTTCGGAGAAACCGAGACGCTTCAGGCCGGTCACCAGCTGTCCGGGCCGGATATCGTTGAAGAAGGCGGGGAAGGAGCAGCCCAGTACGGCGATAACTTCCTGGGGGCCCTCCAGGAGCTGCCGGGTGTTTTCGATGCAGTCGGTGATGATCTTGGCCTGCTGCGAGCAGACCCGGACGCATTTGCCGCAGCCGATGCAGCGCGCGTCGATGATCTCGGCCCATTTCTCCTTGACCTTGATCGCCTTGACCGGGCAGTTTCTCACGCAGGCATAACATTTGCGGCAGCGTTCCCTGACCGTCTTGATCGGACCCATTCTCGCTCCTTGTCATTGAACCTGGAAAAAGCGTTTGCACGCGGAGCAAATCTGATTAATTCAGATTTCCGCGGATTTGAAAACCAAAGATCGCTAACCCGAAGGGTTAAACAGTAATAACGGGTTTTGTCTTTGATTTATCCGTGTTTATCCGATTTTATCCGTGTTCAATTACAGTTTTAGGGTTAAAAAGGGGATGCTCGAACCGGGCCGATTGTGTCACCGGTGGCACGGCGCTGTCAATAGCTAAAGGGGGGATTTGCGGTATACGTCGGCGGACGAGGGGGAGCAGATCAGAAATGCCGGAAGCGACCGACTTCCGAGCTGAAATGGCAGGCCGAGAGATGACCGTTGCCCTTGTCTTCGAGCGGCGGGTCTTCCCGCTGGCAGATCTCCCGGGCGTAGGGGCAGCGGGGATGGAAATGACAGCCGGAGGGCGGGTCGATGGGGGAGGGGATCTCCCCCTTGAGCAACTGTCGCTCCCGCCGCCGGGCGGGGTCGGGGACGGGCACCGCGTTGAGCAGGGCTTCGGTGTAGGGATGGCGCGGCGCCCGGTAGAGTTCGCGGGCGTCGGCCAGCTCGACGATCCGCCCCAGGTACATGACCGCGACCCGGTCGCTGATGTGCTCGATGACGGCCAGGTCGTGGGCGATGAAGAGATAGGTCAGGCCGAAATCCTTCTGGATGTCCTGGAGCAGGTTGACCACCTGGGCCTGGATGGAGAGGTCGAGGGCCGAAACCGGCTCGTCGGCGATGATCAGGCTCGGCTTGACCGCCAGGGCCCGGGCGATGCCGATGCGCTGTCGCTGGCCGCCGGAAAATTCGTGCGGATAGCGGTGGTAGTATTCCTCGCCGAGGCCGACGGTCGACAGCAGCCGGACGACCTCCCCCTTGATCGCGGACGATCTGGCCAGGCCGTGGATCTTCAGCGCCTCGCCGACGATGTCCCCGATGCGCATTCGGGGGTTGAGGGAAGAGTAGGGGTCCTGGAAGATCATCTGCATCTCCCGGCGCAGCGGGCGCATGGCGCGGGGCGAGAGCCGGCGGATGTCCCGCCCGCGGAAGAGGATCTCGCCCCCGTCGGCCTCGAGCAGGCGCAGAAGGAGCTTGCCGGCGGTCGATTTGCCGCATCCCGACTCGCCGACCACCCCGAGGGTTTCGCCCTTGAAGAGGGAGAAGGAGATGCCGTCCACCGCCCTGAGCTCCAGGTTTTTGCCGCCCCCCGGGCCGGGATGGACGTAAAAGGATTTGCGCAGGTTGCGGACTTCGAGCAGCGGTTCCATCTATCGGCTCCAGCAGCGGACGAAGTGACCGGGGGCGATCTCGCGCAGGGGCGGCAATTGGTTCCGCACCGGCGCGAAGGGCTCCGGACAGGTGTCGAGGTAGGAGGTGCCGGGAGCGCGTTCGGCGCTCGCCGTCGCGCCCCCGATGGGGCTGAGGCGGGCCCGTTTCTCTCCCAGCCTGGGAATGCATCCGATCAGACCCCGGGTGTAGGGATGGGTGGGGTTGGCGAAGATCTCCACGGTCGGGGCATATTCCATGATCAGGCCCTCGTTCATGATCGCCACCTTGTCGGCCGACTCCGCCACCACCCCCAGGTCGTGGGTGATCAGCAGCATTGTCATTTGCCGCTCCTGCTGCAGGTCCTTGAGCAGGTTCATGATCTGGGCCTGGATGGTGACGTCGAGGGCGGTGGTCGGCTCGTCGGCGATGAGCAGTTGGGGGTCGCAGGCCAGTGCCATGGCGATCATCACCCGCTGACGCATGCCGCCGGAGAGCTGGTGGGGGTATTCCCTCACCCGGCGCTCGGCGGCCGGAATGCCCACCTGGTGCAGCAGGTCCACGGCGGCGGCCAGGGCCTGACGGCCGTCGACGCCCTTGTGCAGGCGCAGCACCTCGGTGATCTGCTCCCCGATGCGGAAGACCGGATTGAGGGACGTCATCGGCTCCTGGAAGATCATGGAGATCCGGTTGCCGCGGATGCGGCGCATCTCCTCCTCCGGGAGCCGGCGCAGATCCTTCCCTTCGAAGAAGACCTCGCCGTCGACGAGCCGCCCCGGGTCGGGCACCAGCCGCAACAGCGAGAGAGCAGTCATCGATTTGCCGCACCCCGACTCGCCCACCAGAGCCAGGGTTTCACCCTCGTCGATGGAAAACTCCAGGCCCCGGACGGCCTTGACCAACCCGGCCTGGGTGAAGAAGTAGGTCATCAGGTTGCGGACGTCGAGCAGGGGTTGCATAAGGGAGGTCCTTTATCCTCGGTGGCGAGGTGCTTAAATCTACATTCTATTCCCCGCAGGGTCAAGCGCGGGCTAAGGGCCTCTTCGCCAATCCGGCGAATCCCTCTTTTTTTGTCCTTGCCGGCGTGCTAGAATCCGGCGCTTTCCGGAAAACCAACCCATCAACGAGTCGAGCATATGGAATCCATAATCGGAACGTCATCCCAGGTTCTTGGCTGGCTGGTCGAAGAGACCGGCCTCCAGGCGATCCAGATAATAAACACCGCGGCCCTGCTGGGCGAGGGAGCGACCGTTCCCTTCATCGCCCGCTATCGCAAGGAGCGCACCGGCGAACTGGACGAGGTCCAGGTGCGCCTGATCGAAGAGCGCCTCGCCTACTACCGCGAGTTGGAAGAGCGCAGGGCCACCGTCCTCAAGTCGATCGACGAGCAGGGCAAGCTGACCGCCGATCTGCGCGGGCGCATCGAGGCGACCCGGCAGAAGACCGAGCTGGAGGACCTTTACCTTCCCTACAAGCCGAAGCGGCGCACCAGGGCAACCATCGCGCGGGAGCGGGGGCTGGAGCCGCTCGCCGACCTCATCGCCGCCCAGGAACTCAGGGTCGGAACGCCGGAAGAGACCGCCGCCCCCTTCGTCGATGAGGAGAAAGAGGTCGCCGATGCGGCCGCCGCCCTCGCCGGGGCCGGCCACATCCTGGCCGAGCGGCTCAGCGAGGATGCCGACGCCCGCGCCGCGGTGCGGCGGCTGACCGCCGAAAAGGGACTCCTCGTCTCGAAGGTCGCCTCCGCCAAGGAGGGGACGGTCAGCAAGTTCGAGATGTACTACGACTACAGCGAACCTCTTCGCGACGTCCCCTCGCACCGCATGCTGGCGATGCGTCGCGGCGAGAAGGAGGAGGTCCTGCGACTCTCCGTCGAGGCGCCGATGGAGGAGATTCTCCTTCGGCTCAAGGGGCGCCTGGTTCGCGGCGAGAGCATCTTCCGGCCCCAGCTGGAGGCCGTGGCCGAGGATGCTTACCGTCGGCTGATCGCCCCCTCGATCGAGGTCGAGCTGCGCCTGGAGGCGAGGAAGCGGGCCGACGAGGCGGCCATTATCGTCTTCGCCGACAACCTGAAAAATCTGCTGCTGGCCCCGCCCGCCGGCAGCCTGCGGGTGCTGGGGGTCGATCCCGGCCTGCGCACCGGCTCCAAGCTGGCGGCGGTGGACGAGACCGGCAAGTTCCTCGATCACGCCACCATCTACCCCCACACCGGCGCGGCGAAGATCGCCCCGGCGAAAAAGGAGCTGCTGCGCCTGGTGCGGGAGCTGCGCCTGGAGATGGTCGCCATCGGCAACGGCACCGCCGGCCGCGAGATGGAGACCTTCGCCCGCGAGACCCTGCGCGAGGCCGGGCTTTCCCTGCCGGTGGTGATGGTCAACGAGGCCGGGGCGAGCGTCTACAGCGCCTCGGAGATCGCCCGCGAGGAGTTTCCCGACCTCGACCTCACGGTGCGCGGAGCCGTCTCCATCGCCCGTCGCCTGCAGGACCCCCTGGCCGAGCTGGTCAAGATCGATCCCAAGAGCATCGGCGTCGGCCAGTACCAGCACGACGTCAGCCAGAGCGCCCTCAAGAAGGCCCTCGACGCCACCGTGGAGTCGTGCGTCAACTTCGTCGGCGTCGACCTCAATACCGCTTCCTGGGCCCTGCTCGCCTACGTCTCGGGCATCGGCGACTCCCTGGCCCGGGCCATCGTCCGCTATCGCGACGAGCATGGGTCCTTTCCCGGACGCGGGGCGCTCATGGCGGTCCCCCGCTTCGGCGCCCGGGCCTTCGAGCAGGCAGCCGGATTCCTGCGCCTCCGCGGCGGCGAGAATCCCCTCGACAACACCGCCGTTCACCCGGAGAACTATGCCCTGGTGGGAAGGATGGCGAAGGACCTGGGAGTCGACGTGGCGCAGCTGGCGAGCGACCCGGCCCTCGCCGGGCGCATTGAACTGAAGCGCTATGTCGACGAGCGTGTCGGCATGCCCACCCTGCGTGATATCATGGAAGAGTTGAAGAAGCCCGGACGCGACCCCCGCGAGCGCTTCGAGGCCTTCGCCTTTCGGGAGGACGTGCAGGAGATGGCCGACCTGCGCGAGGGAATGATCCTGCCGGGCAAGGTGACCAACGTCACCGCATTCGGCGCCTTCGTCGACGTCGGCGTCCACCAGGACGGCCTGGTCCACATCAGCCACCTCGCCAACCGCTTCGTCAAGGACCCCAACGAGGTCGTTCGGGTCGGTCAGACGGTCAAGGTCAAGGTCCTCTCCGTCGATCTGCCCCGCAAGCGCATCGCCCTCTCCATCAAGGAGGCCGATCCCGATGCGGGGTCAAGGAAGCCGCCTCGGGATCGGGCCGCCAAGCGCCCGGCGAACGATAGCTCGGCGTGGGAGCGGGCGGGGTTTCGGGTGAAAAAATGATGGCCCAATCTGCAAAAGCTTGTTGCCTAAAAAAGAAATTTTTTCGGAAAGATGATTTTATGAAAAAATACGTGGATCTGCACCTTCACAGTACCTGCTCCGACGGTACCCACGCCCCCGCCGAGGTGGTGCGCATGGCGAAGCGGGCGGGGCTGGCGGCGATGGCCCTGGCCGACCATGACAACCTCGACGGCATCAACGCGGCGATGGCCGCGGGGGAAGAGCTCGGCATCGAGGTGCTGCCGGCGGTCGAGCTCTCCGTGCTGTGGGAAGGGTACGAGGACATCCACCTGCTCGGCTACGGCTTCGACCACCACAGCCGGGAACTGGTCGAGGCGCTCCGGGAGTTCCGCGAATTCCGCGAGAACCGCAACGAGCATATCGTCGCGCGGGTTAACGAGAAACTGCGCGAGGAAGGGCGCGAGCCGCTCGATTTCGCCGAGGTCCGCGCCAGGGCCGGCGGCACGGTGGGCCGGCCGCATATCGCCATGGCCCTGATCGAAAAGGGACACGCGGCCGACAAGGACCAGGCCTTCCGCGACTACCTGGTGCCGGGCAACGTCGCCAAGCGCTTTTTTCCCATCGACGAGGCAATTGCCATGGTGCATCGGGCCGGCGGGGTGGCGGTGCTCGCCCATCCTCCCTTTATCACCACCGACCGCAAGGTGTTCGAGCAGATGCTGGACGCCTTCGTCCCCATGGGCCTCGACGGCGTCGAAGCCTACAACAACGGTTCCGACAACGCCGACATCGACTGGTACATCACCCAGGCCCGCCGCCGCGGCCTCATCGTCACCGGCGGCTCCGACTTCCACGGCGACGAGGGGCGGGAGATCGTCATCGGCGGCGGCCGCGGGAATCTCAAGATTCCCTACCGCTGCGTCGAGGAGATCCGCGAGGCGCTGGCGAAGAGAGGGGGATAGGGAATTTACAGGGTGGGCATGGCCCACCAAATCCGGGTGTTCACCTGGCTTCAGTACAGGCGAAAATCTTTTTTATCCGCAGATTCACGCAGATTTACACAGATAAAATCCGATGCTGAAAAAATCCTGGTCGGGATTGGTTGGAAGCTTTAATCCGCTTTTATCCGATTTTATCTGCCCCCCGTGTTCATCTGTGGCTAAATAGGGCTTCCTGAAAATTTCTCAACTTGTTGAAATTGCTTGGCTTTATCACTATTTTTGCGCTAAAATGTGCAAGGAAATCAGATGGTTATCTTTCAAACCCTTGCACGTAACGGTTGCCAAA
>Ga0102953_1000032_pt1 | contig 81504 bp, 78 predicted proteins | sample SalPon2A_C_D2_MG_FD_78509 | JGI IMG/M metagenome (GOLD analysis project Ga0102953, IMG submission 78509) | Soil microbial communities from South San Francisco under conditions of wetland restoration - Salt Pond MetaG R2A_C_D2_MG | ecosystem: Environmental > Terrestrial > Soil > Wetlands | place...
CTGGAGATCCCTGCGCCGGTGTTCACCCTGCCGCTGGGACGCAACGATTCGGGCACCATCTATGCCTACAAGACCATGGCCGAGAAAACCGGCGGCAAGATGCTCAAGCTGAAATTCGAGTAACAACATGACTCTGAATAAGAGTAAGAGTCGAAGGCCGGGTTTAAGCCGGGGCTCGAAAGATGCTCAGATGGCCTTGACCCCGTAGCATGCCTCCCAGGCCTCCAGTGAACTGAATTCCAGGCCCATCTGGCGCAGCCGGCCGTCATGCATGTCGTAGATCAATCCGATGACATTGACCTCCTGACCGCGTTTCCAGGCCTCGCGCACGATTGTATTACGGCAGATATTGTGCACCTGACCCTCGACATTGAGCTCTGCCAGCCGTTTCCAGCGTTCCTCCAGGCTCAGCTTGTCGAGCTTTGCCGAATGCCGCTGGTAAATGAAACGGATCTGGTCCAGCCAAAGGTCTATCGGCTGGATGCCGCTGTGCTGCAGTGCGGCGTGTACGCCGCCACAACCGTAATGCCCGCAAACCACAATATTGGGGATATGCAATTCATCAATGGCGAATTCCAGCACGGCCAGGCAATTCAGGTCGTTGGTGGCGAAGATGTTGCCGATATTGCGGTGCACGAAGACCGAGCCCATCGGCAAGCTGACCAGTTGATCCGGCCCGACGCGTGAATCGGCACATCCGATCCACAGCACTTCCGGTGTCTGCTTTGCCGATACACGTGTGAAATAGTCCGGATCGCGATCCTTGATCTCGTCCGCCCATTTCTTGTTGGCGGAGAGCATTTCCTTGATGCTTGGCATACAGCCTCCTAGCTAAGCAGGTTGCGGATTTCCTGCTCGGTATAGCTCTTTGGCAGACGCGCGCCGAGGCGCGAAACGATCTGCGCGGCGGCATGACTGCCGAGGTGACCGGCCTGCTGCCAGGAAAGCCCGTTGGTGATGCCGTACAGTACACCGGCGGCATACATATCGCCGGCTCCGGTGGTGTCCACGGCCTGCACCGGCACGCTCTCCACGGCGATCACTTCGCCTTCGTGCATCAGGATCGAGCCATTCTTGCCGAGGGTCAGCGCGACATTCTCGGCATGCTTGTGGATGGCGTGCGCGCAGTCCACCGGCTCGTCGCAGCCGGTCAGGGCGCGCGCTTCCTGTTCGTTGCAGAACAGCAGGTCCACAGGCCCCTCGATCAACTCGATAAACTGGTCGCGGAACAGGTCGATGAGGAAGGGGTCGGATACGGTGAGAGCCACCTTTACGCCCTGTTGCTTGGCCAGTTCAATGGCTTTCAGGGCCGCGGCTTTGGTGGAATCGCCGGTGAACAGGTAGCCCTCGATATATACGTACCTGGCCTTGGCGATTTCAGCCGCATCAATATCGTCTGGTCCGAGGGTGGAGGATACGCCGAGGTGGGTGAGCATGGTGCGCTGCGCATCGGGCGTGATCAGCACCACGCAGGTGCCGGTGTCGCCCTGGCTGGGTGCGACCTCCACGTTGATGCCGAGGCTGCGCATTTCATTAAGGTACTGCGTGCCGAAGGCATCGTGACCGACCTTGCATGCATAAGCGGCCTTGCCGCCGAAATCCGCAACGCCGACAATCGTGTTGGCAGCCGATCCGCCCGAACACTGGTTGACCGGGTGGTCCGAGAGACCGGCAAGCACCTGTCTCTGCTGAGTCTCTTCGCTCAGCGTCATGATGCCCTTCTCCACGCCGATACTGTCCAGCACCGCCTCTCTGCACTGCACCTGAAGATCCATGATGGCGTTGCCCACGCCGTACACGTCGTATGTCATCGTATGTCCTTTTGTCTGGTTTTCTGCTGCCTCTAGCCCTGCCCGGCGACTGTCATGCCGTCGATGGCAATGCTCGGAACCGCCGCGGAACCGAACCATGTCAGATCGCTGCCAATATGGCGAATACCGCGGAACATGTCTTTCAGGTTGCCGGCAATGGTGATCTCATGCACAGGGCGGGTGATTTCGCCGTTCTCGATCAGATAGCCGGATGCGCCGCGTGAATAATCGCCGGTTACGCCGTTCACACCGAAACCGATCAACTCGCAGACCAGCAATCCGTTGCCGATTTCGCGCAGCATGTCCGGTTGCGAAAGGGTGCCGGCCTGCATCAGCAGATTCGAGGTGCCGATACCGATATCACCGGTCAGCCCGCGCCTTGCATGTCCACCGGCCGTCACCTTCAGGCGACCGGCTGCATAGCGGTCGGTCAGGAAGGCGGTCAGGCGGCCTTCATCAATCAGTTGCAGGCGTGAGCAACGGCTGCCCTCGCCATCAAACAGGCGGTTACCCAGCCCTTCGGGGTGGTCGGGGTCATCGGCAATGTTCACGAAGTCCGGAAAGATGCCTTCCTCCAGCGCATCGCCGAGGAAGGAGCGTTGCTGCAGCACGGCACGGCCATTGACCGCCGAAGCCAGGTGGCCGAGCAGGGAGGTGGCCACGCGCGGTTCATAGATCACCGGCATGCTGCCGCTCGGCATGCCGCCGGCGCCCAGCCTGTTGATCGTGCGTTCGGCGGCCTCGCGTCCGATGTCTTCAGGGCCGCGCAGCGATTGGCCGATCAGTTGACGGTCCCAGGCATAATCGCGCTGCATGCCGTCATCACTTCCGGCAATCACCGACACGCTCAGCGAGGCCGAGGTTTTTCCATATGCGGCTGCAAAGCCGTCGCTTGATGCATAGGCCACGCGCATGCCGCCGAAGGCCGATTCGGCGCCTTCGCTGTTGCTGATGCGCTCCGAATAGCCCAGCGCGGCGGCTTCGCATTGCAGCGCTGCATCGCGGGCGGCTTCAATGTTCCATGCATGCTCGGCGCTGGCATGATGCTGCTTCCATTCTGTCATCTGCGCACTATCGGGATGCTGTGCGCCAAGCGGTGGAACGGCATCCGGGTCGGGCTCGGAGATACGCGCCATGCCGATGACCTGCTCGGCCAGGCGGGCCAGGCCGGCTTCGGACAAGTCGGAGGTGGAGGCGCTGGCGAAGGCCAGGCCCTGCTTGCCGTTTTCTTTTTGCTCGACGAAGGCGCGCAGCCCGATACCCCGGGAATCCTCATGCTCCACCGACTCGATCTTGCCGTGACGCACACGCACGGCATCGCTGGTGTCGGCCACGGTCAGCGCATCGGCGCTGTGCGCACCGTTCTTTTGTGCCAGCTCGATGAGCCTGGCGGTCAGTGCCTGTAAATCGTTCATCCCCTGGGCGCTCATGCCTCGGAACCTCCAATGGTCAGTTCATCGATGCGCAGCGTTGGCAGGCCCACGCCGACCGGTACGCTTTGCCCGTCCTTGCCGCAGGTGCCTACGCCCGGATCGAGTTCGAGATCATTGCCGATCATCGAAACGCGGGTCAGAACGCTCGGGCCGTCGCCGATCAGGGTGGCACCCTTCACCGGCGCGACGATTTTTCCGCTTTCCACCAGATAGGCCTCGGAGGTGGTGAACACGAACTTGCCGGATGTGATGTCCACCTGACCGCCGCCGAAATTGACCGCATAAATGCCGCGATCCAGTGAGGACAGGATATCGTCCGGCGAGGCCTCTCCGGCCAGCATGAAGGTGTTGGTCATGCGCGGTAGCACCGGGTGGGCATAGGATTCGCGGCGCCCGTTGCCGGTCGGCTGCATGCCCATCAGGCGGGCGTTCTGCCTGTCCTGCAGGTAGCCGGTGAGGATACCGTCCTCGATCAGCACGGTGCGCCCGGTCGGTGTGCCTTCATCGTCGAAGTTCAGCGAGCCGCGACGCTCGGCGATGCTGCCGTCATCGACCACGGTGACGCCCTTTGAGGCAACCTGTTGGCCGATGCGACCGGCAAAGGCGCTGGTTCCCTTGCGGTTGAAATCGCCTTCCAGTCCGTGCCCGATGGCTTCATGCAGCAGGATGCCGGGCCAGCCCGGACCGAGCACCACCGGCATCGGGCCGGCGGGTGCCGCGATGGCATCCAGGTTCAGCAGGGCCAGGCGAACCGCCTCGCGGGTCAGCCGCTCGGCTTCCTCGCCTTCGATCATGCGTTCCAGGCCGAAGCGTCCGCCGCCGCCGGCCGAGCCGGTCTCGCGCTTGCCGTTCTGCTCGACGACCACCGAGATATTCAGTCGTACCAGTGGGCGGGCATCATGCATTTCGGCGCCATCCATGCGCACGATGCGGATGTCGGTGAACGAGGAGGAAACATTGGCGAATACCTGTTTGACGCGCGGATCGAGACTGCGCGCATAGCTGTCCAGGCGCTCGAGCAGTGCCTTGCGTCCGGCCATCGAGGCACCGGTTGAAGGGTTGCCCTGTTGGTACAGGGCGTGCGGTTGATGGCCGGTATGCACGGCGACCGGGGCGCGGGATTGCGCGTCCGAGGCGATGGCCCGCGCGGCTCGCGCGGCATCCATCAGTGCGGCGTGCTCCAGCCGATCGGTATAGGCCTGTCCGGCGGCTTCGCCCTTGATCACGCGCGCGCCGATACCCTGGTGCGTGCTGCTCGACACATGTTTGACGCGGCCTTCCTCCAGCGCCAGCGACTCGCTTTCGGAGTGCTGCACGTAAAGGTCGGCATCGTCGGCGCCGGCCGGCGTCATGGCATGCAGCATTTCGGCGAGCGTGCTGTCTGATATGCCGGTGTCGACCGGGGAGACGGTGGTGTTTGCCTCGGGTTTATTCATGTTCTGCATCGTTCATTTGCCGTTTGTACTGTCAAGCGGGACCTCGCGATAATAGTAATCGTATTTCTTCAACAGGGTTTCGGTCATCGTCCAGGCCTCGGCATAGGAAAGGCCGGACTTGTCGGGGAAGATGATGCGCACATACATATCCTTCGGGTGCGCGGCATGCAGCTTGTCCAGTTCCTCGAACATTCGGGCTTCGCTGACCCGGGTGAACTGCTTGTCCTGCGGGCTTTGCACGGCGCGTATGATGGTGTCTCCCTGGCGCAGGATGCGGACATTGACCACGTACTTGCCAACAGCGGTACGTGCCGGGCGTACCAGCTTGTCGTATTTCACCTTCAGCGACTCGAAATCGCCCTGCAGGGCAGCCAGGCGGCTGGCGGTCTGCTGTTTGTCCTGTTCGAGAGCCTGCAGCCGTTGCTGCTGTTCATCGCGCTGTCTGGAAAGCCCGGCGACCTGCGTTTCCAGTTCGCTGCGCCTGTCGCGTTCGCCGGCGAGTTCGTCCTGCAGCTGCCGGGCAGTGTCCTGCGATGCTGCCAGTTCGCTGCGGTTTTGCGCCAGCTGTTCGGCCAGCCTGTCGCGCTCCTCGCCGGTGTTCATTAGCTGCATGCGCAGCATGTCGAGCTGATTCTGGGTATCGGCCAGCCGGGCCTGCAGGTCGCGGTTGAGCGAGGAGGTGCTGAGCACCTGTTCATGGGCCGTGCGCTCGGCCGCCAGCGTGGCCTGCAGGCGTTTGACCAGATCCATATTGTTGATCAGCAGCACCAGCATGGCGATCAGGAAGATCATCACGATTACCGTCATGATGTCGGTGAACGAGGGCCAGAAGGATTCCTCGCCACTGTTGCCGCGCCCCGTGTTCAGGCGCAGATCGGTGAAATGCTGGCTCATGCGCCGCTTTCCCCCGAGAGGCGGAAGCCCTCGCGCAGCAGGCGGCGGATATCGTCCATCTCCGATTTCATGTCGACGCGCTCGTTTTCCATGTGCAGCAGCATGCCTTCAAGGCGCTCGGTGATGCCCAGCACGCCGCTTTGCCCGTCGTCGATGCGGCGGATCATATCAGCCATGGCCTTGAGAAGGTCGGTGATGCGGTAATCGATGGTCTTCTGTTCGATCTGGAAGCGGGACATCAGGCGGGTGGCCGTGACCTCCTCGATGTGGCCGAGCAGATGGGTTTGGGCATCGCCGAAGGCATTGAAGAAATAGCCGTGCAGCATGTAGCACAGGATGGCGGTAATGGTGGTGGCCAGCGCGGTGGACATGCCGTGGATGACCATGCCCATGCCACTGGAGCTGATGGCATTCAGCAACATGTCCGATGCGCCCACCAGCGCGATGGAAAGCGACACGATGGTACCGAACACGCCGCCCAGGATCAGGATGTTGTTGATAAAGCGAGGCGTGCCGCTACGCGTGCTTTCGCGCGCCACGAGCGCTGCGGCCATGGCGTTGTGGTTGACCGGGGTGTGGTGGTTGAACAGCTGTTGCATGCTCCGGAACCGCCCGGCGATGATCGATTCGGGCGGGATGTCCATGGCCGGATCATCTTCGCCGTCGTCCATGCGCTCGACAAAATCACGCAGCGCCTGCTCCTCTCTGGCATAAGCGGCCAGGCCGACGGCCATCTTGATCATGCCGGCAAGAAACAGTGCGAAGATGCCGCCGTTGATGATCATGCCGATGCCGGTCAGCTGATTGCTCAGGTAGATGGTGGAGAGCAGATCGATATTGAGCAGCAGCACGATGGCTGTCAGCACCACGGCAATCAGCATGCGGATGAGAATTTTCCGGCTGTAGGCCGGGATGGTGGCGGCTGTTGTCATGATTGAACTCCCTGATGATGCGAGGATCGATGCCTGCTTGATGGCGGCGATTTCAACCTGTCCGCGCCTGCAAGGCAAGGGGTGGCATCCCCCTGTGTCCATGCCCGGATGGCTTTCGCGGACGCTTGCCGGTATGGCATGGCCGTTATGTGCATGGTTTTGCGGTAATATCCACGTTAGCCTTGTCGCATGCAAACCCTGATTCGCCTGAATAATGCCATCAGCCTGCAAGCCCTCGGTGATGCGCTGGATGATCGCGGTATTGCCTACCGTGTGGACAATGCCGGGATGAACGCCCTGATGCCTTTGCCGGACGTGATGGATATGCGCGTGTTTGTCGAAGCGCATGATCTGGCGGAAGCGCAGCAGGTGGTGCGCGATCTCGGCCTGGGGGGTGGTGATGCTTAATGGCGCAGCAAGCCTGCTGGGCGGTTTTGGCCGGCTGTTCAGCCGCAGTGAACTGCGCAGCGTTGTGTGGCGCATCGTGCTGATGCTTCTGGTGCTGATGCTCGGCGTGATGGTCGGCGTGTTTGGCCTGGCCGAATACCTGGCCGGTCTCTGGCTGCCGGAAGGCGATGCCTGGTACTGGCAGGCACTTTCATGGCTGGTCTGGTTGCTGGCCGTGTTGCTGGCGCTGTTCACCGGCGCGATAAGCTTTACCGTGCTCGGTTCGGTCGCCGTGGCACCGTGGCTGGAGATGCTGGCTGCCCGCGCCGAGGCCCTGCAGCGCGGCGAGCCGATAGCCGATGCGGACAGCGGCTGGGTGAAGCCTGTTTTGCAAAGCCTGTCCAATGCGGTTCGTCCACTGCTCGGCTTGCTGCTGATGGGCCTGCTGGCGCTGGCGGTGATCTGGCTTCCCGTGGTCGGGCAGGTGGCGGCCATGCTGATCTGGGGCTATGCCGGTATCCGTTTCCTGAATTTCGAACTGCTGGATGTGCCCGCTTCGCGGCGCGGTTGGAATTTTGAGAAGCGCAAGCAGAGCCTGGCCGAAAGGCGCATGTACTGGCTCGGTTTCGGTGGTGCCGGCATGGCACTGATGCTGGTGCCGGTGATCAACCTGCTGGTCCTGCCGGCAGCCGTGGTTGCCTTGAGCGATGCCCTGCCGACAGGGGCTGGTTCGGCGGAGTAGGGCCGGGCTCATACCTTGTCCCGTGGGGTTTTCCGGACTATACCAAGGGTATGCTACAGGAAACAGAACGCACTTCGCTTGCGCGGCGCCAACTGCTTATGCAGGCCGGTGCCGCCGCAGTGCTGTTTTGCCTGCCGCGCTCGATGTACGCCGCAGAGGAAATGACGAGCCAGCCATTCAGTGAAACCATTGCCGTGCTGCAGACGGCCTATGCCAATGAGTTCATGTCTCGTGCGCATTACCATTCCTTCGCACGGCATGCCTTGCAGGACGGGCACCCCAACATCGCGCACCTGTTTGCCGCCCTTGCCGCATCCGAGGCCGTGCATGTACGCAACTACCGGAAGATTCTGCAGGCGTTGGGAACAAAGCCGGTGGACCCGGATATCCGGGCCGTGAAAATCGACAGCACGCGCAACAACCTGCGCTATGCCGCCGAGGATGAGTTGGCTGAAGTGGATAAACAGTACCCCGAACTGTTGGCCCGACTCGGGACGGAGGGGCACCAGCAGGCCATCGAGAAGGTCGGCTGGTCGTGGCAGGCCGAGAAGCAGCATCGTGCGCTGATTGAACAGATTCTGTCCGGTACCGGGATTTTCTTTGGCGTGTTGAGCGAAAGATTCAGGCAAACGACCGTGCGCTATTTTGTCTGCCAGAATTGCGGCTCAACCCTGATCGAGTTGCCCAGCGAGAAATGCCCGGTATGCGATCAGCCGATCGAGATTTATCGCGAGATCGAATCGCTCTCCTGAATATTAGATAAATAAAGGCCTGCCAGCTTCAGGAAACTGGCGATTTGATCAGTTCGGTTGCCTGCTCGAGTACGAACTGTCTGAAGGCCTCGGGGATGGCGGCGAAGCGTTTCCCGCTGCGATGCACGATATGCCAGTGTCGCATGATCGGGAAATCCTCCACCTTCAGGACCACCAGCCGTTTCAGGGTCAGTTCCATTTCGATGGTGTGTAGCGAGACGATGCCGAGGCCCAGTTCGGCCATCACGGCCTGTTTAATGGCCTCCGAGCGGTTCATTTCCATGCCGGTAATCAGCTTGATGCCATGCTCGGCAAAAAAACGTTCGGCAGCGATGCGCGTTCCGGACTCGCCCTCGCGCACGATGAACGGCTCCTGCGCCAGTTCCTGCAGCCTGATCATCTTGCATGCTGCCAGCGGATGGCTTGGCGGGGCGATGATGACCAGCGGGTTCTCCATGAAGGGCAGACCGACCAGATCCTTGCCACGCGGGGGGCGCCCCATGATGGCCATATCGGTGACATTGTTGCGCACGGCCTCGATCAGGCCCATGCGGTTGGTCACATCCAACTGTACCTTGGCATCGGGATAGCGCTCGTGGAAGGCGGCGAGCAGCTGCGGCGCGAAGTAGTTGGCGGTGGAGGCCATGGTCAGGTGCAATCGGCCGCGTTTCAGGCCCTTCATCTCCTCCAGTACCTGGCCGGCTTCGTCGACCTGCAAGCGGATGGATTTGGCATAGTGCAGCAGCTCTTCGCCGGCGTGGGTCAGCGAGATGCGCTTGCCCAGCCGGTCGAAGAGCGGCAGGCCGGCCTGTTCCTCAAGCTGCTTGATCTGCATCGATACCGCCGGCTGGGTGAGGTGGAGAATCTTGGCCGCTTCGGTGTAGCTTTGCTGCGCGGCAACGGTTTCGAAAATCTGTAACTGCTTGAGGGTGATGTTCATGTGCACCTCACATAAGAAATATTTATCAGAAGCATCATAACCTTTGATTTTACATTATGGAAGGCGCCTATAGGCTTCCCAACCAAGCAGGACATCCGTATAGTGGCTGTTCGCGTCAGGAGAGGAGGCCGGTACCGGTTGCTTCTCAACTAACAAAACTGGAGGGATTCACCCAATGGATCAATCGAATCGTTACGCTAATCTGGGTCTGAACGAAGAGGATCTGATTGCAGGCGGCAAGCATTTTCTTGTTGCATACAAACTGATACCGGCCAAGGGCTATGGCTTCCTGGAAGTGGCAGCACACGTTGCAGCCGAGTCTTCCACCGGTACCAACGTGGAAGTGTCCACGACCGATGATTTCACCCGCGGCGTTGATGCCCTGGTGTATGAAATCGACGAGACCGCATTCGGCGACGACCCGGTCAAGGGTGGCGGCCTGATGAAGATCGCCTACCCGGTTGACCTGTTCGATCCGAACATCACCGACGGCTATTACAATATTTCCCATATGTGGTCCCTGATCCTGGGTAACAACCAGGGCATGGGCGACCATGAAGGCCTGCGCATGCTCGACTTCCTCGTGCCGGAGTGCATGATCAAGAAGTTTGACGGCCCGAGCACCGGTATTGCCGACCTGTGGAAGGTCCTGGGTCGCCCGGAAGTGGATGGCGGCTATATTGCCGGCACCATCATCAAACCGAAGCTGGGTCTGCGTCCTGAGCCGTTCGCCAAGGCATGCTACGACTTCTGGCTCGGCGGCACCTTCATCAAGAACGATGAGCCGCAGGCCAACCAGCCGTTCTGCCCGATGAAGACCGTGATTCCGCTGGTTGCAGAGACCATGGATCGTGCGCAGCAGGAAACCGGCGAAGCCAAGCTGTTCTCCGCCAACGCCACGGCCGACTACCACGGCGAGTGCATTGCACGCGGTGAGTACATCCTTGAGCAGTTCGCCAAGTACGGTAATGAAAAGCATGTCGCCTTCCTGATCGACGGCTTCGTGACCGGTCCTGCAGGTGTGACCACTGCACGTCGCGCATTCCCGGACACCTTCCTGCACTTCCATCGTGCCGGTCATGGTGCCGTGACCTCCTACAAGTCCCCGATGGGCATGGATCCGCTGTGCTATATGAAGCTCTCCCGTCTGGAAGGCGCATCAGGTATTCACACCGGCACCATGGGCTACGGCAAGATGGAAGGCCATGCGAATGAAACCGTACTGGCTTACATGCTGGAACGGGATGAGTGCATGGGCCATTATTTCAACCAGAAATGGTATGGCATGAAGCCGACTGCTCCGATCATCTCGGGCGGTATGAATGCACTGCGCCTGCCGGGCTTCTTCGAGAACCTCGGCCATGCCAACGTGATCAATACCTGCGGTGGCGGTTCCTTCGGCCACATCGACAGCCCGGCTGCCGGTGGCAAGTCGCTGGACCAGGCCTACGATTGCTGGAAGTCCGGTGCCGATCCGATCGAGTACGCCAAGAGCCATCCGGAATTTGCCCGTGCATTCGAGTCCTTCCCGAAGGATGCGGACAAGCTCTTCCCGGAATGGCGCGACAAGCTGGGCGTTCACAAGTAAGACGAACGTTCGGTTTTCAAGCCGAAGCAACAACGAAGGCCCCCACGCGAGTGGGGGCCTTTTGTTTTATACCGTTCGGGTGTCAGTGACCGGGTGCAGCGCGTGATGCGCAGGCTGCAGCCATCCTCTGCGGAGGTCGCCGGGGCCGGATATGTGAAACAGCGAAGATCAATTTCTTGCAACGAAGCAAAAGGACCCGAACCGGGTTTTTTCATTTATCACCAGGCGCGATGCCCGAACGATACCACGCTCATCCGGTCGAGGCGGTTACAGCTCCCGCTTGGATCTGAGGTGACGAATGAACAGATAGGCGGTGGCGGCCAGCAATGGCGCGGCAACGGCCTTGACCAGCAGTGATTCGAGCGGCCTGCCGGTCAGCAGGGCCACTTCCTGCACGACATAGTCCAGCACGTTGACCGAGTAGTAGGTAAAGATGGCGATGGACAACAGCTCGGCGGCCTGTTGCAGGCGCAGCTGCAGCCTGAAGCGCCGGTTCATCGCAGAGAGCATTTCCCGATTCTGCTTTTCATGCTCCACATCAATACGCGTGCGCAGCAACCCGGTCGTCTTGCCCACCCGGGTGGCCAGTTGATCAAGCCAGTGGGACACCGAATCGCAGGTGGTGCGCGCCGGGTCGAGTCGTCGTCCAAGCATGCCGCCCAGTGAGGGCATGGCATCGACGGACTGCTCATGCAATTCCTCCAGCCGCTTGAATACCAGATCGAAATAGGCATGCGTGGCCGAGAAGCGCCGGTAGTGCGTGGCAACCAGGTTTTCGACAAAGGCAGCCAGTGTGGTGAGCTGGTGCATCAGCTCCTCGTCGTCGGCATCGCTGCCGTCGGAGATGGCGCGTGTCAGTTCGGTCAGTCTGGCATCGGCCTGCGGCAGTTCGGTGAGCAGGCGTTTGGCCTGCGGCAGTGCGAGCAGGGCCAGCATGCGATAGGCCTCCATGGCCACCAGGCGGTGCGCGAGGCGGCCGATCTGCGAGGGCAAGCGGGCCTTGGAGAAGATCAGCATGCGCGTCATGCCGTCCTCGCGAATCCTGAAATCGGTCATCACAAGGTTAGCGCTGCGCCCGACCTGCGAGGCAGTCAGGGCTGTTTCGTCGAAATACGGGCTGAATTCATCGATCAACTCGCGATGCGAGGCCCCGTCCGGGTAGGGCATGATACAGATATCCACTGCCACCAGCATTTTGCCGGGCAGGGCCTCCAGCCAGCCATCGGGGAGCAGGGCAAGCGGTGACTCGCCGAAGGGGTCTTCCTGCGGCGCTGCCTCGAGTTTGCGGGCCAGTTTGTAGCGCGTGTATTCCTGATGGTTTTCAACCTTCACCCTCAGTGGCCCGAGATCGATGCGCCAACGCTCCGGATCGATCGGCACCTGTTTGCCGAAATGCTCGCAAAGCGCCCGCTGATGTGCCGCCTCTGTCTCGCTGTGCTGCTGGCCAGTCAGCATGGCGATCGATACCACACGCTCAGGCGGGTCCAGCGGCTCATAGGGGTGGGCATGCAGCTCATCATTGAGCTCTGCGCGCGCCGCATACTCGGTCGGAAAGGTGAATGGCATGCGGTGAGTATAGATGCCTGTAAAAGGAATTTATAGCAACGTAGCGTTACATCAGGGCAAGTTATTCAACCTATAAGAATAATCAATTTTTCTTTCGGGCAACCAAGGCTATAGTGATGCCACAGACAACAAGCGGAGGGTTTTTATGACCGACAAGGAACAATACAAGATTGTTGATGAACCATTTTATCAGGTCCAGGACGATGAGGTGGAGCTGTATGAAGCCGCCTATGCAGCGCGCCTGCCGGTGATGGTCAAGGGGCCGACGGGCTGCGGTAAGTCCCGCTTTATCGAGCATATGGCATGGAAACTCGGCAAGCCGCTGATCACCGTGGCCTGTAACGAGGATATGACCGCTTCCGATCTTGTCGGCCGCTACCTGCTTGATGCCAACGGCACGCGCTGGCTGGACGGCCCGCTGACCACGGCGGCCCGCATCGGCGCGATCTGCTACCTCGACGAGGTGGTGGAGGCCCGCCAGGACACCACCGTGGTGATTCATCCGCTGACCGACCATCGCCGCACCCTGCCGCTGGACAAAAAGGGCGAGCTGATCGAGGCACACAAGGATTTCCAGCTGGTGATTTCCTACAACCCCGGTTACCAGAGCCTGATGAAGGATCTCAAGCAGTCCACCAAGCAGCGCTTCACCGGTTTCGAGTTCGATTATCCGGACGAGGAGACCGAATCCTCCATCCTGGCCAAGGAAACCGGCATTGATGCCGGGTTGGCCGGCAAACTGGTTCGCGTCGGGCAGGCTGCCCGTGCCCTGAAGGGCCACGGCCTGGATGAAGGTATTTCCACCCGTTTGCTGGTGTATGCGGCCACCCTGATCAAGGGCGGCGTGTCTGCGCAATCCGCCTGCCGTATGGCACTGGTTCGTCCGATTACCGACGATGCCGACATCCGCGATACGCTGGATCACGCCATCGACGCAGCGTTCGGTTGAACGAAGTGCTGTTGATGGCCGTCTACTGCGTTATGCCTGTCATCGCCGCTCGACGTACACAGAAGTACGCCTGCGCGGCCTTGCCTTCGCATGCCCTGTATTCGCCCATCCATAGCGCTTCTTCGCATGGAGGGATTGTCTGATGGTGCAACTCGCCGAACGCAATATGGAGTACGAGATGTACTGGCAGAAGCTGGGCTGCAACTTTGCCCAGGCCGATGCCGTGTTCGATGAATGCCTGAAAGAGGCCAAGCGACGGCTGAGCAAGGACGGGCTGATGTCGTACATCGAAAACGCCCGTTTCCTCGGCAAGATGGGGCGCGGCCCGGAGCCGCTGCTCGTCTATCTGGAAGAGGCACCGGCGGTGGCCCACCTGCTGGGTGATGAAGCGGCGCTGGTGGAGTTGCGCGAGTTCGCGCACTACATGTCCACGCACACCAATTTCAAATCCATCGTGCCGTTCCTGCAGACCAGCAGCGCGGTGGCCCATCTGCTGCCCAGCTTCAGGATGTTCAGGCGCTACATCGACATCGTACGCGATATGATGAATGCAACCTCCGGCTCGGTGCACGGTCATCATACCACCTTTCCCAGCCCCGGCCTGTCCGACCTGCTCAAGCAGGCGCCGCGCATCCTTACCATGGTGCCGCTGGAGGGCCTGAAAAACTGGATTGAATACGGGGTGCGTTACTATGACGATCACCCGGACCGTCAGGTTGAATTTTTCTCGCTCGAGTCTGCCGATTCGAAGGCCGTGTTGCAGCGCGAACGTCATGGCACATTGTTTATCGATAACGAGCGCAAACTGGATATGTACATGCGCGGCCTGTGGCGGGATCATGACTATCTGGTGCCGTATTCGCAGGCCTTCGACGAACTGGTCAAGCCGATGCCCTATTTCGACGACCAGGGTATCCGTATCCCGGATGTGTACGACGACCTGAACGATATTTCCGGCCTGGATCGCTACCGCGCAGCATTGGCGCACATGGCGGCGCACCGTCGCTGGAGCAGCAAGATGGTGGTCGATAACTGGAGCCCGATCCAGCGCGTGGGCGTGGAGACCTTCGAGGATTGCCGCGTGGACTGGCTGGCCATGCAGCGCTATCCGGGTCTGCGCCGCATCTTTATGGCACTGCATCCAATCCCGGACGAGAGCCAGCTGGATGTGGATATCAAGGATGCCTCGACCATGCGTATCCGACTGGCTCTGTTGTCACGCACCATTCTCGATCCGGATTTTGAGCCGAAAACCGAGATGATTCGCGACTTTGCCGGTCGTTTTCACGACATTATGAAGGATGGCGAGGGCAGCAGCCCGGACATGGCCAGCCTTGCCCTGTTGTTCGTGGCACGCACACCCAGGGATTACTCCCCCAACGTATTGTTCGAGAATACCGAGGTCGATTACCGGGACGACAATCGCCACCTGTGGATTTACATCGAGAGCAGCGACGAGGACGAGATGTTCGAGCATCTCGATCGCAAGCAGCAGGAGGAAGAGGACCTCAAGGGCCTGCCGCCGCGACATTACGACGAATGGGACTACAGTAACAAGAGCTACCGGCCCGATTGGGTAAGCCTGTACGAGGTGCTGCATCCCGGTGGCAGTGTCAGCAAGGTGGAGCGCCTGCTGGAGAAGCATGCCGGGCTGGCCAAGCGCATGAAGCGTATCCTCGATATGATCAAGCCGCAGGACAAGGTACGCGTGCGATTCCAGGAAGAGGGCAGCGAACTGGACCTGGATGTCGCGCTGCGCTCGCTGATTGATTACAAGGGTGGCTCATCGCCCGATCCGCGCATCAATATGAGCCATCGTACCGATGGCCGGAACATCGCCGTGACCCTGTTGCTCGATCTCTCGGCATCACTGAACGAGAAGGTGCCCGGCAGTGGCGGCCAGACGATCCTTGAGCTGTCACAGGAGGCCGTGTCGCTGCTCGCCTGGGCCGTGGATCACCTGGGCGACCCGTTTGCCATTTCAGGTTTCCACTCCAATACCCGGCACGATGTGCGTTTCCTGCATATCAAGGGTTTCAACGAGAAGTGGGACGACAAGGTGAAGGGGAGGCTGTCGGCCATGGAGGCGGGTTACTCGACCCGCATGGGCGCGGCCATGCGTCATGCCGGGCATTACCTGAAGGCCCAGCAGGCCGACAAGAAGCTGATGCTTATCCTGACCGACGGCGAACCGTCCGATATCGATTCCAAGGACGAGCGCCTGCTCATTGAAGATACAAGGCAGGCGGTCAATGAGCTCGATCAGGATGGCATTTTCACCTACTGCATCACCCTGGACGCCAGGGCGGATGAGTATGTGGGCGATATCTTCGGTCGTCAGTATTCCGTGATCGACCACATCGAGCGCCTGCCCGAAAAGCTTCCGGAGTTGTTCATCTCCCTGACCAAGTAAGGGCCTCCCGGATACGGACCAGGAGCCTCACTGGTGTTTTCCTAAGCGCCCAGCGCCTGGCCGATATCGGCAATCAGGTCGTCGGCATGCTCGATACCGACGGACAGCCTGAGCAGGTTGTCCCGGATACCGATCCTGCGGCGTTCTTGCTGCCCGATCCCGGCGTGCGAAGTTTGTGCCGGCGAGCAGATCAGGGATTCCACCCCGCCAAGGCTGACTGCGGGATAGATCAGCTTGAGCCGGCGCACGAAGTCATCAGGGGCAATGGCCTCCTCATTCAGTTCAAAGGACAGCATGGCGCCGAATCCACGCATCTGGCTGCGCGCAATGGCATGCCCGTCCGATTCCGGCAATCCGGGATAATAAACCCGGCTTATCGCCTCGTGGTCGGCCAGCCATGCGGCGATGCGCGCTGCATGATCGGTTTGTCTTTCCACTCGGAGCGCCAGTGTCTTCAGGCTGCGTTCGAGCAGGTAACAGGAGGCGGCGTTCAGGCTTCCCCCCAGGCTGCGGGCTATGCCGCGAATTTTTTTCGCGTGCTGGCCTGAACTCAGGGCCACGCCACAGCAAAGGTCGCTGTGTCCACCCAGGTATTTGGTGCCGCTATGCACCACGACATCAATGCCGAGGTTTAGAGGCCGTTGGTTGAGCGGGGTGGCAAAGGTATTGTCGATGATGGTCACGATGCCGTTCTCTTTGCCAATTTGTGCCACGCGGCGGATGTCGATGATGCCCAGTAATGGGTTGGTCGGCGACTCGATGACGATCACCTTTGTGTCCGATGTGATGGCCTCGGCAACCGCTTCGGCGCTGGTGGCGGCGAACGAATAAGCGATGCCCAGATGGTCGAACATCTCTGTGGCAAAACCGTGCGTGCCGCCGTACAACTCTGCGAGCATGACGACATGATCGCCGGCCCCTGCAAAGGCCAGCACGCTGCTGCTGATGGCCGCCATGCCAGAGCTGAACAGCACGCCGTCCCCGGCTTCCTCCAGGGCACACAGTTTTTGCACTACGGCCTGCTGGTTGGGTGTGTTGAAGTAGCGCGGATAGGCGATGTCGTCGCAGTCGATATAGCCGAATGAGGATGAAGTGAAGATCGGTGTATTCACGCCACCGGTCTGTTCGTCATGGTATGAGCCGCTATGGATGCAAACGGTTTCCTTGTGCATAAAGGATTTTCCCCTTCGCTGCTGCTGCCGGTTGGATCATCGTCTTCCCGGGCAGCTTGCGCAGCTGTGTATGCCGCTAAGCTAACAGTCGGTCTGCGGCATGCGAGGCCCCGGGTAACTCAGGGCCTCGTCGATGCCTGCTCAGTGATGGATCCAGTCCGCCCCGAGCGTACCGTTGAGTCGCTCCAGATATGCGCTGCCCGATACGACGGCGATCATCCTGTCGGCCTCCACCATGCGCTCGTTCAGCTGTTCCTGCCTGTCCAGCTCATCCTCGTCGAGTTCCTGCAACTGGGTGTGCAGATATTCCTTGTGCTGCAGCCATAGATGTTTGTCCCTGTCCTGTTTGATGAGCAGCCGTTGCTTGTACCAGTCGCTTTGCAACAGGGACTTGCGTGTAAACATCTCGCGGAATGCAGGGTGGTTCACATCCATGCCTTCATAGGAGCCGTTTGCCATGATATGCAGCAGGGCTTTGAGAGGCGGGCATGCATCCTCGACGGAGCCATCCAGGAAATAGCCCTCTGCCACCCGTTGCTGGGCTTCGCAGATATTGTTGATGCCATCGACAAAGTCTTCCATGCCCTGGGTTTCCGGTTTGAGCATGGCTTCATCGAATACCGCCATGGGCCTGTCGAACAGCTTGCCGAAATGATCGTGAACGAAACGCTCGGTCATCCGGTAGCCGAGCCGGCTGGCAAGAACGGTTCTCCCCTGGTGTTCAAAATCCTCCATCTTTTCGAGGTATCCGTGCTCGATCATGTAAACCGGCTTCTGAACCCTGGCCGGCAGGCGGCACCAGATCTCCGGGATCAGCATACTGATATCGTGATCAATGCGCCGGTGCGCGCCGATATGCCCGGCTGCGGTGGAATACCCGTCGTAGCCGCACAGGATGAAGGACACCAGTGCATTGTTGAGATCAGCCGTGGCCGAAATCGAGTTGAACGGCCCCTTGGTCAGGGCGCCTTCCGAGCCGGCGCCCGTTGTCGATGGCGATTTTCCTGTCAGGCTGCAGATGAAGTCCATGAACAGCTCCGGCAGTTCCTGATAGTGGATGGGGTTGAACACAGCCAGCGACCTTACCCCCTTTGCCGGCGGGTTGTTGCGGCGGCCGGAAAGCACGGCATTGACCGCGAAATGCACGGGTTGCTCCGGCTCAAGGCCACGTTTCAGTCGGGTGCTGATCTCCGTCAGGTAGGCGGAACGCGGATCGGCCATGTCGGGCCTGTCCTGAAGGTAGCGCACATTCAGGCTGGGCTTGCCATTCACCATGCGGGGGTGGGCCGAGGATACGAAATACAGGGATTCATCCATCCCCATGGCCCTGTGTACCAGCCCCTGCATCGGGGCGCTGAACTCCTCGAAGTGCACCACATCCTCGATCATCTCCTGGGCATCATCACGCTGCATGGGCTCGAAATTGGAGATGAAGCTGTTACCCGTGGACAGGTCGGACTCGGTTTGCAGGTCCGCACCGCGGTTGATGGCCTCATCGGGCCGCTGGAACAGTCGCTGTTCGCAGTTCTCCGTCAGCTTGATGCTCGGATGGTCGAAGTCGGGATTCAGTCCGTCTACATAGCTGGTCGGAATCACCGTCGATGCGGTGATATCGTCTTCCATCTGCAATTTGTCCGCGGCGATATAATCCTGCCGCAGCTTGAACAGGCGCCAGCTTCCGTCGCTACCGAAGCCCACGCGCAGATAGCTTGCCATCAGTTTGCGGCCGTGGTGCCGCAGTTCATGACCGGAGTGGCCATTCACCTTGTCCACGGAAAAATGCTTGTGCCAGTCCTTTCCCCAGGCGGTCCGGTAAAAGCGCTTGATCATGAAGGCCAGGGCCAGGATGTGCTGCGGAATACTCTCCAGCCACTGGTTGTATTCATCGGTATAATCCTCTGCCGAGGGGGTTAACAGTTTGATTACCGAGCCGAGGCTTCGCTCCCTGGTCAGCAGGCTGCGGGTGTCCGGCTCCTGCGCCTTCGGGTCGCGGAAACGGTTGGAATAATCGCGCTCGAAAACAGCCCTGACCTGGGCGATGTCCTCCTCGAAATTGCCCACATACACAGGCCCGGAAAGCACTGCACCGGCAATGGACTTGGATATCTCCGATTTGCCGCCGCCGGATACCGTGCTTGGCTTGTGGCAGAAGGTGCCCTCACCGATGGTGCCGATCAACCGCCAGCTTGGCGCATCGGGGTGGCGCTCCATATGCACCCTGAAGCCGCTCGGGTAGATGTAGGTGTGCTTGGCCAGCAACTTGATGTGCCGGGGGCCTTCCTTGCCCTGCCAGGTCACGCGCAGGTCATGGATATTGATCTGCGTGTCTTCCGGGACGTACAGAATCTCGGAGTAGCGCTTGTCGATGGCATAGCCTTCGGGCTGCAACTCAATCCTGTCGCCAAGCCGGTGGCACAGACCGGCAAAGGTGTGCGTTTCGACCATATAGCTTGAGTGGGGCAGATAGATCTCGCCCAGATTGTAGCGCGGGAAGGCCAGCGCTCCGCCGGCATGCTCTTCCTCGCATCCGCCGAACAGATTGGCCGAGTAGCTGATGTGGGATTTGATTTCTTTTTTGCTGTAGCCGAAATAGTTGTCGGCGATAATGGTGACGATCACGCCGCGCATATCGCGGCACACCAGCTTGAAGGCGTTGCCGTCGTTGTAGAGTTCGTCTTTCTCTTCCCAGCACATGCCATCGCGGCGCTGGCGTTCGCTGGCCTTGCTCACATGCGGCAGGCCGAGCGCCTTTTTCTTCAGGCCGACCAGATGCGGGGCGAGAATGATGCAGCCCGTCTGGCCGGTCCAGTGCTCGATATCCAGCGCGGCATCGTTCTCCGGCAGGTAGGGGTCACCGGCATTGCCGAAGATCGATTCCACGAAATCGAGGTTGGAAACCAGTCCTGCAGGCGCAAACATGCGAACCTCAAGACTCTTGGCAGGCAATACGCCTGCCACCTCGGGGCGAACGATCGGGCGCAGCAGCAGGGATACCCAAAGCTCGGCCTTCTCGGCCTCCTCACTGGTCGCGGGCAACTCAAGCAGCTCGCGGGGAGGATTAAATGCCTCCTTCAGGATCGCGGCGTATACATCGACAGGGACTTCCAGCTTGTCGGCAGGAACAGGGAGTCCGCCGGCAGCAATGTGGAAGACGCCCTTGGTGGTGCGGCGATCATTCTTCGGATTGTGCAGCACACCCTGCAAAAGGCGGTAGGATTCAACGATATCCGAGCGAAAATGATTGCCGTTCAGCGGCAACGACATTTCGCGCGCCATGCCAGGCTTATCCACGATCAGGCTTGTGCCGGGGATTTCGACGGGTTCATCCACGCCGTTTTCACCCAGATAGGCATTCAGGAACTGCTGGATGCGCTGATCCGCAGGGCAGCGATAGGTCGACAACAGGCGCCTGAGCCGTGCGTAACGCTTGAGCACACTTTCCGACATCTCCAGATAGGTGTAATCCCCTTCCTTCAGAGGGCAGGTGGGCATGCCCAGTGCAGCCAGCTTCAGGTTGATCAGCTGGTGCCACACTTGCGGTGGAGCCTCACTGTTTCCCTGGGTATGTGTCGTTACAGTTTCAGTCATATCGTGGTCCTGTTTTCCTTATGCGATTACCCGAATGATTGTATGCATCATCGACCTGCGGCAGTGCGGTAGTCTGTCCCGGTTGTTTTTCCTGTTTCAAAAGCCAGCACAGGATAGAGCCTTGGATTGATAGAGCAATGCCGATGCCAGCCGGAATGCCTTGGTTTATCGATGTTTTTTCGCGCTATTGGAGCGTGTGTGGCGAAATTATATGCAGGCGTGCCTATTGTGGAGGCGAAGTCCTGCTGAATCCACCGCTGTTCATGTCACTTCCTGCCCGGCCAGGGCGACTTCGATTCGTTCTCTTGCTCATCCAGCATGTCGAGGTAGAGGTTCTCCACCTTGGTTCGCGCCCAGGGGTTCCTGCGCAGAAAGGTCAGGCTGGATTTGATCGACGGGTCCTTGTTGAAGCATTTGATTCTGACGTATATCCCCAGCTCTCCCCAGCCGTAATGCTCCACCAGCGCCGCCAGAATCTTCTCCAGCGTCATGCCGTGCAGCGGATTGTTGGGCTGTGTCCCGGTCATGGCCTGGTCTGGCCTTCGTGTTGTTCAAGGCCGACCTCAAGCTTGAGAGCGGATAGTGCGGTGTTCACATCCATCAGAAAAAAGATCAGGCCGACGATCAGGGACAGCATGCAGGAGACGAAAAGCACGGTGACAAGCACGGCCGCCTCGATATCGAACAACACGACAAAAAACAGCACGATAACCAGCGAAGCAGCCAGCAGCAGGCTGACGGAAGCGAACTCGATGGCGTGCCTGAGCAGCCACCCCCGTCGCGCCAGAATCACCAGTTGCTGGCGCACCTGATGCCGTTCGCTGCCTGTCTCATCGCTGCGCAGCAACTCCGCCAGCTCCCTTGAACGGTCGATGACGCGCGCAATGCGGTTGGTCATCGACAATAGAATCAGGCCGACACCCGAAATCACGATGACGGGGGCAATCGAAAGCTGAAGGACAGGGATGAAGTGTTCCAGGGACATTGCCGCATTCTACTTGATGTCGGTGAATGATGACATTGCTTCCTGTGGGCAGGCATGCGTTGCCGGATTGAGCTATAAGCATACAGGACGCTGGCCTGCCGATGGCGATGCGGTTCTGAACAACAAAGGAGAGCGTTATGAAGATATTCAAGGTCATGTTTGTTCTGGTCTTTGCACTAACAGGTATCAGCCAGCTTGCACTGGCCGAATCGGAATCGCTGTCCGCTGCCGCACAGGGCGAAAAGCTTGTTCGCCAGGTGTGGAGCGATATGAAGGCGGGAAACATCGAGGCCATTGAGAGCTATACGCCCCAGGGCTTCCAGTCCGTGCATCAGGACGGCTCGCGCAACCGGGAACAGGAACTCAAGCTTATCAGGGGCCTGCACCTGGGGGATTACACGCTCAGCCATTTCACGGTGACGCAGAACGGCCCCGTGCTTGTCACAAGCTACTTTGTGTCCGTGGCCGAAACGATCGACGGCATACGCCTGTCATCCGAGCCCACGCCGAGGCTGAGCATCTTCCTCAAAACGAACAGCGGATGGCAATGGATCACGCACGGCAATTTCAAATTATTGAAGGCAGCCAGGTAGCAGGGAGGGCATCAATAGGGCGCGGCCCGGTTCTCACACTGTTCATTCGGGCCTGATATAAGGTGTAAGTGCGGATGGCACAGTATCATCAACCGCTTATGTGGATGGGGTGGTTTGTGATAATTTCCGCGTATGAAAAAAGAGCAGCGCAAGCGGATCGTGGACCGGCATCGGGACAGTCTGAAGCGGCATGGCTATCACCCCAATGCGCTGTACTGGAGCTCGCGGGAGATTCAGGAAATACGCTTCGAGGTGCTGGCCGGCATCGGCATTAAAAGCGGGGATGCGGTGCTGGATGTGGGTTGCGGCTTCGGGGATTTCCTGCGCTGGTTCGAAAGGGTGAACGGGGGCCTGGATTATACCGGCATCGATCTTTCGCCAGACCTGCTGGAAGAGGCGGAAAGGCGGCACCCGGATGTGAGATTTCTTTGCGGTGACCTGTTCGATATGGACTTCGCCGACGGGGCTTTCGACTGGGTGATTCTATCCGGCGCGTTGAACGAGCAGTTGCAAGACCAGGGCGACTATGCGCGCCGGATGATCGCCCGCATGGTTGCGCTGTGTCGCAAGGGAGTGGCCTTCAACCTGCTCAATGCGCGGCATCTGAATGCGCACGACCTGCAAAGCCATATGCCGGAAGATGTGCTGGCCTACTGCCGGACGCTGTGCCCGGAGAGCAGCCTGTACGATGACTATCTGAAGAACGATTTCACCATCCACATGCGGCGGGATCCGATCCCCGCATAGGCGGGCCTATTCCCCGATATCCTCGTTCCACAGCGCGGGGCTGGCGGCGATAAAGTCCTGCATCAGCCGGTAGCACTTCTCGCTGTCTGCATTTAGCACTGTCACGCCGCGCGAGCGCACATATTCCTCCGGCCCTTTAAAGGTGCGATTCTCGCCCAGCACGATTTTCGGAATGCCATACAGCAGGGCTGCGCCGCTGCACATATCGCAGGGGGACAGCGTGGAATACAATGTGGCGCGCCGGTAATCGGCGGCGCTCAGACGGCCGGCGTTTTCCAGGCAGTCCATCTCCGCATGCAGCACCGCGCTGCCGCTTTGCACGCGCCGGTTGTGTCCGCGTCCGACGATCTGGCCATCTATCACCAGCACCGAGCCGATGGGGATGCCGCCCTCGGCCAGTCCCTTTTCAGCCTCTTCAATGGCTGCCTGCATAAATGCGTCCATGCCGACTCCTTGTTGATGCAGTTCTCCGCATGCACGGCGTGCGCATGCATGCCGCTAAAAACATTGTATGCTTCCATGCCTATGGATGCAGCCCGTAAACAGCAGCTGATCGATATGCATCGCGATGCCGTGGCCCTGCATGGCTGCAACACCGATGCGCTGCACTGGGCCTCGCGCGGCGAACAGAAGCTGCGTTTCAAGGTGCTGGCGGGGATAGGCATCCGCAGCGGAGACAGCCTGCTCGATGTCGGTTGCGGCTTTGCCGATCTGCGCGACTGGCTCAGGGCACATGCTATCGAAGTGAACTACACCGGCGTGGATCTTTCGCCCGAGATTGTAGCGGAGGCGGCGCGGCGTCATCCCGATGCGGCCGTGCTTTGCGGCGAGCTGTTTGATTTCGATTCCGATTTTGCGCCGAAGTCCTTCGACTGGGTGGTATGCTCGGGCATGTTCAACTGGCGGCTGCGCGACGAGGGCGCCTATGCGTGCCGCGTGATTGCCCGCATGTTTGAATTGAGTCGCTTCGGCGTGGCCTTCAATATGCTCGATGCGCGAAGTCGCAGCATGCGGATGCTTACCGAGCTGGTGGCCTTCGATCCGGACACGGTGCTCGAATACTGCGGCAGCATCACGCCTGACTGCACCTGCCTGAATGATTACCTGGCAGGCGATTTCACCATCCATATGCGACGGTTTGCCTGATGCAGGCCGGCATGATGCTTTACGGCCTGGCCCTGCTTGCCGGATTTGCGTTGCTGGCATGGTCGGCCGACCGTTTCGTGGACGGCGCGGCCTCGCTGGCCCGTCTCCTGGGCATTTCGCCGATGGTCATCGGCATGACCATCGTGAGCCTCGGCACCTCATCGCCGGAGATTGTGGTGGCAGCCATTGCCGCCAGCGATGGCTCGCCGCAGCTGGCTATCGGCAATGCGCTGGGCTCGAATATCGCCAATATCGGCCTGGTGATCGGTGTGACCGCGATGATCATGCCGCTGGCCGTGCAATCGCAGACCATCCGCCGGGAGTTTCCCGTGCTGTTGCTGGTGATGCTTCTGGCTCTCGGCCTGATGTTGGACGGGGAGCTCGGCCGCGCGGACGGGCTTGTCCTGCTGGCCGGCCTGCTGGTCCTGTTCGGATGGCTGATTTTGTCCGGCCGGCGCGAGAGGCCGGACATCCTGCAGGAGGAGTTCTCCGATGCCATTCCGGTAACGGATTCCATGCGGCAATCGGTCATCTGGTTGCTTACCGGCCTGCTGGTGCTGCTGCTGGCATCCCGGCTGGTGGTTTGGGGGGCGGTGAATATTGCGCAGGCCTTCGGGGTCAGCGATCTGCTGATCGGGCTGACCATCGTGGCCATCGGCACCAGCCTCCCGGAATTGATGGCCTCGATGGCCGGCGCGCTCAAACGCGAGCCGGACATCGCCATCGGCAATGTGCTCGGCTCGAATATGGTGAACACCCTCGGGGTACTCTGCATGCCGGCACTGATCGCTCCGGGACCGTTCGATGCAGCGGCCCTGCTGCGCGACATGCCGATCATGTTCGGGCTGACCCTTATGCTGATGCTGATGGCCTTCGGACGCCGCGGCCAGGGGTGTATCAGCCGCTTCGATGGCTTCGTGCTGCTGGTATGTTTCTGCGCCTATCTCGGGCTGCTCTATGCAGGTGGCAGTACGTTTTGAGCGGCTGAGCATTCCCATATCCCTTTTCAGGGTGCAGGCTTGCCGGGATTGATTTCTCAAGGGTGGATGCATGGACGATATCGAGGCAATTGAACAACTGAAACAATCCGACCGCTTCCGGGTGATTGAGCGTCTTGAATCGCCCGATCGCTACTGGGAAGGGAAGCCCGCCACGCCGCGTATCGGCCTGGTGGTGGATGTGGAAGCCACCGGTCTGGACACTGCGCGCGACAAGATCATCGAGCTCGGTCTGGTGGCCTTCGAGTACGATGCCGCCACCGGCATGATCTACCGCATCCTGGACAGCTATGGCGGTTTCGAGGATCCGGGCAAACCGCTGACCGATATCGTCAAGCGGATCACGGGCATCAGTGATGACATGCTCACCGGCCACAGGCTGGATGAGGCGGCGATCAACAGCTGGCTGGAGAAGGCCGATATTATCATCGCGCATAATGCCGCCTTTGACCGCCAGATGATGGAGCGGCGTCTGCCGGCCGCGGAGCATGCCAACTGGGCATGTACGATGCACGATGTCGATTGGATGGCCGAGGATGTGTCGAGCCTGAAGCTGGACTACATAGCCTACCGTCTCGGCTACTTCTTCGAGGGGCACCGGGCGGTGAATGATGCACAGGCAACGCTGCACCTGCTGACCAGGGCGCTACCGGTTTCCGGCAAGCTGGCCATGGTCGAATTGCTGACCCATGCGCGCGAGAACAGCCGGCGTTTTTTTGCCATCAACGCGCCGTTCGAGAAGAAGGATGTGCTGCGCGAGCGTGGCTATCGCTGGCTGCCGACGTTCAGCTACGGTGATCCGGCCCGCCGACGCAAGGGTGTGTGGAGCAGGGCGGTAGGGGAGCCGGAGATCGAGGCCGAGGAGGCCTGGCTGTCCGAAACCGTTTATCGCCGTCAGGCATCCTTGTTTGCGCATCGCGATATCACGGCCATGGAGCGCTATTCGCTCAGGGAGTTCGAGGCGGACTGATGCTTGAGATTTCACCGCATGTGTTCATCTGCGATGAAGAGATCGACATGCAGGCCATCCGCGCGCAGGGGGCGGGTGGTCAGAACGTCAACAAGGTTGCCAGCGCCATTCACCTGCGCTTCGATATCCGCGCCTCCAGCCTGCCGGAAGATGTGAAACAACGGCTGTTACAGCACAGCGACCAGCGCATCAGCAGCGAGGGCGTGATCGTCATCAAGGCGCAGCAGCACCGCAGCCAGGAGAAGAACCGTGCCGATGCCCTGGCGCGCCTGCAGGCCCTCGCCAGGGCGGCCCTGGTGGTGCAGAAGAAGCGGAGGCCGACGCGCGCCACTCTGGGCTCAAAAAAGCGGCGGCTGGAAAGCAAAAGCATGCGTGGCAAGTTGAAGTCGCTGCGCAAAAAGGTCAGCGAGTAGCCGAAATTCGTCATCCTTTCAGTTGTTGATCTATACTATCCGCATGCTTTCTCCGCATCGGGCAAGTACTTTATCTATACCATATACTGAGAGGTTGAGATGTTAAAGGAATACAAGGTATGGGACGCGCCGACGCGCATTTTTCACTGGGTTAATTTTACCACCGTTATCCTGTTGATTTTCATGGGCCTGATGATGCTGTTCAAGAAAGAGCTGGGCATCGTCAGCCTCGATGCGAAAATCATGCTGAAAACCGTTCATGTGCTGATCGGCTATGTATTCGTGCTCAACCTGGTCATCCGGCTGGCATGGGGCTTTGTCGGCAATCGCTTCGCCCGCTGGAGCACAACGCTGCCGGGCAGAGGGTTCATGGTGGAACTGGGTGGCTATCTGGCGAGTATCAAGGCCGGAGATCCGAAACAGTATCTCGGGCACAATCCGTTGGGAAAGCTTGCCGTTGCTGTAATCATGGCCTCGCTTCTGGTGCTTGCCGTGACCGGTCTGGTGCGCGCCGGTACCGATATTTACTACCCGCCGTTCGGTGGTGTGGTCGCTGAGTATGTAGCGGCCGAGGGGGTTGATCCGGCCACCCTCAAGCCCTATGACAAGAGCTTTGTTGATGCCGCAAGAATGAAGCAGCTCGGTGCGTTCAAGCGGTCTTATGGCAAGGTGCATATCTATACAGCTTACTTCCTGATGCTGCTCATCGTGCTGCATATCGCGGCCGTGGCACGCGCCGAGATCACCGAGGGAGGCTCGCTCGTCTCCGCGATGTTCTCCGGCCGCAAGGTACTGGGCAGGGACCCGGAAGATTCCTGAAGACACAAGCTGACGACGGCGGGATGGACCTGCCGCCGGGCAGGTGATATGCAAAGCCTCATACAAGAAGCCCCGCAGTCGCGGGGCTTCTTTTGTGCATGTACTGGTCAGTCGCGTAGCGGGGCGCGCGGGTTGCCTGGCGTGATGGGGGTGGTGATGCTCAGAAAGGCTGCAACATTGGCGATATCCTCGTCGCTCATCTTCGCGGCAACCTTGCGCATCTGGGCCATCGGATCGTTATCGCGCGCCGCGTCATCCTCCGATGACGGCGTGCCCGCGCCCAGACGGAAGGCTTCCAGTTCGTGCTTCAGGTAGGTGTAGCGCTGGCCGACCAGCGCCGGATAGATGCGGCCGGCACTGCGGCCGTGATAATCATGGCAGCTCTGGCAGGCCGGCACCCCGCGGTCCGGCGCGCCGAACTCGGCGAGCATCTTGCCGAATGCCGGATTGCCGGTTTCGACGCCATCCTTCCTGAGTTGGTCCAGATCAGAGCCGAAAAATGGCGTCTTGAGGGTATGCACATAAGTCGCGACATCCCGGCGGTCCTGTTCGCTCAGTCCTCTGGCAATGTCGTTCATCGCATAGGCTGTGTTGTCCATGCGCTTGTCGGTGGCGAAATCCGTGAGCTGCTTGAGCACATATGTGTCAACCTGATAGGCAAGCCGGGGCGTGCCCATGTCGTCCATGCCCAGTCCATCTGCAGCGTGGCAGCCGGCGCACGCGGGGACGCTATCGCCCTTGCCCATCTGGTAGATCACGCGCCCATTGCTTGCATCGCCAAGAGGCTCGCTGGCACCGGCGATGCCGGATGTCATGAAAATCAGGCTTGCGCCCGCCGCATAAAACCATCTCTGCATACTTCACCTCGCTCATTTTATAGGGCGGACGATGCGGTAGAAGCCCACGACCTCCCTCGCGCGTCCAGCCTCCCCGTAATAACAAGCTGTTGAGGTTGTCTGAAAACGAGGGTGATGGCAAACCGGACTCCTTTCATGGGCCTTCGAAAATCGCGCATCCAGTTGTTTCTGGCTATGGCCGTGCGTGACAGTTTGTCTGGTCCGCAGGCATATTTCGCACATGCACATTAACCTTCTTCCCGACAGATCGAAGGCCTCGGGCCTGGCCGGCTGATGCCAAGGCTATTCGTATACGGCACGCTGATGTGTCCGGATATCTTTGAAAGGGCCAGTGGCCTGGCGCCGGTCGGTGAAGGGGCGCAGGTGAAGAATCACCGCTGCCTGCTTGTTAAGGGAGAGAAGTATCCGGGGATGGTGCGCGCTCATGGCCAGAGCGTGAGGGGGCTGGTTTACACCTTCCCGTCGTATATCTGGCCCTGCCTGGATGCCTTCGAGGGCGGAATGTACATCCGCAAGCCTGTCACGGCATGGTATGAAGGCGGCAAGCGTGAACTGGTGCAAAGCTATCTGTTCCGGCCTGAATGGCGCAGCCGGTTATCTCGGACCCCATGGGATTTCGAGACCTTTCTGGCGCAGGATAAAGCCGCCTTCATGCAGGCTCATGCGCCGTCCGAGGTTGTGCAGGCAGGCGTAATGAAGCCGCCTTTCCGCAGGCCCTGAGTGAAAAAGAAAAGGCCCCTTGCGAGGCCTTTTCCGGTGTTACCCCTCCGCTTAAGCGTTTTCCAGCAATGATGCGTGTGCTGCGGCCAGGCGCGCAATCGGCACGCGCGGGCCGGAGCAGGACACATAGGTCAGGCCGATGCCGTGGCAGAAGCGGATGGAGGCCGGATGACCGCCATGCTCGCCGCAGATGCCCACCTTCAGGTCGGACTTCGTCTCGCGACCCCAGCCAACGGCCAGCTGCATCAGCTTGCCGACACCGTTGGAATCCAGCACCTCGAACGGATTGTCCTGCAGAATACCTGCCTCGTTGTACATCGGCAGGAACTTGTTCTCTGCATCCTCGCGCGAAAACGAGAAGGTGGCCTGGGTCAGGTCGTTGGTGCCGAAGCTGAAGAATTCCGCCTCTTCGGCCAGCTGGCCGGCACGCATGCAGGCGCGTACCACCTCCATCATGGTGCCGAACTTGAAGATCGGTTCCACGCCTTCGGACTGGGCGACCTCTTTGCGGATCGTCTCGACAATCTCCTTGATGGCCTTCAGCTCCTCGGAGGTGCAGACCTGCGGAATCATGATCTCCGGATGCACCTCAACACCCTTCTTCTGGCATGCACAGGCGGCTTCAAGCACGGCGCGAATCTGCATGGCATAGATCTCCGGGTAGGTGATGCCAAGGCGGACGCCGCGATGGCCGAGCATCGGGTTCACCTCGAACAGGGCGCGCACCTTCTTGAGAATCGCTTCCTTCTTCTCGATGGCTTCATCCACCAGGGCCGAGTCGGCAAGTTGCTGGATCGGTGCAAGTTTTTGCCCGTCGTGTTGCGAAGACAGCAAGCTCAACGTGGAAGAAAGCACCTCCGAGCCACGCATGGTGTCTCTCAGGTGCCTGAGCTGAATCAGATCGTCGAGCAACTGATTCTCCGAAGGCAGGAACTCGTGGATCGGAGGGTCGAGCAGGCGTACGGTCACCGGGTTCGGCGACATCGTGGTGAACAGTTCGACGAAATCCTGACGCTGAATCGGCAGGAGCCTGTCGAGTGCTTCCTGGCGCTGCTCCAGCGTTTCGGACACAATCATTTCCAGTACGATCGGCAGACGTTCGGCAGCATTGAACATGCGTTCGGTGCGGCACAGGCCGATACCCATGGCGCCGTACTTGAGCGCACGTTCGGCATCCTCCGGGACGTCGGCATTGGCCATGACCTTCAGGCGCGCACGCTCGTCCGCCCATGAGAGCAGGGTCTTGAGTTCCTCGGAGAATTCGGCCTCGACGGTCGGCACGGCACCCAGATAGACATTGCCTGTGGTTCCATCAAGGGTGATGAGATCGCCTTCCTTGATGATGACCTCGCCGATATGCGCGCGGCGGGCCATCACGTCCACCTCAATGCCTTCGGCTCCGGCCACGCAGGGCTTGCCCATGCCGCGCGCCACCACGGCGGCATGGCTGGTTTTACCGCCACGGCTGGTCAGGATCGCTTCGGAGACGAAAAAGCCGTGAATATCCTCAGGCTTGGTTTCCTCGCGTAGCAGAATCAGAGGTTGCCCCGTGGCATTTTTTTGCGCCACGGCCCGGTCGGCATCGAATACCACATGACCGCAGGCAGCGCCGGGGCTGGCCGGCAGGCCGGTCGCCAGAGATGTGACCTTGGCACTTGGGTCAAGCCTGGGGAACAGCATCTGTTCCAGCGATTCGGGAGCGATACGCAGCAGGGCCTGCTCCTTGGAGATCAGGCCTTCGGCGACCATTTCAACCGAGGTGCGAACCATGGCCTGCGTGTTCATCTTACCGTTGCGGGTTTGAAGGCAGTAGAGCGTGCCTTTCTCGATGGTGAACTCAAAGTCCTGAACCTCGGAATAGTGGTGCTCCAGCTTGGCTCGCAGCTCTTCAAGCTGGCGATAGAGGTCGGGCATTTCCGTCTCCATCTGGGCAATCGGCTTGGGCGTGCGAATGCCGGCCACCACATCTTCACCCTGGGCGTTGACCAGGTATTCGCCGTAGAAAACGTTTTCGCCGTCTCCGGGGTTGCGGGTGAAGGCTACGCCGGTTGCGCAGTCGTCGCCGCGGTTACCGAATACCATGGTGCAGATATTGACCGCCGTACCGTTGGCCAGATCGGGCGTGATGTTGAACTCGCGGCGGTAATCGACGGCACGCTTGCCCGACCATGAGCCGAGCACGGCCTTGATGGCCAGATCCAGTTGCTCATACGGGTCTTCCGGGAAGGCACGGCCGGTCTGGGCATGCACGACCTCAAGGAACTCCTCCGAAATCTCTTTCAGGTTTTCGGTGGACAGGCCCACATCCTCTTTCACGCCTTCGCGCTTCTTGATGGCTTCGAAGGGCTCGTCAAAATGTTCATCAGCGATGTCGAGGGCGATCTTCCCGAACAGCTGGATAAAGCGGCGGTAGGCATCGTAGGCAAAACGCTCGTCGCCGGTCTGCTCGATTTCCCCTTGCAGGGTGTCTTTGTTCATGCCGAGGTTGAGGATGGTGTCCATCATGCCGGGCATCGACATGGCCGAACCGGAACGCACCGAGACCAGCAAGGGGTTGTGGGAATCACCGAACACCTTGCCTGTCTCTTTCTCAAGCGCGCTCATATGTGCCTTGACCTGTTCCATCACGCCGTCGGGCAGTTTGTTCCCCAGCTCCAGATAGCCCAGGCAGGCCTCTGTGGTGATGGTGAACCCCGGGGGGACATTCAGGCCGATCTGGGTCATTTCGCACAGATTGGCGCCCTTGCCTCCGAGCAGCATCTTGTTTTTGCCGTCTCCCTCCTTGAATGAGTAGACGTATTTCTTGTCAGACATGTGTTTCTCCAGTTTTTTTGGTCTTTGCTCAGCTTCGCGGTGCTTGTTGTTCAAAGCCTCATGACATGCTGCCGCGGGTGGCATGCCGAATCTTGCTGCGGACGGGTAGGGGGTGTTCTGCGCCCTTAAATCTTTTCGATGATATGCGAGATATCGTGCGCGGCCCTGTTGGCGATGCCCTTGGCTGTGTTCACTGCCTCCAGCACCGAGGCATCTATCGCCGATTCGATCATCAGCTCCAGCTTGTCGAACGTCTCCGTATCAATACTTTGACAAGTTTCCTCGCCGAGCAGGCCCTTGAAATGTTCGACTACGCGTTGTGCGTGTTTGCTCTCGTTCATGTTTTATCACTCGCTTTTCCAGGCGATCGCATCTCCATGGCATTCGCGCCCATGGCATGCTCGTCCTTTTCAAAAATGTGGGCGGCATTGCCGACCAGCAGGGGGTCCGGCTCAATGGCCACCTCCGGGTTTTTTTCCGGATAATCCAGAGACGACAGAAAATGCCGCATACAGTTGATGCGCGCGCGTTTCTTGTCGTCGGACTTGACCACTGTCCACGGCGCATCGTTGGTGTCGGTGTAGAAAAACATTGCTTCCTTGGCTGCCGTGTAGTCCTCCCATTTGTCCAGGCTGGCGAGATCCACGGGTGAAAGCTTCCAGTGCTTGAGCGGGTCCTGCTTGCGCGACTGGAAGCGGCGGAACTGCTCTTCGCGTGAAACGGAGAACCAGTACTTGAACAACATGATGGAGTCGTTGACCAGCATGCGCTCCAACTGCGGGCACTGACGCATGAATTCCAGATACTGGCCGGGCGTGCAAAAGCCCATCACTCGTTCCACGCCGGCTCGGTTGTACCATGAGCGGTCGAGAAGCACGATTTCGCCGCGAGTCGGCATATGCCGGATATAGCGCTGGAAATACCACTGGCCGCTCTCGGATTCTGAAGGCTTCTCAAGTGCCACGACGCGGGCATGGCGCGGGTTCATGTGTTCCATGAAGCGTTTGATCGCGCCGCCCTTGCCGGCGGCGTCCCGTCCCTCGAAAAGCATCACGATGCGCTGCCCGGACTCGCGCACCCAGTTTTGCACCTTGAGCAATTCGACCTGAAGTTCGGCCTTGAGCGCCTCGTATTCTTTGCGCTTCATTTTTTCCTCGTAGGGATAAATACCGGCGCGATAGTATTCCTTGAAATTCTTAGGTTTGGGGGACAGTTCGGCCGAGCCGGAAGAATCGTTTTGAGGGTCTTTCAGCGAAACCTTGAGCGAGGATGATGAGCTGCCAGCCATAAAAGGGCCTCTCCTGTTGCGTTCCCTAGATTGTAGGGTCAAAAGACCAGAAAACAACCGCTCAATATCCGATTGTTTCGCCAGAGTTTTACGGGGAATGGTGGTGCTAAAGTTGAAGGAATGGCGCCAGCGAGACATAGAGCACGAAGCCAAGCGCGGCGAGCAGCAGGATCACCTTCAGCGGCGCCTCCGCGATCAGTGTGAACACCGTGCGCTGTTTGCCGTGCTTACGGGCCTGCAGCCATGCCTCACGAGCCGCGTGCTGGCGTTTCTGCTGGTAGGTATCAATCAGTTGTCGTGCATCGGACTCACGGCTGTTGTCGTGCAGCCAGATGCCGGGCATCGACACGCCCCAACTGCCGGCAGTGGTTTCGTAGAAGTCGATACTGTTTTCCTCAAGCAAGCGGCGCACATCCGCAGCCTCGTCCTCGGGCACATTGCGCAGCTTGAACAGCAGGGTGGCCAATGGCGATTCCGGCTCAGGCCTGGTCGATCAGACCGCGCAGCATGGCAAATAGCTCACGCTGCGCATGCTTGCCGCGTCCGCTGTCTGCCTCGCGTCTGGCCTTGGCGACCAGATTGCGCAGCGGCTGTACCTCCACAGCGGGGAAGGTGGCGATCAGTTCGGTGAGCGCGGCAGCATTCTCCGGGCCGAGCAGCGCACCACGCCAGCGCTCGATTTCGTGGAAGCGCGCCGTTTCGGCCAGATGCGCGTTCTGCAGATCGTCGAGGGCCTCGAGAATCGGTTGCGCATCGATCTCACGCATCAGTTTGCCGATGAACTGTCGCTGGCGCTTGTAGGCGGCATGCTTGTTGCGAATCTTGGCTGCTTCGTTAACCGCGCGGCGCAGTTCGTCGGGCAGCGGCAGGGCGTCCAGCCTGCCCGCCGGGAGGTCGATCAGGGATTCGCCGGCCTTCTGCAAGGCCTCGACACGGCGCTTCAGTTCGCTTTTGCTGGGGCGGTCATAGCCGTTTTCGTCGAACCCGTCATCCATGTCTTCGATGCTCATGCCTTGGCCTTTTTCTTCAGGTATTTGATGATTTTCTCGGTGATCCCGTCCTTGTCCATGCTTTCCCGGTCGATCACCAGGTCGGCGCACTCCTCGTACAGCGGATAGCGCTCTTCGGCCAGGGCCGTGAGCCGCACAAGCGCGTCCTGACCGGCAATCAGCGGGCGATTCGGATCGCCGGCAATACGCGCAGCGATGAATTCGGGGCTGGCTTTCAGCCAGATGACCGGCGGGTGGGATTTGAGCAGCTTGCGGTTGGGCTTGCGCAGCACCACGCCGCCGCCGCTGGCCAGGACGACCCGTTTGCCGATTTGGTTGGCCAGCGCGACGCTTTCCAGATCACGGAAGTGCTCTTCACCGTGCGCAGCGAATATCTCGGGAATGCTCATGCCGGCCTCCTCGACGATGACATCGTCGAGATCAACCAGCGGCATTCTGGTTTTTTTGGCCAGTCGCCTGCCGATGCTGCTCTTGCCGCAGCCCATCAGCCCGATCAGCACGGGGTGGGGAAGTCGCCGCAGGGTCTTCTTCTTCATGGGCATGAACAATGTCGCAAAAGCGGTGGCTGTCAATGCGTCGCACCTGATTTGCGATGCCCGGCTTGCAAGCGAACTGATGCGCTGAACCGGGCGCAGTATTGCGGCAACAGAGGCATACGCTTTGGTTTGCTGCCGATGGTGCGGCCCATGCTACCAGCCGCTGGCCAATCGCCTCCGCGAGGTGGGTGGAAGGCCGCAGTTGCTGTTTGCCTGGGCGCAGGCTAGCGTGCGGCGACTTTTTTGCGGTGGCATCTGGTCTGCATCGCAAGGGTCGGGGTTTCTGTTACCCTTGGCCCGGTAAATAACCATGCACCGGACCGGTCCGGGGTTCTCCCGGCAGGCGCATCTGGAAAACATACATGACATTTGAAGATTTCGGCCTTTCGGGGAACGTGCTGCGCGCCGTTTCCGAACAGGGCTATACCACCCCGACGCCTGTACAGGCGCAGTCCATTCCATACATCCTTGAAGGCCGCGACATCATGTCCGCTGCCCAGACGGGTACCGGCAAGACCGCCGGCTTCACGCTTCCCATGCTGCAACTGCTGGACACCGAGGGCGCCGGCCACGGGCAGCGTCCGGTTCGCGCGCTGATTCTGGCCCCGACCCGCGAGTTGGCTGCCCAGATCGGCGAAAGCATCCGCAGCTATGGCAAACACCTGCCGCTCAGGTCCACCGTGGTGTTCGGCGGCGTGGGCATCCAGCCGCAAATCGAACGACTGAAGCGTGGCGTGGACATTCTGGTGGCCACCCCCGGCCGTCTGCTCGACCTGGTCGGGCAGGGTAAGTGCAAGCTTTCCGGCGTCGAGATTCTGGTGCTGGACGAGGCCGACCGCATGCTGGATATGGGCTTCATCCATGATATCCGCAAGGTGCTGGCCCTGTTGCCAGTGAAGCGCCAGAACCTGCTGTTCTCGGCCACCTTCTCGGATGATATCAAGAAGCTGGCCTCGGGCATTTTGCACAACCCTGCGTTGGTCGAGGTGGCGCGCAATAAAACCGCAGCGAAGATTACCCATGTCGTGCACCCGGTCGGCAAGACCAACAAGCGGACGCTGCTTTCGCACCTGATTTCCTCGCACGATTGGAAGCAGGTGCTGGTATTCACGCGCACCAAGCACGGCGCCAACCGTCTTGCCGAGCAACTGGGCAAGGACGGTATTGATTCGGCGGCGATTCACGGCAACAAGAGCCAGACGGCACGCACCAAGGCGCTGGCCGGCTTCAAGGACGGCAGTATCCGCGTGCTGGTGGCCACCGATATCGCCGCACGCGGCCTGGATATCGACCAGCTGCCGCACGTCGTGAATTACGAGCTTCCGAATGTTGCCGAAGATTATGTGCATCGCATCGGTCGTACCGGCAGGGCAGGGCACAGCGGCGATGCGGTATCCCTGGTGTGCCGCGATGAACAAAAGCTGCTGAGCGGTATCGAGCGACTGATCGGCCATCCGATCCAGGTGAGCCATGTGGATGGTTTTACGTCTGATTTTGCGCAGCAGCCGAAGTCGGAAGACGATGGTGAGGCGCAGCGTGGTGGCAGACACTCAGGCGGCCAGGGTGGCAGCCGGAACCGGCAGGGCAGGCCAGCGCAAGGTCATCCGCGCGCAGGTGGGCCGCGCCGCTCGGGCGGCGGCCGTTCCAGGCGCCGTGGAGGCCGTCCCGCGGGTGGATCTTCAGGCAGTTAAGCCAGAACGAGACTGAAGGGCAGGTAACCTGCCCAGTCCATCGCAAGAATAACGGCGATGCCGATGGACACGACATAGGGAAAACTCAGTAGCGGCACGAACTGTCTGAAAACGCCGATGCCGGCCGGGACGATAAAGGCGATTAGTTCGTCGATGTCACCGCGGATGGCGTAGGCTGCGATTCCCACGCAGGCAGTCGTGATGGCCAGATCCAGCCAACGGCTTTTGCAGATAAAACCCATATTCTTTCCAACAGAACCCATGCTTATGGTGTTCCCCCCTTTCAGGCAGTAGTCGGATGCCATTGATGATCAGGCCGGGAAATCGGATGCACTACTCCCGAATGGGATAGAAAGACAAAAAAAAACGGGCCCCGATGGGCCCGTTTTCTATCATTTTCTGAAAGACTTACTTGTAGAAGCCGATCATTTCTTCCAGTGACTTGGCCTTGATCTTCGAGCCATTGCCGGCACAGCCGAAGGCCTCGAAACGGGCCTTGCAGACGTCCTTCATGGCATCCTTGGCTGCCTTGTAGAACTTGCGCGGGTCGAAGTTCGACGGGTTCTCCGCCAGATGGCGACGAATCGCACCGGTGGAGGCCATGCGCAGATCGGTATCGATGTTCACCTTGCGCACGCCGTGCTTGATGCCTTCGACGATCTCTTCGACCGGCACGCCGTAGGTTTCGCCCATCTCACCACCGTACTCGTTGATGATCTTCAGCCAGTCCTGCGGCACAGAGGAGGAACCATGCATCACCAGGTGGGTGTTCGGGATGCGTGCATGGATTTCCTTAACGCGGTCGATAGCCAGGATGTCGCCTGTCGGCGGCTTGGTGAACTTGTAGGCGCCGTGGCTGGTGCCGATGGCAATAGCCAGCGCATCCACGCCGGTCTTCTCGACGAAGTCGGCAGCCTCTTCCGGGTCGGTCAGCAGCTGGGAGTGATCCAGCACGCCTTCGGCACCGTGGCCGTCTTCCTCGCCCATCATGCCGGTTTCCAGAGAACCCAGGCAGCCGAGTTCGCCTTCCACGGAAACGCCGCCGGCATGAGCCATGTCGCATACCGTCTTGGTTACATCGACATTGTACTCGTAGCTGGCCGGGGTCTTGCCGTCGGACATCAGGGAGCCGTCCATCATCACCGAGCTGAAGCCGGACTGGATGGAGCGCAGGCATACGGCCGGCTCAGCACCATGGTCCTGGTGCATCACGACCGGAATATTCGGATACTGCTCGACAGCAGCGGAAATCAGGTGACGCAGGAAAGGTTCGCCGGCATAGCCGCGCGCACCTGCGGAACCCTGCATGATTACCGGGGAATCAACCTCGGCAGCAGCCTCCATGATCGCATGAACCTGTTCCATGTTGTTAACGTTGAATGCGGGCATGCCGTAGCTGTTCTCGGCGGCATGGTCCAGCAGTTGTCTCAATGAGATTAGAGCCATTTTTCTTCCTCCTTGGTTTATTCGTCGGGCTTTGTTTGCCCAGCATGGTGGCCTTTCAGGGCCGGTAAATCAATTCAGTCCTTGAAGTCGCTGGCATTGCCTTCAAAAACGCTGGCTGCCTGCACGATCTTCATGGTGTTGGTCGCGCCGGCATGGCCCATCGGTGTTCCAAGCGTCATGACCACCAGATCATCCTCGGTGACCAGTTCATCGTACAGCATGATGGCGAAGGCATCACGCGTGGCGCGCTGGGCATCATTGGGGCCGTAGTCGCCACTGATCGGCTTGGGAATCACATTGCGGAACAATGTGACCTTCCCGGCAGTGGACTGCAGCGGTGTAAGGGCATAGATCGGCACGCGCGATACATGGCGGGACATGTACAGCACCGTGTTGCCGCTCTGCGTGAATGCCGCGATGGCTTTAACCGGCATCATATGGGTGACATCCATGGCCTGACGCGCGATGCATTCGTCCACCGACTGCGGCGGATAACGAGGGTCACGCGTGGAGCTGGAAGGCATCACCGGCTGTTTTTCGGTTTCGATGCAGGTGCGATGCATGGCCTGCACAGCCTCGACAGGGTATTTACCTGCCGCGGTTTCACCGGAGAGCATGATGGCGTCGGTGCCGTCCAGAACGGCATTGGCCACATCGTTGACCTCAGCACGCGTCGGGATCGGGTTGTTGCACATCGATTCCATCATCTGGGTTGCCACGATCACCGGGGTGTTGTGCTTCGGTGCTTCGCGCAGAATTCGCTTCTGCACCGGCGGCACGGAGGCATCGCCGATTTCCACACCGAGGTCACCACGCGCCACCATCACGGCATCGGATGCCTCGAGGATGGAGTCCAGGTGCACCACGGCCTCGGCGCGTTCCACCTTGGCGACCAGTCCGGCATTGCTGCCTTCGGCACGCACCAGCGAACGGGCGTATTCCATGTCCGCACCGTTACGCGGGAAGGAGATGGCAATGTAATCCACACCGATGGCGCAGGCCGTCTTGATATCTTCCTTGTCCTTGTCGGTCAGGGCGGCTGCGGAAAGACCGCCGCCGGCACGGTTGATGCCCTTGTTATTGGACAACTCGCCGCCGACCACCACGGTGCAGTGAATCTCCTGCCCCTTGACCGCTTCGACATCCATGACGATCAGGCCGTCGTTGAGCAGCAGGCGGGCACCCGCTTCGACATCGCCGACCAGTTCCTTGTAGGTGATACCTACGCGCTCGTCGTCGCCGTCATTCAGGCCAAGCGCCCCGTCCACGATAAACTTCTGTCCGGGGGTGAGCATGGTCTTGCCGTTCTTGAACTTTCCGCAGCGAATTTTCGGACCCTGCATATCGGCCAGGATGCCGACATACACGCCGTGTTTTTTGGCTGCCGCACGCACGTTTTCCGCACGCATACGGTGTTCATCAGCCGTGCCATGAGAGAAGTTCAGGCGTACAACATTGACGCCGGCGGCAACAAGCTGGTTCAGGACCTTCGGTGATTCGGAGGCCGGACCAAGCGTTGCGACAATTTTTGTTCTACGGAATTCAGTCACTTAGGCTGCACGCTCCTCAAGCATGGCAACAGCCGGAAGCTTCTTGCCCTCAAGGAACTCAAGGAATGCACCACCGCCGGTGGAGATGTAGGAAACCTTGTCCTCGATGCCGTACTTGTCCACGGCTGCCAGGGTGTCGCCGCCGCCGGCAATGGAGAAGCCTGCGGATTCGGCAATGGCCATGGAGATGGCCTTGGTGCCTTCGCCGAACTGATCGAACTCGAACACGCCGACAGGGCCGTTCCAGACAATGGTGCCGGCATTCTTGATGATGTCTGCCAGCACGGCTGCGGAATCCGGACCGATGTCGAAGATCATGTCGTCATCCAGCACCGAATCTGCGGCCTTCAGTTCTGCGGCTGCACTCGGGGAGAATTCCTTGGCACAGACCACATCGGTCGGAACCGGGATACTGCCGCCGCGCGATTCTGCATCGGCGGTCAGGCTCTTGCAGGTGTCAACCAGATCGGCCTCGTACAGCGATTTGCCGACAGGGTAACCGGCGGCCGCGATGAAGGTGTTGGCGATACCGCCGCCCACAACCAGCTGATCCACAACCTTGGAAAGCGACTCCAGCACGGTCAGCTTGGTGGAAACCTTGGAACCGCCGACGATGGCAACCATCGGGCGGGCCGGGTTGTCCAGCGCCTTGCCCAGTGCCTCGAGCTCAGCGGCCAGCAGCGGTCCGGCACATGCCACGGGGGCGAAGGTGCCTGCACCATGCGTGGAGGCCTGCGCGCGGTGTGCGGTGCCGAAGGCATCCATCACATAGATGTCGCACAGGGCGGCGTATTTCCTGGAAAGGGCCTCTTCGTTTTTCTTTTCGCCGGCGTTGAAACGGACGTTCTCCAGCAGCACGACCTCACCGTCGGCCACATCGAAGCCTCCTTCGAGGTAGTCGCGGATCAGGCGGACTGGCTTGCCCAGCAGGGAAGAGAGGTGGTCGGCAACCGGCTTCAGGGAGTTCTCCTCGCTGAATTCGCCTTCGGTCGGGCGACCGACATGCGACATCAGCATCACCTTGGCGCCTGCATTGGCTGCATGGGTGATGGTCGGCATGCTGGCGCGGATGCGGGCATCCGAAGTCACTTTGCCATCTTTAATCGGAACATTGAGGTCTTCGCGGATCAATACGCGCTTACCGGCAAGATCGAGATCGGTCATTTTGATAATAGACATGGTTCACTCCCTATGAATGAGTCGCTGACACTCTTGTTACGCGATGTGGCAACCCGATGACATGGACTCTGATGTTAAACGTTAGCGTTTGTCACTGCCGGCCCTTCTGTTTGTATCATGGGAGTCGGCAGTGACAAACGCGGGAGCCGCCAGATGGCGGCTCCCGTTTTTGTCTTTAGTTGTTCGCCACGTGGCGAACGAAGCGCATCATATTGGCGGTGTAGCCGTACTCGTTGTCGTACCAGGCCACCAGCTTCACAAAGGTGCTGTCGATGGCGATACCGGCGGTGGAGTCGAAGATCGACGAGAAGCCGACGCCGCGGAAGTCGGTGGAAACCACCTTCTCGTCGGTGAAGGCCAGCGTGTCGCCGATGCCCGGGGTCTCGGAGGCCTTCTTCACGGCGGCAACGATGTCGTCGTAGGAAGTCTCCTTCTCCAGCTCGACCGTCAGGTCAACCACGGACACATCCGAGGTCGGCACGCGGAAGGCCATGCCGGTCAGCTTGCCGTTCAGGGAAGGGATCACCTTGCCCACGGCCTTGGCAGCACCGGTGGAGGACGGGATGATGTTCTCCAGGATGCCGCGGCCGCCGCGCCAGTCCTTCATGGACGGACCGTCAACGGTCTTCTGGGTGGCGGTGGCTGCATGCACGGTAGTCATCAGGCCGCGCTTGATACCGAAGTTGTCGTGAATCACCTTGGCCAGCGGGGCCAGGCAGTTGGTGGTGCAGGAAGCGGCCGAGGTAATGGCCTGGCCGGCGTACTCCTCGTGGTTCACGCCATACACGAACATCGGGGTGGCATCCTTGGAAGGTGCGGACTGCACGACCTTCTTGGCGCCGGCCGTGATGTGGGCCTGGCAGGACTCCTCGGTCAGGAAGAAGCCGGTGCACTCCAGCACGATATCCACACCGATCTCGTCCCATTTCAGGTTGGCCGGATCGCGCTCTGCGGTGACGCGGATGGTCTTGCCGTTGACGATCAGGTTACCACCGTCGACGGAGACATCGCCGTCGAAGCGGCCGTGCACGGAATCGTACTTCAGCATGTAGGCCTGGTATTCCGGATCCAGCAGGTCGTTAATGCCGACAACCTGCATGTCGCCGAAGTCCTTCTCGATGGCACGCAGTGCCATGCGGCCGATGCGTCCAAAACCATTAATACCAACTTTGATAGTCATGTGTTTCTCCTCTCTTTTTTAATTAATTGTATGAGACTTAAGCGACTTCGTTGACTGCTGCGACCACTGCTTCGGTGGTGAAGCCGAACATCTTGAACAGTTCGCCGGCAGGAGCGGACTCGCCGAAGGTGTCGATACCGACGACCTTGCCGTTCAGACCGACATATTTCGCCCAGAAGCCGGTCACACCAGCCTCAACGGCAACACGCGCGGTCACTGCCGATGGCAGCACAGCTTCCTTGTAGGCTGCATCCTGTGCGTCGAATGCATTGGTCGACGGCATGGATACCACGCGAATCTTCTTATCGGACAGTGCGGCAGCAGCCTCCATGGCCAGCGCCACTTCCGAACCGGTGGCGATGATGATGGCGTCCGGGGTGCCGGCACAGTCCTTCAGGATGTAACCGCCACGCTCGATCAGCTTGATCTGCTCGGCAGTACGCGTCTGGTGCGGCAGGTTCTGACGCGAGAAGATCAGTGAGCTCGGCCCGCTCTGGTTCGTGATAGCAACCTTCCAGGCCACGGCCGACTCGACGGCATCGCAAGGGCGCCACACATCCATATTCGGAATCATGCGCAGGGTTGCAGTCTGCTCGACCGGCTGATGTGTCGGTCCGTCTTCGCCCAGGCCGATGGAGTCATGGGTGAACACCTCGATATGACGCACCTTCATCAGGGCGGCCATACGCAGGGCGTTACGGGCATACTCGGAGAACATCAGGAAGGTTGCGCCGTAAGGCACGAAACCGCCGTGCAGGGCAATGCCGTTGATCATGGCGGCCATGCCGAATTCGCGCACGCCGTAGTTGACGTAGTTGCCGGCAGGATCCTTGATGACCGGCTTGGCACCGGACCACAGGGTCAGGTTGGAACCGGCCAGGTCGGCGGAGCCGCCCAGGAATTCCGGGGTGATCTTGGCCAGACCTTCGATGGCGTTCTGCGAAGCCTTGCGCGAAGCGATGCTCTCGGCCTTGGCATCCACCTCGGCGATGAAGGCATCCGCACCGGCTTCCCAGTCGGCGGACAGCTCACCGCTAACGCGGCGGGTGAACTCTGCGGCTTCTGCCGGATACTTGGCGGCATACTCGGCGAAGTTCTTTTCCCAGTCGCTTTCAGCGGCTGCGCCGGCTTCCTTGTTGTCCCAGCCCTCGTAAACATCGGCGGGAATCTCGAACGGCGCGTGATCCCAGCCCAGTTCCTTGCGGACCAGTTCGATCTCGTCGTCACCCAGGGCGGCGCCGTGGCAGTCGTGCGTGCCGGCCTTGTTCGGGGAGCCGAAACCGATGATGGTCTTGCAGCAGATCATGGTCGGCTTGCCGGTCTCGGCGCGGGCGGCCTCGATCGCCTTCTTGATTTCCACGGCATCATGGCCGTCGACATTGCGGATCACCTGCCAGCCGTAGGACTCGAAGCGCCCCGGGGTGTCGTCGGTGAACCAGCCTTCGACGTGACCGTCGATGGAGATGCCGTTGTCGTCCCAGAACGCGATCAGCTTGCCCAGACCCAGCGTACCGGCCAGCGAGCAGGCTTCGTGCGAAATGCCTTCCATCAGGCAGCCGTCACCGAGGAATACATAGGTGTTGTGGTCGACAATCGTGTGGCCCGGCTTGTTGAACTGGGCTGCGAGGGTCTTCTCTGCCAGTGCCATGCCGACGCCGTTGGTGATGCCCTGGCCCAGCGGGCCGGTGGTGGTTTCGACGCCCGGGGCGTAGCCGTATTCCGGGTGGCCCGGGGTGCGGGAGTGCAGCTGACGGAACTGTTTGATCTCGTCCATCGGCAGGTCGTAGCCGGTCAGGTGCAGTAGGGAGTAAATCAGCATGGAGCCGTGGCCATTCGACAGGATGAAGCGGTCACGGTCGGCCCATTTCGGGTTGCCCGGATTGTGCTTCATGTAATCGTTCCACAAAACTTCGGCGATATCGGCCATGCCCATCGGCGCGCCGGGATGTCCGGAATTCGCCTTCTGAACGGCGTCCATGGACAGGGCGCGTACAGCGTTGGCCAGATGTCTGCGGTTATTACTCATGTGCTAATCCCCTTTGGTTCGATTGGTCAAGATTGACCGGCAGGAACCCTATTTAATTTAAGTATAAATCCTAATCATCATTTATTATGCCCGGCATAAATAAAATTTATGTCAGGCGCTAATTTCCTCGCCGCGCAGGCTGGCTTAAACGTGCAGCGTTGTCTGCACGTGGCGGATGTTACCGATGCCGCCGTCCAGAACCACGGTATCTGTGGTCATGAACTTGCCGAACGTGTCGTGACCGGTCTTCACATGGCGAACATAGGCGCCGGAGGTCAGGCCGGTGGCGATGAACAGGCAGTCATCGGAGGTCACCAACTCATCACGCGTAATGATGCGCTTGGTGTCGATGCCTTCCTTCTTGCACAGCTCAATCTCGAAATCCTTCTGCGGGGCCATGCGGCCGAACATTTCGGCACCCATGGCGCGCGCCGCACAGGCGGTGACGATGCCTTCCGGCGTGCCGCCGATACCGAACAGCGCATCCGAGCCCATGTTCAGCACGGCCTGAATGGCGCCGTTCACGTCGCCGTCGGTCGCCAGGCGAATCTTGGCACCGGCTGCGTAAACCTCTTTCATCATTTCCTGATGGCGCGGCTTGTCGAGGATGAAAATCTTCAACTCGCTCACTTCCTTGTCCATGGCATCGGCCAGCTGCTTCAGGCGCTCGGCCACCGGGGCTTCCGGGTCAATCCTGCCGCGCGCGGCCTTCGGATAGACCTGCTTATCCATATAGAAGCACGAGCCGGGACGGTACATCGAACCTTCGGGTGCAGCCGCCAGCGTCACGATGGAGCCGGGCATGTCCTTGGCGAACAGGTTGGTGCCTTCAATCGGATCGACGGCAATGTCCACGCCGATACCCTCTCCAGTCCCAACGGCTTCGTCGTCATACAATGCCGGAGCCTCGTCCTTGGCGCCTTCGCCGATAACGATCACGCCCTTCATTTTGACCTGGTTGATGCGCTCGCGCATGGCGTCAACCGCCAGTCCGTCGCCTTCGTCCTTCTGGCCGGAGCCGACATACGGCGCGCAGGCGCGGGCTGCTGCCTCACACACCTCGACCAGATCAATTTTCAGGTTGCTTACCCTGCCCATGGAACCCTCCCGGTTAATCTACTTACCGCCTTGCGGGAGCCGCATCTTAGCCGAAAAAAGCCGGCAAGGCGACCCCAAATAAATACGGGGAAAAGCGCCTGCTATTCTTCACTCAGCAGCGAGAGCAGCATTTCGTGCAGGTTGTCGGACGCGGCAGCAGCGATCGGGGATACAGGGCGGATGTCGTCCAGAATCGGCAGGCTGTCGAAGTCGCTAAGCCGGCACCCGGCTTCCTGTGCGATCAGTCCGCCAGCCGCGAAATCCCAGATCTTTTCTCCGCCGTGCACAATGAACTGTCCGCGCCCCGCGGCCAGCCATGCCCATTCAAGTGCGCAGCTGCCGATATTCCGCTGGCTGCGGTAATGCCCAGGCGTGCTCAGGGTCCGCCGGTGGCCTGTATCCAGGCGCTTGAAATCAATATAGCCCACGGCGTGTTCCAGCCGGTTCACCGGGTTGGCGCGCAACGGGGTACCATTCAACCTTGCACCGCCGCCCAACTCGGCTGTAAATATCTCGCCACGTACCGGATCGACAATGCAGGCCAGTTCGGGATGACCATCACCGATCAGGGCCAGCGAAAGGCCAAAGGCGGGAAAGCCGGCCACGAAGTTGGTCGTGCCGTCCAGCGGGTCCAGGCACCAGTAACGGCCTTGCTCACGCATGCATCGCTGTTGTTCGGCCTTGTCCATTTCCTCACCGAGAAAACCGATATCCGGCCATGCCTGTTGCAGCCTGTTCCGGATATGGGTCTGGCAGGCCAGATCGGTTTCGGTAACCACGGACCCGTCCGCCTTGGTATCGCCGTGCTTCGCGCCAGAAAAAAATGCGGGCAGGAGAATTTCCCTGCCGGCCTCTTCGAGAATGTCGGCCATGGTCTGTGTGTCCGGTTGCTGCATGCTGTGTCGCCTCGTTTGCCTGCCCGGAACGATTCGCCATCGAACTGATTGATGCTTTGTTCCCCGTGACCACATGCTATCATGCGTATCCCGTTCGGCAGGGTGATGTCCGGCGGAACAATACATGGAGGTGTATGGTGCTTAAAGGAAAGATGGTGATCGGACAATCCGGAGGGCCAACGGCCGTTATCAACCAGTCGCTGGTCGGGGCTGTGCTGGCTGCGCGCGGTCAGGAGGCCATTACCGGCATTCTTGGTGCAAGGCACGGTCTTGCCGGTATCATGAAAGAGGATTTTGTCGATCTGACCACGCAGTCGGAGGCGCAGCTGGAAACCGTCGCGCAAACCCCGGCGGCGGCACTGGGTTCGGTTCGCCTGAAGCCCGGACGCGAAGAGTGCGAGCGCGTGTTCGAGGTATTCAAAAAGAACGATGTGCGGTATTTCTTCTATATCGGTGGCAACGATTCGGCCGAGACCGCGCATATCATTTCCGAGATGGCCCGCGAGGCCGACTACGATTTCTGTACCGTACACATCCCCAAGACCATCGATAACGACCTGCGCGTGACCGACCACTGCCCGGGCTTTGCCTCGGCGGCTCGCTTCGTGGCGCTGGCCTTTATGGGCGACGACCGCGACAGCAATGCCCTGCCGGGCGTGAAAATCAATGTGGTGATGGGTAGGCATGCCGGCTTCCTGACAGCGGCTGCAGCGCTGGCACGTCAGGCCGAAGGGGATGGTCCGCACCTGATCTATCTGCCGGAGCGCGTGTTCGATGTCGAGCAGTTCAAGCTGGATGTGCGCCGCGTGGTCGGTGAGTTCGGACGCTGCGTGGTGGCGGTATCCGAGGGCGTGGCTGATGCCGACGGCAATCCGATTGCCTCCAGTGGCGAGCGCGATTCACACGGCAATGTGCAGCTTTCCGGCACCGGCGCCCTGGGCGATTGCCTGTCGGCACACGTTAAGGATGCCTTCAAGGGCGAAGGCGTGCGTGTGCGTGCCGACACCTTCGGTTATCTGCAACGCAGCTTTCCGGGCATTGTTTCTCCGGTGGATGTTAAAGAGGCTCGCGAGGTTGGTGGATTTGGCGTCAGGCATGCGGTCAGCGGGGCAGGTAACGGCTCGGTAGCCATTCGCAGGCTTTCCGGCACTCCTTATGCAAGCGAGTACTTTATGACGGAACTGGCCAATGTGGCGAAGGAAACGACCTCTGTGGCCGATGAATTCATCAATGCCGAGGGTAATGACGTCACCAGCGCATGGCTGGATTATATCCGTCCGCTGGTCGGTGATCTGCCGGAGATCGGTCGGCTGTAAGCATCCTGCAAGGTTCGTGATGGCCGGTTTAAGCCTGCTGCGCAGCTTCATGCTGCTGGGCACCTTGTTGACGGTTCTTCCGTCCGGAGCGCAGGCCCGCGAAATTGAAGGTGTGCAACTTGATGAGAGCGTCACACAGGCGGGACAGGTCTTGCAACTGAACGGCGCAGGCGTGCGCAGCAAGTTCTTTTTCGATATCTATGTCGGCGCGCTTTACCTGCCGGCAAGGCAGCGGCATGCGGATGACATCCTCAGGCAACCGGCTCCGGCCCGCGTGGCGATGCATATCCTGTACGCCGAGGTTGCAGCGCAAAGGCTGGTGCATGGCTGGCAGGTCGGTTTCGAGAAGAATCAGGATGGGGCGCATATGCAGGGGTTGCAGGCAAGGCTGCGGGCCTTCAACGCCATGTTCGGGGATGCGCATCGCGGCGATGTACTGCTGTTTGAGCTCGCGGTCGATGGCAGCACGCGCGTGCTGATCAATGGCAGGGAAAGAGGGCGTTTGCCGGGGGTGGATTTCCAGCGTGCCTTGTTGGCTGTCTGGCTCGGGGACCACCCGGCTGACGCCGCCCTGAAAGAGGCAATGCTCGGCCTGAATTGAAGCGGTAAGAGGCTTAACCATGTACATTGACTCAGGAAGGGCATTTGGACAGTGTTCGCGGCGCTAAATCTTGAGAGGTACTCACCGTGACAAGCCAAGGAAAAACCTATCTCCTCCGGGTTCGCCCGACGATCCCGAAAGCTCTGAAACGCCTGGAAGACATCGCATCGAACCTGTGGTTCGCATGGAACTCCGATGCACGCGCGCTATATCACCAGATGGACCCGGTTCTGTGGATCGTCTGTGGCCACAATCCGCGCTCCTTTCTGCGCCGCGTCAGCCAGCGCCGACTGGAGGAGATGGCTTCGGACCGTGCCTTCCTTTCTCAGTATCACGGTGTGGTCTCGGATTTCGATTCCTACCTGAAGGAAGAGCACCAGTGGTATACCAACAAGGTTGAGGAGCCGGAGGCGCATCAAATCGCCTATTTCTCGGCCGAGTTCGGCATCCACGAATCGCTGCCGATCTACTCCGGCGGTCTGGGCATCCTGTCCGGTGACCATTGCAAATCCGCCTCCGACCTCGGCTTGCCTTTCACGGCCGTCGGTCTGCTGTATCGCCAGGGTTATTTCACCCAGACCATCAACGCGGTCGGCCAGCAGGTTGCCGTGTACCATGACAACCGTTTCGGAGATCTGTGCATTGAGCCGGCCAGGGGTGAAGACGGCAACGACATGATCTTTCACCTGGACTTCCCCGAGTGCGATACGGATGTGAAGGTGTGGATCGCCGAGGCCGGACATATTCGACTGGTCCTGCTCGATACCGATCTGCCGCAGAACTCCGAGGTTTGCCGCAACATTACCAACCAGTTGTACGGCGGTGGCATCGAGAATCGCATCAAACAGGAAATCGTGCTGGGCATCGGCGGCGTACGTGCGCTGCGCATGCTGGGCGTGGCGCCGACTGTCTGGCATGCCAACGAAGGCCATGCCGCATTCATCGTGCTTGAGCGTGCGCGCGAAATGGTGGCCGAAGGCCTGAGCTTCGAGGTTGCACTGGAGACGGTGCGTGCCAGCACAGTGTTCACCACCCATACCCCGGTTCCTGCCGGCCACGATATTTTTCCGCTGGAGTTGTTCGATCGACATATGAGCGGTTTTGCCGGGCAGCTCGGCATCTCCCTGGCCCAGTTGCACCAGCTTGGCCATGGCGATTTCGGTCACGGCGCGCACGGCTTCAACCAGACCGCACTGGCTATTCACGGCGCTGCCTATGTGAACGGCGTGGCCAAGCTGCATGGCGAGGTCAGCTCGGTCATCTGCCAGTCGATGTGGCCTGATTTGAAGCCGGAAGAGAATCCGGTCACCTCGGTGACCAACGGTGTGCATGTGGCCACCTGGCTGGCCCCGGAGTGGGTCAATGCATTCAACCAGCACCTCGGCGGACAGTGGCGCGGCCACATGCTCGATCCGGATTACTGGGAAAATATCCAGGAGATTCCGGACTACCTGTACTGGAGTATCCATCAGACCAACAAGCAGCGCATGCTGCAGCATGTGCGTGAGCATCTGGAGCGTCAGGCCCGTCGTAACGGCGACAGCGCGCACCTCGTGCAGGCCATGACCTCGCTGTTCGATGTGCGCACGCTGGTGGTTGGCTTTGCCCGCCGTTTCGCCACCTACAAGCGCGCCACGCTGCTGCTGCAGGACGAGCAGCGCCTGCTGGAGTTGCTGAACAACAGCAAGCGTCCGGTCATCTTCCTGTTCGCCGGCAAGGCGCACCCGGCCGACAAGCCTGGCCAGGAACTGATCCGCCGCATCCACGAGATCGCCCGCAAGCCGGGCTTCGTGGGCCGTATCCTGATGCTCGAAGGCTACGACATGACACTCGGTCGCTACCTGACCTCCGGTGTGGATGTCTGGCTGAACAACCCGATTCGTCCGATGGAGGCCTCCGGCACCTCGGGCATGAAGGCTGCAATGAACGGCGTGCCGAACCTGAGTATTCTCGACGGCTGGTGGCCGGAAGGGTTCCAGGGCGACAACGGCTGGGCCATCGGTGGCGAGCGCGATATTGAGGACGATGAGCAGCGCAATGTTGATGATGCCGCTTCGCTGTATCACCTGCTGCAGCGCGAAGTGCTGCCGACATACTACCGTCGCAACGAAAGCGGATTCTCGGACGAGTGGGTTGGCATTTCCAAGCGCTCGATGATCTCCAGCATCCCGCACTTCAATACCGACCGCATGGTTTCCGAGTACACCGAGCGCTTCTATGTACCGGCCTCCGAGCACGGTCGTCTGATGGCGGCCAATGACTTCAAGCATGCGCGCGAAATGGCTGCCTGGAAGGCCAAGGTGCGCAAGGCATGGAGCAAGGTCAGCCTGAGCATGATCGACAGCGCCGGCACCGAGTTCGATACCACTTTCGGCAAGGAGCTGAAGATGAGCGTGAAGGTGAATCTCGATGGTTTGTCTTCAGAGGACATCAAGGTCGAGGTGATGCTGCTTCGTCCGACGCGCGACGGCGGCTTCAAGCCGTATCGGATGGTGGTCATGGAGCACAGCAAGGATGGCATATACTCAGTGAACCTGATGCCCGACGACAGTGGCGATTTTGCCTACCATGTGCGTGCCTACCCGACACACCCGGACCTGGCGCACCCGTTGACCATGGGCCTGATGACTTACCTGTAAGTCTTACTGCAGGGCACAATGAAAACGGCGCCATCGGAAACGATGGCGCCGTTTGTCTATCTGCCGGTGATATACTTAGCTTTGTGTGAATACGCTGGCGGCTGCGCCGAGGATGCCGGCATCATCACCGAGCCTTGAGCGTTGCACCACGATCTTGCCGACCTGCGGCGGCAGCAGGCGGGCATCAATTTCATGCTGCATGGCCGGTGCAAAATGCTTCCATGCGCCGCTGAGGCCGCCGCTGATGCTCACCTGCCGGATATCCAGCAACTTGGCGATTTCCGCGATGCCGCGGCCCAGGATACGGCCTGCATCGTGCAGCACGGCGATGGCCTGTGCATCGCCTGTGTCTGCAAGCCGTGCGACCTCGCGTGCATCTGCGGCCATGCCGCTGGCCTCGCTGAAGCGCTCTGCCACCGCACTGGCGCTGGCCCAGCTTTCCATGCAGCCAAGCGAGCCGCAGCCACAGATCCTGTCTTCCGGGGCCACATGCAGGTGCCCGACTTCCAGTGCCATGCCGCCGTCACCCGTATAGGGGCGGCCTTCGATGATGGCTCCGCCGCCGATGCCGGTGCCGAGGGTGAGGTGCAGCAGGGACGATGCGCCCCGGCCAGTGCCGAAACGGAATTCGCCCAGCGCGGCCAGGGCTGCGTCGTTGCCGACATGCACCGGAATGGCAAGGCGTTTTGCAAGTTCGGCAGCCAGCGGGAACTCGTTCAGGCCGGGGATATTGGGGGAGGAGTGCAGCAGGCCGCGGTGTGCATCGAAGAAGCCCGGAAAGCCGATGCCGACTCCGATTATATCATCGTGCTCGGCAAGCACCGGAGCGATGGACTGCTCCAGCATGTCCAGAACCAGCACCGCCGCGGCAGCAGGGTCGCCCGCATCATGCCGCGATAGCCGTGCATTTTGCTGGCTTCGCCCACCGATACTGCCTTCGGGGTCGACCACGGCGAGACGGATATTGGTACCGCCGACATCCACGCCCAGGGCAAGCGGGGTGCTCATATCAATCCATCAGCGAGCGGTAGAGTTCGACATAGGTTACGGCCGAGGCATCCCAGGAGGAGTCGCGGCGCACGGCATTGCCCATGATGCGTTTCCACACGGTCGGCTTCTTCCACATCTCAACGGCCTGCTGCGTGGTCGCGCTGAAGGCGCCGGCATCGGCATCGCTGAATGCGAAACCGGTGGCGTGCATCTTGTCCTGCGCATAGTCGGTGACCGTATCCTTCAGGCCGCCGGTGGCGCGCACCACCGGGATGTTGGCGTAGCGCATGGCCATCAACTGGCCCAGGCCGCAGGGCTCGAAGCGTGACGGCATCAGGAAGAGGTCGCCGGCCGCGTAGATGCGGCGGGCCAGGGCTTCGTTGAAACCGGCATGGAAGAACATCTGCCCGGGGCGTTCGCCGGCCAGGCGATGCAGCATCGCTTCCCATGCGGGCTCGCCCGAGCCGAGGATGGCCAGCTGATAGCCCTCCTGCAGCCATCCCGGGATGCAGTCGAGCAGCAGGTCCACACCTTTCTGCTCGGCCAGTCGGGAGATCATGGTCAGCATTGGCTTGTCCGCGCTGACTTCCAGTCCTGTTTCGGTCTGCAGGACTGTCTTGCAGGCCGCCTTGCCGGCCAGCTTGCCCGGAGCGAAATTCGATTCAATGGCATTGTCCGTGGCCGGGTCCCAGTTTTCGATGTCCAGGCCGTTGACGATGCCGGATAGTTTGTCGGCATGTGAGCCGAGGAAGCCTTCAAGATGGCAGCCGTATTCCGGAGTCAGAATTTCCTCGGCGTAGGTGTTGCTCACCGTGGTGATGTGATCGGCAGCGGCAATGCCGGCCTTCATGCAGTTGATCTGGCTGTAAAACTCGTAGCAACCGGTGTGGTAGTAATCCGCCGGCAGGCCAAGTCGATGCAGCCAGAACGACGGGAAGCAGCCCTGATAGGCGAGGTTGTGGATGGTGAAAACGGTTTTGGCGCTGGCGATGTTTCGCTGGTGCTGGTACTGGGTTTTGAGCAGCAGCGGAATGAAGCCTGTTTGCCAGTCGTGGCAGTGCAGGATATCGACTGTCCCGCCCAGCAGGCAGGAGGCCTCCAGGGCGGCGCGGCTGAAGAACAGATAGCGCGGAAAGTTGTCTTCCCATGCGCCGCCGGCAGGACCGTAAAGGCCGTCACGATCGAACATATCGTCCTGTTCGACAAGGATGAAATCCACACCACCCACCGATGCCTTGTGCAAGGGTGCAATGCGATCCACACCATCCACCCAGATGCTGACCGATTGTCCCATGGGTTCGACCTTCACACCGCTTTTTGCCACCGGTTCGCGGTAGTAGGGGAGGATGATACTGACCCTGTGCCCGAGCCTTGAAAGTGCCTGCGGCAGAGAGCCGGCCACGTCCGCCAGGCCTCCTGTTTTGGCCAGCGGAGCCGCCTCGGATGCGATAAACACGATATTCATTTTGGGCATGGTCGGAATCCTTGATCGGGGATGGCTCATCGTAGCAGTGCATCGGGCCGGCAACAAATAACCAATCGGGCATCCGGGATACATGGACATTCATCGCCAATGGGCGAGAGTTGCTGCATGAATTATGACCGTATCGGATTGTATACCCTGCTGGTGGTCGTGGTGGTTACCACAGGGGTTTTTTTATGGACCAGCATGCATTATCAGCACGCCAGCCCCACGCCGGACACGCATGTGGATGAGGCGGGACATGTGCATGTGCTGGGCGTGACGCTGGGCGAAACCACCTTGCGCCAGGCCGAAGCCATCCTGCAGAGCAAGGCCGAGGTGGCGCTGTATCTTTATCCGGCGGGACATGCGAAGCAGGGCCTGCGGCTGGAAGCCTTCTTTCCGGCCATTGCCGATCATACCAAGGTGATCCTGCTGCTCGAAGCGGGGAGCGACCAGATGCATGCCATGGAGGCGCGCTCGGCGATGCCGCAGCAGTCGCAGAACGGCGTGGTTCGCATGGGTCTGTCCAATGATGATCTGCGCACGGTTTTCGATTTCACCTTTTCCGAACTGACATTGATTCCGAGTCTGGATGTGTCGGCAGTGAACCTGCAGGCGCGCTTCGGGGCGCCGGACAGCGTGCAGAAGCTTGAGGACGGCCTGGTGCGCTACCGTTACGACAGTGTAGGCCTGAGCGCGAGGCTCGGCCCGGATATGCTGCCGATACTGACCTTCGCCAACCCCGTGGCAGCCAGGTAACTGCCGGCAGCCGCATGATGCCCGTGCATGGCCTGCGGGGTGAGCGTGCTGCGATAGATCACCATCAGGCCGAGCAGCATGATCAGCACGGCCGCGATACGCATCGATAGCCCTCGTTGTGAGGGCGTCATGCCGCGCAGCAGCGAGGGGATGGCCATCATCGCTGGAATCGTACCGAGGCCGAAGGCGGCCATCATCAGTGTGCCCTGCAGGGCATCGCCAGCGGCCAGCACCATGGCCAGGGCGGCATACACCAGTCCGCAGGGCAGCAGGCCGTTGATCATGCCCAGCGCATACCAGTTGCCGGGGCGGGCGCTTCCCGAGGCCCGCATGGCAAGGCGGGAGAGTCCTGTTTTATGACTGACCACGGCACCGATCCGGCGCAGCGGGTCAGGCAGCCAGCCGGCGAGATTCAGCGCGAATACGAGCATCAGCAGGCCGGCCACGGCCGCGAGCACGCGTTGCACGGTATCGCCGCCGATGGCTGAGAGCGCGGCACCGCTTATTCCGACCAACAGGCCGAGCAGGGAGTAGGTGGTCACGCGGCCGAACTGGTAGGCCAACAGGCCCGGCCACCAGATCCCCTTCCGGCTCATGCTCAGTGCTCCGATCAGGCCGCCGCACATGCCTATGCAATGCAGGCTTCCCATGAAGCCCATGCCTCCCATCAGCAGAACGGCCGAAGGCAGGGTGCCGGTCATCGGGGGTGTTGATCCTGTTCGGGCTGTTTGCCCTTGTCCTGAGCTGTATCGCCCTGATTCAGGTCGTCGTCATCGAGGATGCGGTGCGCCGGACCTTCCATGTCATCGTATTGCCCGTTTTTCACTGCCCAGAAGAAGATCAGCACGCTGACCAGCCCCAACAGGATCATGCCCGGGATCAAACCGTAGATCACACTCATCGGCACCTCTCTGATTGGTATGTTAATCATTCCGGTATGTCCGGGGCAATATATAAATAAACAATAATATAATAATTGACAAATATAGTACGGTAGCGTAACAATATCCCCTGTTCATACACCCAAGGAGATATCCATGAAATCAATCATTACTGCTGTAGCTGTCTTTACCTTGCTGATGACCGGGTTTGCGGCTGGAGAGGCCGTGGCAGCCCCGGAAAGCAAGTGCAAGTCCTGCCACACTTTCGATCAGGGTGGGAAGCACAAGGTCGGACCCAATCTGTTTGGCATCGTCGGCAGCAAGGCCGGCAGCACCGACTTTGCGAAGTACGGCGCATCCCTGAAGGACGGTGATTGGGTCTGGGATGAAGAGAATCTCAAGGCATGGGTTTGCGATTCCAAGGCGGCCATCAAGGAGCTCAGCGGGGATGCAGGTGCCAAGACGAAAATGGGCAGTCAGCGCATGTGCGGTGATGATGCGGTTGCCGTCGTAAATTTTCTGAAAACCCTCAAATAAGTAGCAAGCACCCTTAGTAATGCCCCGGCCGCTTAAAGCGCCGGGGCGTTGACTACCTGCCGTCCCGCATATGCCTGCGAATCAGGATGGCATTGCCGATCACCAGCAACGAACTGAGCGGCATGGCCAGCGCGGCGAACACCGGTGTGACCCAGGCGGCCATCGCGGCGGGAACCAGCACGATATTGTAGGCCAGCGACAGGGCAAGATTCTGCCGTATGGTGCGCAGGCTGCGCCGGCCAAGCGCGATGGCCCACGGGATTTTTCGAACATCGCTGCCCATCAGCACGATATCCGAGCATTCCATCGACACATCCGTTCCGCTGCCCATGGCGATGCTGATATCGGCCCTGGCCAGTGCGGGGGCATCGTTGATGCCGTCGCCGGCCATCAGCACTCGTTCTCCGTTCGCCTGCAGGGCTGCGACTTCGTTCAGTTTGTCTTCCGGCAGCACATCGGCCACCACCCTGATGGCGGCTTCGGCATGTTCGGCGAGGGCTTGCTGCAGGCGGGCAGCAGCGGCGGCGGAATCGCCGGTGAGCAGGGTGATGCCGATGCCGCGCGAGTTCAGGTGACGAACCAGCTCACCGGCGCCGGCCCGCAGGCTGTCCTCGATGCGCAGCAGTCCGACCAGCTTGTCATCCGCGGCGACCAGTACGGCAGCACCCATGGCCTGTTCAATGACCTCGCAAGCGACCTGCATGCCGGCACCGATGACAATGCCCTGCTGCTGCATCATCCGCAGGTTGCCGATGTATACCCTCTGCTCGGTGTCGCCAAGCGTGACCACACCTGTGACGCCGAGACCCGGCAGGGTGTGCTGTTCCCTGCTTTCGGGAAAGGCGAGCTGCGCGGCTTCGGCGGCCTCGCAGATGGCATTGGCAATCGGGTGCGAAAAATGCCGTTCAAGGGCGCCGGCGAGTTGCAGCAGCTTCTCGCCATCATCGGACGTGATATCGGTGACGCGCATGCGCCCCTCGGTTAGCGTGCCGGTCTTGTCGAGCACCACATGGGTGATGCCCGACAGGGTCTCGAGCGCCTCGCCATTGCGCACCAAAATGCCATTCCTGGCGGCCACGCCGGTACTCACCGCAATGGCCATCGGGGTGGCCAGTCCCAGCGCGCAGGGGCAGGTGATGATCAGCACAGCGGTGGCGGCCAGCAGGGCGGTGTCGAAGTCACTACCCACCCAGTACATAAAGGTGATTCCCGCCAGCAGAAGTGTCGTGGCGACAAACCATGGCACGATGCGGTCGGCCAGTAGTTGCACGCGGGCCTTCGAGCCCTGCGCGGACGTTACGAGATGGATGATGCGCGACAGCACCGTGTCTGCCCCGGCCTGCTCGACACGCATGACCAGCGGAGCCTCGATGTTGACCGTGCCACCGGCTACGCGACTGTCGGCGGATTTGTGAACAGGCATGGATTCACCGGTGAGCATGGCTTCATCGACGTGCGAGGTGCCTTCAAGCACGATACCGTCGGCCGGCACGCGGTCGCCCGGCCGGATGCGCAGCAAGTCTCCCGGGCTCAGGCGGCGAACCGCCACGCGCTCCTCGCCGGCATCGGTCAGACGGGTGGCCATGCGCGGCTGCAACTCCATCAGGCGAAGCGTAGCCGAGGAGGCATTGCGCCGCGCCAGCGCTTCGAGATAGCGGCCGATCAGGATCACGAACAGGAAACTCACCACGGTATCGAAATAGACGTGCTGGCCGCCATGCAGCGTCTGCCACAGCGAATACCCGTAGGTGACCAGTGCGCCGATAGCGATGGGCAGATCCATGCCGAGCAGGCCGCGATACAGACCGCGCCATGCCGATAGCAGGATCGGTCCACCCGAATACAGCAGCACCGGGGTGGCGATGGCGCAGCTCACCCACTGGAAGAAATGCCGATCCTGCGGACTGATGCCGGAGAACCCGCCGGCATACAGGGCGATAGAGATCCACATGATGTTCATCGCGCCGAAGCCGGCAAAGCCCATGCGGAACAACAGCTTGCGATTGTGCTCCTTGAGCCGGCCCTCGGCATTGTCCGGGCTGAAGGGTACGGCGGCATAGCCGGTTGCGGCCAGGCGTTTGAGAATGGCCGACAGGGCAAGCTGACTCGGATGCCATTGCAGTAGCAGGCGGTGGTGCACGAGATTCACCTCGGCCCTGGCGATGCCGGGCATGCCTCCGAGCGCCTTCTCGATCAGCCACACGCAGGCGGCGCAGTGGATGCCGTCCACCATCAGCTGTGCTTCGCTGCTGCCGTCGGACAGGTGGCGTACGAACTCCTGCTGCACCTCGGGCAGGTCGTATTGATCGATGTCCGCCGGCGCATCGGGCGGCGGGGCGATAGAGGCTTCACGCTTGTGCAGGCGTTCGTAGAAGCCTGCAAGGCCGGACTCGTGGATGACGCGGCACACCTCCAGGCAGCCACTGCAGCAGAAGGAATGTTCCTCGCCATTGATTCGGCCTTTACAGGCTGACGCTCCCGTGGCCGGCAGGCCGCAGTGGAAGCAGGGCAGGGCTATGGGATCACTTGCCGACAAAAATTCGCTGGGCGGTATCGAATTGTTGCTTGCCGGCATCGATGCGCGCAATCAGATCCCAGTTGCCGGGCAGCGGGAAGCTGATGGGCGCTGCGAAGCTGCCCGGGTCCACGACCTTGAGTTCGACGCTGAAATCATAGTCGGCATCGTTCGGACGGTAGGCGGACACGTGCACGCTTCCGCTGCTCACCGGCTGGCCCTGATGATCCACGACATACAAGCGGCAGGTTATCGGGGTGTTCGGCTGCAGGTCATCCGGTAGCAGCAGTTGCAGGCGCCATGCCGCGGCTTCGGCTTGCTGACGGAGGTCCTTGTCGTGGAAATAGTTCTTGCCGCGTTCGTAGTAGTCCTTGACCACCAGGTTGGGCGGCGAGATGAAGGCCCAGGCGATGAACACGATGTTCACCGCCACGACCACGGACACGATGCCGAGTATGGTGCGCAGCCACGGATTTTTCAGATCCTGCCTGAGTTGTGGGCTTAGCATGCCGCGATCCTCCTTCAGTGTCCCGCCGGACCGATAAACACCGATTCGTAGCTCAGGTGAATGGCCGGCGTGCCGCTGCCCTGAAGCACGAATTCGAAGGGTGTTTTACTGTCCTTCAGCGCATTCGGTCTGGCCTCGACGAATACATGGATCGGTACCAGTTTCCCGGCCACAAGCTCGAGCACTTTCGGCCCGTCGGCGAGGACCAGTCCGTTGGCGTCGCTGATGCTCAGCTTCAGATGCAGGTCGGCGGGGGTTTTGTTGACCGCCTTGATGGTGTATTTGTTGCGGATATCGCCGTTGCTCATCTTGATGTACAGCGGTTGCCGCTCGTGCACGACCGAGAGTTCGACCGGCGGGATATGGGTCAGGCCGTAGATGATGCCGCCAACGGCGAGCAGGAAGATGGTGCTGTAGGCAATCACCCGGGGTCGTTTGAGCATCGGGGGCAGGGGAACGCCGTGCATCTCCTTGTCTGATGAATAGCGGATCAGGCCGCGCGGGCGGTTCACCTTGTCCATCATGCTGTCGCAGGCGTCGATGCACATGCCGCAGTGGATGCAGCCTTCCTGCATGCCTTCGCGGATATCCACGCCGGTCGGGCAGACCCCGACGCACAGCTTGCAGTCGATGCAGTCGCCGCGCTGTTCGCTGCCCTTGCCGCGCACCTTGCCGCGCGGTTCACCGCGTTTTTCATCATAGGTGGGAAGCTCGGTATCCTTGTCCAGCATCACGCTCTGGATGCGGGCATACGGGCATAGCCAGAAGCACACCTGCTCACGCATGAAGCCGGCAAACACATAGGTGCCGAAGACGAAGGCCGCCAGTACCACCCAGGCGACCATCGGTGCGCTGAGCGAGGCATACTGTCCCCACAGCCAGGAAGCCTCGGCGAAGTAGCTGGCGAAGGTGATGCCGGTAACGATGGCGATGATCAGCCACAGGCTGTGCTTGAGCAGCTTCAGGCGAATCTTGCGCGGCCCCCAGGGCGCTGCATCGAGCTTGCGGCGCTGGATCGGGTTGCCCTCGATTTTATCTTCCAGCCAGGTAAACCAGTCGGTCCATACCGTCTGGAAGCAGAAATAGCCGCACCACACGCGACCGGCGACGGCGGTAACGCCGAACAGCGTCATGGCCAGCAGGATCAGCACCAGCGACAGCATCCAGATGTCCTGCGGCCAGATGGTGGTGCCGAACAGGTGGAACTGGCGGTGGGGGATGTCGAACAGGATGGCCTGATGGCCGTCCCAGCGCAGCCAGGGGCCGATGAAATACAGCAGCCACAGGCCGGATGCATACCATTTGTAGGTGCGGAAGCGACCGGGGATGCGCTTGGCATGAATCGGTTCGCCGCCGGTATTCACATGCCAGTGGGCGGCATCCGCGTAGATGTCCTCGATGCTTCGTTGCGGGTTTTCAGTCATCTCTGCTCCTGTACGTCATGCATAATGACGTCAATTCGTCACCGGTGCGATGCTTATCTTATCGGCCCGGGCGCATCATCGTTCCGCCGGTGTTACTTACCTCCCCGTAAAGAAAAAGGGAGGCATAAACCTCCCTCTCCCTCAAATTGTTCTGCCCTGACTTATTCGGAATCGTCCTTGCTGCCGATGATTCTGAAAAACCTGTAGGCCAGATAACCGATCACAAGAATCGTTCCGGCGATTGAAATGATGACGCTGATAACGACTGCATCCATATCCGCCTCCTATTTCCCGCCGCCGAATTCATGCACCTTCACGGCCAGCATCTTGATTGCTTCAGGGCTGAGCTTGCCGCCGAAGGCCGGCATGATGGCCACACGCGTGTTCGGCACGCCCTCCTGGTTCACACCGTCGCGAATGGTGCGCATGATGTCCTCGCGCGTGGAGCCGAAGCGCCAGATACTGTCGGTCAGGTTGGCTGCGCCCGTGCCGAGATCGTTGATCGCGCCGCCCTTGGCATCCTCTCCGTGGCAGCCCGAGCAGCCGATATCGTCGAACTGCGTCATTTGCTCCGGAGTAGCTTTGCCTTCGGAAAGGGCAACCACGGTATCGGTCAGCTGGTTCAGTTCATCAGCACTGAGATATTCGCCATGCGCCGGCATGCTTCCCTGACGTCCGTCGGTGATGCTTTCGATGATGGAGTCGATATCACCGCCGAACAACCAGTCGTCGTCGGCCAGCGTGGGGAACAGCCCCGGCGCGCCTTCGCCACCGGCGCCGTGGCAGCCGGCACAGTTGTCGCCGAAGATGGCCTTGGCCGAGGACTCGGCGAAGTTGCGCAGACCGTCATCCGCCAGCAGGGCCTGTCCGTCCATGGCTGCGACCTTTTGCAGATAGGGTGCCTTCACGGCTTCATTCTCCGCCACTGCCTGCTTGAACTCCTTGATCTGGGTCCAGCCGAGGATGCCCTTGGTGGAGTCGTTCACCAGCGGAATGGCCGGGTAGAGAATGAAATACACGATGCACCAGATCCAGCCGGCATGGAAGGCGATCATCCACCAGCGGGGCGGCGGGTTGGTCAACTCGCGGATGCCGTCCCACTCGTGGCCGGTGTCCGGGGTGTGTTGCGGCTTATTTGGTGTGGCCATGTCCAACCTCCCTGTTCATATCCTTGTCGTCGTTGACGAAATCACGGTATTGCTCGAAACGATCGCGGTTGCCCGGTTTGAAGACCCAGACATACAGGCCGATCATCAGTACGGTGAGCACCAGAACGATAATCAGCCCGGTCCAGTCGGCCCGCGTCATGGCGTCCCAGTCGGTGGAGAAGAAGTCGCGTAGATCACTCACGGTAATCCTTCCCTTTCTCGAACTTCACCATCGTGCCAAGCACCTGCAGATAGGCGACCAGCGCGTCCATTTCGGTCTTGCCGTCCACGCCTGCAGCAGCGCCCGAGAAATCGGCATCGCTGTACGGCACGCCAACCACGGCCAGCGCGCGCATTTTCTGCTCGGTGAGGGCGCCGTCGAGCTTGTGGTTCTCGAGGAAGGCGTAGTTCGGCATCACTGACTCCGGCACCAGCGAACGCGGGGCGCGCAGATGCTGCACCTGCCACTCGTTGGAGTACTTGCCGCCCACGCGGGCAAGGTCCGGGCCGGTGCGCTTGGAGCCCCACTGGAACGGGTGGTCGAACTTCGATTCAGCCGCCAGCGAGTAATGTCCGTAGCGCTCCATCTCGTCGCGGAACGGACGGATCATCTGCGAGTGGCACAGGTAGCAGCCTTCGCGGATATAGACATCGCGTCCCTCAAGCTCCAGAGCTGTGTAGGGGCGGATGGAATCTTCCTCCTTGGTCAGCTTTTCAATGGTGTTGTCGAGGTAGAACAGGGGCACGATTTCCACGATGCCGCCGATGGAAACCACGATGGCGATCATGATGATGAAGCCCCAGATGTTCTTCTCCAGCGACTCCTGGAAGGACTTCCTTTCGCGCCGCTTCTGCGGGTCGATCGAACGTCCGAGAAGGGTTCCGATGAATCTGCCGAGTCCCATGATAGCCCCCTTATGCCCGTGCTGCCGCAGCGTTAGGCTGGCCGGCAGTCCGGATGGTCATAATGATGTTGTAGAGCATGATCAACGCGCCCAGAAGAACCAGCACGCCGCCGATCGAGCGCAGCACATAGTACGGATGCATGGCCACGACGGTTTCGGCAAAGGTGTAAGCAAGATTGCCGTAGTCGTCGGTGGCACGCCACATCAGGCCCTGCATGATGCCGGACACCCACATCGCGCAGATGTAGATCACCGTGCCGATGGTGTGAATCCAGAAGTGCGTGTTGACCAGCCCGACCGAGTAGATCTCACGGCCCCACAGGCGGGTGACCAGATGATAAATCGCGCCGACCGACACCATTACCACCCAGCCCAGCGCACCGGAATGCACATGGCCGATGGTCCAGTCGGTGTAGTGGGAGAGGGCATTCACGGTCTTCAGTGACATCACCGGGCCCTCGAAGGTGGACATGGCATAGAAGGCCAGCGACACCACCAGGAAGCGCAGCACATAGTCGTCACGCAATTTGTGCCATGCGCCGGAGAGCGTCATCAGGCCGTTTACCGCGCCGCCCCAGGATGGGATGATCATCGCGATGGATACCGCAGCACCCAGCGAGCCGGCCCAGTCGGGCAGAGCGGTGTATTGCAGGTGATGTGCGCCGAGCCAGACATAGCCGAACATCAGTGCCCAGAAGTGCAGCACGGACAGGCGGTAGGAATAGATCGGTAGATCCGCCTGCTTGGGGATGAAATAATACATGATGCCGAGGAAGCCGGCGGTCAGGAAGAAGCCCACGGCGTTGTGTCCCCACCACCACTGGATCATCGCATCGTGCACGCCTGAGAAGATGGAGTAGGACTTGGTCATGGTCACCGGGATGGCCAGCGAGTTCACCACATGCAGGTAGGTGATCATGATCATCATGCCGAGGAAGAACCAGTTGGCTACATAGATGTGCGAGACCTTGCGGTTGGCGATGGTCATGATGAAGTTGAACATATAGGACAGCCAGACCACCGCGATGGCGATATCGATCGGCCATTCGAGTTCGGCGTATTCCTTGCCCTGCGTCCAGCCCATCGGGAAGGAAACCACGGCGGAAACGATGATCAGGTTCCAGCCCCAGAAGGTGAACCAGGCCAGCTTGTTGCTCCATAGTGGAACCGCACAGGTTCGTTGCACCACATAAAAGGCCGTGGCCATCAGGGTGCAGCCTCCGAAGGCGAAAATCACCGCATTGGTATGCAGTGGGCGAAGTCGCCCGAAGCTTAGGTATTCATTCAGGTTGAGCGAGGGGAACGACAACTGCCATGCAATGATGTCGCCCACCAGCGCGCCGACGATGAAATAAACCACTGCACAAACGGCAAAGGCCTTGATGATCGTCAGGTTGTAGTTGGGGGTTTCCGGGGGATTTCCGACCACGACTTCCACCTCCTTGGGGAAAAGTTGTATTGCCATGGTATGAATAAATCTTCATGCAGTCCATAGTTTTTATGCGTGTAAAGACCGAGTGTTTTTGTATGGTTTTGCCAATCGATGGTCGCGGGCCGTTGTGGGGTATGGATCTGACGAGGGAGGGAAGGGGGCATAAAAAAGGAGCCACGATTGCTCGTGACTCCTTGATTTACTATGTGGTGGCCAGGGACGGAATCGAACCGCCGACACGGGGATTTTCAATCCCCTGCTCTACCGACTGAGCTACCTGGCCATGTGCTCAAGCTGCGGAGGCCGGATTATGGGAATCTGCTCCACGGATGCAAGCGCGAATTGCATGAAGTGCCACGGGGGCTTAAATCCCGTCGTAGCCAAACAGAAATCGGCCCCCATCCGTTGATGGCAGCCCGGCCCGTATGGGTAAGGCTCAGAATGAAACGCGGTAGTGGGTGTCCAGCCAGCAGCGGGGCAGGTCTTCATCGGAAGGGAAGCAAAGTCCGGATTTGCTCACGCTGACGGGTTCTCCGACTTCTTCCCCGGCCTGGAAGCGAACCTTCATCTTCTCTGAAGCCGGATTGAACATCTCCTGAGGGTCGAGAACCTCTACCAGATCGCCTGACTTCTTGTCTTTGAGAAACATACCTACCTCCTTCTCCTGATCAGATGTTCCGATTGTAGACGCGGCGTGGAGCATGTGCCACCCGTTCAGGAAGTAGGGATAAAGACCTTCTCGCGATAGAATTTCAACTCGTCAATCGAGTCGCGCACATCGTCCATGGCCAGGTGAGCGCCGTTTTTGGCAGGCGGCTGCACCCCCGGGTACCAGCGACGTGACAGCTCCTTGATGCTGCTGACATCGATATTACGGTAATGCAGCCAGGCCTCCAGCTGTGGCATGTAGCGCACCAGGAAGCGGCGGTCCTGATGAATGGAATTGCCGCACAGCGGCGAGCCCCGCTCCGGGGAATACTGCTGGATGAATGCCAGCGTGGCGGCCTCCGCCTCGGCCAGCGTGGTGGTGGACTCGAGTACGCGTTTGGATAGCCCGGATTCGCCGTGTTGGCGGACACACCATTCGTTCATTCCGTCCAGCGCTTCCTGATCGTGATGCACGACCATCACCGGACCTTCGGCGAGCACATTGAGCTGCGAATCGGTGATGATGGTGGCGATTTCCAGAATGGTGTCGGTTTCCGGGTCCAGGCCGGTCATTTCAAGGTCCATCCAGACAAGGTTGTTTTTATCAATCCGGGGAGCATTCATGGTGTGATCCTAGATAATTTTGATGCCCATGGCTTTGGCAAGCCTCGGGGTGTTCGGGTCGGGGTGGCGGAAGGTCAATGGCGAAAGCCCCCAACTGCGCCGCGCAGGGTAGTGACGACGCAGGGAGGAAAACCGCCGGGCAATATTCTCCGGATTCGTGTCCCCGCTCCGAATCTCCGCTCGCAGGTCCGCATCGTCACGGGTGATGTCATACAGCGAGCAGGTTGCGGCATGCAGGTTGAACCATACGTCGCTTGTGCAGGTAAGACTGGTGGGCAGATCGGTCGGCGGCAGCAGGCCGTCCAGATCCCATTCGGCATCCACCCTGAGCCATGCACACAGGGCCCTGCGTGCATACACGGTGTTGGCTGCCTTGCCGTCCAGGGAGTGACCGGCGATATGCGGCGTGCCAATGGCAAGCTGCGCATGTGCCAGCAGGGCGGGGGAGATGGCCGGTTCATTCTCCCAACAGTCCAGCACCGCGAAGCGGGCCGCATCGCCATCCAGCCAGTCAAGCAGTGCTGTATTGTCCAGACATGCGCCGCGTCCGGCATTGATGATGCCGCGGCCCTTGAAACGCGCCAGTTCATCCGCATCCAACAGGTGCAGGGTGCAATCCTCGCCCGAACGATGTAGCGGGGTGTGCAGGCTGAGTACATCGGTCTGTAGCAGCAGTTCATCGAGCGAGGCGAAGCCGGCAGCGCCTTCTTTCCTTGCCCGGGGCGGGTCGTTGCACAGCACCGGCATGCCCAGGGCTTCGCAGATATCGGCAAGAGCCCCTCCGATGCGGCCCGCGCCGATGATGCCCAGGCGGGTCTCCGGTAGCTTGATAAGGCCTCTTGCATGCAACTCGAGCATGGCACTGAGCATGTATTCGAGGACCGAGCCTGTGGAAGAGCCAGCGGCATTGGCATGGCGGATCCCGTTCGCCTCCAGCCAGGGTTTGTCGTAATGGTCGTCGCCGATGGTGGCGGTGGCTGCGAAGCGCACCGGTGTTTCGGCCAGCAGGCTCTCGTTGACCCTGGTGGAGGAGCGGGTGATCAGCACATCGGCCTGTTTCAGGGCCTCATGTGTGATGTCCGGGGCCTCCAGAACATGCAGGCTGACTTCATGCCCCGGCAGCCTGCCGAAGGCCTCCTGCACGCCCCAGATGTGTGCATCGGCAACGATGTTCAACCGGGTAGCCGGGTGTCCATCGGCTTGAGGCATGCTACAGGCTCTGCACGATGGCGATGGTCGCTTCGGATTTATTCAGGGTATAGAAGTGCATGCCACTGACGCCGCCATCCACCAGGTTGACGCATTGCTCGGTCGCCAGTTCGATGCCGAGCTTCTTCACGGCATCGAGATCACCCTGAATCGGCGCCATCATCTCGTGAATTCGGGCCGGAATATTTGCGCCGCACATCGCTGAGAAACGCACGATCTGCTCAAAGTTGGTGATTGGCATGATGCCCGGAATGATGGGCATCGTGACGCCGGCGGCGGAGCAGGCATCGCGGAAACGGAAAAAGGTGTCATTGTCGAAGAAATACTGTGTGACCGCGCAGCAGGCGCCGTTGTCCTGCTTGATCTTCAGGTAGCGGATGTCGTCTTCCACGCCGCCTTTCGATTCCGGGTGACCCTCCGGATAGGTGGCGCAGGCGATGGAGAAGTCATTTTGCCCGTGGATGAAGGAAATCAGGTCGGTGGCGTAGGAGAAGCCGCCTGCGGTGGCCTGGAAATGATTCATGCCCTCGGGCGGGTCGCCCCTGAGCGCCAGGATGTTCTCGATGCCCGCTGCGCGGTAATCGTCCAGCAGGACTCCGATATCATCGGCGGTTGAGCCGACACAGGTCAGGTGTGCCACCGGAGACAGACCGGTTTCAGTCTTGATGCGGGTTACGATGCCCTTGGTGCGTTCCTGGGTGGTGCCGCCGGCCCCGTAGGTGACCGAGATATAGGCCGGGTCGATGACCTTCAGTTCGTTCAGGCAGTTCCACAGGTTTTCTTCGCCCTTGTCGGTCTTGGGCGGGAAGAATTCGCAGGAGAAAAGCGGGCCTTCGGCCTTATTCAGGATATCAATGAGTTTCATTTACAGCCTCGGGACGGTCACGCCCGTCTGCCCCTGGTATTTGCCGGCCTTGTCTTTATAGGAGGTTTCGCAGACCTCGTCGGATTCGAGGAACAGGAACTGCGCCACGCCTTCGCCGGCATAGATCTTGGCCGGAAGCGGGGTGGTGTTGGAGAACTCGAGGGTGACATGGCCTTCCCATTCCGGCTCCAGCGGCGTGACGTTCACGATGATGCCACAGCGCGCATAGGTGGACTTGCCCAGGCAGATGGTCAGTACGTTTCTGGGAATACGCATGTATTCGACAGTGCGGGCCAGCGCGAAGGAGTTCGGCGGGATGATGCACACGTCGGCATCCACATCGACGAACGAAGTCGGGCAGAAGTCCTTGGGGTCAACCACCGCCGAGTTGATATTGGTAAAAATCTTGAACTCGTTCGAGCAGCGCACATCGTAGCCGTAAGAGGAAAGTCCGTAGGAAACGATACCCTCTCCGGCCTCGTTTTTCTTGACCTGACCGTCCACGAACGGCTCGATCATGCCGTGTTCCTGCGCCATACGGCGTATCCATTTGTCCGATTTGATGCTCATTTGCTTCCCCGCGAAAAAACTGAATGCGAGAGGATACCGGCGAACGGTCCATTCGACAAAGGCGAGTTGCCGGAGGCCGATGCAAGGGGATCTAGCCCGGCAGGTGCTCGCCAGACCGGTTTTACGTCTCGGCTACGGTTTGCAGGTTGCTGCAGAAGTAGCGTGCGTCCCTCGACATGAAGGTGAAGTTGATTACATAGCAATGCTCGCCGCGGTCTTTCATCACCTTGGCATACATCCGACTGTCCTCCGGCAGCAGCGGTGTGTTCACCGCAATCTTCAGGTTGGTGTGTAATTCAAGCTCTGCAGTGGTGGACAGAATGGCATTCTTGTCTGCGATCGCCAGGATGTTGCCGGCTTGGGTGCTGCCGACGGCTGTTTTATCCAGAACCTTCTCGAACTCTACCGGTAAGGCTTCGACCAGTCTGGCGAATTCAAGCTCGCTCTTCGGCAGGGACAGGTTGTAGTTCCCCGCGATGCCGACGATATCGCACATCGATACCGGAGAGCTGATGCCCTTGAAGTGGGTAGTGAATTCGCCGGCCAGTTTCAGGTCGTCCCTGATCAGCTCCACCGTTTCCTTGGTGGCGAGTATCTGCCCGCCGACCGAGAAAGACTCCACACGGGCAGCGATGTTGACCGTGTTGCCGACCACTGCGTACTTGGTGCGTGAGGTTGATCCCACATTGCCGGCCACCACCTTGCCGCTGTGGATGCCGATACCCATTTCGATTTTCGGAAGGTCTTTTGCCTCATTGCGGGCATTGATCTTGTCGATGGCCAGTTGCATGGCCAGCGCGCAGGCCGCAGCCCGGGCCGCTGCGTCCTCCAGCGGATTGGGTGCGCCGAAGACCACGAGCAGGCCATCGCCCATCAGTTCGTTGATGGTGCCCGAATAGTGTTCGATGACCTGCGACATTTCATCGAGGTAGGCATTGATGATTCCGACCACATCTTCCGGCGGCAGGGATTCGGAAATCGCAGAGAAGCCGCGAAGGTCCGTGAACATGATCGTCACCGGCAGGTTCTGGCCATTCATATTGATACCGTGCTTCATCACCTCGTCGGTCAGATCCTTGGAAACATAGCGTCCGAAGGCATCGCGCAGGCGTTCGCGTTCTTTCAACTGGTTCACCATGCGATTGAAATGTCCGATAACCTCCGCGTATTCATCCGAACTTTTCTCCAGCAGGGAGATATCCAGATTGCCTTGCTCGACGCGTTGCATCGCGCCGGAGAGTTCGCGCACCGAGTTTGATGTGTCGCTGGCCATGCGCAGCGATATCAGCAGGGATAACAGGGCACTGACGGACACGATGATCAGCATCCAGTTGATCAGCTCCGACATCAGCATGTCGTGGGCGTCGAAAATTCCGGCCTGTGTCACATCATGGTGAACCCTGATCAGCGTGGTGGAACAGAGAATGACCATCGGCGCGATCATGACCAGGCCGGAAACAAACAGCAGCTTACGCTTGGTGTCGACGCGGATGATCGCTGCTTTTTCCTGCTCGTCCAATACCACCCCGCGGTCAACGGCGAGCGCGATGATGTGATTCATCAGGTTGCTCAGGGCGTAAAATTCGAAAACGGCATGTCCGATACTGACCATCAGCGAAACAATCATGGCAATCAGCAGCTGCCACAGTCCCAGTTCCATGCCGAGGAACAGGTTGCATAGCGCGATCATGGTCAGGAATCCGATGCCGAAGGCAGGGGTCTGGTAGAGCAGGATGCGCCTCACGGCCAGGAACTGGAAGTTGCGGGCGGCGATCAAGCCGTCCTTGCCGGTCATTTCATCCATCTCCCCTGCGGGGGCCTTCAGGAAGCGGCGGATGGGCTCGAAATCAGCTCGCAGGCGGAGATTGCCGACGATCAGGACCAGCAACACCCCGGAAGGAATGACCAGCAACAGGCCGAGCAATGCCTGGTGGTCGGTGAGCTTCAGGCCGGATTGAAACATCAATGTGCCGCTCGCAATCGGCCAGAGCACGGCCGCCAGGCAGATGCCGCGCACCTCGTGAAAGACACGATTGGCCGACATGTCGGTATAGCTGACACTGAAAGGCCAGACATACCGTTTCAGGTTGCTCATATCTTTCTCCCGTTCCCCGATGCCACCCCTGATGAGGAGGGTGACAAAGCCAAGGGTACGGCTCAAGACATGCGGGTTCCACCCCTTGTTTGGGCGGGGCTGGCCGGATAATGAGAATATGGAGGTTGTTGCGTATATGTGGGCCGATGAGGGCACCCTGCGGTTTCTTCAGGGGGTGCTGCTGCCGGCCTCTTCGAGCAGCCACGAGCGCAGGGCTGCCAGGTTCGATGTTTCATCGCGCCAATCCGGCCAGACCAGGTAGTAGGCGCTGCTGGTCGGCAGGGTCTGGCTGAACGGCTGGATCAGGCGGCCGTCCTTTAATTCTTCCTGCACCAGCAGCGGATCAATGATTGCCACCCCCAGGCCGCGGATGGCAGCAGCAATGGCGAAGTTGCGCGTCTCGAATTGCAATTCATGTGCAACCTGCATGCCGGGCAGGCCGGCGGCGGCCAGCCAGATGCGCCAGTCGTCCGGGCGAAGCTTGGAATGCAACAGCGTGTGACCGGCGAGGTCGGCCGGGCTGCTCAGCGGGGTGCCGCCATTGGGCAACGTGGGGCTGCATACCGGCGTGAAACGTTCATCGAACAGGCGTATTGCATGTGTTCCGGGCCAACTCCCCCGGCCTGATCGGATGGCGCAGTCCATATCGCCGCGCGTGAAGTCCACCAGCTCGATGGAGGTGGAAATACGCACCTCGATGTCCGGATTCGATTGTTGGAAGCGATACAGGCGCGGAATGAACCAACGCATGGCGAAGGTGGAGAGCATGCTGACATTCAGCACGCGGGAGTCCGCTGGTGGGCGTAACTGCGCCAGGGTATCACCGATGGCATCGAATGCGTTGCTGATGCCTGGCAGGATCAGGCGGCCGGCATCGCTCAGTTGCAACCCTCGGCGGGTGCGCACGAACAGGCTGATGCCGAGCTCGCTTTCGAGTGCGCGAATCTGATGGCTCAGGGCCGATGGCGTGACGTGCAGCTCGCTGGCCGCCTGTCTCAGGTTCAGGTGCCGTCCGGCGGCAACGAAGGCGCGCAGCGCATTGAGTGAGGGGAGCCGGTGCGGGCTTTTTTTGTCAGGCATGAGAAAAACTCAACATACGGGCAAGAATATATCCGTTTCTTTGTTTGTACATAACGTTCATGCTTTGCCATCGATTGAGATTATCTGGAAAGGAGTTTGCGATGGGAAGAACGTTGTTCGATAAGGTCTGGGATCAGCATGTCGTCAAGGACAATGACGATGGCTCCACGTTGTTGTACATCGACCGTCACCTGGTGCATGAAGTGACCAGTCCGCAGGCCTTCGAAGGACTGCGCCTGGCCGGCCGCAAGCCATGGTCTGCATCGGCCGCAGTGGCCACGCCGGATCACAATGTTCCGACCACAGATCGCAACAAGGGAATTTCCGACCCCGTTTCGCGCATCCAGGTCGAAGCGCTGGACGATAACTGCCGCGAATTCGGCATCACCGAGTTCGGCATGCATGATATCCGTCAGGGCATTGTGCACGTGGTCGGACCTGAGCAGGGCCTGACCCTGCCGGGCATGACGGTGGTGTGCGGCGATTCGCATACATCGACGCATGGCGCGTTCGCCTCCATTGCGATGGGGATCGGCACCTCCGAGGTGGAGCACGTGCTGGCCACCCAGTGCCTGATCCAGAAGAAACCGATGCGCATGCGTATCAATGTGCAGGGGGTGCTGCCTGCCGGCATTACCGGCAAGGATGTGGCCCTGTATATCATCGGTGTGATCGGTACAGCCGGCGGGACCGGCTATGCCATCGAGTTCGCCGGCGAGGGTATTCGCCAGCTTTCCATGGAGGGCCGCATGAGCCTGTGCAATATGGCCATCGAGGCCGGTGCACGCTGCGGCATGGTGGCCGTGGACGACACCACGATCGAATATGTGAAAGGCCGTCCGTATTCGCCGCAGCAGCAGGACTGGGACAAGGCCGAAGCTGCGTGGCGTGAACTGCATACCGATGACGATGCCGTGTTCGACAAGGAGTTGAATCTGCAGGCCGCCGATATCGCGCCGCAGGTCAGCTGGGGCACAAGCCCTGAGATGGTATTACCGGTAACAGCTTCGGTGCCTCACCTGAGCGAAGCGCGCGACGCCGTGCAGCGAGAAGGCTGGCAGCGCGCGCTGCAATATATGGGCTTGCGCGAAGGCGAAGCGCTGGCGGAAGTGGCCGTGGACAAGGTGTTCATCGGCTCCTGCACCAATGGCCGAATCGAGGATTTCCGCGCTGCCGCCGAGGTGGTGAAAGGCAAGCAGGTGGCGGAAAACGTGAAGCTGGCGATGGCCGTGCCTGGCTCGGGTCTGGTCAAGCAGCAGGCCGAGGCGGAAGGGTTGGATGCAATTTTTCGCGAGGCTGGCTTCGAATGGCGCGAACCGGGCTGTTCGATGTGCCTGGCGATGAATGCCGACCGACTGGAGCCTGGCGAGCGCTGCGCCTCGACATCCAACCGCAATTTCGAAGGACGTCAGGGCATGGGCGGGCGCACCCATCTGGTAAGCCCTGCGATGGCTGCCGCGGCGGCCATTGCCGGTCATTTCGTTGATATTCGCAGTTGGTCCCGATAATAAATCGGCATTAATCACACAAGGGGGATAAGGAGACAGACATGCAGGCATTTACCACATTGAACGGATTGGTGGCTCCGATGGACAGGGCCAATGTCGATACCGACGCGATCATTCCCAAGCAGTTTCTGAAGAGTATCCGGCGCAGCGGCTACGGGCCGTACCTGTTCGACGAATGGCGCTACGAGGATCGTGGCGAGCCGGGTATGGATTGCACGAATCGTCCGCTGCGCAAGGATTTCGTACTCAATCAGCCGCGCTATCAGGGCGCTTCGATTCTGCTGGCCCGTGAGAACTTCGGCTGCGGCTCATCGCGCGAGCATGCCCCGTGGGCACTGCTGGATTACGGGTTTCGCTGCGTGATTGCGCCGAGCTTTGCGGACATTTTCTACAACAACTGCTTCAAGAACGGCATCCTGCCGATCCGTATGGCCCCCGAGGTCATGGACCGGCTGTTCGCAGCCTGCGCGGCGCAGGAAGGGTATAAGCTGAACGTCGATTTGCAGGCACAAACCGTGACCTCGCCGGATGGCGAGGTGACCCCCTTCGACGTGGATGCATTCCGCAAGCATTGCCTGCTCAACGGGCTTGATGACATCGGCCTGACGCTGACCGATGCGGATGCCATTCGTGCCTACGAGAAACAGCGCCGCGAGCAGGCGCCCTGGCTGGGTCTGTAGGGCAGAGGTTGGGGGCAGTTCGCAGCGAACGCGGCGCAAGGATTGCCCCGTGACCGCGATGGTCCGAAGCATATAATGCTGCTAAATACGATTCTCAGGAGACGAATAATGCATAAGCTTACGAGGTTTGCTTTTCCGCTGATTGTAAGCATGTCGCTGGCTGCATGCGCGACCGGCCCGAATGACCCGAATGCCAACGCCAAGGAGAAGGGCGCGATGGGCGCGGCGGTGGGCGCGATTGCCGGTGCGGTGATCGGTTATCAGGGCGATCATTCCGGTGGAGCCCTGCGCGGCGCGCTGGCGGGGGCTGCGGTGGGCGGTGCGCTGGGTGCGGGCGTGGGCGCCTACATGGACAAGCAGCAGGCCGAATTCGAACGTCAGCTGGCAGCAGAGCAGCGGGCGCACCAGGTGGAAATCGAACGCCTGAAGAATGAAAACCTGAAGATCACCATGAGCAGCGAGGTGTCGTTCGATTTCGGTTCGGCCCAGGTGACGCCTGCGTTTTCCCGTACCCTCGACAAGGTGGCCGATATTCTGCAGCGCTACAACCGTTCCGGCGTGACGATTGTCGGCCATACCGACGATGTCGGTTCGGCGGCCTACAACCAGCGTCTGTCCGAGCAGCGTGCCGATGCGGTGGCCTATTACCTTGAGGACCGCGGCGTGGATCGTCGGCGTATCATGACCGAGGGGCGCGGTGAAGCCGAACCGCGTGCCAGCAATGCCAGCGAAGCAGGTCGTCAGCTCAACCGCCGCGTGGAGATGATCATCAAGCCGGACCCGAACATCCAGTAAGTACTCTGCATCCGCAAAGGCCCGGCCCGATCCTGTATCCGGCCGGGCTTTTTTTGTCGGTCATTGGCGGGAGGCATCTTCGACTATACTTGCACTATGCCTTGCCGGAGGTGTTGCAAGATGTATAAAAGTATTGTGTTCGTGTTGTTCGTTTTCATTTTCCAGTTGCCCGCGCTGGCTGCGGACAAAGGGTTGATGGGGGCTATTATCGGCGCCGGCGCCGGTGCTGCGATCGGTCATTCGATGGACCGCTCGGGCGGTTCGGGCAAGGGAGCGATCATCGGCGCGCTGGGTGGTTACGTTATTGGCTCGCAGATGGAAAAGGGCGGGCAGCAGGCCTCGCCGGAACCGACGACGCAGGGTGCACAGCTGGGGAGCGCGGACTGTCGTTCTGCGGATGACTACGTGAATCGGGCCTCACGTAGCAGCAGCAACGACGACAAGGTGTATTTTCTCGAACAGGCCGTGAAGCTGTGTCCGCAGCATGCTCAGGCGCACAATGATCTTGGCGTGGCCTATTACACGCGCAACCAGCGTCATGATCGGGAGCGGGCAAGGAGCGAATTCAACGAGGCGCTGCGCATTGACCCGAACTACACGGTGACGCGGGACAACCTGCGGAGTTTATGATCTGGCAGTGTTTTTCGGCCCCCTGATTGTTTCTGGTTCAGCCACCGCTGGAGGAAGGCCCGACCTTGATGATAACCTTGGTTTCGATCATGCCTGATTTCACGGAAATCTGACAGCTGCGGTTATCCTTCAGGTAGTAGAGGTCGATATTCTCGTCCTTGTAGGCGTTGATGAAGCGCCAGCCCTGGGCCGGCATCTGCTCGCGGAAGAAGCCGTTGATGCTGTTCGGGTCAACACGATGTCCGGTATAAACCATCACCCCGATTACGGTGCCGGGGGCTTCGTAGATGAAACTCTGGTCGTCCTGACGGGTCAGTTCGCGGGGAATCGGGATATCACCGAACTCCGCGATCACCGGCGGCGGAACGGCCTTGGCTTCACCCGGAGCGGCGGACGACTGAACATCTTCGCCCGTGGCCCTGGCCGCCATTTCCTTGACCGATGCGCATGAGGCCAAGGAAAAAGCCAGCATTGTCATCAGTGCCAATCGCGTTGTCTTGTGCATGCCTACTCTCCTGGAAAACCGTTCCCCTTGATTGAACGCCAGCAAGACTGCCGCAAGCAGGGCTTGTTTGACAAGGTTCCTTATGCGCCGGAAAGCGGCAGGGTGTCTGTGTTTTTATCCGTGGGCAGGGTCTGTGGCTGTCGTCTGGTCTGACGCACTTCGGTGCGCAGCTGGCCGCAGGCCGCCGAGATATCCCGGCCTCGCGATTCGCGTACCACGACAACCCGGTCGGCGCGCACCAGGATTTCACGGAAGGCCTGCACGCGCGCATCGCCCGGACGTTTGAATTCACTGGCGGCGAAGGCGTTGAAGGGCAGCAGGTTGATCGTGCATGGAAGGTCGGCAAGCAGTTCTACGAGCCGGTGCGCGTCGGCATCGCTGTCGTTGATGCCGGCCAGCATGACATATTCGATCAGGATGCGCTTGCTCTGGCCGGCAGCGAAGCGTGATGTCCAGTTGAGCACCTCGGCAATCGGCCAGCGGCGGTTGATCGGCATGATGCGGCTGCGGGTGTCATCGGTCGTGGCGTTCAGCGACAGGGCCAGGTTGCAGGGCAGATCCTCGGCGATCATGCGCTCGATGCCAGGTACATGGCCGGCGGTCGATACGGTGACGCGGCGCGGCGAGAAGGCCATGCCCTTCGGGTCGGTGGCGAGACGAATGAAGCGGGACACCGCTTCAAAGTTGTGCAGCGGTTCGCCCATACCCATCAGCACCAGGTTGCGCGGACGCTCGCCGGTGTGCTGCTGCGCTGCGAAAATCTGGCTGACCATTTCAGCTGTGCTCAGGTTGCGGGTCAGTCCGCCGGTGGCAGTCAGGCAGAAGGTGCAGCCGACCGCGCAGCCCACCTGGGTGGAAATGCACTGTGTGAGTCGCCCCTTGCCAGGAATCAGGACCGTTTCGACCTCGCGCCCGTCGGCCATGCCAAGCAGCATCTTGCAGGTGCCGTCTTCGCTGCGTTGCAGGGCTCGCAGCTCGGTCTGCACGCGACTGCTGTGCAGCTCCAGAAAGTCGTAGAAATGCGCAGGCAGTTGCTCGATGCCGCGCACATCCTGATTGCCACGGCGGAAGATATGTGCACGCAGGGTTTCGGCATGTGCTGGCTTGACTCCGGCCTGCACGCAAAGCGCCTGTAGTTCGTCAAGGTTCATGCCGATGAGCGGAGGGTTTGCCGCGCGGGTATTGCTGCAGGAAGTCATGTTTTCAGAGGATGACCGGAGAGGGCTGAGGAAAAAGACGGGCGGCCATTGGACCGCCCGTTCCGTGTTGGCTTAAGGTCGGATTACAGGCCGTATTTGGCCTTGTTAGCAGCGACTTCATCGGCGCTCGGGGGGGTATGATCTTTGCTTTCGGCCAGGTCGAAGGCGTCGCGCTCACTGTCGCAGGCCTCGTTCAGGGCGATATCGTCGGCAAACACCTCCGGCACATCTTCTTCCGGATAAATGGCTTCCCACGGGCACTCCGGCTCGCAGACCGCACAGTCAATGCATTCCTCCGGAGAGATGAGCAGCATGTTCGGGTAATCGGCATCGGGCTCTTTGGGGATGTAGAAGCAGTCCACCGGGCAGACGGCCACGCATGCGGTGTCAACGCAATCCTTACAAAGCTGGGTAACTACAAACGCCATGTTTAACCTCGCTTGAATTCGTATTTGAATGCGCAATATACAGATTGATTGCATGGGCGTCACGCCCTTGCGCGGTAGGGGTGATTATAATACCCGGCCCGGCTGGCTGCGTCCGGGTCCGGATTGGACGGATGCTTTTCGGTGCGTCCGCGGCTAGTCTTGCCGCATGCATTTCGCGCCCTTTGCTCACCTTCATGTGCATTCGGATTTCTCCCTGCTTTCGGGTGCAATGTCGGTGTCATCCATGCTGAAAAAAGCGGTCGAAATGCGTCAGCCAGCCATTGCAATGACAGATCACGGCAATCTTTTCGGCGCTGTTGAATTTTACTCCGAGGCGCTGCGTCTGGGCGTCAAGCCGGTGCTGGGCTGCGAGGTTTATCTGTGCGACGACCACACCAAAAAGGTCAGCGAAGGACCGCGCGGGCCGCAGTATGCGCAGTTGCTGCTGTTGGCACGCAACAATACCGGCTGGGGCAACCTGATGCGCCTGGTGTCAACGAGTTATCTGCGAGGCTTCTACTACAAGCCGCGCATCGATAAGTCACTGCTGCGCGAGTTCGGGGAGGGACTGATCGCGCTGTCTTCCGGATGGAACGGCGAGATAGAGCGCATGCTGCGCAAGGGCGATGCCGGCGGGGCTGAAAGGATTGCGCGAGAGTACAAGAAACTGTTCCCCAATCAGCATTTCTTCATCGAACTGCAGCGCCACGGCGTGGCCGGACAGGAGGCCATGAATCGCCAGCTTATCGCTCTGGCGCATGCCGAGGATATTCCCCTGGTGGCAACCAACAACGCACATTTCCTCGGGCGTGAGGACTTTCATGCCTTTGAAAGCATGCTGGCGTTGCGCGACGGCAAGACGCTGTCCGACGATGTCAGCGCGCATTACACGCCCGAGAACTACCTGAAGTCCGATGAAGAAATGGTCGAGTTGTTCGAGGATGTTCCCGAGGCGATTGAAAACAGCCTGCATATCGCCAGCCGCTGCAATGTGGATATGCAATTCGGCAACTATCAGTTGCCGGACTTCCTGCCGCCGAACGGCATGGAGCTCAAGGCGTATATGCGCCTGCAGGCTGCCGAGGGGCTGGATGATCGCTGGCCGGCCATCACGGCGCTAACGCCGGATGCGGATCGCTCAGTGTACGAGAAGCGCCTGCAGTTCGAGCTGGATGTGATTGAGCAGATGGGCTTCCCGGGTTATTTTCTGATCGTGTCCGATTTTATCAAGTGGGCCAAGCGTCAGGAGATTCCGGTGGGCCCGGGGCGTGGCTCGGGCGCGGGTTCGATCGTGGCCTACTGTCTGGGTATTACCGATCTCGACCCGATCCGCTACGGGCTGCTGTTCGAGCGCTTCCTGAATCCCGAGCGTGTCTCGATGCCCGACTTCGATGTGGATTTCTGCATGAACCGGCGTGATGAGGTGATTCGTTATGTGACCGAGAAATACGGCGCGGAGCAGGTCGCCCAGATCATCACCTACGGCTCGATGAAGGCCAAGGCGGTGGTGCGGGATGTTGGTCGCGTGTTGGCCATGGACCTGATCAAGGTGAATGCGCTGGCCAAGTTGATCCCCAACGACCTGAATATGACGCTGGAGAAGGCGTTGGCAGCCGAGCCTCGGCTGAAGAAACAGGTCGACGAGGATGCCGAGGTGGCGCGCCTGTTCGAGATCGCCCGCAGGCTGGAGGGCATGCACCGGCATGCCGGTAAGCATGCCGCCGGCGTGGTCATCGGTCGTTTGCCGCTGGTGGAGACCGCACCGCTGTACAAGGAGCCGCGCGAGGACGGCGCGATCGTGCAGTGGGACATGAAGTGTGTGGAGAAAGTCGGGCTTATCAAGTTCGACTTTCTCGGCCTGAAAACCCTGACGGTCATTGATCTGGCCTGTCGCCTGATCCGCAAGCGGGAGGCGCATGCCGATTTCGATATCACGGCCATTCCGCTCGACGATGCGGCGAGCTTCGATCTGTTGCAGCGCGGCGCGACCAGTGCCGTGTTCCAGGTGGAATCGTCAGGCATGCGAGACCTGTTGGTGCGCCTGCGGCCGGATTGCTTCGAAGATATTATCGCGCTGGTGGCGCTGTATCGTCCGGGTCCGCTGGAGTCGGGCATGGTGGATACCTATATCGCCTGCAAGCACGGCGAGCAGCAGATCAGGTACCCGTTGCCTCAGCTCGAGCCGATTCTCAGCGAGACCAACGGCGTGATCCTGTACCAGGAGCAGGTGATGCAGATCGCGCAGGTGCTGGCCGGCTATACACTCGGCCAGGCCGATATGCTGCGCCGCGCGATGGGTAAGAAGAAGCCCGAGGAAATGGCCAAGCAGCGCAAGATTTTCATGCAGGGCGCGGAGGGCAACAAGGTTCCGGCAGACAAGGCCGAGCAGATTTTCGACCTGATGGAAAAGTTCGCCGGCTATGGTTTCAACAAATCGCATTCGGCCGCCTATGCCCTGATTGCCTACCAGACGGCTTATCTCAAGGCGCACTTCCCGCAGGCATTCATGGCCGCCACGCTGTCCTGCGATATGGGTAACAGTGATAAGGTGTGCGGGCTGATTCAGGATTGCCGGCGTATGAAAATCGAGGTGCTTGCCCCGCACGTGAATGCCTCCGACTGGGTGTTTGTGCCGGAAGGTGAGTCCGCCATCCGTTTCGGGCTTGGCGCCGTAAAGGGTGTGGGTGAGGCTGCTGTCCGTGCGCTTGTCGAAGAGCGCCAGCAGGCTGGCAAATTCGATCTCTTCGAGGACCTGGTGATGCGTACGCCGCCGCGTTCGCTGAACAAGCGCATGCTTGAAGCCCTGGTCAAGGCCGGCGCTCTGGATGGCCTGGTGCCGCATGCGCGTGCCGCACTGGAAGGGCTGGCTCCGGCGATGGAAATGGCGGCGCGCAAGCGTCACGAGCAGGATGCGAGGCAGTCGGCGCTGTTCGAGGTGGCGGAGCCGGATGTGGGTGGTGGCGGCTTTCCTGATGTCGCCGAATGGAGCCTCGGAGAGCGACTCAGGCATGAAAAAGAGGTGCTGGGATTCTATCTCACCGGCCATCCGCTCGAAGAATACCTCGGCTATATTGACGGTCTGTGGAATGCCAACCTGGAGAGTGTTGCGGATATGCCCGACGGCGCCACGGTGGTGCTCCCGCTGACTGTCACCTCGGTGCGCACGCACCGCGGGGCACGCGGCACGATGGCTTTCGTACAGGTCGGGGATCTGTTCGGCAGTGCGGAGATGGTTTGTTTTTCGTCGCTTTACAATGAAGCGGTGGAATTTCTGGAGGGAGAGCAGGCCTTGATCGCGATGTTGCGCGTGGACCGATCGCGTGAGGAGTTGTCGCTGATTGCCGAGGCACTGGCACCGCTCGAGTCGGTGCTGGCCGGTCAGGTGCGCCGCATCTGTATTTCCACGCACGCGCTGGTATGGGATGATGCGGCCGTCGCCAGGTTGGCCGCGCTGGCGCGCAACAATCCGGGTAAGGTCGGCGTTCGTTTCCATCTGCATCTGGCCAACGGAGCGACGGCGGAACTTTCATCGGGTCTCTGTCTGTGCTGGAATGACGAGGTCAGGGACAGCTTGCGTGCCTGGTTCGAAAGCAAGGCGGTGCAGTTGTTCTGCAAGCCCTGGCAGCCGGCGCTTGCACCGAGACAGGGGGGGAGAAAAGAAGAAAGGAGGCAATATGCCGCGTAGTTATCTTGAATTCGAACGTCCGATCGCCGAACTTACCTCGAAGATTGAGGAGTTGTCCGGCATGGGCGAAGATGCCGGGCTGAATATTGCCGAGGAAGTGGAAAAGTTGACCGCCAAAAGAGATGCTTTGATTCGCGAGACCTATGTGAATGCCGACCGCTGGCAGCTTACCCAGCTGGCCCGTCATCCGGATCGTCCGTATTTCCTCGACTATGTCGAGTCGATGTTTGATGACTTTCAGGAGCTGCACGGCGATCGCGCATTTGGCGATGACGGTGCGATTGTTTGTGGCACGGCGCGTTTCCGTGAGCAGCCCGTGGTTGTGATCGGCCACCAGAAGGGCCGCGATACCAAGGAAAAGATCAGGCGCAATTTCGGTATGCCGCGCCCTGAAGGCTACCGCAAGGCGCTGCGCATGTTTCAGCTGGCAGAGCGCTTCGGCATGCCGGTGATGACCTTTATCGACACCGCAGGTGCATGGCCCGGCGTGGATGCCGAGGAGCGCGGGCAGAGCGAGGCGATTGCCCGCAACCTGATGGAGCTTTCCAGCCTGAAAGTACCTGTGCTGTGCACGGTGATCGGTGAGGGCGGCTCTGGCGGTGCGCTGGCTATCGGTGTGGGCGACAGATTGTTCATGCAGCAGTTCACGACCTATTCGGTGATTTCCCCTGAGGGCTGTGCTGCCATTCTCTGGCACGATCGCGCATATGCTTCGCAGGCTGCCGAGGCGCTGAAGCTCTCTGCCAAGGATCTGGAAGGTTTCGGCCTGATTGACGGTATTATTCCCGAGCCTCTGGGCGGGGCGCATGAGAATCTCGAAGAGGCTGCCTTGCTGATGGGCGATGTGCTTGAGAAGGCACTTAAGGAGCTTCTCAGCGAACCGCTGTCCGGTTTGCTTGATGCACGATACAAGCGGCTGCGCGCCATCGGTGTGTTCTCCGAGGCCTGATGGTTAATGCCGCTTGCTTCGGCGGGCGGCATCCGTATGCTTCGCGCCCTTCCGGGACGCAATGGAGAGGTACCGAAGTGGTCATAACGGCACCGACTCGAAATCGGTTGGGCGGGTAAAACTGCCACGTGGGTTCGAACCCCACCCTCTCCGCCATCCCTCCTGGCCCTCTGTTTCATCCTGCCAAACCAGCCTTGAATTCAATGCTTGAGAGCTTCTCTCAGGGCGTTTCTCGCAGGCGTCAAACAGCTTCACAAGCGCCATGTATACCTGCATAGTACAGCTTAGGAAGAGCTTGTTTTGATGGTTTCCGCGGAGCGTTTTTGATTGGCGGATTTGACCGCTTTTTGGCGATTGCTGGCGCGAAGATTGAAGGAGGGCGGGGCTATTTCTTTCGGGGTTGTCCTGATTGACGATGACGTTTGCTTGCTCAAGGGGCTTGAGCTGGCAATCGATAAGTATGCCAGAGTGGAATTGCGGGGAACGGCATCCGGTTGTGAGGAGGCGCTTGAACTGATTGGCGCGGTGACTCCGGATGTGATCGTGGTGGATATCGACCTGGAGGATGGTGGCGGCTATGAAGTGATCCGCAAGGCGCGCAAGGAAAACCCCCTGATGGAGTGCCTGGTGGTCACCAGCAAGGAGGAAGATTCCTATGTGTTCCGTGCGCTTGAAGCGGGCGCGACAGGCTACAAGTTAAAATCCTCCGGCCCGGTTGCCATCGTCGAAGCCATGGTGGAGTTATGGGAAGGCGGGGCTCCGCTGTGTCCGGACATCGCCAGGATGATTCTAAGACGATTTCACAAACCAGTTGCGGAAGAAGGGTCTCCGCAACTGGGAACCAAGGAAAAGGAAGTGCTTGAGTTGATGTTCAAGGGTTTTTCGCGCAAGGAGCTTGCGGCAATCCTGAATGTCAGTACCAATACCATTGGCACGCATGTGAAGCGTATTTACACCAAGCTGGATGTCTCTTCACGCAGTGAGGCCATCTACGAAGCAACCCGACTGGGTCTCATCTCTCTGGAGGGGCGATAAAAATCACCTTGTTGTAGCCGGTTCGGCATCAGGGAACCTGACGGGCGACTCATCTGGCCACTCGTGTCACCTATTCGGGTGATTGTGATATAAGTCACAGAATCTAATGTTCCGGCATCAATTGAAACGGGCGGCCTGCTTTGGCCGGCATTTCTGAAAATTTATAGTACCTATACAGGGGAGAGCAACACATGAAACGTTCCATCGCTATTGCAGCATCCGTTATGATCATGTCCTTCGCGTCTTACGCGCAGGCCGCGACCAACAATTCCACGGCTACCGTTAACCAGTCTGTCGGCAGTGCCAACAACGCC
>Ga0102953_1000033_pt1 | contig 80961 bp, 70 predicted proteins | sample SalPon2A_C_D2_MG_FD_78509 | JGI IMG/M metagenome (GOLD analysis project Ga0102953, IMG submission 78509) | Soil microbial communities from South San Francisco under conditions of wetland restoration - Salt Pond MetaG R2A_C_D2_MG | ecosystem: Environmental > Terrestrial > Soil > Wetlands | place...
AAAGGGGAATAAGGTTTTGACTTTTGAGTTTTGACTTTTGAGTTGTTGGGCCTTGAACCTTAAACCTTGCACCTTGAATCTCATCTTGAAAGAATGGCGTGCGCAGGGTCAGGCGCAGAAATGCGTAGACCAGCAAAGCGTTCAGGATGTGAATGGCCAGGTTGAAGACGTGGTAGCCGGTCACGTCGGTCCCGCCGAAGTTGTAGTTCAGCGCCAGGGTGAAATAACCAATGGTCCGCATCTTCAGTCCATGGAAGGCCGGAAGCCCGCTGGCGGAAGAGGGGTCCCGGAAAAAGGCAAAGTCCTTAATGATAGGATTTTCAACGATTTCCTTGATATCGTCGAAGACAAAGGGGACGTGGAAGGTATTGGAATAGGCCACGAGGGCGATTCCAGCGATCAGCAGAAGATGGACGAGGGGCCGAAAGAAGATGTCGGGAAATCTGGATTGATGTTGAGGAATGGTGCTGCGCATCGGATTTACGCCTGCTTTCGGGCCCTTGGCTGTTGGCCAAGGGGACCGAGTCGGTGGTGTTTGGGGGCTGCCAGGATGTCGGAACGAAATTCAGAAAGTATGATAAGCAATCGGCTGCGAATATGCCAACCTTTTACTAAGTTGACCTTTCCATAAACTAAAAACAAGGCCACCCGGAATAGGGTGGCCTTGTTGGGTGACGCGTTTACGTAGTACATGGGGCGGCCGAACTTACTTGATGGAAGTCGCTCCCCGGGAAAAAAGGATGGCATCAAAGGTGCGGCCGAGGGTCTTGCTGGTGAAATTGTTCATTGTCATTCCGGGGGCGAGTTCCACCTCCTGCCCTACCTTGATTTCGCTGTTCGGGATGGCCGCCCACTTCTTCTGGCCCTCGTTCTCGATCAAAAGGTAGGTATAGCCGCCGCTGTTCATGGTTTCGACGACGGTGCCCTTGGCGCCGGATATGGTGGGGGCATTGGCAGGAGCGGTCACCTTTCCGGCACCGGGGAAAGCCAGGACCGGGGAGCTGAACAGGGCAAAGGCCAAGGCAAGAACCAGGAATGAAGTCAGGGTCTTCAGGGAATTTCGCATGTCTTGGATTTCTCCTTTTCGAGGTTTAGCGGGCGCGACCCGGCACGCAATCTGGCGTGTGCCGGCATGGAAAATGACTACCGTGCAGAGTGTTGCGGCGTATCGGCACGTCTTTATCGGTCCTTGCAATAATCGTACGCTGTTCCCGGTTCGGTACTGGCTTGTCGATCAGCCGTCGCGATGGCGTCTTTTTCATAGTCCCGGAATTGCGGCTCCTTTGCCGCCTCGACGGCCTGCGGAAAATTTTTGTGTCCGCCTCCCGGAATAAAGATGATATGGGGATATCCCTCTTCCGAACGTTTCCCTTCGCACAAAATATCTTGGTTATGGCGGCGGAGTCCGTGATATGGCAGGCCATGGTGGCCCGGAGCGCCGCCTTCCTCGCCCTTCCCGCACCCCGCTTCTGTGGCAAATCCCTTGGCGTAATTTGCGTGTTTCTGCTATCCTTCGCAACGGAACGAGTCCCTGGCCTGTCCCTTTGGCGATCCGGGTCTTGCGATGGACCTTCTCTGCGGGGTAAGCTGATCCGATTTTCGGCCGGGCGAGAGTTTTTTGGGTTTGAAAATATCGAATCGAGCATCCTGAAAATTCCGCATATCTCTGTTAACTGAAAGGTTTTTGTCATGTCTGCCAAAGTCGCCTTGATCACCGGCATTACCGGCCAGGATGGTGCCTATCTCGCCGAGTTCCTGCTGAAGAAGGGCTACATCGTCCACGGCGTCAAGCGCCGGGCATCGCTCTTCAACACCGACCGCATCGACCATCTCTACCAGGACCCGCACGTCGAGGACCGCAACTTCATCCTGCACTACGGCGACCTGACCGATTCCACCAATCTGATCCGCATCATCCAGGAGGTGCAGCCGGATGAGATCTACAATCTCGCTGCCCAGTCGCACGTGGCGGTCTCCTTCGAGACCCCGGAGTACACCGCCAACGCCGACGGGGTGGGGACGCTGCGCATCCTGGAGGCGATCCGGATCCTGGGCCTGGAGAAGAAGACCCGCTTCTACCAGGCCTCGACCAGCGAGCTCTACGGCATGGTGCAGGAAGTTCCCCAGAAGGAGACGACCCCCTTCTATCCCCGCTCCCCCTACGCGGTGGCCAAGCTCTACGGCTACTGGATCACCGTCAACTACCGCGAGGCCTACGGGGTATACGCCTGCAACGGCATCCTCTTCAACCACGAGTCGCCGATTCGCGGCGAGACTTTCGTCACCCGCAAGATCACCCGGGCGATCGCCCGCATCTCCCTGGGGCTGCAGGACTGCCTCTATCTCGGCAACATGAACGCCCTGCGTGACTGGGGCCATGCCCGGGACTACGTGGAAATGCAGTGGCTGATGCTGCAGCAGGACCAGCCCGACGATTTCGTCATCGCCACCGGCGTGCAGTACTCGGTGCGCCAGATGGTGGAGGAGGCGGCCAAGGGGGTCGGCATCAAGCTGCGCTGGGAAGGGAAGGGCGTCGACGAGGTGGGAATCGTTGATTCCGTCGAAAGTCCCGAGTCCCTGGTCCAAGGTTCGGATGCCCCTGAACTCAAAATCCAAAACTCAAAACTCAAAACTGGCGACGTAGTCGTCCGCGTCGACCCGCGCTACTACCGCCCTACGGAGGTTGAGACCCTGCTCGGCGATCCGACCAAGGCGAGGGAGAAGCTCGGCTGGACACCGAAAACGACCTTCCGGGAGATGGTGGAGGAGATGGTCAAGTCGGACCTGGAGGAGGCCAAGCGCGACGAGCTCTGCAAGCGGCATGGGTTTCATACGTTTAATTATCATGAATAAAAAACATTAGCCACGGATGTCCACGGATAAACACGGATAAAAGCTGTTTTTCGACTTTAAAATCAGTGTAAATTCGTGAATATTCGCTAGTGAGAATTAAGGGAGGGGGAATTGAGTAAATCCAAAAGCTTGGTATTGGGAGATGTTTCATTTGAAATCTTGGCGGGCGCTTTCGAGGTTCATAATATTTTTGGTGCAGGTTTTCTGGAAAAAGTTTACGAGCACGCCCTGATTATTGAAATGACAAAACGCGGTCTTGTGGCAGAAAGTCAAAAGGAAATTAATGTCTCCTACAAAGGCTCCATCGTTGGCTCTTATTTTGCGGATCTCCTGATCAATGACGAGGTGATAGTGGAGCTAAAGGCGGTTGAAGCTCTGACAAAGGTTCACGAAGCACAACTTCTGAATTACCTCAAAACCACAGGCAAGAAATTGGGCCTCTTGATCAATTTTGGAAAAGACAGAGTCGAGCATAAAAGGTTGGTTCTCTAATAACTAAAAACACTAGCCACGGATACACACGGATTTTCACGGATGATGGTTTTAAGGTTTTCTGAACAACAATCCGTGGTTATCCGTGTAAATCCGTGGCTAATACAGGTTTTCCATGAATAAAGATGCAAAAATTTATGTTGCCGGGCACCGGGGTCTTGTCGGTTCCGCCCTGGTTCGGCGCCTGCAGCAGGGCGGTTACACCAACCTGGTTACCCGCACCCATGCCGAGCTCGACCTGACCGACCAGAAGGCGGTCGCGGCCTTCTTCGCGGCGGAGAAGCCCGAGTACGTCCTGCTGGCGGCGGCGAAGGTGGGCGGGATCGTGGCCAACAACACCTACCGGGCGGAGTTCATCCATGAGAACCTGGTGATCCAGAACAACGTCATCCACCAGAGTCATGTGAGTGGGGTCAAGAAGCTGCTCTTCCTGGGCAGCACCTGCATCTATCCGCGCGACTGCCCCCAGCCGATCCGGGAGGACTACCTGCTGACCGGCCCGCTCGAATACACCAACGAGCCCTACGCCATCGCCAAGATCGCCGGCATCAAGCTCTGCGAGAGCTACAACCTGCAATACGGCACCAACTTCATCTCCGTCATGCCGACCAACCTCTACGGCCCCGGCGACAACTTCGACCTGGAGACGTCCCACGTGCTGCCGGCGCTGGTGCGAAAGATGCATCTGGCAAGGCTGCTGGAGTCCGGGGATCGGCCGGCGGTGCTGGCGGACCTGGGGGTGGAGACCGAAGGCGAGGCGCGGGAGATTCTCGACCGCTTCGGCGTCTGTGCCGAGAGCGTGCGGATCTGGGGGACGGGCAAGCCCCGCCGGGAGTTCCTCTGGAGCGAGGACATGGCCGACGCCTGCGTCTTCCTCATGGAGGAACGCGATTTTACCGACACCTACGCCCCGGGGACGCAGGAGATCCGCAACACGCACATCAACATCGGCACGGGCGAGGACGTCAGCATCGCCGAGCTGGCCGAGCTGGTGCGCCGGACCGTCGGCTTCGGCGGGCGGCTCGACTTCGACACCGACAAGCCCGACGGCACCCTGCGCAAGCTGACCGACGTCGGCAAACTCCACGCCCTGGGCTGGCGGCACAAAGTCCAGCTGGAAGAGGGCGTGGCGAGGCTCTACGACTGGTACCGCAAGCACGGGCGGAATCGCAGATGACCAGCCGCGATACCTAAATTCCGAGTCGACCACGGATTTACACGGATGGACGCGGATGTAAAATAGGCGATCATGCCTTGTAGGGGCGCAGCATGCCGCGCCCCTACATAAACCGGGCGAGAGGTGGTTTTCATGGTCTCTGGCCCGGCTATGCCTTTATCAGTGTCCATCCGTGTAAATCCGTGACTCAGGATTTTGTGGTGACTCTGAAATTTCTGAAAGCGAGGTAGCTCAATGATCGTTCCCGTCATCCTCTCCGGCGGCGCCGGGACCCGCCTTTGGCCCCTCTCCCGGGAACTCTATCCCAAGCAGCTGCTGCCCCTGGTCAGCGAGCGGACCATGCTCCAGGAGACCGTCGCCCGCCTCTCCGGCCTGGATGGGCTTGCCGCGCCGCTGGTGGTCTGCAACGAGGCCCACCGCTTCATGGTGGCCGAGCAGCTCAGGGGCCTCGGCAGCCCCGCCTCGGCGATCCTCCTCGAGCCGGTTGGGCGGAACACCGCTCCGGCGGTGATCGTCGCGGCCCTGCAGGCGATGAGCGACGGCGGCGACCCGGTGCTGCTGGTGCTGCCGGCCGACCATGTGATCCGGGATTCAGCCGCCCTGTGCGCGGTGGTCGAGGAGGTCCTCCCCCTGGCCGAGGAGGGAAAACTCATCACCTTCGGCGTCGTCCCCACCGGCCCGGAGACGGGATATGGTTATATTCGAGCGGGTGCCCCGATCGAATATAACCGTCCGTCGTCCGTTGTCAGTGGTCAGTCGTCGGAACCCGAAACAACGGACAACGGACAACGGACAACGGACGCGACGGCATTCGCCGTCGCCGAATTCGTCGAAAAGCCCGACCTGGAGACCGCTCGGGAATATATCGCCTCCGGGGCGTACTACTGGAACAGCGGCATGTTCATGTTCAGGGCTTCGCGTTACCTGGAGGAGATCGAGCGTTTCCGGCCGGAAATGGTGGAGGCCTGCCGCAAGGCCTGCGACGGGGCGGCCCGGGATCTCGACTTCATCCGCCTGGAGGCCGCCGCCTTCGCCGCCTGCCCTGCCGACTCCATCGACTACGCGGTAATGGAGAAGACCTCCGATGCGGTCGTGGCGCCCCTCGATGCCGGCTGGAACGACGTCGGTTCGTGGTCTTCCCTGTGGGAGGTTGGGGAGCGCGACGAGGATGGAAACCTGACGCACGGCGACGTGCTGGTCAACAATTCCCGCAACTGCTACCTGCATGCCGGCAGCCGGATGGTGGCCGCGGTGGGGGTGGAGGACCACGTCGTGGTGGAGACGGCCGACGCGGTCCTGGTCGCCCACCGCGACAAGGTGCAGGACGTCAAAAAGATCGTCCAGGCCCTCAAGGACCGGGGCCGCAGCGAGGCGGTGCTGCACCGGCGGGTCTACCGTCCCTGGGGATCGTACGAGTGCATCGACGCCTCCGAGCGTTTCCAGGTCAAGAGGATCACCGTCAACCCGGGAGCCTCCCTGTCGCTGCAGAAGCATCACCACCGGGCCGAGCACTGGGTGGTGGTCAAGGGCACCGCCCGCGTCGTCCGGGGGGAGGAGACCCTCCTGCTGAGCGAGAACGAATCGACCTACATCCCCCTCGGCGTCACTCACCGCATGGAAAACCCGGGAAAGATCCCCCTGGAGCTGATCGAGGTGCAGTCGGGGAGCTATCTGGGGGAGGATGATATTGTGCGGTTCGAGGACAAATACGGCCGGTAGCGCCGTACTTGTCCTCGAACCGTGTCCGGTGTCAGCCGGCTGCGCCGGCGTCAGTGGTCCGTTGTGGAAGGCTTTTTTTGAAAAGAATTGAGGAGGGGGAATGGCGCGAACCCAGTTCGAGAATTTACGAGTTTATCAACTGGCCGAACAGTTGGCGGATGAGGTTTGGGCTATCGTCGGTCGTTGGTCCGCCTTTTCCAGAAATACGGTGGGCGGACAATTGGTGCGAGCTGCAGATAGTGTCGGTGCGAATATAGCTGAAGGAAGCGGTCGAGGAAGCTATCAGGATAATCGGCGCTTCGTGAAAATCGCGCGGGGCTCCTTGAGTGAGGTCCAGCACTGGTTGCGAAGAGCCTACAAGCGCAATCTGTTATCTGATGAAAACATTGCTCGGTTAAGGCCTATCGTTGAGGAATTGACGCCAAAGATCAACGCCTATTTGAAATCGATTGGAAGAGAAAAGGGCCAAGGAGTTTGATTTAATGCAACTGACAACTGACACCGGACAACGGACGCCTCTCAACTGCTTCAAGGCTTATGACATCCGCGGCCGCCTTCCCGATGAACTGAACGAAGATATCGCCTGGCGCATCGGTCGGGCCTATGTCGAGTTTCTCCAGCCCGCAAGGGTGGTGGTCGGTCGTGACGTGCGGCTCTCCAGCGCTTCTCTCTGCGCGGCGCTGGCGCGGGGGCTGGCCGAGGGGGGAGCGGACGTGGTCGACATCGGGCTGTGCGGCACCGAGGAGATCTACCACGCCACCTTCGACGGCGGCTTCGACGGCGGGATCGTCGTCACCGCCAGCCACAATCCCATGGACTACAACGGCATGAAGCTGGTACGTGAAGGGTCGAAGCCGATCAGCGGCGATTCCGGGCTGGATGCCATTCGGGCCCTGGCCGAGGCCGGCGAGTTCGCTCCGGCCGCCCGAACGGGAACGGTCTCGGCCGGGGACTTCAAGGCCCGCTACGTCGAGCACCTGCTCGGCTACGTCGACCCGGCGGCTCTTCGCCCCCTGAAGGTGGTGGTCAACGCCGGCAACGGCTGCGCCGGTCCGGTCGTCGACCGCCTGGCGCCCCATCTGCCCTTCGAGTTCGTCCGGGTGCATCACGAACCTGACGGCACCTTCCCCCACGGCATCCCCAACCCCCTGCTGCCGGAGAACCGGGCCGCCACCGCCGAGGCGGTGCTCGCCCACGGGGCCGATGTCGGCATCGCCTGGGACGGCGATTTCGACCGCTGCTTTCTCTTTGATGAGAAGGGCCGGTTCATCGAGGGTTACTACATCGTCGGCCTGCTCGCCGAGACGCTGCTCGCCCGCCATCCCGGGGCCAGGATCATCCACGATCCCCGCCTGACCTGGAACACCGTCGAGATGGTGGAGAAAGCGGGGGGCGTTCCGGTGATGAGCAAGACCGGCCACGCCTTCATCAAGGAGCGGATGCGGGCCGAGGATGCGGTCTACGGCGGGGAGATGAGCGCCCATCACTACTTCCGCGACTTCGCCTACTGCGACAGCGGCATGATCCCCTGGCTGCTGGTGCTGGAGCTGATCAGCCGCGGCGGCCGGCCCCTCTCGGCGCTGGTAGACGAGCGCATTCGCCGCTTTCCCGCCAGCGGAGAGATCAACCGGCGCCTGGCCGACCCCCTGGCGGCGATCGCTCGCGTGGAAGAACGATTCAAAACCGAGGCTCCGACGGTCGACCGGACCGACGGCCTCTCCATGGAGTTCGCCGACTGGCGCTTCAACCTGCGCTGTTCCAACACCGAGCCGGTGCTGCGCCTCAACGTCGAATCCCGCGGAGACGAAGCGCTTATGCGGGAAAAGACCGCCGAACTGCTGCGGGTGATCGAGGAGGAAGGATGATTGTTGCCGATCGGCTTCAAATGAACGATGGCGCGGGAAACTGAACCGGAGCTTCGCGGGTCGGTGTCCGTCGGCAGGATGTTTGCAATTTCTTAAATTTTTTGTAATACTTCGTGCGCTCAGGGAAAGGCACCTCGTTCCGAGGTGACGGGATCCCGCTTTTCGTCTCGGTGTTTCTGAAGGGTTCGATTTTCTGTGCAATTCCAGATAGCTTTGCCGGATTGGCGGCAAGCAGGAATTTTCCATTTTTTAAAACGGGAGGATAAAAATGAAGCCAACTAGGATTCTTCTACTGCTGGGTTTGGGACTGGTCCTGTCTGCTTTTGGCGGCCGGTTCGGTGATTTGACGGGCACGGCTCTGGCCCAGGAAGCGAAGCTTCTCAACAGCGACTGCGTCAAATGTCATGTCGACCCGCCACGGGATATCGAGGAAAATGGTGCCTCGCACAAGACCGCCGTCACCTGCCAGGACTGCCATGAAGGCCACCCCCCCAAGGTGCTGGATATCATCCCCGAGTGCAGTAACTGCCATTCCGGAACGGCCCATTTCGAGCTCAAAGGCTGCCTCGGCTGCCATACCAACCCTCACCGCCCCCTGGAGATCACGATTGGCGAGGACCTTACCGCACCCTGCCTGACCTGCCACGAGGACGAAGGGACACAGCTCAAAGAGTTTCCGAGTCACCACAGTTCGCTGGCCTGTACCATCTGCCATGCCGACAAGCACCCCAACGTTCCCGAATGCACCAATTGCCACGAGCCTCACACCGAGACCATGGTTGAGGCCGACTGTCACCGGTGCCACCAGGCGCACAAGCCGCTGGCCGTCGCCTACGCGGATGATACGCCTTCCACGGATTGCGGCGCCTGCCATGACCAGGTATTCGCAACTTTGACCGGCAGCAAGACGATGCACGCGGAACTGGTCTGCGCCACCTGCCATACCGACCAGCACGGCAACATCCCGCAGTGCACACAGTGTCATGAACCTCATTCTGAGGAAATGACCGCTGATCAGTGTACCCTCTGCCACCAGGCGCACGATCCCCTGCCGGTCGCCTACGGCAGCGAGGTCGCTTCCGCCAACTGCGGCGCCTGCCACGGAGAGATCCTGCAGACCCTGAGTACCAGCCAGACCAAGCACCAGAGTCTGCAATGTGCCACCTGCCATGCCGACCAGCACGGCAACATCCCACAGTGCGCTGATTGCCACGAACCGCACACCGAAGACATGGTGCAGGCCGACTGCGTCTCCTGCCACAATGCCCACAAGCCGCTGCCGGTGTTTTACGGAGATGAAATCGCTTCGAAACACTGCGCCAGCTGCCACGAAGACGCCTACGGGCTGCTGCAGGCGAGCAAGGCCAAGCACCATGAGCTGTCTTGCGCCACCTGTCACCAGAAGAAGCACAAGACGGTACCCGCCTGTCAGGATTGTCATGGCAAGCCCCATTCCCCGCGGATGCATGAGCAGTTCCCCACCTGCGGAACCTGCCACAACATCGCCCACGACCTGATGAAGTAACGGAACGGGCATCTGAAAAAAGGCCCCCCGGCGATTCGCCGGGGGGCCTTTTTTTGTCGGGAGATAGGTGAAAGGCCAAAGGCCAAAGGCCAAAGGTGAAAGGTGAAAGGTGAAAGGTGAAAGGTGAAAGGTGAAAGGTGAACCGGAAAGACCGATCCCCGATCACCGATCACCAGGAAAATCCGAAGTATTGTTTTTCCTCAGTGTTCTCGGTGTCCTCTGTGGTGAAAGTTTTTCATCGGGTCAAAAGCCGGCCGAGCAGGAGGAGTATCACGGCTGCAAGGATGAGCCCGGGCCAGAAGAAGGGCGAGGCTCTGACCGCCTGGTAAAGTGGCAGGATCTGCTCGCTCCAGATGTTCTGGAAGCCGCTGCCCAGAAGTCCGATATACTCTCTGACCATCGTCTGCCTCCTTTCTGTCCTGTCGCGGCCGCCTCTGCGCGTTCCGTCGGAGTTGACTTTTCGCCTGCGGGTAGCCGAGAATGGGGCTGGAACGCATTACTGCCAGAGAGGATACCCGCCTGCCGTGAATGATTTCGAATCGTCCCTGCCCCTGGGCAAGACCACCGTCTATGCCTCGAGCTACGACCCGGGCCTGCTCTGCCCGGTTCCCCGCCGGCTCAAGCGCGAGGAGATCGGTCTCGAAGACCGGCTGCCCTTCGGCGGCGTCGATATCTGGAACGCCTACGAGCTCTCCTGGCTTACCGAGAAGGGCAAGCCGGTGGTCGCCATGGGTGAGTTCCGCATCCCCTGCGAGTCGGCCAACCTGATCGAGTCCAAGAGCCTCAAGCTCTACCTCAATTCCTTCAACCAGACCCGCTTTGCCGACTTTCCCGCCGTGGAGAAGGTCCTTGCCGCCGACCTGGCCAAAACGGCCGGGGCCGAGGTGGCGGTGCGCCTGCTCGGCAGCTCCGGTTTCGCCGGCCAGGGCATCGTCACTCTGCCGGGCCGGTGCATCGACGATCTCGACATCGCGATCGATCGTTATTCCCTCGATCCTCGGCTGCTCGAAGGGGCGGCCGACCAGAAGCACCCGGTCGAGGAGACCTTGCACAGCCACCTGCTCAAGAGCAACTGCCTGGTCACCAGCCAGCCCGACTGGGGCAGCGTGCTGATCCGTTACCGGGGAGGCAGAATCGATCCCGAGGCGCTGCTGCGCTACCTCGTCTCCTTCCGCCAGCACAATGAGTTCCACGAGCAGTGCGTGGAGAGGATCTTCACCGACCTGATGCGGTTCTGCCGTCCCGAACGCCTTACCGTCCATGCCCGCTACACCCGTCGCGGCGGTCTCGACATCAACCCCTTCCGCAGCAACTTCGAAACCGAAGTGGATAACCTGCGACTGGCGCGGCAATAGCGTCGGCCGGCACCCCCCCCCTGGCCCCCCTTTCATAAAGGGGGGATACCTCTCCCGGAGAATCAAGACATGATGGCTTCGCAAAAAGTCAAATCATTCACCACGGAGATCACAGAGATTGCCGAAATCCCAGAGAAAGCCTAGCAAAATCAATTATTTGTCTCTGTGGTCTTGCCGTCCCTCAGCGTTCTCGGTGGTTAGGCTTGAGATTTTGCGATCTCATCAAGACATAGCCGGGGTTCTTTTTTTATATCCGCGTTTATCCGTGTTCATCCGTGGCCAATTGCTTTTTTCGGGTTCATTGTTCCCCTCTCCCAAGCCCGTCTCAAAACCGCAAAAAGAAAACCGCCAGCAGGGTCAGGCCGATGCCGATCAGCCTGCGCCCTGTCATCTTCTCATGGTAGAGCAGGACCGACAGGGCGATGGCAATGACGAAATGCATGCCGGTAATCAGGGCGACCAGCGAAAGCGGCCCGCTTTCCAGCGCGGTCAGGAAGGCGTAGAAGCCGAAGAAGTTGAGCAGACCCATCAGCAGGCCGATCTTCACCGCCTCCGCGGGCCGTCCCGCAACCGTCTTCTTTCCCCACTTGAGGTCGATCGCCAGGGAAAAGAAGGTACCCATAAGGTAGGAAAGGGCCATGAAGCCGGACTTGGTGGTCGATACCGCCGCCAGCTTGCTGGAGATGGCGGCCGCCGCTCCGCACAGGATGCAGACCGCAACCAGGGTCAGCCCGGTCCCCGTCCTGCCCCGGGGCCGGACCTCGCTGCCGGCCTCCCGGGCCAGCACGGCGACCACCGCGAGAGCGAGCGCGATGCCGAGCCACTGCGGCGTTCCCGGACGCTCGCCGAGCCAGACGATCGAGAATAGGATCACCACCACCAGGCTCAACCGGGTCAGGGGGAAGGTGATGCCGGCCGGAAGATGGCGCAGGGCCTCCATGTGGGCGACGGTGGACAGGGAGAAGGAGATGCTGTTGATAAGCGCCAGGACGATCAGCGCCCGGAGGTTTCCGACACCTTCGCCCGAGGCGAAAAAGACCGCGCCGCTCAGCAGGGTGACGGTGCCCATGAAGACGGCGGTGGTCAACGGCGTGCGGCAGTCGCGTTCGGCCGCCACCTTGTAGAGAAAGCGCTGCGTGCCCAGCAGGAGCAGGGCGGCCAGGCTGAAAAGGTACCAGTGGGGCATGGCGTTCTTTCGGGGAGATGGTTGGCGTCCGGTTCGGCGAGGCGTCGGGGAGCCCGCCCCCGACCATATCCCAATTCGGCGCCTCCTCCAAGACGTTATCGGTGCCTGGCCGGCCCGAACACGCTCTCGACGAGGTCGCTCGGCACCTGGCCCGCCGGTTCGTTGAAGCGCACCGCCGCCAGGTCGTCGCGGGGGGTGGCGGTGCGGTTGACGAGGACCAGGTTTTGCTTCCTTCCGAAAGCATCAATTTTGGTTCCTCGGAAAATTCAGGGGATCAAAGCCCGGGGGTCGCGGCCCCTGACGCGGCCCACCAGGACAGGCGATTCGCGAATCGTCCCGACAAAAAATCAACCCGCCTTTTTCCCGAAATCTCCACCCGCCGGAGGCGAACTCAACGGGGCATTTCCAGGCAAGTTGTCGGCGACGGAAAGCAGACATGTTCGCCGCGCGACAGAATGAACTCCCGCTCTGCCCAGCAGTCCTTTCCCGCCTCAGATCTGCCCCAGAACCCTCTCCAGCTTCTCCTTTACCGTGTCGGCGAGTTCGGCCACTTCCGGGTTGCCGATCAGCGACAGCGCGGCCGCCGGGTCCATCATCACGACCGCGGTGGCGCCGCCGTCGGCCTCGTAGAGGACCACGTTGCAGGGCAGCAGCGTGCCGATGTTCAGTTCCCGGTCCAGCGCCTCCCAGGCCAGGGCGGGGTTGCAGGCCCCGAGGATGACGTATTTGCGGAAATCCCTCCCCAGCTTCTCCTTGAACTTTCCGGTGACATCGATTTCGCTGAGGACGCCGAAACCCTCCTTTTGCAGTTCCTCGCGGACTTTCTTCTCGGTCGCCGCGAAGGGCGCCGCGACGGTCTTGCCGAATGCGTAGGTCGTTTGCATCTCCATGGCGTTTCCTTTCTGCCATAACGGCTGTATCGCCGAAAAAAGAAATACGCTCCCTAAACGGTACCATAAAACAGGCGAGTCGGCGGCGTCGGCGGGCCGGACCTTGACATGCGGACGGGCATGGCCTAGAATCCGAAAGCTCAGCATGCTGATTATCCGTACAGTGAATTTCTGGAGGCCCGCGGATGGCGACATTCGATATCGAAAAAAGCGTCGGTTTCCTTCTCGCCAAGGCTCACCAGCGTCTTTATGCCCATTTTCGCGAGGCCCTGAGCGGCTACGGCATCACCCCGCCGCAGTTCGCCCTGATGGCCTTTCTCTGGAAGCGCGACGGGCTCTCACAGGCGGAGCTTTCGCAGCTGAGCGAGGTGGACCGCACCACCATCGGCGGGCTGGTCGATCGCCTGGCCAATGCCGGTTTGGTGGTGCGTCGACCCAACCCCGCCGACCGCCGGGTCCACCTGATTCACCTGACGGAGGCGGGCAAGGAACTGGAGGGGGAACTTTCGGCTCTGGCCCTTCAGGTCAGGGAGAGGATCAGCGCCGATCTGGCGCCGGGCGAATACGAGAAACTCTGCGAGCTGCTCGTCAAGTTGCGCGGCTGATTGGAGATAGAAATGCGAACACCGGTTTTATCCTTGATCCTGCTTTTCCTGGCTTTTGGTTCCGTCCAGGGGGCGACCATCGACCTGGCCGACTGCCTGGAGCTGGCACGGGAGCACAATCCCGTCCTGCGATCCGCCAGGCTATCGCCGGAGGTCGCCGGCGAGGAGATTGCCCGCGCCCGCGGTGCCGAGCTGCCGCAGATCGATCTGTCCGGGGGGTACACTGTGCTGAAGGATTCCCAGGCTTTCAGTATCGAAGGCCGGTCCGTACCGACGGAGGATCGCAAATACGCCTTCGCCAGCCTGGCGTTGGAACAGAATCTCTACGATTTCGGCCGCATCGACTCCCGCGTGGAACGGGCCCGGGCCCGGCAGCAGGCGTCCCGATACGACTACGAGGAGCGGGAGCAGGATGTTTTTCTGCGGACGGTGGCGATCTACTACCGGATTCTGGAAGCCGAAAAACTGCTCCAGGCCGCCGAGGAGGAGGTGCGGCAGACCGAGGATCACCGCCGCGTGGCGCGGGCCCTCTTCGATCAGGGGGTGGTGACCCGAAACGACGTCCTGCAGGCCGAGGTGGCGCTGGCCGCCAGCCGGCAGCTGTTCCTGGCACGGCGGAACGAGCTGGAGAACGGCTGGCTGCGGCTCAATCACCTCACCGGCCGGCCGGCCGGAGCGCGGGGCGAACTGGAAGATCCGCGGCTCGCCGCCCTGCCGGAGGCCGCCGAACCGGCCGAGGCGGTGGCGAATCGCCCCGAGCTCAGAGCGCAGCTGCAGCTCGTTGCCGAGAGCCGCCAGGCGGTGCGTGCGAGCCGCAGCACCTTCCGCCCTTCTTTCTACGCCCGGGCCGGCATCGATTATGTCGAGAACAGCCAGGTAGAGGAGCAGACGATCTATTCCGCCACGGTCGGTTTCAGGATGAATCTCTTCGACGGACTGGCCAGTACGGCGCAATTACGCCAGGCGACGATCGAGCAGGCCCGGCAGGAGCGGAGCCTGGACAATCTGCGCGCCGAGGCCCGGCTCGAATACCGGACGGCTCTCAACGACGCCCGGGTCGCCCGGCAGCGCATCGAGACGGCCCGCGAGGCGATCCGCCAGGGAGAGGAGAATCTGCGCATCAACCAGAACCGCTACCGGGAGCAGGTCGGCACGGCGACGGAGGCACTCGACGCCCAGACCCTGTTGACCCGCGCCCGCACCGATTATTCTCGGGCGGTATTCGATTACCAGGTGTCTCTCGCCCGGGTGCGGCGGGCGAAGGGCGCACTTTGATGGCGTCGCAAAAACCCGCCGACTGCCGCGTTGCTGCAATTGCTCTCGCGGCTTCGACGTACGTGGTGGGTACGCCTCATTGCTCGACAATCGCGCGCCTTGCATTTGGCGCTTTTTGCTTAGCCATCCACGTTGATGCTTTTTGCGAAAGCATCGCATTTTGATTGCTGGAGAGATTCCATGGGCGAGCAGGACGTGAAGAAGGAAACCGAAGAGAAGATTGACCGCGGCAGGGGCAACGCTCTCAACCGGAAGGTCGGGCTGGTCCTCTGTCTGCTGTTGGCGGCGGTGATCGGCGGGTTGTGGATGTGGTACGACGGCAAGGTGCGGGTTACCACCGACAACGCCTTTATCGAGGGACACGTCCACCGGATTTCGGCTCGCATTGCCGGGCAGGTTCTGGAGGTGCCGGTCGAAGACAATCAAAGGGTCCGGGCCGGCGACGTGCTGGCGGTTCTCGACCCGGCCGATTACCGGACCCGGGTACGCAATGCCGAGGCCCGGCTGGCGATGGCGCGTAACGAGACCTCGGAGGACTATGCCGAGGTAACCGAGGAAGAAGGGGCCCTCGGGCAGGCGCGGGCCGCTCTTGAACAGGCCGAGCTCGACTTGCGGCGCGGCGCGGCGCTTTTCGACCAGGAGGTGATCCCCCGCGAGAAGCTCGACCGGCTGCGCACCTCCCGCAAGGTTGCCGTCGCCCGGGTCAGCCAGGTGCAGGGAGCGGTGCAGGCGGCCAGGGCCAGAATCGGAGTGGCCGCCGACGGCGGCCGCGAGGCGCGCATCGCCCAGCGCGAGGCCGAGCTGGCCGAGGCCCGTCTGCGCCTCTCCTACACCCGCATTCTCGCTCCGGCCGACGGCTATGTGACCCGCAAGTCGGTGGAGGTGGGCAACAACATCCAGCCCGGACAGGCGCTGATGGCGCTGGTGGAGCTCGAGGCGCCGTGGATCGTCGCCAACTACAAGGAGAGCCAGCTCACCCATCTGCGTCCCGGCCAGCCGGTGGAGTTCACCGTCGACGCCTACCCCGGACGCAGCTTCAGCGGCACCATCGACAGCATCATGGCCGGAACCGGCGCCGCATTCTCCCTGCTGCCTCCGGAGAACGCCACCGGCAACTACGTCAAGGTGGTGCAGCGGGTGCCGGTCAAGATCGGCATCGACCCGGAAAGCGATCCCGGGCACGTGCTGCGGGTGGGGATGAGCGTCGTGCCGGTGGTCCATACCGGCAAGTCCCTGGGCGAGATCCTGGCGCACCTCAATCCGTTCGACTGAACCTCTGGAAAAAATAGAAAAGCGGCCTCACGCGACGGCGCAACGACGCGATGTCAAGTCCAATCCAATCAGTCTAACCACAGTGGAATGGATTGCTTTCTGTTTGGCCAAGGGCTTCTGGCTTTCGTCGTGTTCGTTGCGGCGTTGCGTGAGACATCGCCTCTCGCAGGTTTTGATTTATGGCTGAAACCCGCACCGTCAACAAGTGGCTGATCACCATCACGGTGATGCTTCCCACCATCATGGAGATCATCGACACCTCGGTGGCCAACGTCGCCCTGCCGCACATGCAGGGCAGCCTCAATGCCGGCACCGACGAGATCACCTGGGTGCTGACCTCCTACCTGGTGGCCAACGCCGTCGTCTTGCCGATGACCGGCTGGCTCTCGAGGATGTTCGGCCGCAAGCGTTTCCTGATCACCTGCATCGTCATCTTCACCCTCTCATCCTTTCTGTGCGGCGCGGCGCCCAACCTCGGCTTCCTGATCCTCTTCCGCGTCATCCAGGGAGCGGCCGGCGGGGCGTTGATCCCCAACAGCCAGGCGATTCTCATGGAGACCTTTCCCCCGCGGGAGCAGGGGATGGCGATGGCGATCTTCGGCATCGGCGCCATGTTCGGCCCGATCATCGGTCCGGCGCTGGGCGGCTGGATCACCGACACCCTCAACTGGCGCTGGATCTTCTATATCAATATTCCCGTGGGCGCCATCGCCGTGATCATGGCCGCCAACTTCATCTTCGATCCGCCCTACTTGAAGCGGATCCGCGCAAGCATCGACTATTGGGGCCTGGCCCTGCTGATCGTCGGTTTCGGCTCCCTGCAGGTGGTGCTCGACAAGGGGCAGCAGGAGGACTGGTTCAACTCCTCCTTCATCGTCGCCTTCGCCGCCGTCTCCGCCCTCAGCCTGCTTCTTCTGCTGGTGGTGGAGCTGCGCCATCCCCATCCGATCATCAACCTGCGCCTCTTCAAGATCCTCTCCTTTTCGGCCGGTAACTTCCTGATGTTCATCTTCGGCTTCTGCCTCTACAGCGCAATCGTGCTGATCCCCCTCTTCCTGCAGACGCTGATGGGATACGACGCGACTCTGGCGGGGATGGTCCTGGCGCCGGGCGGGGTCGCGACCCTGATCACCATGCCCTTTGTCGGTACGGCACTGCAGCGCGGCGTCGACGGACGTTACATCGTCGGCACCGGGCTGCTGATCGGCGCTACCGCCATGTTCATCATGCACGGCTTTACGCTCGAGGCCTCCTACTGGGATTTCGTCTGGCCGCGGGTCGTCCTGGGGTTTGGTCTGGGAATGATCTTCGTCCCCCTGACCACGGTGACCCTCTCGGCCATCCCCAGGGAGGAGATGGGCAACGCAACCGGCATGTTCAATCTGCTGCGCAACATGGGCGGCAGCGTCGGCATCGCCGTCTCGGCCACCCTGCTGGCCCGCTTCAGCCAGTTCTACCAGACCACCCTGGCGGCCCACGTCACCCCCTACAATCCCATCCTCCAGGAAAGACTGGCGGTTCTGGCCCAGGCGAGCTCGGCCGGCGGTCTCGATCCGACGGGCAGCCGCCAGGGCGCTCTTACCATGATCTACGCCGTGGCGCGCCGCCAGGCGGGGATGCTCTCCTACAACCATATCTTCTGGATTCTCGGCATCGCCTTTCTGGCGGTCATCCCCTTTTTGCTGCTGCTCAAGCGGGGAACGCCGGCGGGCGGCGGCGCGAGTCACTGAAAGCCCCGATCGAGGGGCGCTGCCGGCCAGGGGGGCGGCAACGGAGCGGAATCTGACAGCTTGCCCTCGGGTGTGGTAAATTGGAGGTACGGGTGTACAGTGTATACAGCAGCGAGGCGCGGCGGCAGGCGGCAGCATGACGGTAACGGGGTCAAGCCCCCTACAGGGCAGAAAGGACCTCCCGCCGGCGCCCCGACTTCAGACTCCGTTGACCGTCAGGAAGCGGGGACGCGATGGCTATCGAATATATTGGCGGCAAAATATTCCTCGAGGAAGTCGAAGCAGCCGGGAAGGTATGGGTTGCAAAAGGTACCTACAACAATGTCTACGCCATGGAACTCGACGGGACGGGTTTTTCCCTGCCGGTCTGGTCGAACAGGGAGCGGGTCGTCGACTACCTGAAGAACGCCAGGCTGGTCGGAACAAAATACGAGCCCCATTCCGTCCCCGTGGACGTCTTCGCCAACACGTGGCTTTCGGACAAGACAAGGGATATTTCGGAATTGCTGATCAATCCCGACGGCAAGGCGACGAGGGTTCTCGTTTATACCGCCGAGGAATTCCAGGAGACGCAGTCGGTGACGTGATCCGACTTCGTTCGGTTTGAATTTCGTCGGGTCGATTGGGAAAGCATCCAGAAGTCAGGAGTCGGAATTCAGGAGAAATGCTGAAAAGCAGGATGCCCTGGATTTCCTTCTGACTTCTGTATTCCCCTTCCAGCCTTTACCCACCGCCGGTTCGGGGCCCTCGCCGGGCGAGGTTTTTGCTTGACACCGCAGAAAGGTCGCTATATAGTGCGCCTTTCCGAATATCGGATAAGAGACAGCGAAAGCGAGGTGAAGTTGCATGTACGCGGTGATTAAGACCGGAGGAAAACAGTACAAAGTTTCCGAAGGAGACCTGGTGAAGGTCGAGAAAATCGAAGGCGCGGTGGGTGATGCCATCGAGCTGGACGAGGTCCTCATGGTCGGCGGAGAAGAGGTTAAAGTCGGAACACCTCTATTGCCTGGCGCGAAAGTCAAAGCGCGGATCGTGGAGCAGGGCAAGGACAAGAAAGTCCTGGTCTTCCGCTCCAAGCGGCGCAAGAACTTTCGTAAGAAGTACGGACACCGTCAGCCCATCACCCGCCTGAAAATTACGGGCATCGAGGCTTAAGGAGGCTTACCATGGCACATAAAAAAGGCGTCGGCAGCACTCGGAACGGTCGCGACAGTGCCGGCAAGCGCCTGGGCGTCAAACGTTTTGGCGGTCAGCAGGTGACTGCCGGGTCGATTCTGGTCCGCCAGCGCGGCACCACGATCCACCCCGGCGACAACGTCGGCTGCGGCAAGGATTATACCCTCTTCGCTCTCATTGACGGAGTCGTCAAGTTCGAGCGCAAGGGCAAGGATAAGAAAAAGGTGAGCATTCACGCCGCCTGATCCGCTCCGGGAATATAAAAAATTGAAAGCCCGAGGTTCGTTGCCTGAACTTCGGGCTTTTTCTTGTTAGTATTGGCACTGGTCACTGGTCACCAATTACTGGTGACTTGACCAGTGACAAATGACAACCCTGGAAGCGTCGACCTTCAGCCTTCCGCACAAACCGGTTCCCTGCCCCGGCGGGGGAGGGCCAGGGAGGGGGCGCATGGCGAAATATCGGGTCACCTCCCTCCCAACCTCCCCCCCCCGCTGGGGGAGGAGTTGAAGATCAGCGCTAATCAGGAATGACAAAGGATCGTTTTACCCGATGAAATTCGTCGATGAAGTCAAAATCCATGCGAAGGCCGGCGACGGCGGCCGCGGCTGCGTCTCCTTCCGACGGGAGAAGTTCGTGCCCCTGGGCGGGCCCGACGGCGGCGACGGCGGCGACGGCGGGGACATCTTTCTGGAGGTCGAGGACAATCTCACCACCCTGCTCGACTTCCGCTACCGCGTGCACTACAAGTCCGAGCGCGGCGGTCACGGCATGGGCAAGAACCGGCACGGCAAAAACGGCGCCCCCCTGACCATCCAGGTGCCGCCGGGAACCCTCGTCTACGACCAGGAAAGCGGTGAGTTGCTGGCCGACCTGACGAACCCCGGCCAGAAGCTGCTCCTTCTCCGGGGCGGCCGCGGCGGCCGCGGCAACGCCCGCTTCGCCACCAGCACCAACCGGGCGCCGCGTCACGCCCAGCCCGGCACCGAGGGCGAGGAGAAGTGGCTGCGGCTCGAACTCAAGCTGCTGGCCGACGTCGGCCTGGTCGGCCTGCCCAATGCCGGCAAATCGACCCTGATCTCCGCCGCTTCGGCCGCCCATCCGAAGATCGCCGACTATCCCTTCACCACCCTGGTGCCCAACCTGGGCGTCGTGCGCTATGACGGCTACAAGACTTTCGTCATGGCCGACATTCCGGGGTTGATCGAGGGGGCGAGCGAGGGACACGGACTGGGCACCCGCTTCCTCAAGCATGTCGAGCGCACCGACCTCTTTCTGCACCTGGTCGATCTCTCCTCCATGCAGGAGGGCGATCCGCTGGAAAACTTCGCGACCATCAATCGGGAGCTGGCCCGGCACAAGCCGGAGATGGCGGCCAAGCCGCAGCTGGTTGTCCTGACCAAGATGGACGTCACCGAGGTGCGTGAAAGGGCGGCCGAGGTCCTGCCCTTTTTCCGCCGGAAGAGCTTTGCGGTCTATTCCATCTCCGCCGTCACCGGCGAGGGTGTTCCCGAGCTGATCAAGGCGGTGGGCCGCGAGCTGGCCGCCCTGCGCGAAGCCCCGGAGGCGCCTTGACAAGCCGCTTCGGCCGGCGGTAAGATTACGGCCGACTTTTGTAAAAAATCCGGCAACTTCCACAACGGCACTGGAACATGCGCAAATCACTCCTTTCCCACGTCAAGCGGGTCGTCATCAAAATCGGCAGCGGCGTCATCTCCGACGACCGGGGGCTCGATCTGCCCCGCATCGAGGAGATCTCCAGGGACGTCTGCGAGCTGCGTCGCCGCGGCTTCGAGGTCGTCCTCGTCTCCTCCGGTGCGGTGGCCGCCGGCAAGGCCGACTTGGGAGTCGTCGGCCGTCCCCCCACCATTCCCCTGAAGCAGGCGGCCGCCGCCATCGGCCAGAGCCGCCTGATGCGCGCCTACAAGGAATGCCTGCGGGGGCGCGGATACAAGGTGGCGCAGGTGCTGCTCACCCGCGACGATCTGGCCAACCGGCGCCGCTATCTCAACGCCCGCAACACCCTGATGACCCTGCTCGATTACGGCGTCATCCCGGTGATCAACGAAAACGACACCGTCGTCGTGGACGAGATCCGCTTCGGCGACAACGACAACCTGTCGGCCATGGTCACCAACCTCGTCGAGGCCAACCTTCTGGTCATTCTCTCCGACGTCGACGGCCTCTACGATCGCGACCCCAACCGCTATCCCGATGCCCGCCTCATCCCCGAGGTCGAGCGCATCACCGGGGAGATCGAGGCGACGGCGGGAGATACGGACAACTCCGTCGGCACCGGCGGCATGGCTACCAAGATCAAGGCCGCCAAGCGCGCCGCCCTCTACGGCGTCGGCACGGCGATCATCAACGGGTGCACCCCCCGCTCCCTGATCCGCCTCTTCGACGGGGAGGAGATCGGCACCTACTTCCTGCCGGGACAGAGCCGGATGGCCGCCAGGAAGCACTGGATCGCCTTCACCAAGAAGCCCCGGGGCAAGCTTTTCGTCGACGAGGGCGCCCGTAAAGCTCTGGTCGAGGGGGGCAAGAGTCTTCTTCCCTCGGGCATCCAGGGCATCGAGGGCGGTTTCGACCGCGGGGACGCGGTGCGGCTTTGCGACGCCGACGGGGTCGAGTTCGCCAAGGGGGTGATCAACTACGCCCTGGCCGAGCTGCTGCAGATCATGGGCAAGAACACCTCCGAGATCGAATCGATCCTCGGCTACAAGTACGGCGACGAGGTCATCCACCGGGACAACCTGGTGTTGAAGAAATCCTGAATCCGCAATGGGTGAGGAGTTGGGAGTGAGGAGGAAAAACCTGAGGCCTGTTTTCGCCTGAAGAATTACGCCTCACCCCTCACGCCTCACTCCTCGCATGTCGGTATCTGCAAAAACCCCATAAATCCGCGCAGACAAATCAAGCTCACGGATTAAGGGAAACAGGAAAAAGACAAGGAGTGCATCGATGAAGATAGCGGAAGAAATGCTGCGGGTGGCGCGGGAGGCCAAAGCGGCCGGCAGGGTGATGGCCAACCTCTCCTCGGAGGTCAAGAACGACCTGCTGCGGGGCATGGCCGATGCCCTGGAGGCCGGGGCGGCCACCCTGATGGAAGCCAACGAGAAGGATCTCGACGGCGCCCGCCAGCGGGGGCTTTCGGCGGCGATGATCGATCGCCTGGTTCTGGACGAGAAGCGCATCGGTTCGATGGCCGAAGGTCTGCGCGAGGTCGCCGAGCTGCCCGACCCGGTGGGGGAGATTACCGGCATGTGGCGCCGCCCCAACGGCATCCAGGTCGGCCGGATGCGCATTCCCCTGGGGGTCATCGGCATCATCTACGAATCGCGCCCCAACGTCACCGCCGACGCCGCCGGCCTCTGCCTCAAGAGCGGCAACGCCGTCATTCTGCGCGGCGGTTCCGAGGCGATCCACTCCAACAGCGCCATCGGCAAGATACTGAAGGCCCGGCTGGAGGAGATGGGGCTGCCGGCCGCCGCCCTGCAGGTGGTCGCCACCACCGAACGACGGGCGGTCAACGAACTGCTCAAGCTCGAGGACGAGATCGACCTGATCATCCCCCGTGGCGGCGAAGGCCTGATACGTTTCGTCAGCGAGAACTCGCGCATCCCGGTCATCAAACACTACAAGGGCGTCTGCCACACCTTCGTCGACGCCGATGCCGATTTCGAGATGGCCGAGCGCATCTGCCTCAACGCCAAGGTCCAGCGCCCCGGCGTCTGCAACGCCATGGAGACCCTGCTCATCCACAAGGACATCGCCGAGACCTTCGTCCCGCGTATCGCCGAAGTCTTTCGCGATCACGGCGTCGAACTGCGCGGCTGCCCGGTGACCCGGGAGTTCGCCCCCCAGGTCAAGCCCGCCGGCGAGGAGGACTGGGATACCGAGTTCCTCGATCTTATTCTCGCCGTCAAGGTGGTCGAGGACATGGATGAGGCGATCGATCACATTCAGCGTCACGGATCGCTTCACACCGAAACGATCATTACCCGCGACTACGCCAACGCCCAGCGATTCCTGCGCGAAGTCAATTCCAGCGTCGTCATGGTCAACGCCTCGAGCCGCTTCTCCGACGGCAACCAGCTGGGGCTGGGCGCCGAGATCGGCATCTCGACCACCAAGCTCCATGCCTTCGGGCCGATGGGCCTGGAGGATCTGACCACCCGCAAGTTCGTCGTGCTCGGCGACGGGCAGATCAGGCAGTGACCCTGTAGGGGCGAGGCGCTGCCTCGCCCTGGGCGACCCATCGGGTCGCCCCGACGTGGGGTCTGATTCAATCGTCGTGTAGGGGCGAATCCCGTATTCGCCCAGGGCGATCACGCTTGTGCGCCGTAGCGCTACAGCGCGCAGGCACAAGGATCGCCCCTACGGACATTTTATGCGAATCGGAATTTTAGGCGGCACCTTCAACCCGATCCATCTCGCCCACCTGCGCATCGCCGAAGAGGTGCGCGAGGCTTGCGAGCTCGACCGGGTGCTGTTCATGCCGGCGGCCGCCCCGCCGCACAAATCGGTGGACGAGAACGTCGCCTTTGCCGACCGCATGGCCATGGTCGAGCTGGCGATCGCCGGCAATCCGGCCTTTGCCGCCTCGGACCTCGAATCGCGCCGCTCCGGGAAGAGCTATTCGGTTCACACCCTGGAGATTCTGCGCCGTCGCCAGCCGGCCGACGAGTTCTTTTTCATCATCGGCATGGACTCCTTTCGCGACCTGGAATCCTGGAAGGAGTATCGGCGCCTCTTCGCCCTGGCGAATCTGGTGGTCGCCGCTCGTCCCGGCGTCGCCGCCGAAGATTCGCGGCAGCTTCTTCCCGTTGCCATCAAAGAGGACTTTTGCTATGATGGCGCGGCGAAAACGCTGTTCCACCGTAGCGGCACGAGGGTGATCTTCCTGGAGGAAACCTACCTCGACATCTCCTCCACCCGCATCCGCCGCCTGGTATCCGAGGGGCGTTCGATCCGCTACCTCGTTCCGCCGAGTGTCGACGACTATATTTCACGCCGCGGCCTCTATCGGCCCCGGGAAAGGTCATAAAACTTGCAGTCGAAAGAACGGGCATTGCTCTGCGCCGCCTACGCCCTGGAAAAAAAGGCTCTTGACGTCCGTGTTCTGGAGGTCAAGGGAATCTCCTCGCTCACCGATTACCTGCTGATCGCTACCGGGCGCTCCGACCGCCAGGTGCAGGCGGTGGCCGAGTCGGTCCGCCTTGGCCTGAAGAAGGAGCATGCGACCCAGCCGCTGGCGGTGGAAGGCATGGAGGAGGGACGCTGGGTGCTCATCGACTACGGCGACGTCATGGTGCATGTCTTCCAGGCGCCGGTGCGCGAGTTCTACGATCTCGACGGGTTGTGGAGCGAGGCGGCCGAGGTGACGGTGCCCGAAAAATACCACTGGGAGAGGAAGGCCGCGGACGAGTGAAGCTGCACCTGGTCTGCGTCGGCAAGCTCCCCGCCTTCCTCCGCGAGGCGGTGGCCGAATATGCCGGGCGCATCGGCCGCTACCTGCCTTTCGCCACCATCGAACTCAAGGAAGAGAAGGGGGGGAAGAAACCGGACCCCCGCTTCATCCGCGACCGGGAGGGGGAGCGGATTCTCGACAAGTTGCCGCCGGAAGCCTTCGTCGTCGTCCTCGACGAGCGGGGCAGAAGCCTGGGTTCCGAAGACCTGGCGGAGCTGCTCGACCGGCATATGGTTCAGGGCACCCAGGACATGCGGCTGGTAATCGGCGGAGCCTTCGGGCTGGGCGAGGCGGTCAAGAAGCGTGCAAACCTTCTATTGTCCCTTTCGCCGTTGACCTTCACCCACCAGCTGGCCCGGCTGATCCTGCTCGAGCAGGTCTACCGGGGCTTTTCGATATTGCGCAACGAACCCTACCACAACCGCTAGGAGTCAGCTCCATGGATGAAAGAGAGTTGCAGCGGGCCAGCGAGCGCCTGCTGAAGATGCGCCGGGAGGTGTTGCGGGAGGTCAACGACTCGCACGCCGCCAGCCGCGAACTGGGACAGGACGGCGTGGCCGATATCGGCGACATGTCCGCCAATTCCTACCATCGGGAGATGCTGCTCAACCTGAGCGAAACCCAGCGCCGCAAGATCCAGGACATCGACGCCGCACTCGAGCGGATGGACCGCGGAGAATACGGCGTTTGTGCTGCATGCGAAGAGGAGATCCCGGCCCGGCGCCTGGAGGTTCGTCCCTTTTCCCGTTATTGCGTCGAGTGCAAAAACGAAGTCGAGAAGTTCGGCGAATAGAGTCTTTCCGTTTACCGATATTTTCGGGGCCGCCGCCCCCGGGAGAAGACCATGACCTTCATGTCGTTCCTGCTGCTGATCATCCTCTTTCTGGTTTTTTTCATCTATTTTTCCGGACTCAACCCCCATGAGATCACCATCGCCTACCTGCCGGGCCACGAAGTCAGCTATTCGGTGACTCTCGTGGTGGTCGGCTGCGTCCTGCTTGGCCTCATTCTCGGCTACACCGCCCATCTCTACGGCGTCTTCACTCATCTGATGAAACACTGGAAGCACGACCGGACGGAGAAGAAGGCGAGGGAGGTCTCCGCCATCTACCGCGAAGGCGTCGGACGGCTCCTGTCGGGAGATGTGAAGAAGGCGCGGGGACTGCTGCAAAAAGCCCTGGAACGCGATCCCTCCCGGGTCGATACCTACATCGCCATGGCCAGCGTCCACCTGCAGGAGGGCAACGCCCAGGACGGGCTCAACCTTCTGCGCAAGGCCAGGGACATCGATCCCAAAAGCCTGGAGGTCCTCTTCAAGCTGGCGGCCGCCCATGAGGAGATCGGCGACGATGACGAGGCCGTCCAGGCCTATCGGGAAATCCTCGGTATCGAGAGCAACAACCGCAAGGCGCTTCGCTCCCTGCGCGACCTGCACATCCGGCACGAACGGTGGCCGGAGGCTCTCGAGCAGCAGAAACGGGTGTTGAAGGCAGGCACCGCCGGCAACCGCCTCGAGGAGGAGAAGAAAAAACAGCTCTACCTGCGCTACGAGGCGGCCCGCGCTACCCTGGAGGGCGGCGAGGCCGAGAAGGCCGAGAGCGAACTGAAGGATATCGCCGACAAGGCACCGGAATTCGCGCCGGCCCGGGTTTCCCTGGGCGATGCCTGCCGGGCGCTCGGGCGCGCCGCGGAGGCCGACCGGGTCTGGCAGGAAGGCTACCGGAAGCTCGGCAAGAGCATCTTCCTCTCCCGGTTGGAGGATCTCTACATGGAGGCGCAGGACCCCTCGACCCTGCTCGCCTTCTACCGTTCGGCCCTGCTGGAGAAGACCGACGACCTGTTGCTGCGACTCTTCTACGGAAAGCTCTGCCTGCGCCTGGAGATGGTCGACGAAGCCCTTGAGCAGCTTGATGCCGTCGAGAGCGCCGGCGTCGAAACGCCTCAGCTCCATCTGCTGCTGGGCGAAGCCCATCGTCGCCGCAATCGGATCGACGAAGCGATCGACGAGTACAAGAAGGCCCTCGGCATCGATTCGCGCCTGCGTCTCGGTTATCTCTGCGAGGCCTGCGGCGAATCCACGGCGGAATGGTCCAGCCGCTGCCCCGCCTGCGGAGCCTGGGACCGTGCCAGCCTGGCCGACCGGCAGGTGTTCCGCAATGCCCGGCCGGTGGAGGCGCGCCCCATCCATCACGGAGAGCGCTGAAGATGAGTGACGCCAGGCACAGGCCGGTGGCCCTGGTTATTCTCGACGGCTGGGGCATCAACGATGTTTGTCAGGGAAACGCCGCTTGTCAGGCCGAAACGCCCAATCTCGATGCCCTGCTCTCCGCCTATCCCTCCACCCGCATCGGTGCCTCCGGAGGCGACGTCGGCCTGCCCGAAGGGCAGATGGGCAACTCGGAAGTCGGCCACCTCAACATCGGCTCCGGCCGAATCGTTTACCAGGACCTCACCCGCATCGGCAAGAGCATCGAGGACGGCAGTTTTTCCGACAATCCAGTCCTGGGCGAGGCAATGGAGAAGATCCGCGAGAAGGGCGGCAAACTCCATCTGATGGGGCTGCTTTCGGACGGCGGCGTCCATTCCCACAATACCCACCTCTATGCCCTGGTCGAGATGGGCAAGCGCTTCGGCATCGATGATATCTGCGTTCATGCCTTCATGGACGGCCGCGATACGCCGCCCAAAAGCGGCATCGACTACCTGGCCCAACTCGAGGAGAAGCTCGCCGAGATCGGCGCCGGCCGTATCGCCACGGTCATCGGTCGCTACTTCGCCATGGACCGGGACAATCGCTGGGATCGCGTGGAGCGCGCCTATCGCGCCATGACGGAGGGCGAAGGGAAGCCCGCTTCCGATGCCGCCGAAGCGATCGGGGATGCCTATTCCGAAGGGCAGACCGACGAATTCGTCGAGCCGCGCATCGTCCGCCGGCAGGGCGCCCCGGCCGGGATGGTCGAGGACGGCGACGGCATCGTCTTTTTCAACTTCCGTTCCGACCGTGCCCGGGAGGTCACCCGTGCCTTTACCGCGAAAGATTTCGACGGTTTTGCCCGCCAGGAGGTTCCCGATCTCTCGGCCTACGTCTGCATGAGCGAGTACGACGAGACTTTCGATTTGCCGGTGGCTTTTCCCCCGGAAACCTATCCCGAGATACTCGGGGAGGTGCTGGGCGCAGCCGGCAAGACCCAGCTGCGCATCGCCGAGACGGAAAAATACGCCCACGTGACCTTCTTCTTCAACGGCGGCAGAGAAAAGCCCTTCCCCGGCGAGGAGAGAGTGCTGATCCCCTCGCCGAAGGAAGTGGCGACCTACGACCAGAAACCGGAAATGAGTGCCCCGGAAGTCACCGATGAGCTCATTCGTCGGATCGGCGAGGACAAGTACGACGTCATCGTCCTCAACTACGCCAATCCCGACATGGTCGGTCACACCGGCATCCTTCCGGCGGCCATTCGCGCCATGGAGGCGGTGGACGAATGCATCGGCCGGGTGGTCGATGCGGTGCTCGAAGCCGGGGGCCGTCTGATCATCACCGCCGATCACGGCAACTGCGAGCAGATGGTCGATGGCAAGGGCGAGCCCCATACGGCCCACACCGCGCGGCCCGTACCGCTGATTCTGGTTGATCCCGACCGCCGGCAGGCGAGATTGCGAGCGGGCATCCTCGCCGACATCGCGCCGACCATACTCGATCTGCTGGGCCTCGAAAAACCGGCGGTGATGAGCGGCCGCAGCCTGCTCGAATAAGGGACAAACCAGGGCCCTCCGGCGAAGCCGGAGGGCCCTTTTCATACCTGTGGGGGGGGGAGGATGTTCAAGAACATCGACTGGCGCGGCGAACTGGCAGGACTGTTCGATCTTTTCCTGCCGCCCGCCTGTCCCCTCTGCGGGATCGAACTTCCCGCCGGGCGACCGCCCGGCTTCTGCCCGGCCTGTCTGGCCGGCATCCATCCGGTCGTCTCGCCCAGCTGCCCCCGCTGCTGCCTGCCCTACCCTACCGAGGACGGAACAGACCACCTGTGCGGAACCTGCCTGGTTTCCAGTCCCCCCTTTGCCTGGATCAGGGCCGCCGGAGTCTACGAGGAAAGCTTGCGCCGGGCGGTGCAGCGCTTCAAGTACGAGGGCGCGGTTCAGCTCGACCGCCAGCTCGGCAGGCTTCTGGCCGCCGCCGTACGGGAGGACTTGCGGCAGTTTCGTCCCCATCTGCTGGTCGCCGTGCCGCTGCACGCAACCCGCCTGCGCGAGCGGACCTACAACCAGTCGTTGCTGCTGGCCCGACGACTGGCCCGGCACCGGAGGATTCCGGTCGCCGCCGACCTTCTCGTCCGCACCCGGCCGACTCCGCCGCAGCAGGGACTCAGCGCCAGGGAAAGACGACAAAACCTGCGCGGCGCCTTCGCCTTGCGCAAAGCGCTTGCCGGGGAAAGGGTCGTCCTGGTCGACGACGTCGTTACCACCGGAGCCACGGTTTCCGAGTGCAGCCGGGCGCTGCTGGCCGCCGGCGCCGGCCAGGTGGCGGTGGCCGTTCTGGGCCGGGCTCGCCGTCAGCCTCGCTGAGAGGAGCAGGAGCGGCCGCGCCGGATGGTTGGAAGTTGTTGGTAATTCAGAAGAATTCTGCTAAGATTAGGTCGATACAATCCTGCAGAGGGTCATCTCCGGAGACGCAATGGCGAACCGAACCAGAACGGAACTCCTCCAAAGCCTCAGCCTCGCGCAGGTGATGCAGACCATTCCCAGCGGTCTCTTCCTGATCGACCGGGACCAGCGCATCGTATACTGGAACGCCGAGGCCGAACGCATCACCGGCTTCAGCGCCGAGGAGGCCGTCGGCCAGCACTGCTCTTTTCTCGAAGGCATTCCCTGCGGCAGGGAGTGCGGCCTCTACTCCGACAACTATCCGAAGCCGATCATCGGCGTAACCTGCTCGATAAAAACCCGCCACGGCCATCGCATCACCCTGTTGAAAAATGTCGACTACCTGCGCGACGATTCCGGGGAGGTTGTCGGCGGCATCGAATCCTTTACCGACATCTCACGCCAGATCCGGCTTGAAAAGGATCTTCGCCGCCATACCCGCGAACTGGAGAAGACGGTCCGGGACCGCACCGCCGAACTGGAGAAAGAGCGCACCCAGTTGCGCAACGTCCTGGACGCCATGGCCGACTTCGCCTATATCTGCTCGGCCGACCACAGAATTCTCTTCATGAACCGGGCGATGGAAGCCACCTTCGGCGATCAGGTTGGCAAGACCTGCTTCCGGGCCCTCTACGATCTGCCCTCCCCCTGCGGGGACTGCCCCCTCCAGCAGGTTCTCGCGGGAGAGACCTTTTGCCAGGAGAGGTTCATCAGCAATAACGGTCGAACCTACGAGGTGGTTCATTCCCCGTTGCGGGCACATGATGGGGTGGTGCAGAAACTGGCGGTTTTTCGCGACATCACCGAACGCAAGGAGGCCGAGGAGCGGCTCAGGGAGGCCAATCGCGACCTGGACGCCTTTGCCTACACCGTCTCCCACGACCTGCGCACGCCTCTTACCCCCATCCTCGGCTACGCCGAGTTTCTCCGGGACGAGTACGGGGAGCGGCTCGACGCCAGGGCTCTGGATATTCTCGACGAGATCGAGGGGCAGGGGGAGAGGATGCTGGCCCTGATGGAAGATCTCCTGGTTCTGGCCCGGGTGGGAAAAGCGCCCGTCCCCGATGCCCCGGTCGATACCGACAAGGTCGTCCGTAACGTCCTCCATGATCTCCGTACCCTGGTCAACGAGGGGCCGACATCGGTCGAGGTGTCCGCCCTGCCCGCCGTCGCCATCCCCGAATCTCTCCTTGCCCAGGTCTTCTCCAACCTCATCGGCAATGCCCTGCGTTACGGCTGCGGGCCGAAAAGTCGCCTCGAAGTGGGCGGAGTGGAAAAGAAGGACGGCATTTCCTTCTTCGTCCGGGATCACGGACCGGGGATTGCACCGGCGGAAAGGGAGCGCATCTTCGAACTCTTCTACCGCAGTGCCCGCACAAAAAACGTGCCGGGCACCGGTATCGGGCTGCCCACGGTGCGCAAGATCGTCCGGCTGTACGAGGGCAGGGTTTGGGTGGAGGAGACGCCGGGTGGAGGCAGCACCTTCCGGGTGGAGTTTCCCCGCGGCATCGCGGCGGCGAAGCAGTAACCGATCTAGGTCGGATCGGGGTCCATCCCCTTCTCCTTCAATTCCGCCAGCGCCTCGGCGTTTTTTCCCGGATCCTCCACGCCCATGCCCCTGAGTACCTCCGCCGCCTTGGTGAACTGGATGCGGTCGTACTGAACCACCTGGACATGGTTGCCCCAGGGATCGAGGAAATCGAGTCCCGGGCTGTCGAGAATCGTCACCTCGTGCTGGTCGAGGGCGCGGCGGAAAGCCTCGCGGTCATCGACCACCAGGCCGAAATGCCGGGCCCGGTCGGGCGGCTGGGTACGCCGGGGCGAGAGGTTGATGAACTGGTCGCCCAGGTCGATGAAGGCCAGGCCGTCGTGCCGGCCGCGCAGCTTGAGCTCGAAGAGGCTGCCGTAGAACTCCAGGGCGGCTTCGACGTCGTCGACTTCCAGGGCCACATGGTTGATGCCCAACGCACGGGCCTTTTTGTCTTCTGCATCCATCTGCCGTTCTCCTTCCGGGCAAAAAAAGGGGCGCAGGCATTGCCTGCGCCCGATTCAGTTGAAAATGTACGCAATTACCCCATCATTTGCGCCATGTCCTCCTCCACCGTGCCGATCGGCGCGATATTGAAATTCTCCACCAGGAAGTTGAGTACGTTGGGGGTCACGAAGGCCGGCAGCGAAGGGCCGAGCTTCATGTTCCGGATGCCGAGCGAGAGCAGCGAGAGAAGCACCACCACCGCCTTCTGCTCGTACCAGGACAGGACGATGGAGAGGGGCAGGTCGTTCACTCCGCACTCGAAGGCATCGGCCAGGGCCAGGGCGATCTGCACCGCGGAATAGGCGTCGTTGCACTGGCCCACGTCGAGCAGGCGCGGGATGCCGCCGATATCGCCCAGGTCGAGATGATTGAAGCGGTACTTGCCGCAGGCCAGGGTCAGGACGACCGTGTCGGAGGGCAGTTGGTCGACGAACTCGGTATAGTAGTTGCGGCCCGGCTTGGCACCGTCGCAGCCGCCGATGACGAAGAATCGCCGGATGTCGCCGGACTTGACCGCCGCGATGACCTTGTCGGCCAGCCCCAGCACGGCGTTGTGCCCGCAGCCGGTGAGAATCTCCTTGGCCGGTGCCTCGGGCAGGTCGCCGGCCTGCTGGGCGGCGGCGATCACTTCGGAGAAATCCCAGCCGTCGATATGCTTGACGCCCGGCCACTGGACCCGTCCCCAGGTGAAGAGCCGGTCCTTGTAGACGTCGGCCGGCCGCTGGATGCAGTTGGTGTTGAAGATGATGACGCCCGGAAACTCCTGGAATTCCTGCATCTGGTTCTGCCAGGCGGTGCCGAAGTTGGCCACCAGGTGGGAATATTTCTTCAGCCCGGGATAGCCGTGAGCCGGCAGCATCTCGACGTGGGTGTAGATGTTGATCCCCTTGCCCTCGGTCTGCTTGAGAAGTTCCTCGACCATCTTCAGGTCGTGGCCGGAGACGAGGATGCCCTTGCCGGCGCGGGTGCCGGTGTTGACGGGGGTGGGGACGGGATGCTGGTATTTGTCGGTATGGGCCTGGTTGAGCAGGCCGGTGCACTGGATGTTGGTCTTGCCGCATTCCATGGCGAGATTGACGAAATCCATCAGGCCGAGGCTGCGGTCGAGGGTGGCGGCCATCGCCTTGTGGATGAAGCCGTAGATCCCGTCGTCGTCGCGGCCGAGGATGTGGGCATGGTCGGCGTAGGCGGCCATCCCCTTGCAGCCGTAGATCAGGATCTGCTGGGCCGAATGCACGTCCGGGTCGATGGAATCGTCCTTCACCGGGTGCTTGCGTCCCTCGGCCACCATCGCGTCCGCCGTGTCCGGCGCCCGCCAGGGCCGGGCCGCTTCGGGGACGTCCCCCTGGTAGGGGCCCCCGGCCGCCTGCTCGTAGAGTTGCTGCGCCCGGTCGCGCATCTTCGAGGTCTCCCGCGCGACCTTGGTGAGGGTTTCGGGGTCGAAGTCGACATTGGTTACGGTGGAGAAGAGCGCCTCGACCATGTGCACGTCGATGTCGCGGTCGATGGCCCCTTTTTCCCGAGCCTTGTCGGCCCAAAAGCCCATTCCCTTGAGACCCCAGACGATCTGATCCTGAATGGCTGCCGCCTCCGGCGTTTTGCCGCAGACGCCGATCTTGGTGCAGCCGGTGCCACCGGCGGCCTGTTCGCACTGGTAACAGAACATCGCTTCCATAAATGCCTCCTCTGGTTAGCGGATTGAGTGTATTCCGGGCGGGACGATCCTGGTTGTCAAAATGAGTGGTGAAAATTTAACAGATGTCTGGGATATTTCCAGTCCCCGCGCGATAATTTGGATAGCCCATTCCGAAATGCCGGCAGCCGCGGCCGGTAATTCGGCGAGGAGGACGTTGCTGGCCTTTGGCCCTTGCCGGTACCCTGGTCCCTGTGTTATTCCTGATATCCGTGAGGAGTGAGGAGGAAAAACCCCAGGGCCCTGTTCTCGCCTGAAGAATTACGCCTCACTCCTCACCTGCCGGTATCTGCCAAATACGCATAATCCCGGAGATAAATCAAACTCACGGATTCAGGTTACTGACGCGGGCAATGAAAAAGAACCTTCCGGAGATCTTCGACCGTCTGGCTGCCCACTTCGGTCCCCTGCACTGGTGGCCCGCCGATACCCCGTTCGAGGTCGTCGTCGGGGCGATTCTCACCCAGAACACTGCCTGGCGAAACGTGGAGCAGGCCATCTCCCGCCTCAAGGAGGCCGGTGTCCTCACCCCGGAAGGGCTGATGGAGATCCCCCGGCGGCAACTGGAGGAGCTAGTCCGCCCCGCCGGTTTTTTCCGCCAGAAGGCCGAGCGGCTCAAGCTCTTCGTCGAACATCTTTTCCGCTGCTGCGACGGCGACCTGTCGACCCTGCTGGCCGGAGAGCCGGGGGAGGTTCGAGACGAACTCCTCACCCTGAAGGGGATCGGGCAGGAAACCGCCGACTCCATTCTCCTCTACGCCGGAGACCACCCTTCCTTCGTGGTGGACGCCTATACCCGCCGGCTCTTCTCCCGGCTTGGTCTGCTGCGGGGCGACGAGGCCTACGAGGCGATTCGCGCCCTTTTCATGACACACCTCCCCCATGAAACGGACCTGTTCAACGAGTATCACGCCCTGATCGTCGAGGAGTGCAAGACGTTCTGCCGCAAGAAGCCCCTCTGTGCTCCCTGCCCCCTGCTGTCCATTTGCCCCTTCGGCATTCGGCAGACGGCCCTCAAGCCCACCGAATCCTGATAGTTACTCCTGAAAAAGGTACGCTGGGACAAAACGTCGGCCTTCCCGGCATGCCCCGGAGAAACTCCTTTCATTCACATTGCCGGAAAACAGAAAGGGCGACCTTGTGGCCGCCCTTTCTGTTTATTCAAGATGGTCGAGCTAAATTCGGTCAGCGGTTGCCGGCCGAGCTGCTTTTTCCGCTCTTGGGACCCGAGGGCCGCTGGGAACGCCGGGAGCTTTTTGCTCGGCCGGCGGGCTGGGCGTTTTTGCCGGCCGCCGACTTTTGCCGGGGGGCGCGGGGGCCCTGCGGCTGCCTGGGAGGAGCCGCCAGGTTGTAATCGAAGCCGGCGATCTTGCGGCGTTCGATGGCGCTGCCGAGCACCTTCTCGATGGCCCGCACCATTCCCGCATCGTCCGCCGCCACCAGGGTGAAGGCATCGCCGGTACGGGCCGCGCGGCCGGTGCGGCCGATTCGGTGGATATAGGCCTCGGGGGTGTCGGGGATATCGTAGTTGACCACGTGCGACACTTGCGAGACGTCAATGCCGCGGGCGGCGATGTCGGTCGCCACCAAAACCTGGTACCTGCCGTCGCGAAAGCCCTCCAGGGCCGCCTGACGCCGGTTCTGCGAAAGATTCCCCTGCAGTGACGCCGCCCTGTGACCGGCCTTTTCCAGCTGCAGCCCCAGGCGCTTGGCGCGGTGCTTGGTGCGGGTGAAGATCAGGACCGACTCGGTATCGGTGTGCTGCAGCAGCTCCAGGAGCAGTCCCGTTTTGAGGTGCTGGGCCACCGGGTAGAGGGCGTGGCTGACCGTGGTCGCCGGGGCGACCGTGTCCACCTGGGCGGTGACCGGGTCGCTGAGGACCTCGTGGGTCAGTTTGCGGATCTCCGCCGGCATGGTGGCCGAAAAGAGCAGGGTCTGACGTTTTTTGGGCAGTTTGGCGAGAATGCGCCGGATGTCCGGAAAAAATCCCATGTCGAACATCTGGTCGGCTTCGTCGAGGACCAGCATTTCCAGCCGGGAGAGGTCGATGGTTCCCTGCCTGATATGGTCGAGCAGGCGTCCCGGACAGGCGACCACGATCTCGGCGCCCTGCTTCAGCTTCTGCACCTGCGGGTTGACGCCGACCCCGCCGTAGACGGTCAGGCTGCGCAGGCGGGTTTGCTGCCCCAGGCTCTCGATCGCCGCGTGGATCTGCTCGGCCAGCTCGCGGGTCGGGGCGATGATCAGGGCTCGGACGTGTCCGCGTTTTCCCTCCATCAGCCGATGCAGGATCGGCAGTGCGAAAGCGGCGGTCTTGCCGGTTCCGGTCTGCGCCAGACCCATGATATCCCGTCCCGTCATGACGGACGGGATCGCCTGCGCCTGGATCGGGGTCGGGACGGTGAACCCCGCCGCCGTTACCCCGGCGGCGACCCGGGGATGAAAATTGAACTCTTGAAACTTCATTCGTTCCTTCTTTCCGTGTTCCACATGCCTGGATCAGTGGGTTCATGCCGGATGGAGAGTGAAACTGCCTGGCCTGACTGAGATTTTGGGGAAGCTCAGGCAGGTCAATGAGTTGTGCTGTCCGCCGGTGATGCACTCACTGGTTCAGGTCATAAAAAAAGCCCCGGAGACATTCCGGAGCTTTACGATGACTTTGTTTTGACTTCGCGTTTTTTCCTGGAACAGCTGTTAGTAGTCCGAACCGTAGCAGCTATTGGGAGACAGTGTCAAGGAAAATCCTCCCGCACCGCTTCGCCCCGAATCGGCTCTTCACTTCCCGAAGTCTGTCAGCAGATCCAGCGCCGTCTGGGCGAGGAACGACGCGCCGAGGGGAAGGGCGGCCTCGTCGAGGAGCATCCTGGGGTGGTGCAGGGAGGACGCTTCCAGTTGCGGGTTTTGCGTGCCGAGCAGGGCGAAGCAGGATGGAATGCGGGCGGCTATGTAGGCGAAATCCTCACCTCCCAGCATCGGGGGGGCGGCGATGATGCCCTCGGCGGGGAAGATTTTCGCCGCCGCCTCTTTCGCGATGGCGGTGATGCGGGGATCGTTGCGGGTGACGGGCACGGCGTGCTCGACCCTGAAGTCGATGGTGGTTTCGTGCATCCGGGCCAGGTTGAGGCAGATGCTCTCGATGCGGGCGATATTCCTGTCGTAGGTTTCGTCGTTCAGGGCGCGGGTGGTGCCGGAGAGGGTAACACGGTCGGCGACCACGTTGTAGTTCGCCCCGCCCTCGATGGTGCCGATGCTGACCACCGCCTGGTCGTTGGGTCCCACGGTGCGCGAGACCACCGTCTGCAGCAGCGTGATTAGTTCAGCGGCGATGACGACGGCATCGATTCCGGCCTCGGGGTTGACCCCGGCATGGGCCGAGCGGCCGTGCACCACGAAGCTGAGTCGGTCGGCCGCGGCCAGCACCGGCCCTTGGCGCAGGCTGATGCAACCGGTGGGAAGCATCGGTGCCTGGTGCAGCCCGACCACGGCATCGACTCCTTCCAGCGCGCCCTCCTCCAGCATCCTCCTGGCACCGGAGTAGCCCTCCGCATCCCCCTCGTTGTTCTCCTCCGACGGCTGGAAGAGGAGGCGAATCGTGCCCTCGAGGGATGACTCCTTCAGCAGACGGGACGCGCCGAGCAGTATCGCCATGTGAGCGTCGTGGCCGCAGGCGTGCATGATCCCCAGGTTCTCCGATGCGAAGGGCAGGCCGGTCTCCTCGGTGATCGGCAGGGCGTCCATGTCGGCCCGCAGGGCGACGGTCGGTCCGCCGCTCCCGATTTCGGCCACCACGCCGGTTTTGGCGACCCCCCTGCGGCAGGAAAGGCCCAGCGCCTCCAGTTCGCGGGCAATCAGATCGGAAGTGCGCTCTTCCCGGTATCCGAGTTCGGGATGGCGGTGGATCTCGCGGCGGATGCGGACGATGTCCTCGGAGATGGCCCTGGCTTTGTCCAGCATGGAGTTCTCCTTCGGGTCGACGATCGATGTTCCTCTGGACCAAGTATACTAGGAGCCTTTCAGCCTCGCCCCAAAATTGTGGTTTTTCAGCAATTTTCGAGGATCAGTTCTGGATCAAAACCCAGGGGTCGCGGCCCCTGACGCCGCCCAACCCTTTGCTTGCCCAAAGGTTTGGATCCAAAGGGCACCCCCGTTGAGTTCGCCTGCTGGCGCAGGTGCCCTCCGCCGGGCAGATGTTTCGGGGGCGGGCCAATGCGCTTCGCTTAGAGGCCCGCCTTTTTCCCGAAACATCCACCCGCCGGAGGCGATCTCAAAGGGGGAGTTCTCCCGAGTTTACCGGATAGGTCGGACTCCTTCCCTGACTTAGGGGCCGTCGCAACGCCGCTTACGGAAAACGCCCTCGGCTCCCGGCCAGGGTTCGAAAAGCGCGCCAGCCGATCCCAGGTCTTCCTTGCGGGCGATCATCAGGGCGCCTTCCGGCCGCAGGGACTGCCACAGACGCCGGGCCGCCTCCAGTCGGCGCGGTCCGCGATAGTAGGTGAAGACGAGGTAGCGGCAGCAGACCAGGTCAATCCACTGCGGCGGGGGAGAGTGCATCAGGTCCGCCTCGGCGAAGCGCACCAGGCCCTTCACCTTTTCGTCCAGATGCCAGAGTCCGTCTTTCTTTCGGAAATGGCGATGGAGAAGCGGTTTGGGAATCTCGCGGACCGACCCGGGTCCGTAGATCCCTTGCCGGGCCCGCTCCAGGCTGGCGGCATCGATGTCGGTCCCGAGGATCTCCACCGGCCGGTCGCGGAAATGCTCCAGCCAGATCAGGGCCAGGGTGTACGGCTCCTCGCCCCCGCAGCAGCCGGCGCTCCAGATGCGCAGCGGCTCGGACGCCGCCTTCTGGCGCAGGAGGCGGGGAAGGACGGTCTGCCGCAGCGTTTCCCAGCCCTCCCGCTCCCGGAAGAAGCGGCTGACGGTGATGCGCATTCGCCCGGCCAGTCCCGCCGCCTCGGCGGCATCGGACCGAAGCCGCTCCAGGTAGGCAGCATAGTCGGGCAGACCGAGCTCTTCCATCCGCGCCTCGACCCGGTGCCGGGCGGCCCGCCGCCGGTACTTGCGCCATTCCAGGTTCAGCGGCGGGCAGGCTTCCTTCAGAATCTGGTCAAAGCGCATGGGAAGACCCGTTGGTCGGTCGGCCGATTGGTTTCAAACCTGGTTCCTCTACCCCGTACTGAATTTCAACTTACCCCGGAGGTGGTGCACTTGCAACTTGAATCTGTCTAGGCTATTGTGACATACTGCGTTAGGGATTCACCTATTCAATATTTTTTCTTAGGAATATTGATATTCAAATCGCTTTGAAAATAATGACACAATTGAAGTCGAATAGCTGCTTTATTACAATGTTCACGCAATCGCTTCACTCTAAATCCAACAAACTATGAAAGAAACCCTCAGAAAGGATGACCATTTTTTGCATGAAGAAGTTGATTCTAAGGTTCGACAGTAGACATGGATTGTAAGCTGAGGTGAACTTAAAACCCTCTCCCATGTCTCGCCATTATCCGCTTACAGTAATCAAGGCAGTGCAAGAATCACTTCTCAAATTTTGGGTCAAAACAAAAGATGAATGAACCTAAATCCCCTGAAAGATTAACTTGGAATAAAAAAATTGTCTTTTCCATTATCACCTTAACGCTAATTATGCTGGTGCTTGAGTTGTGCCTCCGCATGTTTTTTGCCTACTACGTTGGGCCAAGTGTCCTGCTCTATGGAACTCCATTTCAACGGCAGCGGGTGCAGCCCACGCTATCCATACCCAGATCTGAAACAAAGCCAGAAGCAAAAAATTTTTTGCATGGAATGACAACCGATGATTGGTATAAAGAAAGAAATGTTGCTACTCCTCCGAATGAACTCCAGGGTTATACAAAATATTTTTCAAATCAAATAAGGACCGATTTTGATGTAGAAACAGGAGAACGTTTTGAGGTTACAATAAACAGTCATGGTTTCAGGGGGCGGGACTTCCTTGACAAGAAAAAACCCGGAGTAACTAGGGTCGTTTGCTTGGGGGCTTCATCGACCTTCGGATATTTTGATAGAGATGATGAGACTTATCCAGTATATCTTGAGCAGGTGCTTAATGAAAAAGCTCATGGAAAGGCAAAATATGAGGTTATTAATTTAGGAATTCCCCATTTATACTCTGTGGAAATTTACAATCTCTTTCTAGCTGAGGCGATTAAGCTAAAACCTGATATCGTTACTTTTTATGAAGGCAATAATGATACCGACCCGCCACAAAAAACTTCAAACGAGTCTAGGCCATTTCTTGACCTTCTTGATCTCTTTCATTCGGGTCTTCAAAAAGCAAGTAAAGTTTCTATGCTTTCAGCCTTGCTTAACAGCTTGTATTATAATTTTGTAAATATAGCATATGTGCCATGGTCCGACAGGGAAGTCTCATCAATTAGTAATGTATTCATGGATCAAATTTCAAAAATTAATGCAGAATGTAAGAAGAGGGATATTCTATTTATAGTAGCAAACCAACAAAAGAATTCTCAATCATTTGATAGAGCTAGTCTTAAAAACATAACCTATAAAAAAGAAGTTGGCACGATTAAGAAAAAATTGTCCGAATCTGGCAAATTGAAACATCGCGAACTGCAACTACTTATCCACTCTGTCCTAATGGAGAAGTTAAAGAATTGGGCGAAGTCTAATGCAGTTCCTTTTGTTGATATAATCTCCAGGTTGGATCATAATCGAGACGTCATGGTTAGTTGGGTTCATTTGAGCCCGAGGGGAAATCGTATGGTGGCAGAAGCATTTGCTGAAAAAATCCTTGAATTTAGCCCAAAAAACTGACGGAAATTCGTTATTGAATGATCGACTTTGTATTGGTGCCAATAATCTTAACTTTTGATTGACAGTAGTCCTCACCGGGGTACAAGGACGGTAATATTATTCTCACCAGCAGTCGACCAGAAGGGTTTAACCAGGGAAGGAATCGAAGGGTTCCCTCGGAGAAGAAACGTACCGAAGTTCAGACATTTGGCTGATATGCTAGGTTTAACTAGTGTGATACGGGCCGCTTCAATTTCGAGTCTCCCCTTTGCCACCAAATAAAAACAGGGGGCTAACCATCACTGGTTAGCCCCCTGTTTTTATTGATAATTTGGACAAGTCTCACCCCACCATAATCTCGAACTGCTCGACATGAAAGCCGGGGCGGGCGTTGATGGCGATCTGTTTTTCGAAGCGGCGCTCCAACTCCTCGATGCCGGGGCGCTCCTCGTCGCCGAGCAGGGCGGCGATGTCGGGGTGGACGAGCAGGGTCACCCGGTAGCCGGGCATGTTGCGGACCTCGCGGCGCAGGTCGCGGAAGATCTCGTAGGCGGTGGTGGTACGGCTCTTGACCGAACCCTTGCCCTCGCAGTAGGGGCAGGGTTCGCAGAGGGTGCGGCCGATGCTCTCGCGCACGCGCTTGCGGGTCATCTCGACCAGACCGAGCTCGGAGATCTTGAGGATGTTGTTCTTGCTCTTGTCGTTCTTGAGGGCGTCCTCCAGGGCCGAGTGGACCTTTTCCCGGTGGGCCTCCTTCTCCATGTCGATGAAGTCGATGATGATCAGGCCGCCGATATTGCGCAAGCGCAGCTGGAAGGCGATCTCCTTGACCGCCTCGAGGTTGGTCTTGAAGATGGTGTCCTCGAGGTTGTGCTTGCCGACGAAGCGGCCGGTGTTGACGTCGATGGCGGTCAGGGCCTCGGTCTGCTCAATGATGATGTAGCCGCCGCTCTTGAGCCAGACCTTGCGCCCGAGGGCGCGGGCGATCTCCACCTCGAGGCCGAAGGCGTCGAAGATCGGCTCTTCGTCGTCGTAGAGTTCGAGGGCATACTTGAGCCGCGGCATGAAGGTGTTGATGAACTGGACGATTTTGTCGTATTCCTCCCGCGAGTCGACGACGATGCGACTGACCTCCTCGGTGAGGATGTCGCGCAGCACCTTGCTCGTTACGTCGAGGTCCGAATGGATCAGGCAGGGAGCGCCCATGGACTCCTTGCGCCGGGAGATGCCCTGCCACAGCTCGACGAGGAACTCCATGTCGGCGCGCAGGTCCTCCTCGCTCTTGCCCTCGGCGGCGGTGCGGACGATGAAACCGGTCCCCTCGGGGCGGATCTCCTCGACGATTTCGCGCAGCCGGTCCTTTTCCTCTTCGTTCTCGATGCGCCGGGAGATGCCGACATGGTCGACGGTCGGCATGAAGACCAGATGTCGGCCGGGCAGGGAGACGTGCGAGGTGATGCGGGCGCCCTTGGTGCCGATCGGTTCCTTGGCGACCTGGGCCAGGATCTCCTGGCCCTCCTGCAGCAGCTCCTCGATCGGCGGCAGGGGAGGGGGCTCCTCGGCGCCGCCCTCAGCCGGCTTGGTGAGCGGGCCGCCCCCCTCGATGAAGTGCTCCACCGCCTCCATCTCGTCCAGGACGTCGGCGACGTAGAGAAATGCCGCCTTTTCCAGGCCGATATCGACGAAAGCGGCCTGCATTCCGGGCAGGACCCGAATGACCCGCCCCTTGTAGATGTTCCCCACGATCCCACGCTCCCGGCTGCGCTCGATGTAGAGTTCGGCGATGTGGCCGTTCTCCAGGAGTGCTACCCGGGTTTCGTGGGAGGTGGTATTGATGACCAGTTCCTTGGTCATGATACCTCCCAATTCTCAAAAAAGTGTTTATATCGAAAACTTTCACAGTTCGTAGATTCCTTGATCGAGTTCCAGCATCAGAAACCCGCTGGTGTCCATACCCGGCTACCGGTTGGACGCTAATCGAGAATCGCCGCCGTTTTTCGGATCGACAAGTGACGCACCTGCTCCGGGGTCATGGCCAGAAGATGGGCAGTCAGCAGGATGGGACTGCCCTTGGTCATGGTCAGCCAGAGGGCGCCGTCGGCCATCCGCAGATCCTCGACATCGGGGCGCAGATCGACGGTGACCGATCGGCCTTCTCTTTTTTTTCGTTCGGCGGGAACCGACGGGGCGTCGAGAAAAGCCTCGATTCTCGCAGCCAGGTCGGCCGGCGCCGGCTCGGGCAGACCGACCCGGTAGATAACTTTTTTAATGCTAACAGATGGGGCCGGAGTTTGCCAGTGCAGCAGCGCCCCTTCGAGAACCTTGAAGCCGGCCGGAAGTTCGGCGTTGAGACTTTCCACCACCTCCCGCGCCGGGCAGGGCCGGTAGAGCTCCAGGTCGATGATCTCGGCGACGCTCTCGACGCCGGTGGGCAGTGCGTCGGGGAAGGAGATGCGCGGCGCCGGGTGGAAGCCGCCGGAAAACCGAACCGGCAGCCGGGCACGCCGGGCGGCGCGGTGAAAAAGGGTCATGAATTCCAGGTGCCCGATGAAGCGGGCCTTGCCCTCCTTGGCGACGCGCAGTCGCACCTTGTAGCGCTGATCCTCGTCCGGTTGCGGCGGGGAAGGGGGCGCCTGGAGGGAGAGCTCTCCGGGCTCGGCCGACCGGGGCCGCAAGGCGTCGAAGTCGCAGACCCCGCAGGCGCTGCAGGAACCGGTGCGGCAGTCGGGGGTGGCCGCTTCGGCAAGGGCCTTGCGTCGCTCCTGGATAAAGAACGACTTGGGGCTGCCGCAATCGAGATGATCCCAGGGCAGGGTCTCGTCCTCCCGCCGCTCGCGCAGGTACCATTCCGGGTCGATGTCGCAGGCGGCGAAGGCGCTCTGCCAGCGCTCGAAGTCGAAGTGGTCGCGCCAGCCGTCGAAGCGGCAGCCGAGATCGACGGCGGTTTCGAGCACCGCGCCGAGGCGCCGGTCGCCGCGGGCGAAGACCCCTTCGAGGAAGGAGAGCTTCGCCTCATGCCACTTGAGGCGAAGTTTTTTCTTCTTGAGCGCCGAGCGCAGCCGATCCTGTCGCTCAAGCGTCTCTTCGATGCCGATCTGGGCTTCCCACTGAAAGGGGGTGTGCGCCTTGGGCACGAAGGTGGAGACCGCGACGTTGACGTCGGCGCCCCCTTCGGTCCCCTTGCCGGTGCGCTTGACTCTCGCGGCCAGCTCGACGATCGCCTCGACATCCTTCTCCGTCTCGGTCGGCAGGCCGATCATGAAGTAGAGTTTGACCAGACGCCAGCCGAGCTCGAAGGCGCTGCGGGTCGAAGTGAGCAGGTCGTCCTCGGTGATCCCCTTGTTGATCACTGCCCGCAGCCGCTCGGTGCCCGCTTCCGGGGCGAGGGTGAAGCCGGTCTTGCGCACCTTCTTGATCTCTTCCATCAGCTCCGCGGTTAGCGAACCGACCCGCAGGCTGGGAAAGGAGACCGCCACCTTCTCCTCGGCGTAGCGCTCCATCAGGGCTTTGAGCAGCGGCTCGATGCAGGAGTAGTCGCCGGTGGAGAGGGAGAGCAGGGAGACCTCCCCGTAGCCGGAATTTTTCAGCGACTCCTCGATGATGCCGGCGATGCGTTGCGGGCTGCGCTCGCGTACCGGCCGGTAGATGTAGCCGGCCTGGCAGAAGCGGCAGCCCCGGGTGCAGCCGCGGGCGATCTCCACCGCCACCCGGTCATGCACCGTGTTCATGAAGGGGACGATGGGGGCGGTGGGGTAGGGGGCGGCGTCGAGGTCGGCCAGGAAGCGCCGGCGCACCTTGTCACGGCCCTCCTGCAGGGGGCGGATGGCAGAGACCTCCCCCGAAGGGAGGTGGTCGACCGCGAAGTGCGAAGGGACGTAGACCCCCTCGATGGCACTCAGCCGCCGCAGAAGTTCGCCGCGGCTCTCGCCGGCTGTCCGCGAGGCGCGCAGGGCGTCGCAGAGCTCGACCACCGCCTCCTCGCCGTCGCCGATTACCGCGCAGTCGATGAAGTCGGCCAGCGGCTCGGGGTTGAAGGCGCAGGGACCGCCGACGACGACCAGCGGGGCCTCATCCGGACGATCGGTCCGGCGGCGGGGGATGCCGGCCAGATCGAGCATGTTCAGGACGTTGCTGTAGGACAGCTCGTACTGCAGGGAGAAGCCGACGATGTCGAAACGGCTCAGGGGGCGCTCCGACTCGAGCGAGGCCAGCGCGGTGCCGGAGGAACGCAGGTGCTCCTCCATGTCCGGCCAGGGCGCGTAGGCGCGCTCGGCGGCGATCCAGGGCCGGTCGTTGAGGGCCCGGTAGAGGATGGCCGAGCCGATATGGCTCATGCCAACCTCGTAGACGTCGGGAAAGGCCAGGGCGAAGGTGATGTCCACCTCGGCCGGATCTTTTTTGATGATGCCCCGTTCGCCGCCCAGGTAGCGGGAGGGGCGGCTGATCTCGGGGAGGATGTCGGTCAGTTTCATGCCGTCTCTTCGGGAGAGGGGTGGGTTCTTCGGAACCAAAAAAAATACCACGTGACGCGAGGTTGCGGCAAGGGGTTTTTTGGTTCATTCTGGAAAGGCGGGGAAGACGGGATGCCGCCATCACGGAACTTCCATGCCTCCAGAAGGGCGATTTCTAACGGGGTTTGTCCGCTTGATGATTCAGGGTAAAATGAAGCGGGCAGGTCCTGATGTCTCCCCTTGCCAATGCCGCGACCCCAGGGGAAAACCAGAAAAGTCGACAGTGGGAAGATACCGGGATGGAGCCTCGCGGCATTCCGGTCCGGGTCAAGGCGTTCGAGGAATATTTACCCTGAGTAAAAAATATGGACAGGGGAGTGTTTCCTGGCTTGAAAAAAGTCGGTTTATAGGTTAATGAGGTGGTACGAAATTTTATCTCCGCTTAAATCATGAAGGGGTGATCCCATGGAAAAGCTGTTCAAGGGGTACATGAAATTCAAGTCCGAGGATTTCGAACAGCACCGGCAGCTCTTCCAGAAACTGGGCCGCGAGCAAAAGCCCCACACTCTCTTTATCGGTTGTTCCGACTCGCGCGTCGAACCGAGCCTGATCACCCGGACCGATCCCGGCGAGCTCTTCATGATCCGGAACGTGGCCAACATTGTCCCCCCCTACCGTCGGACCGAGGAATACGTCGCCACGACCTCGGCCATCGAATACGCCGTTCAGGCCCTGGGAGTCGACTCCATCGTGGTGTGCGGGCATTCCAACTGCGGCGGCTGCGCGGCCATGAACGCGCCGCCGGAAGAGATGGCCCATCTGCCCCACGTCCGCAAATGGCTGGAGGTCTCCAGCGAGGTTGCCGGCAGGGTGAACCGGCTGATGGAGGAGGGCTCCGCCGAGGAGCGCGAATGGCTTACCGAGCAGGTGAACATCCTGGTGCAGATGAAGAACCTCCTGACCTATCCCTACATCCGGGAGAAATACGAGGCGAAGACCCTTGCCATCTACGGCTGGCACTACATCATCGAAACCGGCGAGGTCTTCAATTTCAACGACGAGCAGGAAGTTTTCGAGCTGATCACGTAAGCCTGAATCAGTGAGTGCATCACCGGCGGATAGCACAACTCATCGACCTGCCCGAGCTTCCCCAAAATCACCGCTGAACCTATCTATGGATGCAGCTAGGATTTTGGGAAATCTCATTCAGGCCAAGCAGTCACACTCTCCATCCGGCATGAACCCATTGATTCAAGGGCAGGCTCATTCCGACCGGGCATTTCCGGATCTGCCCCAACCTAGCGAGGGGCGGCGTCTTCTTTTTGTGGGGGGGATTATATAACGCCGTTATACCAAAAAGAGTAAAAATTACCTTGACTGTTTGGGAGGGGCCGATTATTCTTTTTTTGTCATGTTTACCTCAAACAGGAGGATGGTCATGGAAGATTTGTGGCGCTTGAAAAAGATGGCGTACCGCCTCGAAGATCTGGCCGACAAAGCCGAGTACGACAACATGCTCAAGCGATTCCGTGGCGAGGAGGAGAAAGACAACCGGGATCGGCTGCTCTATGGGGCCGACCGGATTCTTCGCCGTCCGGAAAATTCGGACGAATAGACGACCCGAAGTTGCTTCGCGTTCCTTTGTTGTTGACCCGCTGACTTCTCTTCCCGGTCCGCTCTCCCTGCCGCGGGCCGGGTCCCCGAAACTCCGCAATTTTCTTGCCTGTCCCCGCATTTCTGTGCTAAATTCTTGAGCCTTATTCGACCCTGCGAATCAATCGAGTTGAAGCGGAGGCTTTCGGTCCCATGAACATCGAGATCTTACCCCTGCAAGAGAAGAAATCCCGGCCCGACGATGATTCGACGCTGGTTTTCGGCAAGGAATTCACCGACCGCATGTTCGTCATGGAGTACGACGCCGGCCGGGGGTGGCATTCGGCCCGGATTCAGCCGTATGGCCCCTTTGTCCTCGACCCCGCGGCCATGGTATTCCATTATGCCCAGGAGATTTTCGAGGGGCTCAAGGCCTTTCGCCGGCCGGACGGTTCGGTGGCCCTTTTTCGCCCGGCCGACAACGTGGCCCGGTTCAATCTGAGCGCCCGGCGCATGTGCATGCCCGAAGTCGACGAGGGGCTTTTTCTCGAGGCCCTCAAGGAGCTGGTGCGGCTGGAGCAGGAGTGGGTGCCGCAGTCGGAGGGGACAAGCCTCTACATCCGGCCCACCATGATCGCTTCGGAGCCGATGCTCGGGGTGCGTCCCGCCGAGAAGTACCTCTGCTACATCATCCTTTCGCCGGTCGGGGCCTACTACAAGGGCGGACTCTCGCCGGTGAAGATCTGGATTTCCGACCACTACGTGCGGGCCGCCCACGGCGGCACCGGTGAGGTCAAGACCGGAGGCAACTATGCCGCAAGCCTCTTCGCCGCCCGCGAGGCGGCGGCCAAGGGCTATGACCAGGTTCTCTGGCTCGACGCCAGGGACAAGAAGCACGTCGAGGAAGTCGGCAGCATGAATATCTGTTTCGTGTACGACGGAAAGCTGATCACCTCGCCCCTGCACGGCACCATCCTCGACGGTATTACCCGTCGGTCGGTGCTGGTCCTGGCCCGGGAGATGGGCCTGGAGATCGTCGAACGGGCCTTGACCGTGGACGAAATATTTGCCGGAGTCGAGAGCGGACGGCTGACCGAGGCCTTCGGAACCGGCACGGCGGTGGTCGTTTCGCCGGTCGGCCAGTTCACCTATCGCAACCGCACCGTGGCGATCGGCGACGGAAAGAGCACCGGGGAGGTGACCCGCAAGCTCTACGACACTCTGACCGGCATCCAGTACGGTCGCCTGGACGATCCGCATGGGTGGGTGACCTCGCTGTAGCCGGTTCCCTCCAATCTATCCGATAAAAGAAGGAGGCTCCCACCTTTGGCGTGGAGCCTCCTTCTTTTTTTCGATGGCGTCGCAAAAACTCACCAGCTGCTGCGTTGCTGCAATTGCTCTCGCTGCTTCGACGTACGTAAGTACGTCTCATTGCTCGACAATCGCGCGCCTTGCATTTGGCGCTTTTTGCTTAGCCATCTGCTTTTTTGCGCACGCATCTTTTCGGGCGCTCGAAAAAAGTTGTTTTTTAGAGGAAGAACCTCGCCGCCACGTGGGCAAGCACCGGCCACGCGATCAGCACCGCGCTGATAATGGCCATCACCCCGAGAAGGAGCAGGAGCAGCGTCAGCCACCCGGCTTTGAGAAGATCGACAGCGCTTTCCCGGCCCGAGGTAAGGGTGGCGGGTACCAGATGGTGTTCCTGCAGCCAATTCGTGACATATCCCATAATCTCACCCCCTTCGATCCTGTTGTCCCTGACTCCATTATAGCGCAATTAGATTAATTTTATTGCCAAAAATTAATTTTTTTCGCAGGGACATCGGGGGACACTCTACCCGCGGATGAAGGCATAGACCATCATGAAGGCCAGGGCCATGCCGGTGAAAAGGGCGAGAAAGCCGAAGCCCTTCAGGATGAAGTCGTAGGCGATGCTGCTGGGCTTGCGGACGCTGAACTCCTCGGTGGTGTCGGTTTCCTTGTAACGTTGCCACTGAGCGCCCCGTTCCTCGATCATTTCGGCTTTCGATATCTGCCCGTTGAAGATGACGAAGTCCATCGGGAACTTTTCCGGACGACCGTGGGTGTTGAAGAAGTGCACAGTGAAGATGAAGCCGGTCGCCAGCAGGGCCTCTTCCGAGTGGATGATGGTGGCCACGTTGAGAATCCAGCCGGGGAGAAAGCTGCCGAAGAATTCGGGGAACCACAACATGAGACCGGAACCGCCGATGGCGAACATCCCCCAGAAGACGGCGAAGAAGTCGAATTTTTCCCAATAGGTCCAGCGCTCGAAGTCCGGCTTCGGGCCCCGGAACAGGAACCATCGGACCATCCCCTGGATATCCTGCAGATCCTTGCGGTTCGGCATCAGCGAATCCGGTCCGAAGAGACGGGAGAAGAACGTCCCGCCCTGCCGACGGCTGAAGAGGTATTCGGCGCTGCACAGCAGGGCGCCGATGAAGTAGTAGAAGGTCAGCACGGCGCAGGCGCGGTGAATCAGGCCCGCCTGCTGGACCCCGCCATAGAACGACATCATCGTCCGGGCCCATTCCTGGTCGCTGAACTTCAGCGGCAGTCCGGTCAGGGAGAGGCCGAGGAAGCTGACGATGACGAACAGGTGAAATACGATATAGCGTCCGCGAAAGCGACGATATTGCCGATGGCCGTCCGGCAGGGGATGGCACTCTCCCTGGCCCAGCTCCCTTTCCTTTTCCCGGTTTTCGACGAACCCGCGGAACATCCAGAGCAGGGTGTGGACCCAGAACAGGGCGAAGACCCCGACGACCAGGACGGTCATGGCGACGTAGGTCCAGTACAGAATCGGATAGTTCTGCCGGTCGGTGAAATCGCCGTGGGCATAAAACCGGGTGAAGAGAGGGGTTGCGTTCGGGTGGCATTGGGAACAGGTCGCCAGCCGGTTCGCCGGATTCAGCGTGGAGTCGGGGTCTTCCTCCGGCAGCACGTGGTGGGAGGTGTGGCAGTCGGCACAGCCGGCGGCATGCTCCGGGAAGCCGAGGCGGTAGTTCTTGCCGTGGTAGCTCTCGATGAATGTGGCGACGGCATTGGGAGTGACGCCATTGCGCACCATCTTTTCCCTGTCGCTGTGGCAGGGGATGCAGACCGCGGTGTGGAAGCCGCGGTAGGCCTTGGGGTCGAGCCCGGAGACGGCCTTGATCGCGTGCAGGTTGTGGCAGTCGTTGCAGGCGGCCGAATCGTCGTTGCCGGCGGCGATCGACCGGCCGTGGACCGATTCGCGGTAGCCCGGCGCCTCGTGACAGCCCAGGCAGGTTTCCACGACGACCTGTTTCTTTCCGGACCACGCCCGCAGGCGGTGGATTTCGCTGTGGCAGGCGACGCAGTCGATGCCTTCGAGCATGTGGATGCTGGTGAAATGCTCCGCTGCTTCGGGTTTGTGGCAGGGGACGCAGTTTACCGGCAGTCCCTTGACCTTGCCCTCGATATGGGCCGAGAGATTGGTCGTTGGAACGTGGCAGGCGGTGCAGGCGATGTTGCCATGGACTGAAGCGGCAAAAGCCTCCCTCTCCACCTGGTCGTGGTGGCATTTCAGACAGGTTTCCGGGGCGATGGCGATGTCCGAGAAAGCAGGCGGGACGAAGATGCCGGTCGAGAGAAAGGCCAGTGTCGACAGTGCGGTCAGAATTCCGGGTTTCATCATCGTGTCTCCCTCGCAGGGCAAATGAAAACAGTGAATCCCTATGAGTCGAAATCCCCGCGGAACCGGCGGGGCAGGTCATCGCACCATTTCGTTCCAGCCCGACAGTTGCCGGTCGCCTGGCAACCTTGGAAATTTATTCACAGGTAAAAAGGGATGAAGGGGATACAAGGGATAAAGTCATAAATCACAAGCCCTTTCCTTTGATCGATCCCCTTCATCCCTGTTTGCGCGGTTTTTTTTACCGGTCGGGTTGGAGAAACATTTATTTGAACGAAGTGCAAAGCCGGCTTAAATGATAACAAAGACCCGACACTTTTTCCGGATGCGGGCACGGAAGACGCCAATCTTCAGGGCATGGGTGCCTTGAAAATAAGCAGCAAAGGGATCTTGCCTGTCGGCCCGCAGGGGGTAAACTGTCGATATCGGTCGGGTTTCAGGCAATGGCACGGGCCTTGCCTTTAATCGGAGCAATAGTTTGCCAACGATGCCACGGAGGTACGATGATGTACGACCTGAAACGCGTCCCGCTTCTGACGGGACTCCTGCTGCTGCTTCCCGCCCTCGCTTTTGCCGACACCGCCGATACCGGCGATACCGCCTGGATGCTCGTCTCCTCGGCCCTGGTCCTGTGCATGCTGCCGGGCCTCGCCCTTTTCTACGGCGGCATGGTCCGTTCCAAGAATGTCCTCTCCACCTCGATGCACACCTTCGCCGCGATGGCGATCATGGGGGTGCAGTGGGTGGCGATCGGCTATTCCCTCGCCTTCGGCGGGGAAGGGCCCTTCATCGGCGGTCTGGATAATCTGTTTCTGGGCGGCATCACGCCGGAGAGCCTCTCGGGCACCATTCCGACCTATGTCTTCGTCATGTTCCAGGGGATGTTCGCCATCATCACCCCGGCGCTGATCTCCGGGGCGGTGGCCGAGCGGATGAAGTTCTCCACCTACTGCGTTTTCATTCTGCTCTGGGGCACCCTGGTCTACGATCCGCTCTGCCACTGGGTGTGGGGCGAGGGCGGCTGGCTCCTGGAGCACGGCGCCCTCGACTTCGCCGGCGGCACGGTGGTCCACCTCTCCTCGGGGATCTCGGCCCTGGTGCTGGCGGTGCTCCTCGGCCGGCGCAAGGGCTATCCGCAGGAGAGGATATTTCCCCACAATCTGCCGATGACCCTGCTCGGCGCCGGCCTGCTCTGGTTCGGCTGGTTCGGCTTCAACGCCGGCAGCGCCTTGAGCGCCGGAGCAAGCGCCGCCCTGGCCTTCACCACCACCCAGACCGCGGCGGCTGCCGGGGCTCTCTCCTGGATGCTCATCGAGTGGATGCACGCCGGCAAGCCGAGCGCCCTGGGCGCCGCCTCCGGAGTCGTCGCCGGCCTGGTGGTGATCACGCCGGCGGCCGGTTTCGTGACCCCCGGCTGGGCCCTGGTGATGGGCCTGAGCGCCGGGCCGGTCTGCTACGGCGGGGTGCTGCTCAAGCATAAGCTGGGCTACGACGACTCCCTCGACGCCTTCGGCGTGCACGGCCTCGGCGGGGCCTGGGGCGCCATCGCCACCGGGATCTTCGCCACCGTCGGCGCGGCCGGACTGATCGCCGGCAATGCCCATCAGCTCTGGGTGCAGTTTGTCGGGGTGGCGGCGGCTGCCGCTTACGCCGTGGTGGTGACCCTGGCCATCGTCTTCGTCCTCAGGGTCACCATGGGGCTGCGGGTGGAGGACGATGAGGAGCGCATGGGCCTCGACCAGGCCGCCCACTCGGAGACCGGTTACAACTTCTGAGGGCCTTTCCACATCCCTGGCCTGACGGCCGGCGCCCGCGGGGCGCCGGCCGTTTTCTGTGTAGGCCTTGTACACCAATTGAGTTGAGATTTTGGTTTTTCGGATTTCGGCCCTCTTGCAAGAAAACCCTGTTTGTTTCGGCCGTACTTTTCAAGTTACCGAAATAACAATAGAAACCTTGTAGACGATGAGCCGGGACGTTCGGCGGGGAGGGGCGGGGCGGGGTTGGCATCCCCATTGCACAACCTCATGTGTTTTCCTGAAAAACCGTCTTGCGGGAAATAAAAATCCGCTCTTGGAGGTGAACGACAATGTGTCGCATTGGAGCCATTAAAAGTCTGAATTACGTCCACCCGAGCCAGGCCCTGCTGCTGATGCAGTCGCAGCAGAAAGGCCACGACAACTCGGGTTTCGCCATGGTGATGCACGATCTCGGTGGCATATTCGAGGAATACAAACATCTGCCCACCCTGTCGCTCGCCTGCACCGACGAGGGAGTGAAGGTCGCCGAGGACATGCTGCACGCCGCCGGTTTCCAGCGGGTGATGCAGTGGGTGCCGGAGACCGACCCGCAGCCCGGCCTCGACATCATCGCCATGTCGAATTACCTCTTCCAGACCTACGACTATCCCAAGCACTTCAAGGGCGCCAGTCAGAAGGAGAAGGAAGAGCTGCTGCTCGACATGCGGCTGAAGCTGCGGCGCGCCCTGGAGCAGGACGAGCAGGGATTTGCCTACTCCTTCTGGCCCGACGTGGTCACCCTCAAGGAAATCGGCGATCCCAAGGATATCGGTACCTATTTCAAACTGTGGGAAGAGGATGACCGGTTCACCGCCAAGGTGATCACCGCCCAGTGCCGGCAGAACACCAACTATGACATCGTGCGCTACGCCGCCCACCCCTTCTTCCTGCAGGGCTACACGGCGCTGGCCAACGGCGAGAACACCTTCTACCTGAAGAACGTCGAGCTCCAGAAGAGCCTGCACCGCGGCTACATCGGCTTCGAGTCCGATTCCCAGTGCTTTCTCTACTCGCTGCACTACGTGCATCGCGAGCTCGGCTGGCCGCTTAGCTACTTCAAGCATGTAATCACGCCGCTGCCCTTCCAGGACATCGAGCAGCGCGAGGACAAGGACCAGCTCTTCGCTATCCGCCAGTCCCTGGCCCACCTGGAGATAAACGGTCCCAACACCATCATCGGCGTGCTGCCCGACAACACCATGTTCACCTGCTGCGACGCCAAGAAGCTGCGGCCGGTGGTTCTGGGCCGCTCCGAGGATACGGTGGTCATCTCCTCGGAGGTGTGCGGCATCAATGAAATCCTCCCCGATCGCGACTGGCAGACCGACCTCTACCCCCACGAGCGCGAGACGGTGGTCATCGATAACAACCTGGAGGTACACCAATGGAAGCAATGAAGGTCCAGGATATCACGCCCAACGACCTGCCCTGGAAGGTCCGCTACGACGCCGGCCGCTGCACACTGTGCGGCTCCTGCGTGGCGGCCTGCTCCTTTCGCGCCATCGAGCCGAAGGTCGAGCGCCGGCGCATGGTCTTCTCCGAAAGCGACTTTCCAGAGCCGAAGCAGCGTTTCTCCGCCGTGCCGGTGATCCGCCAGACCCACTCGATCCGCAATTACTGCCGCGGCTGCGGCATCTGCGAAAAGGTCTGCCCCAACGACGCCATCGGCCCGGTGCGCAACATCGACACCCGCCACCCGATCGTCACCCGCTGCCTCGGCGGCGACTCGATCAAGCGCGGCGGGCGCAAGAACCTGGAGGGGTCCGCCCGCACCCTGGACAAGATTCGCGTCGGCCGCATCTCGCAGATGACCGACCCGAGTCTCGACGCCCAGCGCCACACCTTCGACCTGCTGGCGCCCTTCGGCCGCATCATGCCCCCGGACCGGCTGCCCTTCCAGATCGGCGCCGACGGCAAGCTCGAGACCAAAGACCAGGCCCCGCCGGTGCGCTGGATCTACCCGGTGATCATCGGCGACATGTCGATCGGGGCGCTCTCCTGGCGCATGTGGGAAGCGGTGGCGATGGCCACCGCCTACCTCAACGAGGAATGCGGCCTGCCGGTGCGCATGTGCTCCGGCGAGGGCGGGGTGCCGTCGCGGCTGCTCAAGAGCCGCTACCTCAAGTACATGATCCTGCAGATCGCCTCGGGCCACTTCGGCTGGAACCGCATCATCAAGGCGATGCCCCACATGGTCGAGGACCCGGCCGGCGTCCTGATCAAGATCGGCCAGGGCGCCAAACCCGGCGACGGCGGACTGCTGATGGCCCAGAAGGTCGCCGAGCACATCCAGGCGATCCGCGGCGTGCCCAAGGCCGACCTGCTCAGCCCGCCCAACCACCAGGGCCTCTACTCCATCGAGGAGAGCGTGCAGAAGATGTTCCTCTCCTTCAATGCCGCCTTCAAGTTCCGCGTGCCGGTGGCGATCAAGGTGGCGGCATCGGCAACCAGCGTCTCGGTCTTCAACAACCTCGTGCGCGACCCCTACAACATCGTCGGCGGCTTCTTCCTCGACGGCATCGACGGCGGCACCGGCGCGGCCCACGAGGTCAGCCTCGACCACACCGGCCACCCGATCGTCTCCAAGCTGCGCGACTGCTACCTCGCCGCCGTCACCCAGGGCCGCCAGGGGCAGATTCCCCTGTGGGCCGCCGGAGGCCTCGGCAAGACCGGCGACCTGGCGGCGGACGCCTTCAAGATGATGGCGCTGGGGGCCAACGGTGTTTTCACCGGCAAGCTGATCCTGCAGATGGCCGGCTGCGTCGGCAACGACCAGGGCCGCTGCAACGCCTGCAATACCGGCCTGTGCCCGGTGGGGATCACCACCCAGGAGCCGCAGCTGGTGCACCGGCTCGACCCCGAGCGGGTGGCCCAGAACATCGTCAACTACTTCCTTGCAATGGACACCGAGTTCAAGAAACTGATGGCGCCCATCGGCAATTCCTCCCTCCCCGTGGGCCGCTCCGACGCCCTGGTCTCCACCGACCGGGCGGTGGCCGAGCGCCTGCAGATACAGTACGTCTGTTGAGGGTCAGTTATAAGTTTTCAGTTTTAAGTTTTGAGTTAGGGTCTAAAACTAAAAATTCAAAACTCATAACTCATAACTAAAACCAGAGGTTTTGAAATGGCAGCAAATATTATCGGTTTCGACGAAAATAAACGGCGCATCTCCACCCAGGCCCTGCTGCAGCAGATCTACCGGGCCCTGGAGGCGGGGGAGACCGAGTTCGAGGTCCTTTCCTCGGGCCATCACGACATCGGCGGTCCGCTCTGGACCGACGACGGCACGCCGCTGCGCTTCCGGGTCAAGAACCCGGGGCAGCGGGTCGGCTCCTTCGGCCTCGACGGCACCGAGATCGTGGTCGAGGGCTCGGCCCCGGCCGACGCCGGCTGGCTCAACGCCGGCGCCACCCTGACCATCCTCGGCGACGGCGGCGACACCACCGCGCACTGCGCCGCCGCCGGCAAGATCTACGTCGCCGGGCGGGTCGGCACCCGCAGCGGCTCGCTGATGAAGCACGATCCGGCCTTCGAGGCGCCGGAGTTCTGGGTACTGAAGAACACCGGCAGCTTCTCCTTCGAGTTTGTCGGCGGCGGCATCGGTGTCATCTGCGGCGTCGGCTGCGAGAACCTCGAGTCGGTGCTCGGCGACCGTGCCTGCGTCGGGATGGTCGGCGGCACCATCTACGTGCGCGGACCGGTCAAGGGCCTCTCCGAGGAGGTCTGGCTGCTCGATCTCGACGACGCCGACCGCGAATTCCTCCAGCAGGGCATGCCCACCTTTCTTGAGAAGATCGAGCGACCCGAGCTGCTCGAGGACCTGACCGACTTCTCCCGGTGGCACAAGATCGTCGCCAAGACCTACGAGGAGCGCCGGACTCACAGCCGCCCCTCGATCCGCGAGTTCCGCCGCGACCAGTGGGTGGAAGGCGGCATCTTCGGCGACGTCGTCAGCGACGACTACGAGTCGGTCGCCGGCCTGGTCAACAGCGGCGACGATCGGCTGAAGATCCCCCACTGGCAGGACAAGCGCTACGCAGCGCCCTGCGAGTCGGCCTGCCCCAGCGCCATCCCCACCCAGGACCGCATCAACCTGCTGCGTCAGGGCAAGGTCCAGGAGGCCCTCGAGCTGGTGCTGCAGTACTCTCCCTTCCCGGGTAGCGTCTGCGGCGAGGTCTGTCCCAACCTTTGCATGGATGCCTGCACCCGCCAGTACCTCGACCACCCGGTGGCGATGAAGGAGCTCGGCCGCCTCTCGCTGGAGGCCGCCTCGCCCGAGGTCACTGCCGACAGCGGCAAGAAGGTGGCGGTGATCGGCGGCGGCCCCGGTGGCCTGTCGGCGGCCTGGCAGCTGCGCCTGCTCGGCCACCAGGTCACCATCTACGAGGCCGACGAGGAGGTCGGCGGCAAGCTGATGCAGGTCATCCCCGACGAACGCCTGCCCCGGCAGATTCTCCACAGCGAGATCGACCGCATCAAGAATCTCGGCGTCAGGATCGAGGCCGGGCACAAGGTGACCGCCAGCGAGTTCAGCACCATCCGCGGCGCCAACGACGCGGTGGTGATCGCCAGCGGCGCCCACAACCCGGTGGTCATACCCTTCCCCGGCCACGAGCGCCTGGTCAAGGGGCTCGACTTCCTCAAGGAGGTCAATGCCGGCAGGAAGCCCAAGGTCGGCGAGAAGGTCGTCGTCATCGGCGCCGGCAACGCCGGCATGGACGTCTGCCTCGGCGCCTACGCCATGGGCGCGAAGAAGGTTACCGCTATCGACGTGCAGCGCCCCGCCGCCTACAAGAAAGAGATCGACCACCTCGAAGCCCTCGGCGGCGATATCCAGTGGCCCGTCTTCACCGAGCGCATCGACGAGAAGGGCGTCCACACCAAGGACGGCCGCCTGATCGAGGCCGACACGGTGATCATCTCCGTCGGCGAGCGCCCCGACCTCTCCTTCGTGCCCCGCGCCTGGCTGACCGACCGCGGCATGATGGACGTCGACGGCTGCTGGCAGGCGGTCAAGGCCCCGGGCGTCTTCGCCATCGGCGACACCATCGCCCCCGGCCTGCTCACCCACGCCATCGGCAACGGCCGCGAGGCGGCCGGCCACATCGACACCTTCCTCGCCGGCGAGACGCCGGTGGCCGAGAAGAAGCCGGAGATGATCCCGCAGAAGTGCCTCTCCAAGGAGCTCTTCCGGCCCCGGAACCGCGGCCGCTTCTGCGTCACCGACCCCAAGGACGAGGCCAACCGCTGCCTCTCCTGCGGCACCTGCCGCGACTGCTCCATGTGCCTCGAGGCCTGCCCCGAGGGGGCGATCGTCCGCAACGAGAAGGCGGACGGCTCCTACGAGTACGTCTCGGACGATCACCTCTGCATCGGCTGCGGCATCTGCGCGGGGATCTGTCCCTGCGGGGTGTGGGGGATGGAGTTGGTGGTGTAGAACGGCAAGGACATCTTGAACCAGCCAAAGAGGCGGCGCCATATGGCGCCGCCTCTTTTTTTCACCATCTGTTCACACTGTATCAATGGAAGGGTGCTTCCGATTCGGAAAAAAATGGTGGCTGAAAGGGTCGCGGCAAGCCAATATGACTTAATCCCCGCTATCCCCTCCTTGACGAGCTTACGAAACTGCTGGAGAAAGCTCTCTCCTTCTACCCCGAAAGCGAACGGGACCGATTGTTGATGGGTCGTCGGAGGCCGAGGAGAAAAAGTAAGCCCCTATGAAGGAAGTGGGTCGAATGAGCATGGGGGAGTTGGCGGCCTGCGTATGCTCCCATCTCAAAGATGTCGGGTTTCGGCCGGCGGAGCCTTCCAGTTGTTGTTTCGTCCGTCGACGTATTTGACCGGCATCCCGGCCAGTTCTTCGTCGGTTGCGTTGTCGAGGCAGTTGACCTTGACGGCATAGACCTTGCCGCCGAAATCGGGCGAATCCGACCATCCGAAGGGATGGACGCCGCAGTGCCGGCAGAAGACGTGGTGGATGACCTTCCTGCCGAATTGGTAATCGCCCAGTTCGTTTTCCCCTTCCAGGAGTCGGAAGTCCTCCGGCTTGACCACGGCGATCCAGTTTCGCACCTTGGTGCAGATCGAGCAGTTGCACTTGATGCTGCCCTCGCCCAGATCGAGATCCGCCTCGTAGCGGACGGTACCGCAGTGACAACTTCCTCGATAGGTTTTTTTCATGGTTCAGCCTCCTGTGAGAGAAAGAACAGGCCGCGAGAGGGCCTTTGTCCTCAACTATACGCCCGTTCTGTGCGCCTGCAATACCAGGTCTTTCAAAGGGGTCGGGGAAGGGCGGAAGGGACTATCGTCTCGCGACGCAGGCTCCGCTATTGCACAGCCTCGGCCGGGTTCAGCTGAGCAGATCCCGGATCGGCTGCATCGGCTCCTCCTACTTGATCAGCCGACGGCGCATGCGCACCAGGGCCAGAGGGAAGAAAATCGCGCAGAAGGCCAGCAGGTAGGCCGCATTCCAGAGCAGGCCGGCGTGCAAATCCCCCATGGTGCAGGAGCGGGCGAGGGCGACAAGGTGGGTCAGCGGCAGGACCTGGGCGAGAACTCCGGCCCAGGGCGGCAGGTTCTCCAGGGGGAAGAAGGTGCCGCTGAAGAGGAACATGGGGGTGATGAAGACGAAGATGGGGATGTTGAAGGTCTCGATGTTCGGCACGATGCTGGTGAAGACCATGCCGATCGAGCCGAAGGCGACGCCTCCGAGCAGCGCCAGCGGCAGCAGCAGAAGACCCTCGGGGTAGCGCACCAGGCCGAAGAGGCTGATGACCAGCAGCATCAGCACCGTGCCGATCAGCGCCTTGGTCGCCGCCCAGGCGATCTCGCCGGTGATGATCTCCTCCAGGTTCAGCGGCGTGGCGAGCATGGCATCGAAGGTTTTCTGGTAGTACATGCGCACGAAGGAGGAGTAGCTCGTCTCGAAAAAAGCGTTGTACATCATGTTCACCGCCAGCAGCGACGGGGCGATGAAGACGAGATAGGAGACCGCCTCGCCGCGGTAGGGGACGGAACCGACCAGGGCCGACAGCCCCACCCCGAAGGCGAGCAGGTAGAGCAGGGGCTCGAGCAGCGGCGGCAGGAAGTTGACTTTCCAGGTGCGCCGGTAGACGGTGAGGTTGCGCTGCCAGACGCGGATGAAGCGCCGGCTGATGCGGCAGGAGCGCCGGTGTCTCATTCGCGCAGCTCCCTTCCGGTCAGGCGCAGAAAGACATCCTCCAGCCCCGCCCGACGCAGGGTGAGGCCCTGCGGGCCGAAGTCGCGCGCGAGATGGACCAGAAGCTCTTCGCCGTTTTCCGTGTAGACGATCAGGCGGCCGCCGAGATCCTCGAAGGGCAGGCCGCGCCGCTCAAGCTCGGGACGGATCTGCGCCGCGGCCCCGGCGATCTCCACCACCTCGCGGCCGACGTGTTCACGCACCAGGTCCCGCGGCGCGCCTTCGACGAGGATGCGGCCGTCGTCGATGATGATCAACCGGTCGCACAGCCGTTCCGCCTCCTCCATGTAGTGGCTGGTGAGCAGGATAGTCAGCCCCTTCGCCTTCAGCTCCTCCAGGCGCTGCCAGACCTGGTGACGCGACTGCGGATCGAGGCCGGTGGTCGGCTCGTCGAGGATGAGCAGATCGGGGTGGTTGATCAGGGAACGGGCCAGCACCAGGCGTCGCATCATGCCGCCGGAAAGTATGCGGACCCCCGAAGAAGCGCGGTTTTCAAGACCGAAGAAACGCAGCAGCTCTCCGGCCCGCTTCCTCGACTCTGAGCGGGACAGGTCGAAGTAGCGGCCGAAGACGAGCAGGTTTTCGCCCACCGGCAGGTCGGGGTCGAGGTTGTCCTCCTGCTGGCAGACACCGATGCGGTACTTGGCGGCGCGCAGGCTCTCCGGCAACGCCTCGCCGAAGAGGTTCAGACAGCCGCCGCTCGGCGGCGCGTAGCCGTAGAGCATGCGCACGGTCGTGGTCTTGCCGGCGCCGTTGGGGCCGAGCAGGCCGAAGCACTCGCCGCGGCGCACCGAAAAGGAGATGCCGTCGACGGCGGTGAAGGCACCGAAGCGCTTGACCAGGTCGCGAACCTCGACGACCGGCCGGTCAGACCGTGGGGGCGGACGGATGTCCATGCGGGGTTCCTTTGAAAGAGGGACTCATTGACATTGTAGCGCAATGACAGGGCGGTGAGGCGGGGGTAAATGGGGAGCAAGTCTGTGAGTCACAGGCATTCCGTCTCCCGTTCCCTCCGCCTCCAGTCGGCACGGTGCCCCGATCAGGAAGTTGACGTGATCGCGCCTCCCGGGCCGGCGGCCTTTTTTTCTGACCGCGAACACGCCCTCGGTGGCAGGAATAGTGCATTCCTCCAGGTGATTCCGTGGCATGGGCCGTTTACCAAGCCGCTCAAATGCCGGTGCCCAGCGCCCCGATATTACTCCTTTTATTGATTCTTTCTGCCCCCCCAATGGGCCCGTCCCGGATCGACTCCCAAGCGGGCTGCCGGGGAACGGAGCCGAGAATGGTCAGTCATATTCCGCGAATTATTCTGGTCGTCCTTGTCCTGTTGATCCATCCGCCGACCGCGGCCGCTGAGCCCCTCAAAGATTCCGGTCCGCCCGCCGGTGTGGCGGAGGAATCGCGACACGACGGCGGGGAGGGCGTCCTCGAACGCCTCGGCCGGGGGTTCAGCCTGCATCGGGAGAACTACCTCCTGCCGTTGACCTGGGGAAACAGGGCGTCAGGCGCAGAGGATGCGGAATTGAAATTCCAGCTCAGCTTCAAGCAGCACCTCGGCTTCAATATCTACCTCGCCTACACCCAGAAATCGTTCTGGCGGATCCTCGACGGGGCCGATTCGCGTCCGTTTCGGGAGACGAATTACAACCCCCAGCTCTTCTACCGGCTACCCCCGTGCGCGACGTCCTGGGGAAACTGGGGGGCCGATGTCGGCTACGAGCATGAATCGAACGGCGCCCGCGAACCCGAATCCCGCAGCTGGGACCGGCTTTTCATTGCCCCCTTCGTCGAATGCGGCGGATTGCGGACCGAGCTGAAGCTGTGGCACCGGATCTCCGAAGAGGTCAAGGAGGACCCCCTCGACCCCACGGGGGACGAGAATCCGGACATCGAGGAGTTCTACGGCTACGGCGAGCTGCGCCTCGCCTACGAGACGCCCCGACGCTACCGCGGTTCGCTGATGCTCCGGTACAATTTCGCCACCAGCAGGGGGGGACTGCAGCTCGACGTCGCCATGTCCACGGCGACGGAAAACCTCTACCTCTATGGCCAGCTCTGGACGGGTTACGGCGAAAGCCTGATCGACTACGACCGCTCCCTCACCCGCTACGGCGTCGGCCTTCAGATCCGGCAATAGGAGATCGTGGGTAATTCGGGGTCGGCCCATGGCGACTCGCCGAGATACCAACAGGATCCGTGCATATCGAGGGTGAAAAACGGTTTTGCCTGCGCATGGTCCAGTGCTGGCTATTGAGGCTCCCCATCACCGCAATAGCAGCAGCCACAGCCCCCAGCCGACGAGCGCCGCCCCCGCCCCGCCGCTCATCCAGCGCTCGAACGGCGCGATCTTTTCGGCCAGGACGAAGGCTCCGATCAGCGCCACCCACAGCAGGTTCATTACGCCGGTGACGAACAACAGCCCCATCAGCGCCCAACAGCACCCCAGGCAGAACAGTCCGTGGCGCAGCCCCATGATGAAGGCTCCCATGCGCCCTTCGCGCCACTCGTGCAGCAGGAAGCTCAAGGGGGAACGACAGCGGGTGAGGCAGCGCTGCTTCAGCGACGTCCACTGAAAGACGCCGGCGGTGATGAGAATCGCGCCGCCAAGGGTGGGGCTGGTGCTTTTGAGCAGGGCCGGCGAAAGCAGGGCCGCGGCATGCAGCCCCCACTGGGCGGCGGTCGCGGCCAGGCTGAAGGCAGTCCATACCGCCAGGTAGCCGAGGACGAAGAGGCTGGTTGGTACGTAGGGGTGCCCCTGGCTGGAGCGTTTTCGGCAGGTCTCGGTGAAGATCAGGATCATCGGCGCGGCCGAGGGGATCATCATGCCGACCATCATGACCGCCCACATGACGAAACAAAGGATCGCCTCGGCGAGGCTCCAGCCCTGCAGCTGCGGCTCGGTCACGGCCATCGAGGTCGGCATCCGGCCCATCATCCAGGTCAGGTAGAACAGGTAGGTCCAGGCCAACACGCTGAGGCCGACCAGTCCGCCAAGGACCAGCGCCCGGTCCCGCAGATAACCCCGGCTGACGGCGTTCATCCGTTATAGGCGAAGGGAGAATAGAAGCCGTTCTTCTGGCTGATCTCCCAGCGCATTCCGTGGTCGTCGTAGTTCAGCCTGCGCGACTTGGCCACCACCGCGGAGTATCCGGGGGCGATGCACAGCGGGTGACCGGCGATGGTCGTTTCGACGCCCCCCTGGCCGCCGATGGCCTCGATTTCCGCCTCTGCGATACCCGGAATGCTCAGCCTGCGGTTCTTGCCGCTTTCCCGGTAATCGATCTCGACGCTCTTGACCCCGAGGAACTCGCCGACATGGGAGGCCAGCACGGACGGATGCCCGCCGGCCTGCCCGGAGAAGATTCCGGTAAGAGCCTCCTGTTGCGCGGCGCTGCCCCGGTTGTCGACATAGAGAGCGGCGCGCCAGGGAACTTCCAGCATGTGGCCGGGAGAATGGACGGCCATGACGGCGTTGAGTCCCTTCAGGTCGGTCTCCTCGAAATGACCGCTGGCAATGTGCCAGCCGATCAGTACCGTGCAGTCTCCGGTGGTGGGGCTGCTCAGGAAGACGCAGGGACAGGCTGCGTCGCAGTTGCAGGTTTCGAAGTAGGTTCCTTTAATTTTCCATTTCGATCCCATCCTCTCCCCCTTTCCTTTCCCTTGTTTTCTAATAGTTTATCATGGATGGAATCGTGGCTGCGAGGGGCTGGAACCAGGGGGGAGGGGACGGCCGCTTTTCAAAAAACAGCCTGTCCTTACTGATTTGCAGTATCCTGCCCCATGCCCCCGTGGATTTGACGGCTGCAGGCAGTGGTTGAAAAAGCGCCGCTTTTGCGGAGCCAGCAATCGTTAGGATTCAGACTTTGCCGGGGGGGATTTGCTGACAAGTCTCCGGATTACGGTACCCTTCTAAAACAGGCAGGTGATAAAAGGTCCTCTCTGCAGGTGATTTCCTGGCCGGCCTGTTTATTGAGCCACTTTTGATGCGGGGAGTGTTTATGTCCGCACCTCATTCCACACATCAACGGGCGAAATGGCTGTCGCTTTCGATCCTCTACGTGGTGCTGTTCACGTTTCCCTTCCTCCGGATATTCAACCATAACACCCCGGTCCTGGGTGTCCCGTTGCTGACGCTGTACCTGCTGTTCGGCTGGCTCCTGTTCATTTTCGTGATATATCGCTTCACCCGCCGTCTCAACGGGGACGACGTTGCCGGCGATGCCGCCGACGGCGAGGAGCGTGAGCGCCCATGATTCCCGTCGCCCAACTCGCCCTGTTCATCCTGCTCTATGCGGGCCTGCTTTTCGCCATCGCCTTCTATGCCGACCGGCGCCGGGCCGCCGGGCGCAGCGTCGTATCGAACGCCACCATTTATTTCCTGTCATTCGGCATCTGGCATACCTCCTGGACCTTCTACGGCAACGTCGGGCGAGTCGCCACGGTCGGCATCGATTTTCTCGCCATCTACCTCGGCGCCACCTTGGTCGTCTTCAGCTGGTGGTTCCTGCTGCGCAAGATGGTGCGCATCAGCAAGGAACAGAACATCGTCAGCATCGCCGATTTCATTGCCAGCCGCTACGGCAAATCCCTGCCCTTGGGAGCGATCGTTACCGTTTTCGCCGTGCTCTGCACCATCCCCTACCTCGCATTGCAGCTCAAGGCGGTGGCCGACACCTTCGAACTGATGACCGCCGTTACACCCGCGGCGCCCGTCTTCTTCGATACCGCTTTTATCGCGGCGCTGGTTCTGGCCCTGTTCAGCATACTTTTCGGGGCCCGGTTTCTCGATCCTTCGGCTCGCCACGAGGGATTGGTGGCGGCCATCGCCTTCGAATCGGTCGTCAAGCTGGTCGCCATGGTGGCGGTCGGTCTTTTCGTTACCTACGGCCTCTTCGACGGCTTCGGCGATATTTTCGCTCGATTTCTCCAGCGCTTCCCGGAGCGGGGTGAACTGCTGCTGCTCGGTACCGAGCGTGTTCCGAATAGCGACTGGCTCAGTCTGGGAGTGGTCTGCATGATGGCGTTCATGTTTCTGCCGCACATGTTTCACATCATGGTCGTGGAAAATACCGACGAGGAGCACATAAAGAGCGCCATGTGGCGCTTTCCCCTCTACATGTTCCTGATCGAGTTGTTCATCATCCCCATCGCTCTCGGCGGACTGCTCGTAACCGGTGGCGAAACCGCCCGGGCGGATTACTTCACCCTCACCCTGCCACTCTTCGAGGGGCCCCGATGGCTGGCCCTGCTCGCTTTTCTCGGCGGGTTTTCCGGTTCAGCCGGCATGGTGATGGTCGCTTCGGTGGCCCTGGCCACCCTGATCCTCAACCACCTGGTCATGCCCTTCGTCCTGCGTCTCGATATCGAGGCCCGGGACATCTCGGATCGGTTGCTGTCGATCAAACGCGTGGCGATTCTCGCGGTGGTCTTTATCGCCTACCTCTTCTACCGGATCGTCGGCGACAGCTATGCCCTGGTCACCATCGGCGTGATCTCCTTTGTCGGCGCGACGCAGTTCGCGCCGGCCCTGTTGGGGGGATTGTACTGGAAACGGGCCAATCGCAAGGGCGCGCTCTGGGGTATGCTTCTCGGTTTCATCGCCTGGGGCTACACGCTGGTCGTGCCGTCCCTCGTGAACTCGGGCTGGCTGCCGAATTCCCTGCTTGGCCAGGGGCTTTTCGGATGGCGTTTCCTGCGCCCCACGGCCCTCTTCGGTCTCGACGGACTGCCGATGCTGCCCCACGCCCTTTTCTGGACCCTTTTTTTCAACGTCGGTGCATTTCTGGGCTTTTCCCTGCGCACGCAAGCGCATCCGGAAGAAAGCGAACAGGCCGTAAGATTCGTGGACGTCTTCGCCCCGCCCAGTCAGGCGGAGCATCCGGAGAGACTCAGCCGGGCCCCGACGATCGTCGAGTTCGTCGACCTGATGGTCAAGTTCGTCGGTGAAAAAAAGGCCAATGACGCGATCACCGCCTATCTTGGCGACCGGGAGATCGATGAGAAGGGGAGGCTCTCCGAGTTCGAACTGGGGGAATTGCGCCGCTTCACCGAAAAGACCCTGGCCGGTTCCGTCGGCACTGCTCCGGCGCGCATCATCCTCGACAACTACTTGACGAGCCGGGGAAGCCGGATGGAGGAAGTCTTCGACATCTTCGGTTCGGTCAGCATCAGCCACAAGGCGGGACGTGAACAGCTCGGGGTGCTGCACGAGGCGACGCGCCTGGTCGCCGGCGGCGCCGACATCGGGGAAATCCTCGACGATATCCTCGGTCTTCTTCAGCAGCAGTTCAAATTCGAACTCTGCGCCATTCGCCTTTTCGACAAGGAGAAAAGGGTCTTCACCGTGGCCGGCCAGAAAGGGATGAGTCCCTCGCATCTGGCCGCCTCCGGACAGCCGGTGACCATGGAAACGGCCGTCGGCCGAGCATTCCTCACCAATTCGGTGGTCGTCGTCAATGACGCCGATACCTTCGAACTGTCGGCTTCGGCCCAAACCGCCCTTCGTGAGGGAATCCGGTCATTCGCCCATGCCCCGGTCACGATCGACGGGGAGTCGATCGGAGTTCTGTCGGTATTCTCCCGCTCGGTGAAAGGCATCTTTACCGATGAATTTGTCGACCTCTTCACCAACCTGGCCGGACTGGTCGGACTGGCCCTGCGCAATGCCCGTCAGACCGAGAGCCTGATCGCCGCCCGGGAGCGGGAACGGGAGCTGCAGATCGCCAGGACTATTCAGCTCGGTCTTCTGCCGGAACGCACCCCGGAGATTCCCGGAGTGACTTTGGCCGGCATTTGTGTGCCGGCCAGGGAGGTGGGGGGAGACTACTACGACTTTCTGGCGCCGGGACCGGATTCGCTCGATCTGGTGATCGCCGATGTCTCCGGCCACAACGTCGGGGCCGCTTTCATCATGACCGAAACCCGCACCGCTCTACGCTCGCGGTTCCGGCAACCGGCCACGGTGGCCGAAATCGTCGGGGAACTCAACGCCTTTCTTTTCGAGGACCTCGACCGGGCCGAGCTGTTCCTCACCATGACGTATCTTCGCTACGAAGCGGCCAGCCGAAAACTTACCTTCGCCAATGCCGGGCACCCGCCACCGATCCTCCGGCGCTCGGCGACGGGTGTCTGCGAACGCCTCGACGCCGAGGGTCTCATCCTGGGAGTCAGGAATTCCGTCACCTTCGAGCAGGAGGAAACCGGGCTGAAACCCGGAGACCTCCTGCTGCTCTTTACCGACGGGATCACCGAGGCCGAAGACAGGGATGGGGTGCAGTTCGGCGATCGACGTCTTTGTACCCTCCTGGCGAAACTCCATGGCCTGCCCGCGCAGCGGATCATTGAGAAGATCCTCGAGCGGGTGCGGCTCTACACCGGCAGCGGTAACTTCAACGATGACGTGTCGCTGGTGATCATGAAGGTGGAGGGCGGTGGGTAACCCTCCGGTCGGGGCAGGGGCAGCGCGAGCAGTCAGGGCCGGTCAACGCCAAGCGGCCGCCACGTCTCACATGCAGTAGCCGATGCGGAAGGCCCCCCAGTGCCTGCCGTCGAGGCTCACCGGCGCCGGGATGTCCCACATATTAGCCGGTCTTAGGCGTGAGGTGGGGAGGGGACTATTGATCCATAAGTAAGGCGGCGGTTGTCGATAATTCCCTATCATGGATCGGCAGCAATAGCCAGCGGCCAAGCGGGGCCGAGGAAAAGGGGCAGGTCCTTTCTTGCCACAATTGCCGCAAATAGGGATTCCGAATGGGAGCCATCCAGGATTATGCGATCTGCCATCAGGAAATCTCATGACCTGCTATAAGCAGACTCCTCCCTTTCATCTTGTATTCGGTACCAGAAAGGCCCGTTTTAACGGCCAACTATGCCAGTCCTGCTCAATCTCGTCCGCTCTTGTTATCCAGTCAGCATTCAGTCTTGATCAAAGACTTTTCTCTTGTCGTTCCGATTCCATATCGCTACCATCTGAGCATTAATCCATCAGCCGGACCTCTAACCACGGATTTTGCATGGCGGCCAACGCCGAACGCATATCGCGCCGGATTCTTCCGGTCATCGTGTTTGCCCAGTTTGCTGGGACCTCCCTGTGGTTCGCCAGCAATGCGGTGATGGGCGACCTGCAGCGGCAATGGCAGCTGCCCGCCAGCGCTCTCGGGACGATGACCTCGGCGGTGCAGGTCGGCTTTATAGCCGGTACCCTCTGCTTCGCCTGGTTCGCCTGGGCGGACCGTTTTTCCCCCCGGCTGCTGTTCCTGGTCTCGGCGCTGCTCGGAGCCGCCGCCAACCTGATGCTCTGGCTGGCCTCCGGCGGGCTTTTTTCGCTCCTGCTCTGCCGCTTTGTCACCGGGTTCTTTCTGGCCGGCATCTACCCGGTAGGGATGAAGATCGCCGTCGCCTGGTATCGCCAGGGAGTCGGCCGGGCCATCGGCTACCTGGTCGGTGCTCTGGTGCTGGGGACCGCATTTCCCCACCTGTTGCGCGCCTTGGGGCAGTCCCTTCCTTGGCCGGCGGTGATCGCCGCCAGCTCGGCGGTTGCGGCGACGGGCGGTGTGGTCCTGTACCTGCTCGTCCCCGACGGTCCGCACCTGCCCCCCGGCCGCCGCCTTCAGCCCGGAGCGCTACGGAGGGTGATCCGCGTCGCCGATTTCCGGCGCGCCAGTTTCGCCTATTTCGGCCACCAGTGGGAGCTCTATGCCCTCTGGACCTTCGTCCCTGCGCTGCTGACTGCCTACGCGCAGAGCCGGGGCCTGGCCGGATTTCCCGTATCCCTGTGGTCCTTTCTCATCATCGGTTCCGGCGCCATCGGCTGCGTCGTCGGCGGCATCGTCTCGCGCAGTGTCGGCAGCTTGGCGGTCGCCTTTGCCCAGTTGACGATTTCCGGGCTATGTTGCCTCTTTGTTCCCCTGGCCTTTCGCCTGTCACCCGGGCTGTTCCTGACCTTCCTGCTGGTCTGGGGAATTGCCGTGGTGGGCGATTCGCCCCAGTACTCGGCGCTTTCCGCTCGCACTGCACCTCCAGAGCAGGTCGGCTCGGCTCTGACCTTGATGAATTGCCTGGGCTTCGCCATTACCATCGGCAGCATTCAACTGCTGGCCCATCTACGGCTGCATCTGCCGTTACCCGACCTGCTGCCGATCCTCGCCCTCGGCCCGCTGTTCGGTCTGCGGCAATTGTGGTGTCTGGGGCGGCGCAAAGAAGCGGCGCAGCTAGGCCGCTGAGGGTGATCTGTACGGAAAAGAGGGACATTTCCCTATTTGAATCTGGAGGGCTCGAGGGATGGTTCGGGGACCAACACAACTAGTTGGAGGTGGGGGAGGGGCTACTCATCCGTGAGGAAAGGGGCCAGGTCTTTCGGGCTTGGCCTCCTTTTGTGCCGAGGAGAGGTGTATGGATGTGGCGCGGAAAGACCTGCCCCCATAATAGCGCCATTGCGGAAGCCTTCGGTCGAGCCAACCCGCCTGCGGACCACGGCACAGACCTCCTCGATAAAACGCATTCGGTTGGCGAGGGGGCCCCGTAGGCGTCGTTGCGCCGGTTCATCAGGGGGAGAGGAACTGGTTGATCAGGTAGCCGTGGGCGCCGTGCAGCTGGACGCCGTCGAAGCCGGCCTGCTTCGCCCGCCCGGCGCCCTCGGCGAAGGCGATACCCAGTTCGCCGATCCCGGAGCTGCTCAGCGCGCGTGGCATTTCGGCATAGTAAACCCCATGCGGTCGCCGGACATCACATGCAGTAGCCGATGCGGAAGGCGCCCCAATGCCTGCCGTCGAGGCTCACCGGCGCCGAGATGTCCCACATCTTCTCGCCGGTGTCGCGGTGGTAGACCTGGACCAGCACCCCTTCGGTGTTGCGGGCCGCGGTCAGTTCCACCGGGCTGTTGAAGAAGCGCTTGGTGCGGTTGCCGGCCAGGTCCTTTTCGCGATCGCCGGTCAGGGGCTGGCAGTAAGGGCTGTTGTGGGTGGGGAGGTAGCCGTTGCGGTCGACCAGGACCGCGTAGACCACCTGGACGTCCTCCAGGAGGGCATCCTGCAGCCTGGCGATGCGCTCGTCCATGTAGGTGTCGTAGCGGGTGTGGTACTTGGGCGGGTCGGTTCCGGGGATGGGGACGTAGTTTTCGTCGAAGAGGTCCTCCACGGTGAAGCGGCCGCTTCGGATCGTTTCCGCCAGGATCCCTTCCATCATCCTGGACCCTTCGAGGGCCTTGAATTTTCCCTTTTCCTGGAGCCCCTCCTCCAGCCGGTCGCGGAGGTTTTCCGCCAGGGACGTCAGCTCGGCGATCGCCTCGGCGGTCTCCTCGGCGCTGGCCGCCGACTGCTGTGCCACGTCCCGCACCTCGGTCACGGTCTCGGCCATCTGTTCGCTCGCCGTGGTCTGCTGCTGGGTCGAAAGCTTGATCTCCTGGGCGGCCGTGGTCGTCTCATGCACCATCTCGATGATGGAGGAGAGGGCGGATGACACCCTTTCTACCAGGGCGCTGGCCGCCTCTACCCCCTTGCCTCCCTCCTCGGAGAGGATGATGGTGGTGTTGGTGCCTTTCTGGATTTCGTCGATCAGCCCCTTGATCTGCCTGGTGGCGACCACGGTTCTCTCCGCCAGGCGCCGAACCTCGTTGGCCACGATGGAAAATCTTTTGCCCGCCTCCCCGGCTCCGGCGGCCTCGATGGCGGCGTTGAGGGCCAGCAGGTTGGTCTGGTCCGAGATCTCGTCGATGATGTCGACGATGCCGCCGATCTTTTGCGAATTCTCCCCCAGTTCCAGCATGGCCGCGGCGATCGACTGCACCTGCCCGCGCAGCGTCTCCATGCCCTGGACGGCATCGCCAACCTCCTGCATGCCTCTACCGCAGGCGGTGTCGGCCTGTCGGGCCTGGCCCTCCACCTGCCGGGCGTTCTCCGCCACCTGGCGGGCGGTCACCGCGATCTCCTCGGAGGTCGTGGTCGCCTCCTGCACCGCGGCGGACTGCTGCGTCGCCCCGGCGGACTGCTGGGTCGAGATGGCCATCAGTTCGTTGGCGCTTCCGGAGATCTGCTGTATCGCCTCCTTGACCCCGGCGATAAGATGACTGCTGCGTCCGACCTCCCCTTTCAGATTCTTTACGATCACCTGGCTCATCTTGTTGAAGGCCGTCGCCAGTTTGCCGATCTCGTCGCGGGAGCGCACCTCGATGGTCTCCTCCGACTGTTCCTCGGCAACCCGTTCGACCATCGCCGTCAGTTCCTTCAGCGGCCTGGTCAGTCGCCTCACCACCAGGAAGATGGTCAGAGCGCCGATCGCCATCACCAGAACCATGGCGGTGGCCACGGCGTTGCGCATGCCGGCGATGGCCGCCTCGGTTTCAGCGACCGAGACGCCGACGCGAAACGCCCCCCAGTGCCTGGCCTTGACGGAAACCGGCGCCGACACGTCCCAGATCGTCTCGCCGGTATCCCGGTGGTAGACCTGGACCAGCACGTCCTGCCGGTTGCGGGCCGCTGCCAGTTCGACCGGATTTTTGAAAAACTGCTTGGTGCGGTTGCCGATCTGGTCCTGCTCCCGGTCGCCTGTCAGGGGCTTGGCGTAGCGGCTGTTGTGGGTGGGGAGGTAGCCGTTTCGGTCGACCAGGACGGCGTAGGCCAGTTTGCGGTTCTCCAGGAAGGCGTCCTGGACCCGGACGATCCGCCGGTCGAGGAAGGCGTCAAAGGCGGTATGATATTTGGGCGGATCCGTATCGGGGATGCGGACGTAGTTCTCATCGAAAATCTGCGCCTCGGTGAGCCGACCGCTGTCGATCGCCTCGGCGAGAGTCCCCTCCATTTCCCTGGCGCCATTGAGGGCCAGGGTTTTGGCCTCGGCCAGCAGGTCGGCGCGCAGCGTATCGGCCTGACGCCGGGCCAGAATCAAGGTCGCGGCGGACATGATCAAGGTCAGTACCACCACGAGGGCGACGACCAGTTTCAAGGCGAGAGTGCTTTCGATCCGTTTGAACATGTTCAGCTCCGGGGGGTGGAAAGGGCGATCATCGCAAGCGGGAACCCAGGTTGCAGAGAATTGGTAAGGCCAAAAATTTGTATTACCATAATTTCCCCGATCCCTTCCTGTCAAGACAATAAAACAGTGTTACGCATTTCACCTGTAGCAGACCAAACCGGCATGACCAAGGCAGATATCCAAAATATCGACACGAATCACGCTCCAAACAGCCTCAAACGGGATCCATGAGATTTGAAGGGTGACGGACAAAGATAGGGGGGGGCGGCCGCTTCCAAATCAAAGCAGACGCCCCCCTTGACCTTTCCCTCCTGGCTTCTCAACTGAGGGTGGAAGCGGGCTCGGCCAAATTCAGGCCGGCATGACACCACGCATCCAATTCCGAATAAAAGGAAGTCTCGCCCACCGTTCCATCCGGGGATTTGATCTTAAAGGCTCCGGGAGAGTCCGGGTCGCTGATTACGGTGTACCCGGCGTTTTCCGCCTTTTCCCTGTATCTGTCGATTTTTGCCGCGACCCAGTCCCAGTACTCGAGGGAGGTCGCATCGCTGTACACACTCTGTCGCCAATCATGGCGGGAAAACAAGGAGCACTCATTCCTGTTGCCGCCACACACGTTCATGACGGATCCGACAAAGGTTTTCCATTCCTTGGTCTTGTATTTTTCCGCGGGCCCATCCGTCTCCAGCGGCTCCGCCGTCGGGGGGGAGGGCGCGGATGCACTCTTCGGCTCAACAGCCTGAACCTCGGCAGGCGAGCTGTCCGCTTCGCCGAAACATTCGGTCAGCCGCCCCAGATCCTCCAACAGACCGCTGAGTCCCTCTCTGACGACGCCGGACCGCTGTTCCACTTGTCTGACGAGATTGTCGATATGTTCCCGATGCCGTGCGATCCCTTCCAGTTGTTTCATCGTGTCGGATTCGGCATCCTCCGGAATCATGACCCAGTAATTGATTTGACTCTTCTCCGACAGGTCGAGCGTATCGAGGAATGCCTTTGCCGACGCGAAACTATCCGCGCCGACGCCATTTTGTTCGCAATAGGCAAAGTAGGACTGCTTCCAGGAATTTTTGACCTGTTCCACGTAGGCGGACTCGGCCCCTGCCTGGTCGAGGAAAATCCGAGGCTGTTCAGCCCTGCCTGCAAAAACGACCTGTATTACGTGCAGCATCTTTTTTCTCCTAATCCAGCGATTGACTTGTTAGGGTTCTATCAAAAACCAGTGAACTCTCAAATTGCCTGTCGGGAGTCTTTCCTTCCGAAGTGCGCAGATAGCCCCGCCGAGTGAGGGAAGGCGGCCGGCAGTGAGCGGCGACCAGCGCGATTTCTGCAGGGAGGAATGCTACAGGAATATTACGTAACGGCGCAATAAAAAAGGTTCTTCCGCGCGAGTCCTGCAGAAATTCCACCCGATTCCCCGCTCTCCGATGCAGCATCGCCCTCTTTCGTTTTCACCCGATCCGCTGCCCGCCGATAAGGCTCCGGAGCTTGGGAAAAGGGGACGCAAAATCAATGCCTATTGCCCCCCCGGGTGATCGTTCCTGAAAAATTCCTCCCCCGCTTGACATCCCGTTAACGGGGGATAATCTTGGATCGCTTTCAAACCCGTTCCCAAGGAGGGAAGTTATGAAAAGGTCCGTTTTCGCCTTACTCTTTTGTCTGGCTGCCGTGGGGATGTTCGGAACGACAGCTGTTGCCGCGGCGGGTCCGTATCTGAGCATTCAGGGAGGGGCTACCTGGGTTCAGGATGCCGACTTCGATTACGATCTGCCTTCACCCTTTTCCGTTTCCGGCGAGGCCGAATTCGACACCGGCTTCAACGTTGGCCTGGCTGCTGGATATGATTACGGCATGGCCCGCCTGGAGGGGGAAATAACCTACCGGGAAAACGACTTCGACAAACTCAAGGCGCGGTTCTCCGGCTTCGGATCCGGCACCGACGGAACCTTCGAAGGGGATGTCGACGGCGAGGTCAACTCCCTCAGCTTCATGGTCAACGGTTTCTGGGACTTTGAAAACCAATCCTCGGTCACGCCTTATCTCGGCGCCGGCCTCGGCCTGGCCAATGTCGAGGTCAAAGGCGACGATTTCGACAAGGACGACGACACGGTTTTCGCCTACCAGTTCGCCGCTGGGGTCGCTTTTGCCATGACCCCGTACCTGAGCCTGGATCTCGGCTATCGCTACTTCGCCACCGAGGACCCGGAGCTTGACGATGACGGTATCGGAGCCTCGTACGAAACCGAGTACCAGACCCACAATGCCACTCTCGGCCTGCGCATGACCTACTGAGCGGCACCACGAAGCGGAAATGAAAGAGGGGACGGGCTGTCAGTCCGTCCCCTCTTTATATTATAGTCGAAAATCAACAGGTTGGAGTCCCGAGTGAATCATTCAGGGATCGCGGGTTTGAAATGGAAAAAATTTAGAAATTGTATTTCACGCCAACGTTCAGAAACGTCCCGCCGACATCATCGGCGACGGCATCGTACTCAAATTCGGCCAGCACGCCGAGTTGGGGGGAGAGGTCGTAAGTGGCGCCGAGATGAAAATCCACACCCAACTCCAGTTCGGTGTCGTCTTCGGAAGACTTGAAAGTACCCAGCAAGGGGTCCGAGACTTTCGCTTCAGCATCAATGGTGGCCAGGTAAAATCCCAGCCCTATGCCACCGAAAAGTTCCAACTTAGTTCCCCGCACCGGCAGGTTGTAAAGAGCGGTGAAGGTGAGGGGCACCACATCGAGGTCCCCCTCCACTGAAGAGGTCACCCCAAAGGTGTTTTTCTTTTCATCGAAAGAGGAATGATAGTAGCCGAGCCCGACCTCGGTGGAAATCAGCTCCAGGTACGGATTTCCCCGGACCAATTCCGGAAAGAGGTCCCTCAGCATAACCCCCATGGAAGCCTCGACGTTAACTCCCGTGTCGAACTCATTCTCTTCGGGGAAGTAAGGGCCGATTTTTCCCTTCATAAACGGCCCGGCGAAAGCCGGGGCGGTGAAGAATAGAAGGGCCAGAGTCAATAGGGATACAGCGATTCTTTTCACGTTTTTTTCCTCCTGTGAAAAACATAATTGACAGAAACAGTCACCCAACGAGGCGGTATGGCCCAGCGCCATGCTGTATTTTGTCGAACGACCATGCAAAAAGATTCCGAAACGACAGAAAGGAAGGCCATTTCCTCTCTGCGGAAGGAAGCCCTCCCCGCGGTGGGCCATATGGGTCGAGCAAAACTCCTGCCAATTTTTCGGTGAGGGTTCAGTGGCAAGTAGGCGGAACGCCCCCCAAGGGTGAGCTTCGGGGTAGGGCTGGAAGGGATGTCAACCTCAACTGCCGGCCCGGCATCCAACGTTGACCGACGCCGGTGCCGCGCTTCCGAATGCCCCGGGATATACTGAAAAACCTTTTTTCGACCGGCTGCCAATGATAAAGGGCAGGCTCCCGCAGGGGGAGCGATACCACTCTTTCCCGGTGGTACAGCTCAGGGGTTAACAAACTTTGTCGACCGTGACCCATCGTCGATGGCGGCAGGGGCCAGATGGGAGACTAGTGGGGGAGGGTCTTGCAATGCCGAGGGTTTATTCGAGGCACTTACCGGTTTTTAATATTTACTTACTCTCTTTCTGATGTCCATCAGACAAGAAAAAGGGCCAGGTTCCTCTATGGTAGAGGCCCGGCCCATTTGATCTGCAGAGTGTCCCCCCGTCCTTGCCCCTCTGGCGGTCTTTTCGGGCAAATGATTGCCGGACAAGGTGCTTCCTCGCGGTGTTCTCCTGCCCGGTCCCCGCGAATCTGATCTGTCGCAGGTCACGGTTGAGAAAAGTTGTTTCTATTCGGATATCACTTCGCCTGAGCCGCCCATTTCCTTGGGAAAATCCTTCAGTTTAGGCAAACCGTCCTTCATCGGCAGAACCGTCTCCTGGTAGTTGACGTGCACGCCGGGTTTAAATGGAAAATCCGGTATCGTTGCCGCATAAACGTCGATGAGTTTCCACTCCGGGTGGTCGGTAAACAGGTGACCCCCGCAGGTTGCGCACCACTTGCGAAAGCTTCTCGGGCTCTTGTTATAGGTTCGGATTTTATCCGAGCCTTGGATCACCTTGACCGCTTCTGGATTCCACAGGGTAAAGGCGTTGACCGGACCCGCGGACCACCGCCGACAGTCTCCGCAGTGACAATAGCCCATGGCAGCCGGTTCGCCCGTCACCGTAAACTGAACTTCTCCGCAAAAACAGCGTCCCTTGAACGTATTTTCGTCGCCCACAATTCACCTCCTTGGAGTTTGGGGTTTATAGCCCTCTATTCCGGGCAAAAAAGATACAGCAATCAACCGCCGTCGCACCTGCGCAGATTCTCCCCCGCCAGTTTCCGCTCCTCCTCATCGGTCTCTTCGCCAACTTTCTGCCGGAGCTTTTCAACCATCCCGGGCGTACAGGCAAAGGGCCCGAGAGCACGAATATTCTCCAGGGCTTCGAAATCCCGGAGGGGTTTTCCGAGATCCCGTGCGAGTTCCTCACGAAATGCCCGCACGGTGGGAGGTTCCTCGGGAGCGGTAATGAACGCCAGGGTGAAGGCGGTCAGAGCCCGTTTGGGAGCAAGGCCAGGCTTGAAGGGGTAGGAGCGAAGAAGGTTCTTTAACTTCGGCGCCATGAATTTCGTAGCCGGGGGACCGACGAGGCGGATGAATAGCAGCTGTCGCGTGAAATTGCCGTGCTCCGGGTCGAGCTCGTTCGCGACGGTCGCCATCGTCTCGTCTGCAGTAACGGCGGTCACCGGAGTGCCGATCTCGTAGAGCGCCCAGGCAGCGAGCAGCCTCTCTTCCAGGTTACCCTTGCGGGCCTCGGTGTAGAGTTTGGGAAGGGCCCGGTCGAGAAGGCGTAAACCGCTCTCGTCGGGATTCAACCCGGCGAGAAAAGCGGTTCGTGCGGCCAGTTCGTAGAAGGAGCCCTCCAGAAGCCGGCTTCTCTCCCTTTCAACCTGCCTTCCGGTTTCCGCCAGGGCGTCCGGGGTGCCGATGCGGGCGAGGGCCCATAGCGCAACGAGGCGTTCGAAGCCGGAGGCCTTCTCCGCAATCTCGGTCAGTTGCGAAACGGCTTTGACCGTGCCGAGGCGCCCCAGCCCCACAATCCCGTCGATGCGGACAAGGGCATAGGGGTGATGCAGCTTTTCCCCGAAGAAGCGTGCGAAGAGGGCGGGGGAACCGAAATCGGCGCAACGGGCGGCCGCGGGAAGGACGAGAACGAACAGGACGGCAAGCAGGAGTGGATGATTCCGATAGCGATGCATTCCCCAAGGATAGCAGCGCCATATTTCGAGTCAACCGGGCTGCCCGTATAGTCGGGGGGCGATGAGAAGGGGGCTAACTTCATGGAAATACTGCCGCAGACTTGCCCGCCCAGGATACGTAGCCCCCTTGTATTGTCGGCAAAGCGTGCTCCAATGAAACATAGGGCTGTGACGATCCCCGACCTTCTGCTCCCGTCACAGGCTACCCGGTTCAAGGGGAAAGGAGAAGAAGATGAAAAGGAATTCAAGACCATTGATCGTAGTACTTGTCCTCCTGGTCATCACTTTACTGTCATCCGGTATTGCATACGGCGGGGGAAGCGAAGCCCTAAAAGGTGTGAAATCAGTAAAGGCCGTGTTCGATTTCAGGACCGGCGACCCGGCGAAGGCCGTTACTTACCTGACCTTGATCGGTGACACGTTCAACAACCGAAACATCCAGAAGGTTACGAAAAGTCCGGATCATCGACAACGGCTGGGTTTCCCTGATCGGCTATCAGGGCAGGGGATACTCCCTCGTCCCGGCCTACTAGGGCAAGGAGCGGCAAGAAACGCGGAGCAGGAAAAGGGGGCAGGCTATTTAATGAACAGGAAGCCTGCCCCCTTTCAGGTTGCTGGTTCGTCATTTCCGGCGGGGTCGGCAGCAGCTGGGGTGAATTTCTACAGGGCCGGTTCGGGCTCCGACCGGCAAAGTGTTTACAAATTCCCCACCCGACCTTTCGTCCGTCAAATTTTCTGTTCCGTCTCTGGAACCGGAAGGATGCAGGAACGTCGGAAGCTTTCCTCCGTAGACGGAAAACTCCTTGATATTTCTACACCTCCTCTCACCTCTGAGTGTTGCTGTCTACGGATGGCATTTCCCTTGCAGTCCAAGCTTCGATCCGCTGCCGGCGGGACTTTCGGCGGGAGCGTTTGTTCTCTGGTTTTTACCGTCGAAACGTTGTAAGATCAACAACCGAGGCCGAAAAATAGGCCTTCGCCGGAGGACGTTCCGACCTCGGTCTGCTCCCGGGCTACCATGAAGAGCAGCAAACCAGGGACTTCTCCCGGAATCAACCCGGCGCCGCAATCCCGGCGGCCGCCAGGATATCCCATGTCGAGCCTGACCCGGATCATCATACCGAAATATCTGCTTGGCGTCGTTTTCGCCATTCTCTGTCTGTGCGCCTCTGCCTGGGCCGACGAGGATGGCGGGTGCCGACAGCAGGGCACCCGCCTTTTAGCTCCGGCGGAAACCGGGCCCGCGGCGGTCGGCCTGGAGCAGGATTTGGAATTGGAAGAGGCGACGCCGCTTGTCGAAGCCCCTTTCGTCCCCAGCTTCGCCCGGTGGCTGGCCGCCTGCGGCTGGGTACGCCTGTTGCCGACCCCAGGGACCGAGACTGGCGCCGTCCCACGGCCCGAAGACGATCCGACCCTCCCCCGTCCCCCGCCCGCCTGACCTTCTCCGCCGGCCCCGGCAGGAAGAGCTGCCGTCCCGCGCCCGTCCCCCGCATGCGCCATCCGCCTATCCCGGACTGCCTCCCTTTCCCCCGTATTTGGTGGAAGGAAGGAGGCGTGTGGAGGGAGGACATCGTTCTTCTCCCGAAAAAATTCGCGGAAACGCACCGAACCAGCGAGTTCGATAACAAACCTGATATTTCAGGAACCAACCCGGATTATTCACCAAAGCGTCGTTCGCAACCGGCGCAAATGTCTGGATAACCCGGCCAAGAAAGGCAGAATGCAAACATGTTGAGGATTTTTGCGTCCAGCGTGCTGCTGGTCCTGTCCGCCTCGCCGGTTTTTGCTGGCGAAGGTGCCGCCGAGGTGAAAAACCTCACCACCACTCCCTTTGGCCTGCTCGGGTTGCTGCTTTTCCTGGCGGCCTACGCCCTGGTCATCTTCGAGGAACAACTCCACCTGCGCAAGAGCAAGCCGGTGATGCTTGCCGCCGGCCTGATCTGGATCCTGGTGGCGCTGGCCTACAAGGGGCTCGGTGCGCCGGAAGCCGCCCACGCGGCGATTCTCGGCAATCTCACCGAATACGGCGAGCTCTTCCTGTTTCTCCTGGTGGCGATGACCTACATTAACGCCCTGGAGGATCGAAACGCCTTTGGCGCCCTGCGCTCCTGGCTGGTCAACAAGGGCTTCACCCTGCGCACCGTCTTCTGGCTGACCGGCCTTCTCTCCTTCATCATCTCGCCGATTGCCGACAACCTGACCACCGCCCTGCTGATGGGTGCGGTGGCGATGGCAGTGGGCGGTCGCAACCGGCGCTTCATCGTCGTCGCCTGCATCAATATCGTCGTCGGTGCCAACGCCGGGGGCGCCTTCTCGCCCTTCGGCGACATCACCACGCTGATGGTCTGGCAGAAGGGCCGGGTCGAGTTCGGCCAGTTCTTCGCCCTGTTCTTCCCGGCCCTGGTGAACTGGCTGATCCCGGCTCTCATCATGAGCTTCTCGGTGCCCAAGGAGAAACCGGAGGTGGCGGACGAGGCGGTGACCATGAAACTCGGAGCCCGGCGGATCATGCTGCTCTTTCTGCTGACCATCGTCACCGCGGTCAGTTTTCACAACTTTCTCGACCTGCCGCCGGCCACCGGAATGATGCTCGGCCTCGCCTACCTCTCCTTCTTCGCCTACTACCTGAAAAGGCGCGAGGGGCACCTTGGCAACCAGGTCGACCCGCTCGACGAGACCGGCCACGGCCCCGCCCCTTTCGACCTTTTCCGCAAGATCGCCCGGGCCGAGTGGGACACCCTGCTCTTCTTCTACGGGGTGATTCTCTGCGTCGGCGGTCTCGGCCAGTTCGGCTACCTGGCCGTGATCTCCCACAGCATGTACACGGGGCTCGGCGCCACGACCGCCAACGTGCTGGTCGGCATCCTCTCGGCGGTGGTCGACAACATCCCGGTGATGTTCGCGGTGCTGACCATGAATCCGCACCTCTCCCTCGGCCAGTGGCTGCTGGTGACGATGACCGCCGGGGTCGGCGGCAGTCTGTTGTCGATCGGGTCGGCGGCCGGGGTGGGACTGATGGGGACGGCACGCGGTATCTACACTTTCGGAAGTCATCTGAAATGGTCGTGGGCGGTGGCGCTCGGCTACGCGGCGAGCATCGCCGTGCACCTGTTCATCAATGCGGCCAAGTTCTGAGCCGTTGCCGGGGCGGTCCGTTGAAAGGGCGGGGTGAAGGCTAGCAACAGATAAACAAATCCGTTCCCTTTTCGCAATTCGACTAAAGATCCCTTTGAAATATGCATAAAAAGGGGCCGGGCCTTGAAGGGCCCGGCCCCTTTTTTTTGGTTCTTCAGGTAATTTCGGGGATCAGGTCCAGGTCAAAACCCAGGGGTCGCGACCCCTGACGCCGCCAAACCCTTTGCTCGTTCAAAGGGTTTGATCCTAAAAGACGCTTCCGTTGAGTTCTCCTGCTGGCGCAGATGCCCACCGACGGGCAGATGTTTCGGGGGCGGGCCAATGCGTTTCGCTTAGAGGCCCGCCTTTTCCCCGAAACCTCCACCCGCCGGAGGCGAACTCAACGGGGGAAGTTTCCCTGATTTCCCCGGGTGATCCATTTTTGACTTTCATTCCGGGATGGAATCGAAGATGGGTTCGGGGGACGCTGGCAAGGTTAGTGCACATCCATTGGGTCTGGCCCGGCAGGGCCGGGAATAAAAAGCTGGCGTGGCGGGAGCACAGACCCCCGCCGCGCCGTCCTGCCTGGCCCCTTCACGGCCCTTTCGGCCGGAAGGGTCTTCGACTTTCCCGGGAAATCGGTCGGCCGGGGAGGCGTCGATAATTGTCAGGGTTCTCCGCTATTTTTCGCATCGGGCTTTCCTCGGCCGCGGACAGCGGGGGGCCCCTCTGCGATGGTGTACTGCGAAAGGAGAACTGGATATGGAAAGATACCTCTTTGCCCCCCTGCTGATCAGCAAACTGGGCCAGGACGACGGCCTGCGGAGCTTCTTCGCCCGGCTGCTCAAGGCGCTGGCCGCCGTAGGAGCCGTCGCCGCCCTCATCGTCTTCTTCCTCGGCTGGAAAGAGCTCTTCGAGAGTTCCTCGGAGTCGATGATCGGCGGCATTCTCTATCAGATGTCCTTCGTCGTCGCCGCCTATTTGGCAGTCCACTTCACCCTGCTTCGGGCGGCCGAGGTGAAGGAGGACGCCTCCCGGACCCCCGCCGCCCTTTCCATCGCGGCCATTGTCCTCAGGCTGGTCGGAGAGGCGTGGGGCTTTGCCAGCGCTATTCTCGGCTGCGGTGCCGCTGTCTACGTCTGGTTCGCGGGCCGCGAGGCGAGAATCCTCCTGGACAAGACGGCCGTCTTCTTTCCCTTTCTCGAAGCGGGACCGCCCACATTCATCAGCGGTCTGGCCCTGATCGTCCAGGGGCTTCTCTACGGGGCGTCGGCCCTGCTCCTCGGCTATCTCCTCTCGGAGGTGCTGCGGTTGCTGCCGGTCGGTGCCCGGGCCGAAGCAGGTGCGCCGGAAGAATTGGAGGCCGGGTCGAGGGGCAGCCTTTGACTGCCGGCAAATCGATGCTAGCGTGGAAAGTATAAACAAGCCGTAGGATAGAGAATCAGCGGACAGAATCAACGCGGAGGAAGGTCATGAAAACGACGGGATATCGAGGATGGTGGATATTTCCCCTGCTTCTGGCCCTGGCGTTTCCAGGGTGCGGCGGCGGGGGAGGAGGATCGGCATCGACCGGGACCCTTTCGGTCAGCGTCTCCGATGCGAGCCTTCCCGGATTTCAGGCGATCTACGTCACCATCGACGAGGTGGAGGTGCACCCGGCGGCCGGAAACTGGCAGACGGTGGTTTCACCCGGGAAGACGGTCGATCTGCTGGATCTGATCAATGGGGTGCGCGAGGAACTCGGTGTGGCCACCCTCGACGCCGACCATTACACCCAGATGCGACTCAAGCTCGGCACTTCGCCCGACAGCGGCCTGAATCTTTTTAGCCAGTCTCACCCCTTCGCAAACTATTTCGTCGACGAAAACGACCAGATCGAGGAGTTGAAGATCCCGAGCGGACTGCAGACCGGGGTCAAGATCGTGCGCGGTTTCGACATCAACGCCAACCAGAGCACCGAACTGATCCTCGATTTCGATGCCATGAAGTCGGTGGTCATGGCCGGGATCTCTGGACAGTGGCTCCTCAAGCCGACGATCAGAGTGCTCGATACTGCCGACTACGCCATGGTCAGCGGAACCGTGACTGACAGCGGCACCGGAGGGGGGCTTG
>Ga0102953_1000035_pt1 | contig 77822 bp, 74 predicted proteins | sample SalPon2A_C_D2_MG_FD_78509 | JGI IMG/M metagenome (GOLD analysis project Ga0102953, IMG submission 78509) | Soil microbial communities from South San Francisco under conditions of wetland restoration - Salt Pond MetaG R2A_C_D2_MG | ecosystem: Environmental > Terrestrial > Soil > Wetlands | place...
GATCATCACCGCCGCGGCGTAAATGCCCCAGTTCTGCCCCACGATCAGGATGTAGGCGGCGATCGCCGCGAGGAAGAGCACGTCCCGCGCGACCGCTCTGGCGACGGCGGCAGCGCCGACGGCATCGGCCGGCACCTGGCGTGTGACGCTCCGGTTGCCGATCATGATCACTCCGCTCCGCCCCCTGACGTGGCCGGCACGTGACCCCGGCGCTCGCGCCGGAACCCGGACCCGCGCGGCCTCCCGATACGCTCGCCGGGCGCCACGTCGCTCACGACGCCGGCGCCTCTCCGAACGTTCTGGCGGTAGCTCTCTCTCCGCTCCCGGACGGTGCAGCCAACGGACGATGCCGGTCGGGAGCGAGCCGGCCTCACCGCGATCGTAGGCCCAGGGCCGCCGGGCCGCCCGTGTCGCCGCCCACACCGCGGCCTCGCGGGCTCCGGAGGGCCGCCGCGCCTCCGCCGGTCAGCCCCGTTCGCTCAGCGTGGAGCCGGCCGAGGCCACCGTGATCGCGACCAACGCCGCGAGCTGGCGCGCGCCGAGCACGTTGCCCAGGAGCGCCACCCCCACCAGCGCCGCGATCCCCGGCTCGCTGCTGAGCAGCACGCCGAAGGCCCGCGGGCGCATGCGGCGCATGGCGGCGTACTCCAACGAGAACGGCACGATCGTGGAGACGAGCGCCACGGCCAGGGCCAGCGCCAGCACCCCCGGTCGAAGCAGCGCGGCGCCGCCGCGGGCGATGCCCGCGGGCGCCAGCAGCAGCGCGGCGACCGCCATCGCCAGCGCGAGGCCCTGCAACCCCGGGAGCCGCCGCCCGAGCCCGCCGCCCACCACGATGTAGAGCCCCAGGCACACGGCTGCGGCCGCGGCGAAGGCGAGCCCAACGGGGTCGAGATGCAGGCCGCCCACCGGGGCCAGCAGCGCGATTCCCGTGGCGGCCAGCCCGACCCACAGGAAGTCGCGCCAGCGTCGCGACCCCACCAGCGCCACGACCAGGGGCCCGCTGAACTCCACGGTGGCGACCACGCCCAGCGGGAGGCGCGCCAGCGCTTCGTAGAAGAACAGGTTGAGCCCGGCCAGGATCGCGCCGAACAGCAGCAGGCGCCCCCACATCCCCGCGCCCAGCGCGCGCATGCGGGGGCGCGCCAGCGCCAGCAGCACCGCGGCCCCGAGCGCCAGGCGTACGAAGGCGGTCCCCTGCTCCCCGAGGCTGCCGAACAGGCGCGTGGCCAGCGCCGCGCCCAGGTGGATCGAGCAGATGGCGGTGAGCTCGAGCAGGGGGGCCGGCACGGCGGCGAAGCGGCGCCGGAGCGGCTCGGCCAACCGAGCGAGCGCGGAGGTGGTGGGCGGGCGTGCCATGGCGGGCCGCCAGCCTACCGCAGGGCGGACCGCCAGGCCGATGCCGGGAAGTCCACAGCGGGCGCGCCGGACGGTGCCTAGACTGGCGCGTGATCGGTCACCTGCTGGCGTTCCTCATCTTCATGGTCGTCCTGGGCATGTTCCACCTGGTCGCCGGGCACGGCATGGGCATCGTCCCCTCGGTGGCGGTCGGCATCCCCTGCGAGGTGGCGGGCGTCGTCGCCGGCCGCTCCGTGAAGCGCTGGATGGAGGGCGGCTGAGCACCGCCCGCGCTGCGGGTGTAGGGGAATCTCCGACAACGACGTCGGAAAGGCGGGGATTCTCGCTCCCGCCCCCGGCCGTACGCTGCCCTCGAGGACGGGCCTTCGCAGCCCGTGCCACCTCGACGGAAGGGGGCGCTGCATGCTCGTCAGCGATTGGATGGTCGCGGAGCCCGTGACGGTGACGCCGTCCACGAAGCTCTTCGAGGCGCAGAAGCTCATGCGCGACGGGGGCTTCCGACGCCTCCCGGTGGTTTCCAGCGGACGTCTCGTCGGGATCGTGACCGATCGCGACCTGCGTGAGGCAGCCCCTTCCAAGGCCACCAGCCTCTCCGTGTTCGAGCTCAACTACCTGCTGAGCCGCCTGACCGTCAAGGAAGTCATGAAGACCTCGGTCCTGACGATCTCGCCGGACGACCCCATCGAGCGGGCGGCCCTGCTGATGAACGAGCACAAGATCTCCGGCCTACCGGTCGTGGACGGCGGCATGGTCGTCGGCATCCTCACCATCACCGACCTCCTGCAGGCGTTCGTGTCGCTGCTCGACCTCCAGGAAGGCGGGCGCCTGACCGGCCGTTCCGAGACGGCAGCCACCCCCTGACCCTCGATCCTCCTTCTACCTCCTAGCGCACCCTGTCCGCGGCCCTCGTGCCGCGGACAGGCGTTCGTGCGCCGCCGGCCGGCCCCTCACGGAGCGCAGGCGGCGGAGACCTCCTCGAGCACCGCGCGCGCCAACCCCTCCACGGCGGCCGAGACCTCCGGGGAGAGGCCGTCGCCCGCCGTGAAGTCGGCGCCCTCGACCGCGAAGATGAGCAGCTTGCCGGGCATGGCGTTGAGCGCCCGCGCCAGATCCACCACGTGAGGGAGCGGGTACACGTGGCCCGAGACGCCGACCGCCCGGACCTCGCCGGCGTCGCCCTCGATGCGGAGGTAGGCACCGGGCGCGAGCCCCGAGCGCATGGCGTCGATCACCACGGCGAGATCGGCGCCGCGCCAGGCATCGAGCAGGTCCACCGGCTCCCCGGCGTTGACGATCACGTCCACGCCGGACCCGGCGGCGTGCGCCACCCGCAGCGCCACCGCCGGGCCCACCCCGTCGTCGCGCCGCCAGACGTTGCCCAACCCCGCAACCACCACGCGCCCCGCCGGCCGGGCACTCATCCGGACCGCTCCACGTCGAGCGTCAGGAAGTGCGTGGCACAGGAGATACAGGGATCGTAGTTGCGGATGGCCTGCTCGCACTGATGCGTCAGGGCGGCGTCGTCCAGCTCGAGATGGCCTTCCACGAAACGCCTCAGGTCGTCCTCGACGGCGCGCTGGTTCTGCGAGGTGGGCGGCGTGATGACCGCTTCGAGTACGGTGCCGTCCTCGTCCAGCGTGTAGCGGTGGTAGAGCACGCCGCGCGGCGCCTCGCTCCAGCCGCAGCCGCGGCCGGCGCGAGGGCGCACCTCCGCGGCGGGCGGGTCCGGCGGCTCGTAGGCATCGATGATGCGGAGCGCCTCCTCGACGGCGTAGAGCATCTCTACGGAACGCACCACGATGCTCTGGAAGGGGTTGCGGCACGTCTCCCTCAGCCCCGCCGCGCGGGCGGCGGCGCGGGCGCGCTCGGAGAGCCTGTCGAAGTTGAGGCTGTAGCGCGCCAGCGGGCCCGTCATGAACGTGCCGCGTCCCCGCAGCACCGCCTGGAGGGCGTTGGAGTGCTCGACGTGGAGCTCCTCCAAGCGCTCCTCGAAGCCCTCGGGGCCGATGTCGAGCCCGTGGTCGGAGACCAGGCGCCCGCCCTCGATGGCGTACCGGTCCGGGTCGCGCAGGGCCACGTACTCGTGCTCGTGAGTGAAGTCGGGGAAGTCGAAGCCCCCCACCCAGCGCACCGTCTCCTCGGCGGCGTCGAGAGCGCCTTGAAGCGGCTCGACCAGCGCCAGCAGATCCGCCCGCCCGGGCGCGCGATAGAAGCCGCCGACGCGGGTGTTCACCGGGTGCACGGCGCGCCCGCCGATGAGCGCCATGAGGTCGTTGCCCGCCTTCTTGAGCGTGAGCCCGCGCTGCACCACCTCGGGGGCGGTCCTGGCGAGCTCCAGGGCGCTGTCGACGCCGAGGAAGTCGGGCGCGTGCAGCAGGTAGACGTGCAGGGCGTGGCTCTGGATCCACTCCCCGCAGTAGAGCAGGCGCCTGAGCGTGCGCATCGCGTCCGACACGGCCACCCCGCAGGCGGCTTCGATCGCCTGAGCCGCGCTGATCTGATAGGCGACCGGGCAGATGCCGCAGATGCGTGAGGTGATGTCCGGCGGTTCGGTGTAGGCGCGTCCACGCAGCAGCGCCTCGAAGAAGCGCGGCGGCTCGTAGATCTCCAACCGGGCCTCCTCCACCCGATCGCCGCGCACCCGCACGTGCATCGCGCCCTCCCCCTCGACGCGCGCGAGAGCGCCGACGCCGAGGCGCCGGATGGACCCCCGATCAGCGTCCACGACCCGCCTCCGTTCCTCGGCTGCGTCCGCTTCCGTCGACGTCGGGCACGGCGAACGCCGGCGCGGCGGCGTTGAAGCTGCGCAGGGCGCGCTCCACCGTCGCGGCGTCCACGTTCAGGTAATCGCGCCACCAGCGTGCCAGCGACGCCACGTTGGCGCTCTCGGCCGGCCCGAAGCAGCCGTAACAGCCCCGCCCCCATGCCGGGCAGATGGCCCCGCAACCGGCGTGGGTGACGGGGCCGAGGCAGGGCACGCCCTGCGCCACCATCAGGCAGGCGGTGCCGCGGCGCTTGCACTCCTGACACACGCTCACCCCCGGCAGCCAGGGCCGCCGACCGCCCAGGAGCGCGCCGATCAGCTCCAGGAGCTGCCCCTTGTCGATGGGGCAGCCGCGGAGCTCGAGGTCGACGGTGACATGGTCGGCGATCCTGGTGGCGGTGGGCAGCGTCTCCAGGTACTCGGGGTGGGCGTAGACCCAGCGGGCGTAGGTGCCGACGTCGGCGAAGTTGCGCAGCGACTGGATCCCGCCCGCCGTAGCGCAGGCGCCGATGGCGACGAGCAGCTTCGAGCGCTCACGGATGTCGCGGATGCGCTCGGCTTCCTCGAGCGTGGTGATCGAGCCTTCGACCAACGAGACGTCGTAGGGGCCCTCGGAGCCGGCACTGGAGGCCTCCAGGAAGTGCGCCACCTCCACCCGCTCGGTGAGCGCCAGCAGCTCGTCCTCGCAGTCGAGCAGGGTCAGCTGGCAGCCGTCGCAGGAGGAGAACTTCCACACCGCCAGGCGGGGGGGCCTCGCCTCGCGCGCCTCCGTGCCGCCGCCCTTCGGAGCCGTGGCCGTCGTCATGCCTCGCACCTCACACCTCCGCGATCTGCAACGGGCCGCGGACGTCGGCGAAGGGGTAGACGGGCCCGTCGCGGCAAACGAAGCTCGGCCCCATCTGGCAATGGCCGCACAGGCCCAGGCCGCACTTCATGTTCCGCTCCAGGGAGACGTACACCCGCTCGGCCTCGAGCCCGAGCGTCACCAGCTCGGCCGCGGCGTAGCGCATCATCAGCTCCGGGCCACACACCATCGCTACGGCGGAGGCGGCGTCGATGTCGACCCGCCGGACCAGGGTCGTCACGAAGCCCACGGACCCGCGCCACTGCTCGGTCGCCCGGTCCACCGTCACCAGCACGTCCAGGTCGAGCCGCGCCCGCCACGCCCGCAGCTCGTCCAGATAGAGGAGCTCCTCGGGGCGGCGTGCGCCGTAGAGCAGAGACACGCGGCCGTAGCGCCCCCGGTTGGCGAGCAGGTGGTACAGGGCCGGCCTGAGCGGAGCCAGGCCGATGCCGCCCGCCACCACGACGACGTCGGCACCCTCCGCCGCTTCCACCGGCCAGGCGCTGCCGAAGGGCCCGCGCACGCCCAGCTCGTCGCCCGGCCGCAAGCGGCACAGCGCGTCGGAAACGGCACCGACGGAGCGGATGGTGTGCACCAGCCGGCGGCGATCGGCGGTATCGCCGCTGATCGAGATCGGCACCTCCCCCACCCCGAAGGCGTAGAGCATGTTGAACTGGCCGGGACGGCTGCGACCGTACGGCGCTGCCAGGCGGGGACCCTCGCGCCCCGCGGGCGCGGCGAGCTCCAGCGTGACGGTGTCGCGCGTGTCGGCGCGGCGGCCGACCACGCGGTAGGGGCGCGGCAGCATCGCCGCGGGCCGATCGCGGACCCGGGAGCCCTCAGCCGTCGGAGCCATAGAGGTCCAAGAGCTGCAGGCGCGTGGATTGGAGGCGGCTGGCGACGACCGTGGCGAAGCGCTTCATCAGCTCGTAGCCGAGGCTGGGGTCCCGGTCGCACTTCTCGCGGAGGCAGGTGCCGTCGAAGGCGGTCGCGCGCACGTCACCGACAGCCCGCGCGTCGAACTGCCAGGTGTAGGGAGGGTACAGCCACGACCAACCCAGCACCTCCCCGGCGGCCACCGTCTCGATGCGGTGCGTCGGTCCCGTCGGCGGGCGGATCTCGATGCTGACCGCGCCGCTCCTGAGCATGAAGAAGCGGTCGGCGCGCTCCCCGAAGCGGAAGATGCTCTCGCCTTGCCGGAACTGCACGTTCCAGCCGCACCCGGCGATGAAGTCGAGCCGGTCCTTGTCCATGCCGGCGAACACCGGATGCGCGGCGAGGAGTGCGGAGATGTCCTTGATCATCGGGGCCCCCCTGCCCTGCTGGCGTCCTCGCCGCGTTCGACGGACTGCACGACCGCGGCCACGGCGCCGGCGGCGATGTCGATGCCCACCGGGCACCACGCGATGCATCGGCCGCAGCCGACGCAGCCGGACTCGCCGAACTGCGCGTGCCAGCTGCTGAGCTTGTGCGTGAGCCACTGACGGTAGCGCGCCGCGACACTGCTGCGTACGCTTCCGCCGTGGATGGCGCTGAACTCGAGGCCGAAGCAGGAGTCCCAGCTGCGCCAGCGCTCGGCGTGGTCGCCGGCGAGGTCGGCCGTGTCGCGCACCGTGGTGCAGAAACAGGTCGGGCACACCAGCGTGCAGTTGCCGCAGCTCAGGCAGCGCTCGGCGACGTCCTGCCACATCGGCAGCTCCGCGCCGGAGGCCAACGCCGCCCGTACGGCCCGGCCGTCGATCGCGCGCGTCTGGCGGCGGGCGGTCGCCTCCAGGATCGCTTCCCGGTCGGCGAGCTCGCCGTCGGTGGCGGCGCGACCCGCGAGGGCCGCGAGGACCTCCTCGCCACGCTCGCTGCCCGACCGGGCCAGGAAGCCGTGCCGGGCGCCGTCCATCAGCTCCGTCAACGCCATGTCGTACCCTTCCTGCACGCTCGGTCCGGTCCCCATCGAGGCGCAGAAGCAGGTCGCGTTGGCACGGCCGCACTCCACGGCGACCAGGAACGCTCCCTCGCGCCGGGCGGCGTAGACGTCGTCGACGGCCCCCGACCCCAACAGAACGCGGTCCTGAACGTGGATCGCAACGAGGTCGCACGGGCGAACGCCGAGGAACGCCAGCGTGCGCTCCGGCGGCGGAGCCGGCGTGAAGCTCACCGCACCCCCGCCCTCGCGGCCGGCCCGGAAGAGCCGCACCTCGGGCGGGTGCAGGAAGGGCTTCCAGGAGTGGGCCCCCACGGCGCAGCCGAAGCGTTCCGCGGCCCGGGGGTCGGCGGGGTCACGCTGCGCCGAGCGGTAGTGGCCCCGCTCGGCTTCGTCGTACCAGCCGCTCGGAAGCGGCTGCGATCCGTCCGCCTCCCCGAGCACGAGGCTCCCGTCCTCGACGCGCGGCGCGATCACCGTGAAGCCGCGCTCGACGAGCGCGGCGACGAGGCGCTCGGGTGCGTCGGCGTCCAGCCACATCGCTCGGCCGCTCACGATCGACCCCGCGGCGCCGGGCCCGCCGCGCCGGCGCGGACCCGCGACCGGCCCGACAGGGACCGCCGCGCGCCTCTCCGCGTGTGCCTGTGCCTGCTCTCACCTACGGACGGCATCGCCACCGGTCCTCCCGTCAGCGACCGACGCTCCAGCGTCACGCTACGGTCGCCACCGTCCGGCGCCAACTGAGATTCTTCGACAACCGCTGTCGGACTTTCCCCGACAGCGACCGCACGTCCGCTCCTCTCACCGAGCGCCCGGCCGGCCCTGGTAGAACAGAGGGCCATGCGTGCCCGCACCCCCATCGCCGCCGTCCTCATGCTGCTGGCGGCTCTCCTGTTCGCCACCGCGGCGCAGGCCGCGGCGCCCTACCGCGTCGGCGTGATCGTCTCCAAGGAGGGCCCGGCAGGCGCCGCCGGCGACGCCCAGGCCCTGGCGGCCGTCGCCTACGTTTCGAGGCTGCGGGCGGCGGGCGGCATCTTCGGGACGCAGCTTCTCCTGAGCGTCGAGGACGACGCCGGCGACCCGGCGCAGGCGCTCGCGGCGGCGCAGAAGCTGCTGTCAAACGGAGCGGACGCGCTGGTGTGCTGCACCGTCCCGGCGGCGGCGGAGCGGGTGGCCGCATGGGCCGAGGGCGCGGGCGTGGTGCTGCTCTCCCCCTCGGTGCTGGGGGGCGTCGACAGCGCGCCGTACTGGAGCTTCTCGCTGGCCCCGCGCGACACCGACGCCGTCGCCGCCGTGGTGGCCGACGCCCAGGCGCACGGCGCCCGCACGGTCGCCGTCATGACGCTCGACAACGCCTTCGGCGACAGCGTCATGAACGACGTCCGGGCACTGGTGAAGGTCGCGGGGATGCAGCTCGCGGGCGACGCCCGCTACCCGCCCGGGGCCACCGACCTGACCCCGGAGGGGCTGTGGATCGCCACCCGCCAACCGGACGCGGTCATCGTATGGGGCCTCAAGGACGATCTCACGACGGCGTTCCTAGGGCTGAGACGGCGCGGCTACCAGGGACCCGTCTACGCCCGCACGGCGCTGCTGCGCGCCGTGATGGGCGGTCTCGACCTGGGACGGCTCGCCGGCGTGCGCTTCGCGGTGGCCCCGGTGACCGTGGCGGCGGGCCTCGCCGCGGACGCGCCTTGCGCCGCCGCCGCGAAGACCGCCGCGAGCCGGCTCGATAGCGTCTACAACGGCATCATCGACCTGCCCTCGGCGGCCCCCGTGTACGACGCCCTCGGCCTTCTGCGCCGCGGCTTCGAGCAGGTGGCCGCGCTGCGGCTGCCGGAGAACGAGCCGGCGAAGCGCCGCCAGGCCCTGCGCGACTCGCTGGTGGGGCTGCCGCCGACCTGCGGCGCCGGCGGCCGTTACGACCTGCAAGAGGGGAAGCGCCAGGCCGCCCTGCCCGATGGGCTGGCCATCGCGACGGTCTCCGGCGGGCGCCTGGTGGCCGCGCACTGAGGCGGCACGACCGCGGTTGAGGCCGCTCGACGACGAGACCGGAGGCGCGGGAGCGCCGCGTTACACTGGTCTCAATGATCGAGAAGCTGAATGCCCTCACGGACGAGTTCGAGGCGCTCGAACGAAGTCTCGCGGACCCGGCGCTGATCAACGACAGCGCCCGCTACCGCGAGGCGATGCAGCGCTACAGCGAGCTCAAGGGGATCGTCGACGCCTTCCGGGAGTACCGGGAGGTGACGCGGCAGCTCGGCGAGGCCGAGGAGCTGATGGCCGATGCGGACCTGGGCGACGAGGCGCGTGCCGAGGTGGCGCGCTTGGAGCCGCGGGCCGGCGAGCTGGAGCGCTCGCTGGAGCGCATGCTGCTGCCGAGGGACCCCTTCGACGACAAGGACGTGATCGTGGAGGTGCGCGCGGCCGCCGGCGGCGACGAGGCGTCGCTGTTCGCGCGCGAGGTGCTGGAGATGTACCAGCGCTACGCCGAGCGCCTGGGCCTGGCCACGGAGGTGCTCGACTCGCATCCCACCGACGTGGGCGGCCTGTCCAAGGTCTCGCTGGAGGTGCACGGTCGCGGGGCGTACAGCCGGCTCAAGTTCGAGTCGGGAGTGCACCGCGTGCAGCGCGTACCCACCACCGAGGCCCAAGGCAGGATCCACACCAGCACGGTCACGGTCGCGGTGCTCCCCGAGGCCGAGGACGTCGACGTGGCGCTGGCGCCGTCGGACTACCGCGTGGACGTGTACCGCTCGAGCGGTCCCGGCGGGCAATCGGTGAACACCACCGACTCGGCGGTCCGGATCACCTACCGTCCAGGCACCCCCGAGGAGATCGTGGTCACCTGCCAGGACGGCAAGTCGCAGATCAAGAACAAGGACAAGGCGCTGGCGGTGCTCCGGGCCAGGCTGTTGGAGCGCGAGCGGGAGCGCGCCACCTCGGAGGCGCGCGAGGCCAGGCTGGTGCAGATCGGCAGCGGGGAGCGCAGCGAGAAGATCCGGACCTACAACTTCCCGCAGTCGCGCGTCACCGACCACCGCATCGGCTACACCACCCGTGACCTGCAGGGGGTGCTCCAGGGGGGCCTGGAAGAGCTCACGACGGCGCTCTCGGAGGCGGACCTGGGGTTGCGCCTCGAGGAGATGGCCGACGGCGCCCGGGAGCGGGCGCACGCGGCCGGGGCTGGTGGCCCGGCGTGAGTTCGTCGTTGCCGCGGCGATCCTCCTCGACTCCCAGGGTCGAGTACTGCTCGTAGGCAACGACTGGCAAGGGTACGGCAACGTCCGCTACACCCTCCCCGGCGGGATGGTGGAGCGGGGTGAGTCCACGCTCGACGCGCTGCGCCGCGAGGTCAAGGAGGAGACGGGCCTGGTCATCACCGAGGTGACGCACCTCGCCTACGCGGTGCACGTGGAGGACACACGCCGCAACGACCGCGCGCTGTCGTTCGCCTTCCACTGTCGCTACGACGGGCTGCTCAACCCGCGCGACCCGGACGGCTTCATCGTGGAGGCCCGCTTCTTCCCCGCCGAGGACGTGAAGAGCGTCATCCCCATCCCTCCGCTGCGCGACCCTCTGGTCGCCTACCTGCAGGGTCAACGACCGGGCACCTTCTACGCCTACAGCGGCTGGGACGGCCGCGGGGCGACGCCCGTCTAGGCGCCCGGCGCACCGCCGGGTGACCCCGCACGATCACGGCTGCACGAGCGCCGCCTGATAGCATGCCGCATGCTCAACGAGGCCCCGCTCCCGCCGGCCGAGGCCGTCCGCATCGTGGCCGCTGCCGCCCCCGCCCTCCCGGCCGAGACCGTTCCCCTGGACGAAGCGCTGGGCCGCGTGCTGGCCGCGGACGTCGCCAGCCTCTGCGATCACCCCACCGTCGACAACTCGGCACTGGACGGGTACGCCTGCCGCATCGCGGATACCGCCGGCGCGGGGCCCGACCGCCCCGTGCGCCTGCGGCTCGTGGGCGAGGCGCCGGCCGGCCGCCCCTTCGCGGGTCGCGTGGGCATGGGCGAGGCCGTGCGCATCTTCACCGGGGCGGGCGTTCCGGCAGGCGCCGACGGCATCGTGCCGGTGGAGGCCAGCCGCGAGCCCGAGGGGGCCGCGGGGAGCGTCGAGGTGCTGGCCGAGGCCCGCGCCGCCGACATCCGGCCGAAGGGCCAGGACCTGCTAGACGGACACGTCTATCTACGCCGGGGCGCACGGCTCCACGCCGGTAGCCTGGGCCTGGCCGCGGCCATGGGGCACGACCGGCTCGAGGTCGCCGGCCGGCCGCGGGTGGCGCTGCTGACGACCGGCGACGAGGTGATCCCGCCGGACCGGCCGCTGGCCCCGGGCCAGGTGTACGACAGCAACGCCGCGTCGATCATGGCGCTGGGCCGCGCCGCCGGCGCCGACATGGTACGGCTGCCGGCCATCGGCGATGACACCGGCGCCTTGCGCGAGGCCCTCGGGGCCGCGGGCGGCGCCGACCTGCTCCTCACCTCCGGCGGCGTCTCCATGGGTCGCTACGACCTCGTGCGCGACCTGCTCTTCGAGCGCGGCGAGGTGACCTTCTGGAAGCTGGCGATGAAGCCCGGCGGACCTGCCCTGTTCGGTCGCCTGGGCGAGACGGCGGTACTGGGGCTCCCCGGCAACCCGGTCTCCAGCATGGTCGTCTTCCTGGTGCTGGCGCGCGCCTACATCGACGCCGCGCTCGGCCGGACGGACCCCCCGCCCTACCTTGACCGCCGCTGGGCCCGCGCCCGCCAGCGGCTGCGCGCCGCCGGCTCGAAGGAGAGCCTGTTGCGCGTGCGCCTCTTCGAGGAGGCCTCCGCGACGGAGGTCGCGCCGCTCACGAACCAGTCCTCGGGGGTGCTGCGCTCGATGGCCGAGGCCGACGCCCTCGCGGTCGTGCCTCCCGGCCGCGACGTGGCGCCCGGCGAGAGCGTGGCCGTCATCCCGCTCGCGGGGCACCTGCGATGAGGCCGCCGGCGCACGGGCGGAGCCTGCCGTGAGCGCAACCACCGGCGCGGACGTCCTCCCCGCCGCCTTCTACGCCCGCCCCGCCGACGCCGTGGCGCGCGCGCTGCTGGGGCACGTGCTGAGCGTGGAGGATGGTCGCCGGCGCATCGACGCGCGCATCGTCGAGACCGAGGCCTATCTGGGGGAGGAGGACCTGGCCTGCCACGCCTCCCGCGGGCGCACGCGCCGCACCGAGACGCTCTACGGCGCGCCCGGCACCGCCTACGTGTACCTGATCTACGGCATGTACCACCTGTTCAACGTGGTCACGCTGGCCGAAGAGGAGCCGCACGCGGTTCTGGTGCGCGGCGTGGAGCCGCTCCAGCCGCTTCCGGCGCGCACCGACGGTCCGGGCCGCCTCACGCGGGCGCTGGGCATCGACCTGTCGCACAACGGCATCTCGCTCCTGGAACCCCCCGTCACCATCCGACGGGGAGACGCGCCCGGCCGCGTCGAGGTCGATGCGCGCGTCGGCGTCGATTACGCCGGCGCGTGGAAGGACGCCCCTCTGCGCTTCATGGACGCCGGCAGCCGCTTCGTCTCGCGGCCGCCGCGCCGCTCCTGAGGCGCACCCGGGCCCGCCGGCGCCCCGCGGGGATCACGCCTCCGGCGGGAACTCCTCGCGCGGCGTACGGCTGGCGTCGCGCACCCCTTCCTCGAACGGCTCCACGTGCACCGTCGTGACGAGCTCGGAGAGCTCGCCGTGCATGCGGTCCTCCAAGCGCGCCACCAGTGCGTGCGCCTCACGGACGCTGAGCTCGGGGTTCACGAAGACGTCGACCTCGGCGAAGCGCGCGCGGCCGGCTCGGCGGGTGCGGAGGCGGTGGTACCCCAGCACCTCCGGCGCCTCGTCGAGAACCCTCAGGATGACGCGCTCCTCGTTCTCGGGCAGGCGCTCGTCGAGCAGCCCCGAGACCGACCGCCGGATCACCGCGACGCCGGCCCGGACGATGTTCATGGCCACCACGATGGCGATGATGGGGTCGAGCAGCTCGAAGCCTGTGAGCGCCACCAGCACCACCGCCACCAGCACGCCGACCGATGTCCAGACGTCGGTGAGCAGGTGCCGGGCGTTGGCCTCCAGCGCGGCCGACCTCTCCCGCCGGCCGGTACGCGACAGGAACGCCGCCAGCGTGCCGTTGACGCCCGCGGCCACGGCGGCCACCACGCTGCCGAATACCACGTGCTCGAGCGGCTGCGGGTGGAGCAGGCGCGGCACCGCCGCCGCCACGATCGCCAGCGCCGCCAGCAGGATCAGCGTCCCCTCCAGCACGCTGGAGAGGTACTCGGCCTTGGCGTGCCCGTAGGGGTGCCGGTAGTCGGGCGGCGTCCCCGCGACCCACAGCGCCAGGATCAGCGCTCCGGCCGCCACCAGGTTCACCAGCGACTCGGCGGCGTCCGAAAGGAGGCCGACGGAGCCCGTGACGGCGTAGGCCCCGAACTTCAGCACCAGGATCAGCACCGCGCCCACCAGGCTGATGCGCGCCGCGCGCCGGCGCACGGAGGACGCGTCCGCGGCCGCCCCCGGCCCGCCGCCTCCGATCACTCCGGACCGTCCTCCTCTTGCGAGGACGTCTCCTCCTCGCCGGGTCCGCCCAGCAGCCCGTCGGGATCGGCGCCGGCCGCGATGGCACGCATGATGGCGTCGAGCTCCTCCCCCTCGAAATCGGTCACGGTCTCCGAGATGAGCTTCAGGGCGCGCTCGGCGTCCGCCTCCGGCACCAGTACCACCGCGCTGCCGGCGCCCGCGGCCCCGAGGTTCGAGAACACGTCCGACAGCAGGTCGCTGCCGCGCACCATGGCCACCATGCCCTCGTCCTCGAGGAGCGCGGCCACCATCTCGGCGAGCGCCTGGGCGGGCGCGACGTCGACCACCGTCCAGCGGTCGCCGTTGATCACCACCGTCTGACCCTTCATGCGGCGTCACCTCCCAGGTAGGCGTGGACGAGCGCCCGGTACCCCTGGCGAGCCAGTGCCAGGCTGGCCACGTCGACACTCTCTCGGGTGGTGTGGGCGAGCTCCTCCTCGCCGGGACCGAAGCCGATCACCACGCCCCCCGAGCGCACCAGATGGGGGGCGTCGGTGGCGAACCACCAGACCCGCTCCCCGAGGCTCCGCTCGGCCCGCGCGAGCGCCGCGGACAGCGCCCGCCGCGCCTTCTCCACCACGGGGCTCTCCCCCGGCGCCAGGTACGGCCCGACGGACCTCGGGAAATCGCGCTGCAGGGCGCCGTCCTCGCTCTCGGCATGCTCGCCCGGCACGGTCACCCCCACGCGCGGGTCGTCCGCGAGCGAGCGCAGGAACGCCGTGACGCTCTCCTCGGTCTCGCCCGGGATGGTCCGGTAGTCGACCGTGAGCACAGCACTGCCGGGGACCACGTTGACCCCCCCCTGCGGGTAGGTCACGAGCTGTGTGGGGGTGGCGCTGGCGCCGGCCAGAGGACCGCCCCGGGGCAGCTCGGCGCCCTCCAGGCGCTCCAGGAAGCGTGCCGCGTGGTACAGGGCATTCTCGCCGAGCTCCGCCTTGGCGGCGTGCGCGATCCGGCCGGGGAAGCGCACCTCCAGCTCGATGCGTCCGCGATGGCCCAGCATCAGGTCCAGCTTGCTGGGTTCCCCCAGAACGATGACGTCGGTCGGCATACGCTCCCCCAGCACGCGCGCGCCGAGCCCGCCGGCCTCCTCCTGCACCACGCCCGCCACGACCACCGTGCCCTGGAAGCCGCCGGCCGCGGCATCCGCCGCCGCCAGGGCCATGCACGCGAGCGCGCTCTTCATGTCGCACGCCCCGCGGCCCCACAGCCTGCCGTCCACGACAGCGCCCGACAACGGAGGGTGCGGCCACAGGGCCTCGTCGCCCACGGGCACCGTGTCGAGATGGCCGTTGAGCATCACCACCGGCCCCTCGCCACGCTCGAAGACGCCGATGACGTTGCCGGCCTCGTCCAGGCCGGCGCGATCGAACCGGAGGGTCCGAAGAGCCTCGAGCAACACCTCGGCGGCCGGGCCCTCGCGCCCGGAGGGGCTGGGGGCCCGGATGAGCTCCTGTGCGAGCGTGATCAGGGCGGCATCGTCCATGCATGGCATCATACGAACTTTCCCATCGCGCTCCGTACCGGCACGGGGCTATGCTCCCGCCATGCCGGAGCTCGCCTGGGTGTGCGGCGCCTGCGGTCACCACAACGCCGGCGGCGCCTCGTGCGAGGCCTGCGGGGTGGCCAAGCGCTACCTCGACGACCCGCCTCTCGACCTCCCCTTCCCGCCGAAGCTCGTCGGCCTGCCCGCCTTCTTCGGTGGGCTGCTCTGGGCAGTGGTGGCCGCGCTGGGCGCGGCGTTGCTGCTGGTCCCCGGGTGGCGTGAGGCCGTGGGTCTGGGCCCGTGGTTCGTGGCCGTGGGAACGGCGTCGGCCCTGGGCGCCGCGTGGTCCTCGGGGACCGAAGCCCTGTGGCAGCGGCTGTTCAACGAGATGCGGCTCGAGGTCCCCCGCTCCGTGCGCAGCGGCGAAGACTTCGATGCCGCGCTCACCCTCGTCCCCTACGACGGCGTCCCCGCCGTCCGGGTCGACTTCGCGCTGGTGGACAACTTCTACGAGCACGGTCGGGGGAACGGCATCGAGACCCGCAGCCGCCGGCTCGACCACCAGGTGGCGCTGCTCGGCGAGCCGCTCAGCGGCCGGCACACCCACGTGCTCCACGCGCGCTTCCAGGCTCCCTTCCCCGCCACCCGCCACACCGACCTGCTCGCCGAGGTGCTGGCCTCGCTCCTGGCGCCGCTGGGGCTGCTGGTACCCGGCCTGGGGCTCACCGCCCGCAACCTCCGGGAGCACGGCGGTTACTTCGTCCGCGCCACCGTCCGCGTCGGCTGGCTGAGACGCACCTTCAAGCGGCGCGTGATCGCCTTCTACGTCGGCGCGGATCTCTTCGTCGGATGAGGTCGGGTGGGCCGATCGGGCGAGCGCGCGGCTCGGTCCCCCGGCTCCTCAGGTGCCGTCGCTCGGGGCGCCCGGGGCGAGCCCGGCGAGCTCGTCGTCCGGCCACCACTGGCAGCGGCGCAGCGGCACCTTGCCGCCCTGCAGCGGCACGCCCTCGGCGCGCAGCAGCGCGGTCTGCAGCTCGCCGTGGCCGACCTTGTACGTGGAGATGCCGCCGGCAGCGTTCACCACCCGCTGCCAGGGGACGTCACCGTCCGCCGCGCGCAGCCCGCGAAGCACCGCGCCCACGGCACGCGCCGCTCCCGGCCTGCCCGCGAGCATGGCCACCTGTCCGTAGGTCACCACGCAGCCGGCCGGAACGTCACGCACCACGCGCAGCACGTTCTGCCGGAAGCCGTCCATGCCCGAGTCTAGACCGGCCCGAGACGATGAACGCCGCTTCACGGAGGACGCTGTCCCCGTCGGGGCGGGCCCGGGTAGACTCCGGCATGCTCCGCCGCATCGCCGTCCTGCTGCCGCTCGCCGTTCTCACCTGCGCGGTGTCCCTCGCCGCCGCGCCGCCGCTGCCGCTCCCGGCCACCGAGCCCATCCCCGCGGCCGATCCGGGGCTGGAATCGGCCCTGCTGAACGCCAGCAACACCGCACGGGCCCGCTTCGGCAAGCCGGCGCTCGCCCAGGACGAGGGGCTGGCGCGCGCCGCCCGCGAGCACGCGGCGGAGATGGCGAAGCTCAGCTACTTCTCGCACGGCTCCCCTATCAGCGCCCACGCCACCCTCGGCGAGCGCCTGGCTCTGGCCGGCAGCCCTCTCGTAGACGTGGCCGAGAACCTCGTCCTGTTGGGTGAGAGCGCCGGGGACCGGGCCGATGCCGACCAGGCAGTCGAGGACTGGCTCAACTCTCCGCACCACCGCGAGAACCTGCTCAACGCTCACTACGACCGCGTGGGCTTCGGAGCCGCGCGCAACGCTCAGGGGCAGCTCTTCATCGTGCAGGACTTCGCCGCCGAGCCGATCCGGCTGCTCGCCGCCAGCGTGAGCCACGCCGACCGGACGGTCACCGAGCTCGACATCCACATCCACGCCGAGCGGGCGCTCACCGCCCTGTTCAACGTGGCGGGTGCCCCGCAGTCGACGCACGCGCTCTCCGCGGGGAACACGACCGTGGCGCTCACCACCGACGCCGGCGGCACGGTCGACCTGGTGGTAGGGGTGCCCAACGGCGGCAACAGCTACCTCATCGATGACGGCGGGGCCGTCGACCTGAGCACCGGCAGGTACCGCCCGGATCCCGGCCAGCCGCGCATGGCACTCACCATCACCGGCGTGGACGTGCATCGCCGTGGCGACCGCGGGGCCAGGTTGATGCTCGCATACGCCGCCCCCGCCAGCGCCCGGCTCGACCTCTTCCTGCAGGGGAGCCATCAGCCCTCCGCGCGCACCTCACCGGGGCACTTCGAGCTGTTCCTACCCGACACGCTGGGCGTGGCGAGCGTGTCGGTGGGCATAGACCAGGGCGGCGGCAACGTGGCCATCGTGCACCGCTTCCACATCGACCCGTCGATGGACACGCCGCGCCTGCTGGCCGGACCGGCCCCGGGCCGGTGAGCGCGCCCGCGCCCGCACCTTCCACGGGGCGGACGTCCGGGCGGGCGTGCGGACGGGCGCCCGTCGCGCCCGCCCGGGTATCCTCGGCGGCGTGACCGGCCCTCTCGCGCTCACCCTCCGCATCGCGGCGTACCTCTTCCTCCTCGGCATCCTCATGGTGGTGCTCTCCCCCGTGCCGGCCTTGTCGCGACGCTTCCCGAGGCTCTACCTGACGGGCTTCGTCCTGTCGGTGGGGAGCCTCGCGCTCGTCCTCCTCGGAGCCCTGCTCTTCGGTTGATCGCGCGCTCCGTGCGGGTCACCGGCGTCCGCGGAAGGCGCAGGCGCGGCTGCTAGAATGGCGCTCGCATGCCCGTGCGGCGTCGTCGCGCGCCGCCGCGGCGTGCCGCGCGATCGCCGCGCAGTGTTGCAGGGAGGAGCGGACCATCAGGGCACACGTCATCACCTACGGGTGTCAGATGAACGAGTACGACACCCACGTCATAAACTCCGAGCTGGTCTCCGGCGGCCACCAGCTGGTCGACCATGCCGGTGACGCCGACCTCATCCTGCTGAACACCTGCGCCGTGCGCGGGAAGCCGGTGGAGAAGGTGGTGTCGCTCCTCGGCGAGCTGCGCAAGGAGAAGCGTGCCGGGCGGAGGCTGGCCGTCGGCCTGATGGGCTGCCTGGCCCAGCTCGAGGAGGGTCAGGCGATCGCCGAGAAGTTCGAGGTCGACATCCTCGTCGGCCCCGGCGCCATCCCCGACGTGCTTAGCGCGATCGACGCGGTCGAGCGCGGCGAGGGCCGCCAGCGCAGCCTGCGCTTCCGTGACGACCTCTACGCCGTCATGCCGCCCGCTCCCGACGCCCTGACCGGCTTCCTGACGATCATGCGCGGCTGCAACCACCACTGCACCTACTGCATCGTGCCCAGCACGCGGGGCCCCGAGGTCTCCCGGCCGGCCGAGCTGATCCTGCAGGAGGCCCGCGCCATGCACGACAACGGCGTTCAGGAGGTGGTCCTGCTCGGTCAGAACGTCAACTCCTACGGCCTGGGGGACGCCACCCTGCCGTCCTTCGCCGAGCTCCTGCGCATGGTCGCGCGCGTGGGCATCCCGCGGGTCAAGTTCACCACCAGCCACCCGATGAACTTCACCTCGGACGTCATCGACGCCATCGCCGAGGAGCCCAACGTCTGCAGTTACATCCACCTGCCGGCGCAGTCGGGGAGCGACCGGGTGCTTCGGAGGATGGCGCGCGAGTACCGGCGGGAGCGTTACCTCGACATCATCCGGGAGATCCGTGAGAAGGTGGCCGGCGTCGTCATCAGCACCGACCTCATCGCGGGCTTCCCGGGCGAGACCGAGGAGGACTTCGAGCAGACCCTCAGCCTGTACGACGCGGCCCGCTTCGATCACGCCTACATGTTCGTGTACAGCGCCAGGCCCGGCACGCCGTCGGCCGAGCGCTTCGAGGACCTTCCCAAGGACGTCAAGGTGGCGCGCCTGCAGCGCCTGATCGAACGCCAGAAGCACTGGTCGCTGGCGTCCAATCGCGCGCACGTGGGGAGCGAGCTGCGCGTGCTCGTCAAGGACCACGGTCGCGACGGCCGCTACGCCGTCGGCCACTCGGACCAGAACCACACCGTCCTGGTCCCCAAGGAGCAGGTGCGGCGCATGGGCCTGCTGTCCGTGCGCGTGAGCCACGCCACGCCGCACACGCTCTACGGCGACGTCGTGGGCGAGCGCAGCGAGGCCGTGCCGCTCGTCATGGCGTCGTGAGCGAGGGCGCGGCCGCCGCGAGTCCGGCGCAGTCCGACCCCGTCACCCGTGACCTGGCCGCCACCGTGTTCGTGGCCTGGCGCGGCAAGCTGCTCATGCACCGCCACCGCAAGCTGGCCATGTGGCTCCCCTGCGGCGGCCACGTGGAGCCGCACGAGCTCCCCGACGACGCCGCCGTGCGCGAGGTGCTGGAGGAGGCCGGCGTACGCGTGGAGCTGATCGGCGACCCGCCGCTCTCGCCGCCGGGCCCCCGTCAGCTCACCCGCCCCCGAGGGGTGCAGCTCGAGACGATCCGGCCCGGGCACGAGCACATCGATCTGATCTACTTCGGACGCCCGCTGGAGCCCTACGACGGCGCACTCGGCGGCGAGGAGGAGGGTCTGGGCTGGTACGACCGGGCCGCGCTCGAGCGCCTGGAGCTCACGGAGGAGGTGCGCGCGTGGACCCGGCTGGCCCTCGAGGAGCTGGGGTGAGGCCGCCTCCGGAAGGGGGCACCGATCACGAGTATCAGCGTCCAGGAGCAGACATACCGGGCACCGGCGGTTGTCCGCGCCGCGGGCCGCGTGTATACTCTGGTGCCGACGGGGATGCCTCCCGGGAGCGGTCGCATGCGGTGACGGGGCGTAGCGCAGTCTGGTAGCGCACCTGCTTTGGGAGCAGGGGGTCGCTGGTTCGAATCCAGCCGCCCCGACCACGTTCTGTACGGGAACGGAGCGAGCCCGCGGGGGAGGCGTTCGGGGCGGGTCGGCGGCGTTCACCGCCGACGGACGTATCATCGCAACACCAGGAAACAGGAGGGCGGGGTGCCGCGTCGTCCGATCCCAAGCGAGATGCTGGCCGTCACGCTCGGCCGGTACGGGGCCCCGGTGACTACCGGTCGCCTGCCCGTCCCTTCCCCGGGAGCGGGCCAGGTGCTGGTGCGCATGGCGGCCGCCCCCATCAACCCCTCGGACCTCGCGTCCCTGGAGGGACGCTACGCGAACCGGAAGGAGCTTCCAACCGTCCCCGGCATCGAAGGGAGCGGCACCGTCGTGGCGGCGGGACCGGGCCTGCTCCCGCGCCTGCTGCTGGGGAGGCGGGTCGCCTGCGCGTCTTCACCCGACGCCGGCGGAACCTGGGCGGAGTACATGGTGACCTCGGCCTCCCTGTGCGTCCCGCTGCAGCGCGGCGTCACGCTGGAGCAGGGCGCCACGCTTCTGGTGAACCCGCTCACGGCGCTGTCGTTGTGGGACATCGCGTTACATGAGGGGCACGCAGCGGTCGTTCATACCGCCGCGGCCAGCAACCTGGGCCGCATGATCCTGCGCGTGGGGCTCGAGAAGGGCATCCCACAGGTGTGCGTGGTCCGCCGCCCGGAGCATGTATCCGCGTTGCGCGCGCTGGGCGCGGAGCACGTCCTCGTGAGCGCCGATCGCGACTTCGTCGATCGCTTGCGCGCTCTGAGCCACGAGCTCCGGGCCACGCTCTTGCTGGACCCGGTGGCGGGGCAAGGGGCGGCGCGGCTGCTGCAGGCCGCGCCGGCGGGGAGCACCCTCATCGTGTACGCGGACCTCTCAGACGAGCCCATCAGCGTCGAGCCCAGGCAGCTGTTCTTCGAGGACAAGCGCGTACGCGGCTTCTACCTGCAGGAGTGGACGAGCGGCATGCCCCTCGTCCAGAGGCTGCGACTGACGAGCCGGGCGCAACGGCTGCTCGGCTCGACCCTTGCGAGCCGCGTCAGGCGGCGGCTGCCGCTGTCCGCGGCCGGGGAGGGCGTAGCGATGTACCAGGACGACATGGGAGCGGGCAAGGTCCTGCTTGCGGCCGATCCGGAGGCGGTCCCGTTGGACGGTGTCTAGGCGGCCTCGAAGGAGGCGAAAGATCGTCCCACGCGTCCCTCCGACCGCGCGCGGAGAACGGGATGATGCCGGGGTCGCAGCCGCCGGGGTCGCAGCCGCCGGCGCCGACCGCCTGGCGGACCGCGGCCGGTTCGAGCTGGCCGCCCGGCGGGCCTCCTGGGACCTGAGGCACGGAACGGCGCGGTGCGGGCCCGCCCTGCGGGTGGTGCAGCAGGTCCGCGAGCCCACGACGCGGCGCGGTTGGCGACGAGCCCGCAAGGCCGACGCACACGCAAGGTCTCCGCTTCCAGCGGCTGCCGATCCGTGCTACCCTCTCCTTCGGAGCGGCGGCCGAACGACGAGGGCGGCGCGCGGGAGTAGCTCAGTTGGTAGAGCGACAGCCTTCCAAGCTGTATGTCGCGGGTTCGAATCCCGTCTCCCGCTCCAACACGTCCTGCGTCTCCGTCACCGCGGTGCCGGCGACGCGGGACGGCCGCTCCGTCCGTGCACCAGTAGCTCAGTGGATAGAGCAGCCGCCTTCTAAGCGGTAGGTCGAGGGTTCGAGTCCTTCCTGGTGCACCAACATCGCGCCGTCGCACGAGTTCCCACGCAGCCGGCGAGTCTGCTAGACTCTAGCTTGCGAGCGTGGTGGATGTAGCTCAGTAGGTTAGAGCATCGGATTGTGGTTCCGAGGGTCGTGGGTTCAAATCCCATCATCCACCCCATCTACGGGGCACGCCCCGACGTCCGGGAGGGGCCGCTCAGCCGGTCCCTCCCCGCGGCGTGCCGCGCAATCGGCGGCGGGGGCCGGGCCTCGGGGCCGCCTCGCGCGAGGATGGCGGAATTGGTAGACGCGCTAGATTTAGGATCTAGTGGCCTAGCCGTGCGGGTTCAAGTCCCGCTCCTCGCACCAGGTCTGCGGCGGCCCTGCACCGGCCGGGCGGCGGCATGCGGCCACGGTCGCGCCACCCCAACCCCGGCACCGGCACGCCGGCGTGAGCGCACGGCCGCGCCTCTGTTCCGCGCGGCCGCGAAAGGCTAGGAGATCCATGGAGACGCAACTCATCGAGACGCAGGGGGTCAACGCGACCTTCAAGGTGACGGTGCCGGCGGGCGATGTCGACGCCGCCTTCGACCAGGTGATCCGCGAGCTCTCCCGCAGCGTGAAGGTGCCGGGCTTCCGCCCGGGCCGCGCGCCGCGGGGCGTGCTGGAGCGGCGCGTCGGGCGCGACACGCTCGAGGACGAGGTCAAGGAGGCGCTGGTCGACGCCAACTACCCGGACGCCGTTCGCGAGCTCGAGCTCACCCCCGTCCACGCCCACTTCCACGCGGACGCGCCCAGGGAGGGCGAGGCGTTCACCTTCGAGGTCCACGCCGAGCTCTACCCCGAGTTCACGCTTCCCGAGCTCTCCGAGCTGGTCATCGACGCGCGCCCCCGCGAGGTCGACGACGCCATGATCGACGAGACCGTCGAGCAGCTCCGCAAGGAGAACGCCACCCTGGTGCCGGTGGAGCGCAGCGCCGAGGGCACGGACTACGTGCTCCTCGAGTCGCTCCCCGCGGCCGGCGAGGACGCGGGCGCCGATGCGCAGGCGCAGGGCGGCGGCTCGGTGCAGCCCGTGGACATGGAGAGCGCGTCGGATGAGGTCCGGAGCCAGCTCATCGGCAAGAACATCGGCGACATCGTCGACCTCGACCTCACCGACACCGCCGCGCAGGGCGAGGACGCGCAGGCGCCCGGCGAGGAGCCTCCCAAGCGGACGCTGCGCGTGCTCGTCAAGGACGTCAAGGCCAAGGACAAGCCGGAACCGGACGACGAGTTCGCCAAGACGCTCGGGATGGACAGCTGGGCCGAAGCGCGTGAGGCGATCGCCGGGAGCCTCCGCTCCCAGATGGATCGCGAGGCCTTCGACGCGCAACGCGAGGAGTTCGTCGACAAGCTGCTGGAGGCAACGGCCTTCGACGTGCCCGAGAGCCTGGTCGAGCGCCGCAGCCGCAGCCTGTTGGGCGACCTCGCCGACGATCTGGAGCAGCAGGGCACCACCCTGGAGCGTTACATGCAGCAGCTCCAGGAGAAGGACGGCCTGGAGGACTTCGAGAAGGAGCTCCGGCAGGCGGCCGTCAAGAGCGTGCGACGGGACCTGGTGCTGGAGCGGCTTCAGGAGCAGCGTGGCACGGAGGTCTCGGACGAGGAGTTCGACGAGGCCGTGCGCTACATGGCGAGGCGCCGCCGCCAGGACCCGGGCCGCTTCCGCCGCGAGATGGGCGAGCGCTGGCTGACCAACTACCGCTTCCTGCTGGCGCGCGACAAAGCGCTGCGCGAGACCGTTCGCGAGCTGCTCGGCCCCGCCGACGGCGAGCACGCCGCCACCGCGGAGGACGAGGAGGATGCGGCGCGCGCCTACGAAGAGGCGGCCGAGGGAGCCGGCGACGAGGACGCGGACGAGGACGCGTTCGAGGACGCGGAGGCCGAGCGGGAGAACGGCTGACACCGGTGATCGCCGAGAGGTCCGTTCCCTGACGGGACGTGTGCCCGCCCGGAGCGATGCTAAGCTTGGGAGGTATGCCGCTCGTCCCTTACGTGATCGAACAAACCGGCCGCGGGGAACGCACCTACGACGTCTACAGCCGCTTGCTGAAGGAACGCATCATCTTCCTCGGCAACGCCATCGACTCCGAGACCGCCAACGTGGTCACGGCCCAGCTTCTGCTGCTGGACTCCCAGTCGAGCGAGCAGCCGATCAACATGTTCATCAACACCCCCGGGGGCGAGGTCTACGCCGGCCTCGCCATCTACGACGTGATGCAATACATCTCCGCTCCGGTGCACACCAACTGCGTGGGTATCGCCATGTCGATGGGGTCGGTGATCCTCATGGCCGGCGCGGCGGGACACCGCGTAGCCCTGCCGCACAGCCGCATCATGATCCACGCCGGCTCCGCGGGCTTCCCGCGTTCCAGCCTCCCCGACCTCGAGGTCCAGGCGCGCGAGTTCATGGAGATCCGCGACTCGCTGGAGGCGATCTACGAGCAGCACACCGGCCACACCCGCGAGAAGCTCCGTAAGGACATGGAACGCGACAACTTCATGGCGCCTGGGGAGGCCGTCGAGTACGGCCTGATCGATCGGGTGGTGGAACCGCGCCACCTCGGCCGGTTCTCGCCGAAGAAAGAGGGCTGAATGGCGGCGCAGCCCCGCTGCAGCTTCTGCGGGCGGACCCAGGCCGAGGTGCGCGAGCTCGTCTCCAGCGCCAACGGCACCGCCCACATCTGCAACGACTGCGCCGAGCGGGTCGGGGAGGTGCTGGCGGGCGCCAAGCAGCGTGCGTTGCCGCAGCTGCAGCTTCCCACCCCCCGCGAGCTCAAGTCCTACCTCGACCAGTACGTGATCGAGCAGGACGACGCCAAGCGCACGCTGGCGGTGGCCGTGTACAACCACTACCGGCGGCTTCAGAACCCCGAGGCGGAGATCGAGAAGTCGAACCTGCTCCTCATCGGCAACAGCGGCACCGGCAAGACGTTGCTGGCGCGCAGCCTGGCCACCACCCTGCAGGTCCCGTTCGCCATCGCCGACGCCACCACCCTCACCGAAGCCGGTTACGTCGGTGATGACGTCGAGAACATCGTCCTGCGCCTACTGCAGGTCGCCAACTACGACGTCGCCTCGGCCGAGCGCGGCATCATCTACATCGACGAGATCGACAAGATCGCCCGCAAGTCCGAGGGCGTGTCGATCACCCGCGACGTCTCCGGCGAGGGCGTGCAGCAGGCACTCCTGAAGATCATCGAGGGCACGGTCACGCACGTCCCTCCGCAGGGCGGCCGCAAGCATCCCCACCAGGAGCTCATCGCCGTCGACACCACCAACATCCTCTTCGTCGTGGGCGGCGCCTTCGAGGGCCTCGAGGACATCGTGCGGCGGCGCGTCAGCGTCTCGCGGGTGGGGTTCCAGGGCGACCCGGCGGTGCTGGGGCAACCCGACCCGGTGCTCACGGCCGAGGTGCTCCCGGAGGACCTGATGGCGTTCGGGTTGATCCCCGAGCTCATCGGCCGGTTGACGGTGACCGTGCGGTTGCAGGACCTCAGCCTGGAGGCGTTGGTGGACGTGCTCACCAAGCCGCGCAACGCCCTCGTGAAGCAGTACCGCGAGCTGTTCGCCCTCGAGGGCGTGGACCTCGAGCTTACCGACGAAGCGCTCGTCGAGATCGCCCGCCGGGCCACCACCCGGCGCACCGGCGCCCGCGCGCTCCGGTCGGTGCTGGAGCGCTGCCTCACGGAGTTGATGTACGAGATCCCCGGCTCCGGCGTGACCCGCCTGGTCATCCGGGCCGAAGACCTCGATGCGCCGGAGCGGGCCCTCCACCGCGCCGAGCGCCGCAAGACCGCCTGAGCCCGGCCGTCGGCGCCCTCAGGCGGCGACCGCGCGACAGCGGGCCACCGCCTCGGCGAAGACCACGGCCGCTCGCTGCGCGTCCTCTACGCTCACGGTGTGCGCGAAGCTGAAGCGCAAGCTCGAGCGCGCCTCTGCCCTGCCCAGCCCCATCGCCAGCAGCACGTGGCTCGGCTCGACGCTCCCGGCGGAGCACGCCGAGCCGGCACTCGCCTGGACCCCCAGGGCATCGAGCGCCAGCAGCAGCGTCTCACCGTCGACGCCCGCTACGTGCAGGTTGCTGTGCTTCACCCCGCGCGGCGCGCCGGCCGCGTTCACCCGCACGCCGCTCACCTCCAACGCGCGCGCCTCGAAGGCGTCACGCGCGGCCCGCACGCGCTCGCGGCGAGGCTCGAGCTGCCCCGCCGCCAGCTCGGCCGCGGCCCCCATGCCCACGATCGCGGGCACGGCGTGCGTCCCCGGCCTCATGCCGCGCTCCTGCTCGCCGCCGTACAGCAGGGGCGCCAGCGACACGCCCCTCCGCACGTAGAGGGTGCCGACGCCCTTGGGGCCGTGCACCTTGTGCGCGGAGAGCGCCAGCAGGTCCACGTCCCACGCCGCGACGTCGACGGGCTCGGTGCCGAACGCCTGCACGGCGTCACAGAACAGCAGCGCCCCGTGCTGGTGGACGACCTCCGCGACGGCGGGCATGTCGGTGAGCACACCGGTCTCGTTGTTGAGCGCCATCAGCGCCACCAGCGCGGTGTCGGGCGCCGCCTCGAGGGCCTCCCGCACCGCCTCGGGCGTGAGCGCGCCGCGCGCGTCCGGCGGCACCATGCGCACCGGCGTGCCCGCCGCCGCCAGGGAACGCCCCGCCCCCAGCACCGCGGCGTGCTCCAGGGGGCTGGTCAGGAGCGCGCCCTCGCGCCCCGCCAGCACGCCGCGGAGGGCCTGGTTGTCGGCTTCGGTGGCGCCGGAGGTGAAGTGGATCTCGCCGGGAAGGGCGTGGATGGCGGCCGCCACCCGCTCGCGCGCGCCCTCCACCGCGCGCCGCGCGGCCTGCCCGACCCGGTGCACGCTGGCCGGGTTGCCGTACGTGCCCTGCAGCGCCGGCAGCATCGCCTCCACCACCGCCGGATCCACCGGCGTGGTGGCAGCAGAGTCGAGATAGATGTCGGGGCCGCCCACGCGGGGCCTCAGTTCACGCGGCCGAGGGCCTCGGCCTCCGGCAGAGGCTCCAGGTTGAGGATGCGCCGCTGTGCCACGAGATCCGCCAGCGACGTCGCTCCCAGCACCTCGCGAACGGCGGCGTCGACCCGGCGCCACAGGGTCTCGGTGGAGCAGTGGCCGACCCGCTGGCAGGTGCCCTCGTCATCGATGCAGGTGACGGGCGCTACGCTCCCCTCGAGCAGCTCCACCACTTCGAGCGCCGGTACCTCGTCGAGCGGCCGCGCCACCCGGTAGCCGCCGTGCGCGCCGCGAACCGACTCCACGATGCCCGCACGGCGCAGGTGGGCGAAGATCTGCTCGAGGTACTGGTGGCTCAGCCCCTGGCGGTCGGCCACGGTCTTGAGGCTGGTGGGCTCCGCACCGCCGAGGGCCACCTCTACCAGGGCCCGCATGCCGTACTGCGCCTTCGTCGAGATCCACATGGTCGTCCCCTCGGCGAGACCTCGGAATCATTCCGAAGAACTCACACTCGAGTATAGCCGCGGCGCCGCGCGAGCGTCAATTAATCCGATGCCAACGGGCCTTCCTGCCTTCTGGCGGACGGGCCGGTGGGCGGCCGGGCCGGCTCCAGCGTACCAGCATGCCGCGTCGCGCTTGGTGCCGCCTTGGCGCCAACGAGACGGCGGCCACGAGCCAGCGCCCACGAGACGGCGGTCATGAGACGGCGGCCATGAGACAGCTGTCGTGGCCGGCTGCGCACCGGCGGACTATGGTTGGCCCGTGGAACGCATCCTCGTCATCGGCGCCTCGGGACACGCCGAGATCGTCGTCGACAGCGTGGAGAAGGAGGGGCGCTACCGCCTCGCCGGCCTCGTCGACGACTACCTCGCCCCGGGTGAGGAGCGCTTCGGCTACCCCGTTCTGGGCACCCACCAGGACATCCCGCGTTTGATGGCGGAAGAGGGGATCGTAGGCGGCCTCGTCGGCATCGGCGACAACTGGACGCGTCGCCGCATCTGGAAAGACGTGCGCAGGCTGGCCCCCGACTTCCGGTTCGTGTCGGTCATCCACCCGGACGCCCAGGTCGGACGGGGCGCCAGCATCGGCGAGGGCAGCCTGCTCATGGTCGGCGCCATCCTCAACCCGGGCGCCCGCATGGGTCGCAACTGCGTGATCAGCACCAACGCCTCGCTCGATCACGATGCCAGCATGTCCGACCACGCCAGCCTGAGCGGCAAGGTGGCCACCGGCGGAAACGTGCGCATCGGCGCCTGCACGGCCGTGATGCTGGACGTCACCATCGCCCACGGCATCACCATCGGCGAGCACACCGTGGTCGGCGCCGGCTCACTGGTCCTCCACGACCTGCCCGGCCGCTGCGTGGCCTACGGCACGCCTGCCCGCGTCATCCGCCGGCGCAAGCCCGGCGACGCCTACCTCTGACGCATGGGCGGCGGCGCGAACGGCCTACCGGGCGACAGCGCCCCGGAGGTAGTCGAGCGGGTCCACCGCCCGGCCGTCGAAGCGCAACTCGAAGTGAACGTGAGGACCCGTCGACCAGCCGGTCGAGCCCGCGTAACCGAGCACGTCGCCCTGGCGGACGCTGGCGCCGGCCCGCACCGCGATGCGGCTCAGGTGGGCGTAACGCGTCTGCGAGCCGTCGCCGTGGTCGAGGAAGACCACGTTGCCGTAGGTGCCGTCCCAGCGTGCCTCCACCACCGTGCCGTCGCGCGCGGCGTGGACAGGCGTACCCATCGGCACGGCCAGGTCGATCCCGGCGTGGAAGTGGTTGCCGTTGACGGAGAGCGAGCGCCAGCCGAAGGGGGAGCTGAGCCGTCCATCGACCGGCTCGAGGAAGCTGTCCACCGAGAGGCGCACCTCCGGCAGCCGGACCACCGCCGCCAGCAGGGCGGCGTTCTGCATCGCCTCGAGCCGCGCCCGCGCCGTCCCGGCACCGGCCGCAGCGGCGTACACCGCCGGCGCGGCGACCGGCGCGGCGACCGGTGCGGCGACCGGTGCGGCGACCGGCGCGGTGGCCGGTGCGGCGACCGGTGCGTCCGCGGCGACTGCGCCGCCCGCCGCCGCACGTGCCCCCGGCAGCAGCACGGGCTGGCCCGGCGGTAGCGGCGCCGCCGCGTCCAGGCCGTTCACCTGCGCCAGCTCCGCGACCGGCACCCCGGCGCGACGGGCGAGAGCGTCGAGCGTGTCCTCGGAGGTGGCCACCACCGTGACGCCGTCCGCGGGCGGCACGGACACGGGCGCCCCCGCGCGTGCGCCGGTACGCGCCAGCACCGGGTTGGCCGACGCCAGCGTGGCGGCGGTGCGCCCGACGCGCGCCGCCACGTCCGCCAGCGTCTCCCCCGCCTGAACGACCGTGGTGCGGTAACCGGCCTGTGCCGCGCCGGGTATGCGCAGCACCTCGCCGGGCGTCAAGAGATCGCCGCTCAGGCCGTTGCCGGACCTCAGCGCGCCGACGGTGGTACCGAAGCGCGCAGCCAGCGTGTAGAGGGTGTCGCCGGGCTCGATGACGTAAGCGCGGTCGGCGAGCGCGGCCCCCGCGGTGGCCGCCAGCAGCACGACCACACCCGCGACCAGGGCCCTTCTTCCGGCCCCGGCCGGGCGGCCGCGGGCCGGCCGCCTCGCTTCGCGCCGGAGGGGCGTGCCGAGCACGCCTCTAGGCTGTCACTCAGCCCTGGCCCAGCGTTGAAAGGAATTCCTCATTGCCCTTGGTGCGCGACAGCCGCGAGAGGAGCATCTCCATGGCTTCGGCGGCGTCCATGTCGCTGATCACCTTGCGCAAGAGCCACATCTTCGCCAGGCTCGCCTCGGTCAGGAGCAGGTCCTCGCGCCGCGTGCCGGACTTCAGGATGTCGATGGCCGGGAAGATCCGGCGTTCCTCGAGCCGGCGGCTGAGGTGAAGCTCCATGTTGCCGGTGCCCTTGAACTCCTCGAAGATGACATCGTCCATACGGGAGCCGGTCTCCACCAGGGCGGTAGCGAGGATGCTCAGGCTGCCGCCGCCGCGGATGTTGCGGGCGGCGCCCAGGAAGCGCTTGGGCCAATGCAGCGCGCTCGAATCGAGGCCGCCCGAGAGGGTGCGACCGGTCGGGGGCGTCACCAGGTTGTTGGCGCGCGCCAGACGGGTGATGGAGTCGAGCAGGATCATCACGTGCCCGCCCTCCTCCACGATGCGGCGCGCGCGCTCGTGCACGAACTCCGCCACGCGGATGTGGTTGGCGGGGGGCTCGTCGAAGGTGCTGGCGATGACCTCGACCCCGGTCACCGACTCCCGGAAGTCGGTGACCTCCTCCGGGCGCTCGTCGACCAGCAGGACGATCACCTTGATGTCGTCCTCGTTGGTGACGACCGAGTTGGCGATCTTCTTGAGCAGCGTGGTCTTGCCGGCCTTGGGGGGCGCCACGATCAGGCCTCGCTGCCCGCGCCCGATGGGTGCGAGCAGGTCGATGACGCGCGCCGAGAGCTCGTTCTGCACCGTCTCGAGCTTGATCCGCTTCTCGGGGAAGGTGGGGACCAGGTCGTCGAAGCGCGGACGCTTGGCGGCATGGAACGGATCGACGCCGTTCACCGCCTCGACGCGGATGAGGGTGCCGTAGCGTTCGTTGTCGCGTGGACGGCGGGACTTGCCCAGGATGTAATCGCCCGTGCGCAGCTTGAACTGCTTGATCAGGCCCGCGGAGACGATGACGCTCCGCGAGCTGAGCTGCAGGAGCGACTCCTGCAGGAACCCGTAGCCGTCCGACGAGATCTCCAGGTAGCCCTGGACGAGCTTGAGCCCCTCGCTCTCGGCCGAGCGCTCGAGGATGGCGAGCGCGAGGTCGTCCTTGCTCATCTGCCGGTACTCCTCGAGGCCGACCTCCTTGGCCAGCAGGTGGAGCTCCGGCACGATCTTCGACTGCAGCTCGCGGAAGTTCAGGCCGCCTTTGCGGTTGCCCCCCGAACGCCCGCGCCGGTTGCGACCGCCGCGTCCGGAACGGCCGCGATCCTCGCCGCCGTCGTCGCCGTCGCTTCGCTCCGCCACGGCGGCGCCGCCCTGCTCCTCCTGGGCGCCCTGCTTGTCCTGGCTCTTGCCGTTGCGGCCGCCGCCCTTGCCGCCGCCCTTGCCGCCGCGTGAGCGGCTGCCGGCCTTGTCGGCGGCCGAGGCGCCGTCGTCGCCTCCACGGTCGGGATCGCGCGTGTCGGCCCCGTCGCCGCCGGCGTCCTCGCCACGGCCGTCGCCGGAGCCACGTGCCTGCTTCTTCTCGCTCGGATCGCGCTCCTGCCGGTCATCCTCCGCCGGCTGGGCAGTCGCCTTCGGGGCGGCGGCCTGCTGCGCGCCGTCCGCGGCACCCTGGCCCTCGTCCGCACCGCCCTGCGTCTCGGCGGCGGCCTCCTTCTTGGTCCGCCCCCGCCTGCGCGGCTTCAGCTCTTCCGCCTCGGCCGCGTCCGCGGGGCCGTCACTCTGCGATGACTTGTCGTTCCTGGGGCTCATCCCATCTCCGTTCCGTGCGCTCGCTCTGGTGGTTTTGCAGCGAGGATGGCATGGTGCTCTCGACCTCTCGTGCCGACGTGGAAATGAATCACGGAAACACTCGCTGTCCGCCGCCCGGCGGGATCGCACGCCGTGCGTCCGTGGAGCATGCGCGCACCGCGAGGACGCACGAAAAGGTTGTGCGAGGATAGCGCAGCGGCGTATGGACCTTGTCTGGGCCTGCTGCTGGGTGTTAGTATATCTGCCGCCACCGCGGCTTGTAAAGCGGCGGTGAACCGCCACCACGGGCACGCACATGCTTCGGTGGCGACGGCGCGCTCAGGGCGCGCCACAGGCGTTGACGGGACCGAGTAGGCCGCGGGCAACACGCCCGCCAGCGAGCCGGGGACGGTGCGAGCCCGGCAGGACGTGGCGGCCGAACATCCTCCCCGAGCCGCTCCCCGAACCCGCCGCAAGCGTCGGCGGCAGTAGACGGAGCCGCGACGGCGCGGCGAACGGCGCCGGGCTCTCCCGCTTCCCGTGAGCGGGGCAGCCGCCGAGCCGGGCCCTCGTGAGGCGGCCCGGGCAGTTGGGTGGTACCGCGCGACCGTTTCCGCGCCCCAACGCTTCTGCGATTGGGGCGCGTTCGTCGTGCCCCCGAGAGCGAGGTCGACCGTGTTCCGAGAGGTGCCGCAGGGCGTACGCTTCCCCGAGCTGGAGCAGCGCATCATCGCCTTCTGGCGCGAGCGCGCCATCTTCGCCAAGACGCTGGAGAAGGACGCGCCGCAGGGCGCTTACGTCTTCTACGAGGGGCCGCCCACCGCGAACGGCAGGCCGGGCGTGCACCACGTCATCAGCCGGGCCTTCAAGGACCTCTTCCCGCGCTTCAAGACGATGCAGGGCTACCGCGTGGGCCGGAAGGGCGGCTGGGACACGCACGGCCTGCCGGTCGAGATCGCCATCGAGAAGCGGCTGGGCTTCACCAACAAGCAGCAGATCGAGGAGTACGGCATCGCGCGATTCAACGCCCTGTGCCGCGAGGATGTATTCAGCAACATCCAGGACTGGAACGCCATGACCGAGCGCATCGGCTTCTGGCTGGACCTCGAGCACGCCTACGTCACCTACACCAACGACTACATCGAGTCCTGCTGGTGGGTGCTCAAGCAGCTGTGGGACCGGGCCCTGCTCGCCGAGGACTACAAGACCACGTGGCACAGCCCCAGCAGCAACACCACGCTTGCCTCCCACGAGGTGGCGCTCGGCTACCGCGAGGAGGTCGAGGACCCTTCGGTCTTCCCCAAGTTCCCGGCGGTCCGCGGCGAGCTGGTCGAGCGCGGGCTCCTGGCAAGCGACGAGGGCCGGCCGGTCTACTTCATGGCCTGGACGACGACCCCCTGGACCCTGGCCGCGAACACCGCGCTGGCCGTCAAAGCCGACGCCGAGTACGCCCTCGTCGAGGGCCCGGCCCACAAGGGCGCCGGCGACGACGGCACCGCGCTGTACTGGCTGGCCGCCGAGAGGGTGGCGGACGTCTTCGCCGACGAGCCGCATCGAGAGCTGGCGCGCGTGCACGGGAGCGCGCTCGACGGGCTCCACTACCGCCCCCTGCTGGAGGCCCGCGTTCCCGCCGATCAGGACGTGTCGGACGGCTTCCGGGTGGTGCTCGACGCCATCGTCACCCTGACCGAGGGCAGCGGCGTCGTCCACCTGGCGCCCGCCTACGGGGACCTGGAGCAGGGCCGGAGCCACGGGCTGCCGACGCTGTTCTCGGTGGACCTCACAGGGCGCGTGCTGCCGGAGGTGAAGGCGCCGGAGGCCGGCGCAGGCGACGGCCCCTACGCCGGGATGTGGTTCAAGGACGCCGACGCGCACATCGCCTCCGACCTGCAGGCGCGCGGGCTCATGTGGGACCGCGGCACGGTGGTGCACGCCTACCCGTTCAACTGGCGCGACGACACGCCGCTGATGAACGTCGCCAAGCGCAGCTGGTACATCCGCACGAGCGCTCTGAAAGACCGCCTGCTGGCCAACAACGACGCCATCCACTGGTACCCGGACAACGTGCGCACGGGCCGCTTCGGCAAGTGGCTGGAGAACAACGTCGACTGGGCGATCAGCCGGGAGCGCTACTGGGGCGCGCCGCTGCCCATCTGGGAGAGCGGGGACGGCGACGACGTCGAACGGATCTGCGTGGGTAGCGTCGCCGAGCTCTCCGACCTCGCCGGCCGCGACCTCTCCGATCTCGACCTGCACCGCCCCTACGTCGACGACATCACCTTCGAGAAGGACGGCCGCGTCTTCCGCCGCGTGCCCTACACCGTCGACGTGTGGTTCGAGTCGGGCGCCATGCCCTACGCCCAGTGGCACTACCAGGGCGAGGCCTCCCCTCCCGACGTGAAGGCCGCCCTGGCCGCCAACTTCCCGGCCGATTACATCTGCGAGGCCGTCGACCAGACCCGCGGCTGGTTCTACAGCCTCCATGCGCTTGCCACGTTGCTGACCGACAGCGGCGACCCTGCCGGAGGCCGGCCGCCGGGACCCCTGGCGGAGCTCGCCCCGGACACCTCCGCGTTCAAGAACGTCATCGTGCTCGGGCACATCGTCGACGACAAGGGCGAGAAGATGTCCAAGTCGAAGGGCAACGTGGTCGACCCCTGGAGCGTCCTCGCCGAGTCCGGCGCCGACGCGTTGCGCTGGTACCTCTACAGCGTCTCCCCGCCGGAGGCCACCAAGCGCTTCAGCGCGGGGCTGGTCGAGGAGACCTTGCGCGACTTCTTCCTGACGCTCTGGAACGTCTACGGCTTCTTCGTGCTCTACGCCAACCTCGACCGGCCCGAGCTGGCGGCGGCGCCGCCGGTGCCCGAGCGCCCCGCCATCGACCGCTGGCTGGCCTCGAGGCTCCATGCCACGATCCGGGACGTCACGGCCATGCTGGAGGGCTACGACCCCACCGGCGCCAGCCGCTCCATCCGGGACTTCGTGGTCGACGATCTCTCCAACTGGTACGTGCGCCGCAACCGCCGCCGGTTCTGGAAATCGCAGGGGAGCCCGGACAAGGCCGCCGCCTACGTCACTCTGCACGAGGCGCTGATCGCGGTGGCGAAGCTGATGGCGCCGCTGGCGCCCTTCACCGGCGAGGAGCTGTACCAGAACCTGGTGCGCTCGCTCGACCCCGGCGCGCCCGAGTCGGTGCACCTGGCGGCCTGGCCGGTCGCGGACACGGGCCTCCTGGACCCATCCCTCGACCGCGACATGCGCGCGCTGATGCGCGTGGTGGAGCTCGGCAGGAGCGCGCGCGCGGCCTCGGGCATCAAGATCCGGCAGCCGCTCCCGGAGGTGCTGGTGCGCCTGCGCAACGACGAGGAGCTCGAAGGCGTCCGGCGGCTGGAAGATCAGCTCCTCGAGGAGCTCAACGTCAAGCGGGTGCGGTATCTGGACGTGCACGACGCGTTCGTGGACTACCACGTGAAGCCCAACCTGCCCCGCCTGGGCCCGCGTCTAGGGCGCCTCGTGCCGGCCCTGAAACGGGCTCTGGAGGCGCTCGACGGTCGGGCCGTCGCCGCCGCCGCCTCCGACGGCCGCGAGACGGTCGTCGAGGTGGAGGGCACCGAAGTCCGGCTGGCGCCGGAAGACCTGCTGCTCGACGCACGCAGCCCCGAAGGCTTCGCCGCGGTGGAGGAGCGCGGCTACCTGGCGGCCCTCAACACAGCCGTCACCCCCGAGCTGGTGCGGGAAGGGCTCGCCCGCGACGCCATCCGGCTCGTCCAGAACGCGCGCAAGAACGCGGGGCTGGAGGTCTCGGAGACCGTCACGCTCGGCCTCGCCGCCGAGGGCGAGCTGGCCACGGCGCTCGAGGAGCACCGCCAGACGGTCGCCGCCGAGGTGCTGGCGACGGAGCTGCGGCTGGGCCTGCTGGAGGGCGAAGCACACCGTGAGGAGCACGACCTCGAGGGCAACCACCTCGGCATCGCGCTGCGCAGAGGCTGACGCACGGGCGAGCCGGGGCGTTTGCCCGCTTGCGGGCACTGCAGAGCACGGACGTATCATGAGACCGTTGTCTTCGGCTCCCGTGAGTACACAGCTTCGTCACCCCAATCCTGGGAGGAAACCATGAAAATCGGCATCAACGGCTTCGGGCGCATCGGCCGCCAGATCTTCCGGATCGCGCACGAGCGCGGTATCGAGATCGCCCTGGTCAACGACATCACCGACAACGAGACGCTGGCGCACCTGCTGAAGTACGACTCCAACTACGGCCCGTTCCCCGGGACGGTCTCGTTCGACGCGGACCACCTCATCGTCGACGGCAAGAAGGTCAAGGCGACCGAGGTCCGCAAGCCCGAGGAGCTCCCCTGGAAGGAGCTCGGGGTCGACGTGGTGGTCGAGTCCACCGGCATCTTCCGCAAACGCGAGCAGGCGGCCAAGCACCTCGAGGCGGGGGCGCGCAAGGTGCTGATCAGCGCGCCGTCCCCGGACAGCGACTTCGACATCATCATCGGGGTCAACGAGGACCAGTACGACCCCGCCAGGCACGACGTCCTCTCGAACGCGTCGTGCACCACGAACTCCCTCGCCGCCGTGATGAAGGTGATCGACGAGACCTTCGGCGTCGAGCAGGCGATGATGTCGACCGTCCACAGCTACACGCAGGATCAGATGCTGCAGGACGGGCCCCACAAGGACCTGCGCCGGGCCCGCAACGCCGCGACCAACATCGTGCCGACCAGCACCGGCGCCGCCCAGGCGGTCGCCAAGGTGCTGCCCCAGCTGAAGGGCATCTTCGACGGCATGGCCCTGCGCGTCCCCACCCCCACCGGCTCGATCTCCGACATCACCGCGCTGTTGAAGCGTGAGGCCAGCGCCGAGGAGATCAACGCCGCGCTGCGCAAGGCGGCCGAGGGCCCGCTCGACGGGGTCATCCGGTACACCGAGGACCCGATCGTGCTGCGCGACATCGTGGGCGACCCACACTCCGGCATCGTCGACGGGCTGCTCACCAAGAGCATGGGGCGCATGGCCAAGGTGCTCGTCTGGTACGACAACGAGTGGGGTTTCTCGAGTCGCATGGTAGACGTGCTCGAGCTCATGGGCTCGAAGGTCTGAGCCCACGCCACAACCCGTGCGCCGTTAGGAGCCAGCATGTTCACCACCTTGGATGACCTGGATGTGAAGGACAAGCGCGTTCTCGTCCGGGTCGACTTCAACGTTCCCTTGAAGGACGGCCGCGTCGGCGACGACACCCGCATCCGCGCGGCGCTGCCCACGCTGGAGGCGCTCGAGAGCCGCGGCGCCACCCTGGTGCTGATGAGCCACCTGGGGCGCCCGAAAGGCGTCGACGAGGACGCCCGCATGCGCCCCGTCGCGGCCCGCCTGGGTGAGATCCTGGGCGAAGACGTGCGCTACCTGGCGTGCGGCGGGCCCGCCTCGCAGGAGGAGCAGGACTTCGTCGCGAGGGCGCCGCACGGCAGCATCACGCTGCTCGAGAACACCCGCTTCGACCCGCGCGAGACGAGGAACGACGCCGGGCTGGCGCGGGTGCTCGCCGGCTACGCCGACGTGTACGTCAACGACGCGTTCGGCTCGGCGCACCGCGCCCACGCCAGCACCGAGGGGGTGGCGAAGCTGCTGCCGTCGGCCGCGGGGCGCCTGCTGGAGCGGGAGCTCAAGGCGCTGGGGCGGCTGCGGGACCGGCCCGAGCACCCGTTCGCGGTGATCCTGGGCGGCGCCAAGGTCTCCGACAAGATCGGCGTCATCGAGAGCCTGCTCGGCGCCGCCGACAAGATCCTCGTCGGCGGCGCAATGGCGTACACCTTCATCGCCGCCCAGGGCGGCTCGGTCGGCGCTTCCCGGGTCGAGGAGGACCAGTTCGACACCGCCAGGCGGCTGCTGGAGCGGGCCGACGAGGCCGGCGTGAAGCTGGTGCTGCCGGAGGACTCGGTGTGCGCCCGCGAGATCCGCGAGGGAACGCAGACCTCGGTGCACCCTTCCAACGCCATCCCGGACGGCCTGCTCGGCCTGGACGTGGGCCCGCGCGCGATCGGCGCCATCCGCGAGGCATTGGACGGTGCCCGCACGGTCTTCTGGAACGGACCGCTGGGGGTGTTCGAGACGCCGCCGTTCGACGCCGCCACCGTGGCGGTCGCCCAGGCGGTGGCGCAACTGAGCGCGTTCACCGTGGTCGGCGGCGGCGACTCGGTGGCGGCGGTGAACCAGACCGGGCTGGCCGATCGCATCGGCCACATCTCCACCGGAGGCGGCGCGGCGCTGGAGTTCCTGGAGGGCAGGACACTGCCGGGCGTCGCGGCGCTCGAGCGTTGACGTGACCGCCGAGCCTGCGCTGCTGCAACTGGAGCCGCCGCTCCACGGAGCCGATCTGGCCAACATGGCCGGGGACTACGGCTACCTCTCGAGCGGCTACTACCGATCGCTCGACGCCGAGCTGGAGGGCCTCGAGGTCATGCCCACCACGCTCGACGCGTTGGACGCCTACGTGGTGCCCATCGCCATGGAGAAGGCGCGCCTGGCGGGACTGCCCGTCCCGGCATTCCACCTCGCGACCACACGCTTCCCGCCCACGCCCTTCATGGCCTACCCGGTCAACCCCTTCTCCAGCAAGGGGGAGCTGGTGGTGGACCGTGACCAGCTCGCCGCCAGGCGCAACGGCCTGACGTACACGGGCAAGTACGCCGTGTTGTGCCAGGAGCTGCCCGAGGACTACCGCATCGACGTGGTGCGCTGGGTGCTGGGCCGGACGCTCGTGCCCGAGTACGCCGCCTTCGCCGCGGCGCTGTTCGAGACGTTCCGGCTGCCGCTGGCGCGCGCGCGGGTGATCGTGACGCCCAAGGCCTTCCTGCTCTCGGCGCTCCTTCCGCTGCCGCTGAAGGAGCTCACGGCCGAGGAGTCGGCCCTCCTGGAGGGGGCGGGCACATGGCGCGCCTAGCGATCTTCGCCGAGCGCTACACCATCCGCTCGTCGGTGGAGCTCACGGCGCTCACCAACTTCCGGCTGGCCGCCTTCGAGCTGGGGCACGAGCTCGACTTCCTGTTCAAGGAGGAGCTCAAGTACCTGCGGAACTACGACGGCGTGCTCATCCGCGCGCTCACGGACCCGCTCAACACCAGCTACGTGGTGGCCCGCACCGCCGAGATGCTCGGCATCCGCGTGCTCGACCACGCCGACTCCATCCGCGTGTGCTGCGACAAGGTCAACATGTACGCGCGCATGCAGGCCGGCGGCGTGCCCATCCCGGAGACGCGGGTCCTGGCCGAGCACGAGCTCAAGCCCGCGGTCGCCGAGACGCTGTTCGAGGCGTTGGGGACGCCGCTGGTGCTCAAGGCCCCCAACTCCAGCTTCAGCCTCTACGTCGACAAGGTGGCGACGCCGGAGGCGTTCGTCAAGGTGGGCCGCCGCTTCCTGCGCCGGGCCGACCGCCTGATCGTTCAACAGTACTTGCCCAGCGACTTCGACTGGCGCGTCGTCACGCTCGACGGGCGGGTGCTGGCGGTGGTGACGTACCGCTTCGCGCCGCACGGGTGGCGCACCATGGACCGCTCCGAAGCCGGCGAGTGGGCGACGGTCGAGGGCGTGCCCAAGGACGGCGCCGACCCCAGGCTGCTGCGGATCGCCCTGGACGCGGCCAACGCGGTCGGGCGCAGCCTCTACGGCATCGACGTCAAGGAGATCGACGGCGAGTACTACGTCATCGAGGTGAACGACAACCCCACCATCGCGGCCGGCGAGGAGGACCAGGCGAACCCCGAGGTCTACGAGGAGATCATCCGCTACCTGGCCGGCGACTGACGTTCCCCCACCGTTCGATGACGACCATCGCGCGGTGCCGGCGCTTCCCGAAGCGGCTCACCGCGTCGAAGGCGTCGCGGCGCAGCGGCAGGTGCACGCTGTCGGCACGGCCGGCGCCCTCGGGGATGTAGGGGTCGTGCAGGTAGAGGTGCTCGCTATCGAAGCCGGTGACGGCCACCCAGTGCGGGACCCTCTCGGCGTAGAGGCGGTAGCCGGACAGCAACACCAGCGGCAGCCCCCCGCGCTCCAAGGCCGCCACGACGTCGCGGTCGGTGAAGTCGCGGAGCTCCACGCGGCCGCCCTGGTCGCGCAGGTCACGCTCGAAGGTGTGGTGCGCGATGCGGATGACGTCCTTCTTGTCCTCCGAGCGCACCGAGTCCAGGAACGGCACGTCCGCGTCGCGGGTGACCACCGTGGCGCGGAAGCCGCGACGCAGGGCGGCGACCGCCAGGCCGTGGGCGCTGCAGCCGCCGTGCCCCGAGAGCATGAAGATCGTCGTCGCCTCACGCCACAGCGCCAGCTCCAGCCAGCGCTCCAACGGCACCGGGTAACCGTGGTAGCGCATGGCCATCATCAACGCGGCGGGACCGCACGTGAACTCCAGGGACTGCGGGTAGTACGGCACCCCCAGCACGGTGGCCCCGCCCGAGGCGAAGTCCTTCTGCATGCGCAGCGCATCGGAGCGGTCCTGGTAGTAATCGGCGGTGCGCGCCACCACCTCGTAGCCGCACTTGCGGTACAGGGCGATGGCCGGGCCGTTGTCCTCCCGCACCTCCAGGCGCATGGCCACGGCGCCGCGCTCGCGCGCGCCCTCCTCCGCTCGGGCGAGCAGCGCCCGGGCGACGCCGTGCCCGCGGCTCTCGGGCCGCACCACCAACGAGTACAGCCGCGCCGACGCGAAGCCCTTGCGGAACAGCACCACGGCGTCGCCGATGACCTTCCCGCCGGCCTCCGCGACCCAGAGCTGCGCGCTCTCCCGGCCGAGGAGGCGCGCCAGCGCGCTTCGGGCCAGGCGGTCGCCGGGGAAGCTCTTCTCGAGCAGCGTCAGCGCCTCGAGGTCCTGACGCCCGGCCCGGCGGACCAGCGGGGCGGCGCCGGCGCCCGCGGCCGGACCGGAGGGGCCGCCGCCGGCGTGCGCGCCACCGGATCTGGCACCGGCCACCCTAGCTCCTGTGCTCCTTGACGGCGTCCGTCAGCGGGGGCACCACCTCGTTCACGTCGCCCACGATGCCGTAGTCGCACACCTTGAAGATGGGCGCGTCCGCGTCCTTGTTGACCGCCACGATGACCTTCGAGCGGTTCATGCCCGAGAGGTGCTGCACCGCGCCCGACACGCCCAGCGCGAGGTAGAGGTCCGGCGTGACGGTCTTGCCGGTCTGCCCGACCTGCTCGGCGTACGGGCGCCACCCCGCATCGACCACCGCGCGCGTGGCGCCGACGCCGGCGCCCATGGCGTCGGCCAGCGGCTCCACCAGGCGACCGAAGCCGTCGGCGTCCCCCACGCCGCGGCCGCCCGTCACCACGATCTTGGCGTCCTCGAGGGCGACGCGTCCGCCCTTGGCGCTGCGGCGGTCGCTGCTCTTCACGCGGCCGTCGCCCTCCCGGAGCGCCGCCGGCGCGTCCTCCACCCCGCCGGCCGCCCCGGCGGGCTCGCCGACCGGGAAGACGTTGGGCTTCACGCTGATCACCACCGGCAGCGCGTCGGCGCGGACCGTCTCGGTGACGCGCGTGAGGTAGGTGAAGCGGGTCGCGCTCACGCTGCCGCCGTCGGCGCTCAGCGAGGTCACGTCCTCGAGCAGCGGCGCGTCCAGGCGCACGGCGAGGCGGGGCGCGAGGCTCTGGCCGGAGCGGCCGGCGGCGACCAGGACCGCCTGGGCGCCCGTCCTCTCGACCAGCGCGTGGACGGCGCTCGTGAACGGCTCGGCGCGGAAGGGCTCGAGCTCGGGCGCCGCGACACGGTAGACGGTGCCGACGTAACGCGCCAGGTCCGAAGCGGTCTTGCCCGGATCGGCGCCGAGCACCGCGGCCCCGACCTCCTGGCCGAGCGCCCCGGCCAACGTGCGCGCGGCGCTCACGAGCTCGAGGTCGGACTTGCCGGCCCCGCCCTCCCTGGCTCTGGTGACGATCAGTAGCATACGCACTCTCCTGCTCGGGGTCCGGGCCTCATGAGAGCACCTTGGCCTCGTCGGCCAGCAGCCGCGCCAGCTCGCGGGCGGCCTCCTCCGGCTCGCCGTCGACGAGCTTGCCCAGACGCTCGCGGGTCTGGATCTCCTGCCTCACGGTGACGGTCTTCGCTGCGGGCGCGCCGAACTCCTCCAGGGTCCGCTTGGCGAGCTCCTTGCGCTTCGCTTTCATGATGTTGGGCAGCGTGGGGTAACGGGGCTCGTTGAGCCCCTGCTGCGTCGTCACCACGGCCGGCAGGGGCAGCTCCAGCGCCTCGCTGCCGTCGTCGGTGTCGTGGCGTGTGCGGAGTCCGTCCCCTTCGACGGTGAGCTCCGTGGTCCAGTCGCTGAGCGGCCAGCCGAGCGACTCGGCCACCGCCGCACCGAGGGCGGCGCTGTCCCAGTCCGCCTGCTTGCCGCCCACCAGGATGAGGTCCGCGCCTTCCTCGCGGGCGACGGCGGCCAGCACCTGCGCCTGGGCGACGGGGTCGAGCGCGGCGTCGGTCTCGACATGCACCGCGCGATCGGCGCCCATCGCCAGGGCGGTGCGCAACGCCTCTTCGAACCGTTGCGGCCCGAGCGCCACGGCGACGACCTCCTCGACGGACGCGGCGGCGGAGCCGCCTTCGCGGAGGCGCAACGCCTCCTCCACGCCGTACTCGTCCATGCCGTCGATGACGAACGTCACCCCGTCGAGGTCGACGGCGCCGTCCTGCGCCCGCACCCTCGCCTCGGCGTCGGGAACCTGCTTCAAGATGGTCAGGATCTTCACGCTGTCCTCCAAGCTGCCTCCGCGCACGCTCCCGCGGCGGCCGCGCTCATGCCGGTTCGGCGCCGGGCCGTTGGCGTCGGGCCCGCGCCCACACGCCTATTCTAGTAGCCGCTTGAGCAGCCCGCGCGCGATGACGAGCCGCTGGATCTCGTTGGTGCCCTCGTAGATCTGGTTGAGCTTGACGTCGCGCATGAGCTTCTCCACCGGGTACTCGTTGACGTAGCCGTAACCGCCGTGCACGTTGAGCGCCTCGTCCGCCGAGCGGAAGGCCATGTCGGAGGCGTAGGCCTTGGCGATGGCGGCCGCCTCGCCGTGAGGCTCACCGCGATCGGCCAGCCAGGCGGCGTGGTAGGTCTGCCAGCGTGCGGTCTCGATGCCGATCTTCATCTCCGCGAGCTTGAACTGGATGGCCTGGAACTGCGCGATCGGCTTGCCGAAGGCGTGGCGCTGCGAGGCGTAGCCGAGCGCTTCGTCGAGGGCGCGGCGGGCGACGCCGACGGAGCCTGCCGCCACCGGGATGCGGGTCCTGTCGAGGGTGCGCATGGCGATGGCGAAGCCGTCACCGGGCTCGCCGAGGACGTTGGCGCGCGGCACCCGGACGTTCTCGAACACCAGCTCGGCGGTGGGGCTGGCGCGTTGGCCGAGCTTCCCGTGAAGCTTGCGCGCCGAGAAGCCCTGCCGCCCCTTCTCGACCACCACCGCGAGCGTGCCGCGGTGGCGCTGGGCCGGGTCGAAGGTGGCGAACACCACCGTGAACTCGGCACGGTCGCCGTTGCTGATCCACATCTTGGTGCCGTTCAGGACGACGTCGTCACCGTCGAACACGGCGCGCGTCTTCATGGCGCCGGCGTCCGAGCCGTTGTCGGGCTCGGAGAGCGCGAAGGCGGCCAGCTTCGGTCCGCTCAGGAGGGGCGCCAGGAAGCGCTCCTGCTGCTCGGGCGAGCCTGCCAGCAGCAGCGGGGTGATGCCCAGCTCCGAGGCCATGAAGATGGTGTAGATGCCCATGCAGCCGTACCCGAGCTCCTCGCCGATGATCGCTTCGTCGAGCGACCCGAGCCCGAGGCCGCCCACGGACTCGGGGACGATCGTGTTGAGCAGGCCCAGCTCGTGCCCGCGCCGAACCACCGCCTCGGGGTAGCTCTCCTCCCGGTCGTGCTCGGCGGCGACCGGCTTGATCACCTCGCGGGCGAACTGACGCGCCAGCGACTGGAACTGGCGCTGCTCCTCGGTGAGCTCGAAGTCGATCACGCTCTCCTCCTCCTCGGGTCGGCGCTCGCCTCGGCGCGGGCCGAAGCTCGCGGGCGCCGGCGTCCGGCCGTCACCGGCGCTCCAGGTCCCGGTAGATCTGCCGGTGGATCACCATGCGCTGGATCTCGCTCGTGCCCTCGTAGATCTCGGTGACGCGGGCGTCGCGGAAGTAGCGCTCCACCGGGTAGTCCTTGGTGTAACCGTAGCCCCCGAAGACCTGGATGGCGTCGTGGGTGATGCCGGCCGCCGCCTCGGAGGCGAACAGCTTGGCATGCGCCGCCTCCCGGGTGACGCGGTAGCCGCGGTCCTTGAGCCAGGCGGCGCGCTGCGTGAGCAAGCGGGCCGCCTCGATGCGCGTGTCCATGTCCGCCAGCGAGAAGCCGATCGCCTGGAAGTTGTGGATGGGCTGGCCGAAGGCGGTGCGCTCGCCGGCGTAGTCGCGAGCCGCCTCGAAGGCCGCGCGCGCCACCCCTACGGCCAGCGCGCCGATGCCGATGCGGCCTCCGTCGAGCGAGGCCATGGCGATGACGAACCCCTGCCCCTCGCGCCCCAGCAGCGTGTCGTCCGGCACCAGGCAGTCGTCGAAGGTGACCGTGGTGGTGACGGCGGCGTGCTGCCCGAGCTTGCGCTCCGGCCTGCCGAAGGTCATCCCGGGCGTTCCCTTCTCCACCAGGAAGCAGCTCACGCCGCGGGCGCCGGCGCTGTCGTCCGACTTGGCCATGACCAGGTAGAGCTGGGCCTCGCCGCCGCCGGTGATCCAGGCCTTCGTGCCGTTGAGCAGGTAGCCGCCGTCCACACGCCGGGCGCGGGTGGTCATGGCGACGGCATCGGAGCCCGCCTGCGGCTCGGACAGGCAGAACGAGCCGATCCACTCGCCGCTGGCGAGGCGAGGCAGGTAGCGGTCCTTCTGTGCGTCGGTGCCGTACTTGAGCAGCATGCTCTGTGGCAGGCCGTTGGTGACGCTCATGATGGTGGCGTGGCTGGCGTCGGCCGCGGCGATCTCCTCGAGCACCACCACGTAGGCGAGGGCGTCCAGACCGGCGCCGCCGTAGCGCTCGGGCGTCATCACGCCCAGCAGGCCCAGCCGCCCCATCTTCGCGAGCGTCTCCCAGGGGAAGCGCGGCTCGCGGTCGAGCCCGGCGGCGACCGTCGCGATCTCGGCACGCGCGAACTCGCGCACGTGCGCCTGCATCGCCAGGAGCTCTTCCGAGAGGCCGAAGTCCAAGTCATCCACCGCGCCCCTACGGACGCTTTGCAAGTATAACGGCGCCCTGTCACGGGCCGGTTCGCGGCTCCCCGGCGGCGTACAACCGCTAGACTGGCTCCATGACCGCGAACCAGCTCCTCCACCGCATCCCGGAGGCCTTCGATGCGGGCGGCCTGGATCAGGACGTAGTGGTGCAGTACGACATCTCCGAGCCCGCCTACCACCTGCTCGAGGATGGTGCGCTGAGCGCCCACGACGGGCAGGCCGCCGCGCCGGACGTGACCATCCGCGTCAGCGACGATGACCTGATCGCGCTCCTGAAGGGCGACCTCAGCCCCATGTCGGCGTTCATGACCGGCAAGCTGAAGGTGAAGGGGAACGTCATGCTCGCCCAGAAGCTGGTCTCGCAGATCGACCGGAAGCGCCTCGCCGAGATCCTCTGAGGCGCGCCCTTCGGCGCGCCACGGCACGGCGCGCCACGGGACGTCGCGACACGGCAGCGCGGGACGCGACGGTACGCGCCGCGGCGCCGGGCGCGCTCAACTTCCGCCGCTCGCCGGCCCGCCCCGCTCCTCGCCCACCACCGCGCCGCCGGCGCCGTAGAAGACCGCCTCGTAGCTCTGGAAGACGCCGTCGAGGTAGCGGAACGTGGCCGAGAAGAAGGTCTCGTGCCGCAGCCACGGCAGGAACACGCGGTCCCCCGGCCACAAGGGCAGGTCGGCGACATCGCCGTCGGGCACCCAGTGCAGCGATCCCTCGACCGACGGGCGGGCGCTGCCGGAGAAGCGCGGCACCACGAACACGAAGGTGTACCAGTCGTCGGCGCCGTCGAACAGCGGGAAGGTGATCACGCCTTTGAGCCGCGCCTCCTCGACGACGAGGCCGGACTCCTCGCGCACCTCGCGCGCCAGGCAGGCCTCGGGCGACTCCCCCGGCTCGAACTTCCCGCCCAGCCCGTTGTAACGGCCGCGGTGGTAGTCCTCCTCGCGGCCGTCGCGGTGGAGCATCAGGGTGCGGCCGTCCCGCCTGAGATACGCCAAGGTGGCCAGCTTCAGCCCCACGGCTCCTCCTCGTCGGGAACCTCCATGGCGTCGAGGAAGGCGCGTTGGAGCGCGGGGTCGTCCACGAGCGTGCCGCCGCGTTCGCGGCGCACGCGCAGGCGCTCGCCGACACGCATGCCGCGCCGGGACAGCTGCACGGCCGCGTACCGGACCGCCGCCGCGGCATCGGACGTGGGCGCCAGCATCCGCTCGCGCTGCCGCTCCCCCGCCGGCGACTCCAGCACCACGAGTATCGCCACGCGCCCACCGCGGCGCTCCACGAAGAGCTGCTCGACGGCGTCGGCCCGCACGACCCGCCTCAGCCCCCGCCGTCCGGCCGCTCGAGGCCGAAGGCGGCGTGCACGGCACGCAGCGCCTCCCTGGCGGGGCCGGCGGGGATCACCACGCTGATGCGGACCTCGCTGGTGGTGATCATCTCGATGTTGGCCCCTGCGGACGCCACCGCCTCGAACATCCGCCCGGCGACGCCCGGGGTGGAGCCCACCGCGATCCCCACGATGGACAGCTTCGCGACCCCGGTGTCGGCGGCGGCGCTGGCGCCGAGCTCGGCCAGCACCGGCGCGAGCGCGTCGAGCGCCTCCTGCACGGAGTCCTGCGGCACGGTGAAGGCCATCTGCTGCCGGCTGTCGGAGGCTCCCCGCACCCCCTGCACGATCATGTCCGGGCTCACGCCGGCGCGGCCGAGAGCCGCGAACAGCCGCGCGGCCACCCCCGCCTCGTCGGGCACCCCGTGCACGTCGATGCGGGCGTGATTGAGGTCGAGCGCAACGCCGGTGACCGGTTTCTCGGTGATCATGCGGGCCTCCTGGCTACCCCTCAGCGAGGTGACGATGGTTCCCGGCCCCCGGTCGAAGGCGCTGCGCACGTGGATGCGCACGCCGTAGCGGCGGGCGTACCAGACGCTGCGCGGGTGTAGCACCTGGGCGCCGAGCGCCGCCATCTCCAGCATCTCGTCGTAGTCGATGGCCTCGAGCTTGCGGGCCTCGCCGATGATGTGGGGGTCGGTGGTGTACACGCCGTCGGTGTCGGTGTAGATCTCGCACTCCTCGGCGCCGAGAGCAGCCGCCAGCGCCACGGCCGTGGTGTCGGATCCGCCCCGGCCGAGGGTGGTGATGGCATGATCGCGATCCTCGCCCTGGAAGCCCGCCACCACCGCGACGTCGACCGCCTCCAGCGCCGACTTCACGGCTGCGGCGTTGACCTGCAGGATGCGGGCCGAACCGTGGCGGGAATCGGTGAGGAAGCCGGCCTGCGGCCCAGTGAACGAGCGCGCCCGCACCCCCAGGCTGTCCAGCGCGATGCTCAGGAGCGCGATCGACTGCTGCTCGCCGGTGGCGAGGAGAACGTCGAGCTCCCGCCGCGCCGGCCTCGCAGAGAGCTCGCCGGCCAGCGCGATGAGGCGGTCGGTCGTGTGGCCCATGGCCGACACCGTCACGGCGACGCGCTTGCCGGCGGCCACGGCATCCTTGATGCGCCCCGCCACGCCCCGCATGCGCTCCACGTCGCCGACGCTGGTGCCCCCGTACTTCTGCACCACCAGGGGCGCGGAGGCGGTACGGCGATCGGCGGCGCTGCCGGGAGAACCCATGAGCAACAAGGATACCTGCCGCTCGGCCGGCTCGCAACGCGCCGCGCCCAGGCGCGGGGACGTTCGGCCTCGAGAGGGACATTCCGCCTATTCGCCGCGCTCGGGGTGCGTGGTACAAGGGGCCCATGAGCGCTCCGAAGCCCTCCCCCCTGCGCGTCGCGGTGATCGGAGCCGGACCGTCCGGCTTCTACGCCACGGACGCCCTGCTCAAACAGCGCGAGAGCGTGTCGATCGATCTCTTCGACCGCCTCCCCACGCCGTACGGCCTGGTCCGCTACGGCGTCGCCCCGGACCACCAGAAGCTCAAGTCGGTGACCAAGCTCTACGAGCGGACCTGCTCGGACCCGCGCGTGCGGTTCCTGGGCAACGTCGAGTTCGGCAAGGACCTCACCCACGAGGACGTGCGCCGCCACTACCACGCGGTCGTCTACACGGTGGGCGCCCCGTCCGATCGACAGCTCGGGATCCCGGGCGAGGAGAAGTCCGGCTGCCTGTCCGCCACCGAGTTCGTCGCCTGGTACAACGGCCACCCCGACTACGCGGGGCTCGAGGTACCGCTCGACGCCGAGAGCGTGGCCGTGGTGGGCGTGGGAAACGTCGCCGTGGACGTGGCGCGCGTGCTGTCGAAGGCGGTCGACGAGCTGGCGGGAACGGACATGGCGGACTACGCCATCGAGCAACTGCGCGAGAGCCGCGTGAAGGACGTCACCATGCTCGGCCGCCGCGGGCCCGCCGAGGCGAAGTTCACGACCAAGGAGCTGCGCGAGCTCGGCGAGCTCGCGAACGCCGACATCGTGGTGCTCCCCGAGGAGCTCGAGGTGTCCGAGGACAGCATGAAGGCGATCGAGGGCGACGCCACCAGGCTGAAGAACCTCGAGGTCCTGCGCGAGATGGCCGCGAAGCCGCTCGAGGGCAAGCCGCGCCGCCTGCACATCCGCTTCTGCGTCTCCCCCAAGGAGGTCCTCGGCGGCCAGCGCATCGAGGCGGTCGAGCTCGAGCGCAACCGCCTCGAGGCGACCCAGAGCGGCACCATCCAGTCGGTGGGTACGGGCGCGTTCGAGACGCTGCCCGCCGGGCTGTTGCTGAGGTCGGTGGGGTACCGCGGCACGGCGCTCCCGGGCGTGCCCTTCGATGCCCGCAGGAACGTCATCCCCAACGATCGCGGGCACGTGCTCGAGGCCGCCGGCGGCGCGCCGCTGCCGGGTGAGTACGTCGCGGGTTGGATCAAACGCGGCCCCACGGGCGTCATCGGCACCAACAAGGCCGACGCCATGGAGACCGTGGAGCAGCTCCTGTCCGACGACCTCCCCGCTGTGGACGCGGCGGATGCCTCGCCGGCGGCCGTGGACCAGCTGCTGCACAAGCGCGGCGTGCACCCCTTCGGTTTCGAGCACTGGCTGGCGCTGGACAAGTACGAGCAGGAGGCCGGAACGTCGGCGGGCCGTCCGCGCGTGAAGGTGACCGCGGTCGAGGAGATGCTGCGTTTCGCCGAGGCCGAAGCCGAGGCCTGAGGCGGGGCGGGACGCCGGCCTGAACCGGCGGCGGGCGCGGCCGAGAGGGCTGCGCCCGCCGCCGCGCCGGCGCGGCTAGCGACCCTCCTGCAGGGAGGCGGCCGCGGCCACATCGCCACCGACATCGGCGTCGCGCGAGACCACCGCCTCCTCGCCCATCAGGCCGCGCGGACGCAGCACCAGCATGAGCATCAGCACCAGACCGATGATGATGACCTGCACCGCCCCGCCCTTGACCTGCAGGCTCGACGGCAGGATGGCCTGCGTGAGCGAGCCCGTCCCCGTCCACAGCCCCCACACCAGGACGCTGCCCAGCACCGCTCCGCGGTTGTTGCCGCTGCCGCCGACGATGAGCATGGCCCAGATCTCGAACGTGAAGATGGGCAGGAAGTCCGTCGGCGCGGTGAAGCCCACGAAGCTGGCATTGAGCGCCCCGCCCAGGCCCATGATGGCGCAGCCGATGACGAAGGCCTGGAGCCGGAAGGTGAAGGGATTCTTGCCGAGCGAAGACGCCGCCGGCTCGTCCTCGCGGATGGCCTTGAGCACCCGCCCCCAGGGGGAACGCACCATCGCCTCGAGGGCGAAGTAGATGACGATGACCACCAGCAGCATCAGCAGCATGTAGACGACGTTGTTCCACAGGTTGCTGCTCACCAGATGCGCGAAGGGGCGCGGGATGCTCTCGGCGCCGCGGCTGCCGCCGGTGAGCGTCCGGGCGTTCAGCGCCACGAGCTGCAGCGTCACGGCGATGCCGATCGTGGCGATGGCGAGGTAGTCCTCACGTAATCGCAGCGTGGGTATGCCCACGATCAGCCCGCCGATGGCCGAGAGCGCGATGGCGGCGAGGACGCCCACCGTCCACGGCAGGCCGAAGCCGCCGAGGTGGGTGGCGTAGGGCGGTCCGCAGAGGATCGCGAAGGTGTAGCTGCCTATCAGGAAGAAGCCCGCCACTCCGATGTTGAACAGGCCGGTGTAGCCCCACTGGAGGTTGAGGCCGAGCGCCACCACCGAGTAGATGAGGGCCTGGATCAAGAAGAACACCAGATAGGACGCGAGGCCGCTCATGCGCGCTCTCCCAGCAGGCCGCCCGGGTAGACCAGCAGCATCACGAACATCAACAGGAAGGCGACGGCGGGCTTGTAGGCCGGATCGATCCAGAACACCGACACCGACTCCGCCAGGCCGATCACCATGCCGCCGAGGACGGCTCCGTAGACGCTGCCGATACCGCCGAGGATGGCGGCGGCGAACATCGGCAGGATGAGGTTGAAGCCCATGTTCGGCCCCACCTGCACGGTGATGCCGTAGAAGATGCCGCCGATGGCGGCGAGCGTGCCGCCCACCACCCACATCAGGCGGATGATGCTCTGTACGTTGATGCCCGTGACCTGCGCCAGCAGGGCGTTGTCGGACACGGCGCGCATGGCCTTGCCGGCGCGCGTGCGGGTCAGGAACAGGTGCAGCGCCACCATGAGCACCGCCGCCAGCGCCACCACGAAGATCTCGTCGGTGGTCACGCGCACGCCCGGCAGGATCGGCTTGGCGATGGCGATGGTGTGGAAGTAGTACTCCGGCTGGTTGCCCCAGATGAACACCACGATGTTGCGCAGCATCAGCGAGGCGCCGAACGAGGCGATCACGATGGTGGCCACGATGTCGCTGCGGCGCAGCACGCGGTAGACCAGGAAGTCGACGACGATCGCCAGGACGGCCGTGAACACCGCCGCCAGCACGATCACCAGGAGGAAGCCCCACCCGAAGGTGAGCGTTCCCAGCGGGGCGCCCACCCCCAGCACGGTGGTGAGCGCCAGGGCGAAGTAGGCGCCGAAGGTCAGCAGCTCGCCGTGCGCGAAGTTCGCGAAGCGCAGGATCTTGAACGTCAGCGTCAGGCCGATCGCCCCGAGCGACAGCGTGGCGCCAAGGATGATGCCGTCGGCGATGTACTGCCCCACTACGCCAGCCCCTTTCGCGCGCCCAGGTAGAGCTCCCCGACCTCCGGGTTCTCCAGCAGCTCGACAGCCGGCCCGGAGATGCGGTCCTCCCCCTCGGCCAGGACGTAGCCCCGGTCCGAGATGGCGAGCGCCGCCTTGGCGTTCTGCTCCACGATGAGGATGGTCACGCCGATCTGACGGACCTCCCGCACCTTGTCGAAGACGTGGTTCACCAGCAGCGGGGAGAGGCCGGCCGAGGGCTCGTCGAGCAGCATGAGCCGCGGCTGCAGCATGAGCGCGCGGCCGATGGCCACCATCTGCCGCTGTCCGCCCGAGAGCCGGCCGGCAGCCTGGCGCCGCATCCGCGCCAGGTCCGGGAAGAGCTCGAACGCCCGCTCGAGCCCCTTGCGAAGCTCGCTACGGCGCACGTACGCGCCCATCTCCAGGTTCTCCTCCACGGTCAGCTTGGGGAAGACGTTCTGCGTCTGGGGCACGTATCCCACGCCGCGCTCCATCATGCGGTGCGCGGGCAGGTGCGAGATGTCCTCGCCGAAGAGGCGCACCCCGCCCGAGCGCACGCGCAGCAGGCCCGCGATGACCTTGATGAGTGTCGACTTGCCCGCCCCGTTGGGGCCGAGCACCGTGACGATCTCACCGGACATCACCTGCAGGTCGATGCCGCGGAGGATGTCGACGCCGGGCACGTACCCGGCGACCACCTGGTCGACGGCCAGGGCGGCCTGCCCGTTCGCCTGCCCCCCGGCCGGGGCGGTGGCGCCGCTCACGATGACCTCCCCCGTGCCCTCGGGGCCGCGGCGGCGAGGCTCATACCGGGGCACCTCCCAGATACGCTTCCAGCACGCGATCGTCGCTCCGTACCTGGTCGGGCGAGCCGGTCATGAGGAGGCTCCCCTGCGCCATCACCAGCACGGGGTCGCACAGCTTCGCGATGAGGTCCATGTTGTGCTCGATGATCAGGAAGGTGATCCCGGACTCGTGGATCTCCTGCAGCTTGTCCATGATGGTCCCCAGCAGGGTCGGGTTGACGCCCGCCCCGGGCTCGTCCAGGAGGATCAGCTTGGGCTCGGCCATGAGCGCCCGCGCGATCTCGAGCAGCTTCTGCTGGCCGCCCGAGAGGTTCTTGGCGTACTCGCCGATCAGATGCTCGAGCCCAAGGAAGGTCAGCACCTCGCGCGCGCGGTCCCTCGAAGCCCGCTCCTCGCCGCGCACGGCCCCGCGCAGGAACCAGTTGTTCCAGAAGCGCTCGCCGGCCTGGTCGATGGGGACGAGCATGACGTTCTCCAGCACCGTCATCTCGGGGAAGGGCCGGGGGATCTGGAAGGTGCGCACCATCCCGGCGCGGAAGATGGCGTGAGGTCGCTTGCCGTCGATGCGCCTGCCGAGGAAGGCGATGCTTCCGGAGGTCGGCTGCAGGGCGCCCGCCAGCATGTTGAACAGGGTGGTCTTGCCGGCCCCGTTGGGGCCGATGAGGCCCGTGATGGTGTGCTCCCGGATCTCGAAGGATACGCGGTTGACGGCGCGCAACCCGCCGAAGTCCTTGACAAGATTCTGTACTTCTAGCATCCCGTTCCCGTCGTGGCCTGGAGCGCGGTGCGGCGCCCGCGGGCACTGGTCTGGAGATCGCCTGTAATGGCTCGCATGAATATTAACAGATGGGCGCGGGGCGGGTGCCGGCCCGTCGGCCGGTCGGGGCGCCGCGCTGCGGCGAGCGAAACGGAGGGGCCGCCGGCGAACGGCGGCCCCTCCGGACCCAGATGGATCGACACTCAGCCCGGGGCCGAGGTCACTGCCCCATCTGGGACTGCACCTGCTGGATCTGGTCGACGGTGATCTGGCCGGTCTCGACGACCTTGCCCTTCTGCACCGTCCACTTGTTGTACGGGCCTGCGACGTCGCCGTACTGGTTGAAGGTGAGCGGACCGGTCGCGCCGACGTACTGGACCGTCGTACCCAGGTTCATCAGGCCGTGCGCCGTCTCCAGCTCGTTGACCCCGGCGAAGACCTTCTGCCCCTTGGGATCGGTCACCTTGTACATGGCGTCGCGGATCTTGGCCGTGTCGGTGTTGGTGCCGGCGTACTCCATGGCCAGACCCACGATCACGGTCGCGTCGTAGGCGTTGGTCACGTAGGCCTGCGTGGGCACCTGACCGAACTTGTCCTGGAACTCCTTGCGGAAGGTCGCCAGGGACGGCGTGGTGGTCGAGCCGGGCGCCGTGCCGTAGACCGACTTGAAGTACTGCGAGCCGACGTCGTCGACGAAGTGCTGGTCCTCGAGGCCGTCGGGCAGCAGCCAGGTCTGCGGACCGCCGGAGGCCACCCACTCGCGGGCGATGGTGGTGCCGTCACCCGGGTAGCCGATCAGGAACAGCGCCTGCGGGTTGCCGCCGAGAGCCTTGTTGACCTCGGAGCGGTAGGACGGCTGGTCCGGGTTGTAGACCACGCTCTGCGTCACGGTGCCGCCGAGCTTCTTGAAGGCGGCGCTGAACTGGTCGGCGAGGCCCTGCCCGTAAGCGTTGTTGAGGTACATGACCGCGACGCGATTGACGCCGCCGTCCAGGGCGTACTTGGCCATGCCGATGCCCTGGAGCGCATCGGAAGGAGCGGTGCGGAAGAAGTAGCCGCCCGTCTTGCCCTGCTTGCCGAGATCGGTCAGCGTGGGCGAGGTCGAGGCCGGCGAGATCAGGATGACGTGCGCGGGGGCCGAGACCGACGTCAGGATGGCGGTCGTGATGCCGCTCGACAGCGCGCCCACGATGGCGGGCACGTGCTGCACGTCGACGAGCTTCTTGGCGGCGTCGACGCCGACGTTCGCTTGTGTCTGGTCGTCCGACAGCGACAGCTTGACCGTGCAGCCGTTCACGCCGCCGGCCGCATTCAGGTCGGATACGGCGAGCTGCGCGCCCTGAGCGATCGCCTGGCCGAGCACACCCAGGGAGCCGGTGAGCGCCATGACGCTTCCGATGGTGACGGTGCAGCTCTGAGCCAAGGCCGAGGGCACGGCCAGAGCCAGTAGAACCACGCCTACCTTGAGATACTTCCTCATCAGGCTCGTTCTCCTTTCGCGTTGCAGGTTCGAGTCTACCGAAGGCCTTTCCGGTTGTCCAGCAGTGGCGCCGCGGCCGGGCCCTCGCGGTGGGGTGCCCACCGCGGGCCTGGAGGGAGTCTCACGGGGGCGCCCGGCCCGGTTGCACGTCCGTCCACGTCGACGCCCATGTTGCGCCCTTCGACCGGCACGCAAGCCGGCCAACGCCGTGCCGGCGTGCGCGGTGTGAAGGCGAAACCGGTCGGATGTGCACGCATGGCTGCACATCTCGCCCCACGAGGTCGTCCCACGTGGTAGCCTCTCGCGAGGACGCGCGGCGCCCACCAAGCCGCCGCACCCGAGGAGGAACCACGCGTGCCCATCACCAAGAGCGACATCCAGACCCGACTGAAGGAGGAGGGCGTCCGCTTCCTCCGCCTGCAGTTCACCGACATCCTCGGCCACAACAAGAACGTCGAGCTGCCCACCTCACAGTTCGAGAAGGCGCTCGACGGCGAGATCATGTTCGACGGCTCGTCGGTGCAGGGCTTCACCCGCATCGAGGAGTCCGACATGCTCCTCGAGCCCGACTACGCAACCTTCCTGATCTTCCCCGACATCATCGAGGGCGCCGAGCAGGGCCGCGTCGCCCGCCTCATCTGCAACATCAGGCTGCCCGACGGCTCCCCCTTCGACGGCGATCCGCGCACCATCCTGCGCCGCCAGATCGAGTCGCTCAAGAGCCTCGGTTTCGACGACATGTACGCAGGCCCGGAGCCGGAGTTCTTCCTCTTCCTGCGCCAGCCGGACAGCACGCCCACGACCATCACCCACGACAAGGCGGGCTACTTCGACCTCGCGCCCGTGGACCGCGGCGAAGAGGCCCGGCGCGACATGGTCAACGCGCTCGTGGAGATGGGCTTCGAGATCGAGGCCGCCCACCACGAGGTGGCGCCGGGGCAGCACGAGATCGACTTCAAGTACGACGAGGCCCTGCGCACCGCCGACGCCATCTCGACGTTCCGGCTGGTGGTCAAGCGGATCGCGCTCAACCACGGGCTGCACGCCACCTTCATGCCCAAGCCGGTGGCCGGCATCAACGGCTCGGGCATGCACACGCACCTCTCGGTCTTCCGGAACGGCAAGAACGCGTTCTTCGACGAGAAGGCGGAGTACCAGCTGTCGCGCACCGCGCTCAACTGGATCGCCGGGCTGCTGGAGCACGCCTCCGGCATGGTCGCCGTCACCAACCCCACCGTGAACAGCTACAAGCGACTCACGCCCGGTTACGAGGCGCCCACCAACATCGCCTGGTCGGCTTCGAACCGCAGCGCCATGATCCGCATCCCGGCACGGCGCGGTCTGGGTACCCGCAGCGAGCTGCGCATGCCCGATCCCTCCTGCAACCCCTACCTGGCGCTGGCCCTCATGCTCGCTGCCGGCAAGGACGGCATCGAACGCGATCTCACGCCGCCGCCGGCCATCCAGCGCAACATCTTCGAGATGAGCGTGCGCGACCGCCGGCGGCACAAGATCAAGGAGCTGCCGGGCACCCTGCGGGAGGCGCTCATGGCGCTCCGCCGCGACCAGGTGATGGTCGAGGCGCTCGGCGAGCACGCCTTCGAGCACTTCGTCGGGGCCAAGATGCGGGAGTTCGACGAGTACCGCATCACCGTTCACGACTGGGAGCTCGACCAGTACCTGGCCGAGTACTGAGCGTCCGTGCCCGGGTCCTCGCGCGCATCTGCCGCTGCGGAGCCCTTCCGCGTCGTGGGCGTGGACCCGGGCATCGCCAATCTGGGGCTGGGGGCGGTCGAGGAGCGCGGGCGCGAAGCCCGGCTCCTCGCCTCGGAGGTCGTGCGCACGCCCGCCCGCCAGGCTCAGGAAGCCCGGCTCCTGACCCTCAAGCACGCGACCGCCGCCTTCCTCGATGCCCACCGTCCGCACGCCCTGGCCATCGAGGGCCAGTTCTTCCACCGGCAGCGTGACGTGTCGTTCAAGGTGGGTCAGGCGTTCGGGGTGGTGCTGCTGACGGCCGCGGAGCGCGGCGTCCCGGTCTTCGAATACGGCCCCATGCAGGTCAAGCAGGCGCTGGTCGGCACCGGCCGCGCCCACAAGGACCAGGTGACCTACATGGTGCGCGCGCTGCTCGGGATGACGCAGGCGCCCACGGATCACCACGCCTCGGACGCGCTCGCGCTCGCCCTGACCCACCTCAGCAGCCGCCGCGTGAACGCCACGCCCGGAGGGGGCCGCACGCCCTCGTAGCGCCCGGCACCGCGGCGCCGCACCGCGGTCCCGCCCGCCTACACGGGCGGCGCGGCCCCCTGCGGCGCCGCCCTCACTCGCCCGGTTCCCCGCCCTCCTCCGCGGCGCCGCCCGCCACCCGCTCCTCCGAGGCGGTGGGGGCCGCCCCGGGAACGAGGGCGCCGAAGCGGTAGCCGCTGGCCTCCTCCGCGCTCACCAGATCGGCGGCGAGCCGCGTGCGCTCATCCGCGCTCGAGCCCGAGCCGGCCAGGTACGCCACCGCGGCCGCAGCGAGCAGCCGGTAGCGCTCGCGCACGAACCAGCGTTCCTCCCGGTAGACGTGCACCCTCAGGAACTCCCGGGCGGCGTCCTCGTCCCGGAGCCGGGTCAGCAGCGTCGCGGCGTCCGTCCGTCCCTCTGCGGGGACCCGCGGAGGGGATCCCCCCACCTCCGGCAGCACCCGCAGCAACACCGCCGGCAGCGCTGCGAGCCCGTCGGGATCGCCGGCGCCGTCCCGGGCCAGCCTGCCCGCCACCGCGCCCCGCAGCCGCAGGCTCTCGTAGAGCTCGGCGCCGCGGTCGCACGGCGCCAGCGCCAGGGCGGCGCGCACCGCGAGGGCGAGCCCGGCGGCTTCGGCCTCCGTCGTCTCCGCGCCGACCGCCTCGAGCGCCCCGAGCGCAGCGCGCGCAGCGGGAGCAGCGGGCGCGTCCGTGGCGCCCGACCCCGACTGCGATGCGGCGTCGACAGCGCCGTGCGCCGCGCGGTCTCCCGCCCCCCGCTCCGGCCGGGCGGCTCTCCGGCGCGCCGGGCCCTGTTCCGGGCGCAGCATGGCCGCCATGCGGCGGGGCAGCTCGGCGTCCCGGGGATCGCCCCGCGGCTTCTCCGGCGCGCGGTGGCCGCGCCGCTCCCCGCCGCCGACCCCGGCCGCGCCGCCTCCGCCGGCCGGACCGCGTGGGAGCGGGCGGGCGTGCCGGGCCGCCGCCTGCAGGAAGGCGGCTGCGGCCAGCTCGATCTCCGGCTCGACGTCGGCCCGGTCCCGGGGCGCTCGCCCCACGCTCGAGCCCGCCGCGGAGCCGCGCTCACCCTCAGCGTCGCTCGCACGCTCGAAGGACACGTCCAGGAACGCGAGGAAAGCGCTCCGCACGTCGCGGTGCAACCAGTCCAGACGGGCCCCTTCCAGGTCCGCGACGCCCTCCCCCGCCAGGTCGCGCTCGACGCCGGCGTAGCTGCCGTCGACGTCCTCGACCTCGAAGACATCGGTGAACACCCGGGTCTGGAAGCCGTCCAGGGCGAACGCCCACCCGTCCTCGGCGAGCGCCTCCGTGCGCCGCACGTAGGTGAGCCCGCGCGCGCTCTCGCGCAGCACCGTGAAGCGGCCGTCCCCGCCGGCCAGCCCGAGCGCCTCGTGCAGCGCCTCGCGACGCGTGCCACCACCCGACCACGGCTCGGCGAAGGGCACGCTCGCGCGGATCCGCCCGGACGCCCGCGGGTAGCGGTTGTTGTAGAGCACCAGCGTCCCCGCCCGTCCGGAGCGGTTGCTGTAGGCGTAGACGTCCTCGTTGACGCGCCCCTCGTCGTCGACGGCATCGAACAGGCGGAAGGTCTCCGCCCCGGCGAAGTCGCGGCGGCGGTAGAGCAGCGGGGCGATCTCGCGGCGGTGGCGCTCGATCAGCCGCGCGTCCGGCTCCTCCTCGAAGGTGGGGGCGCGGTACTCCATGCCGTACTTCTCGCGGAACCCCTCGACCTGGCCGTGCCCGAACATCGGCAGGCCGGGCATGGTGGCCATGAGCACGCACACCCCGAAGTACTTGTCGCCGTCCCCGAACTGGGCGATGGCCGTCTCCTCGTCCGGGTTGTTCATGAAGTTGACGAAGCGCCCCAGGATGCGCGGGTCGAAGGCCAGCACGTTCTTCATCAGCTCGCGGTAGTCGGCGTTCTCCTCACGCTTGAGCATGTGCATGAAGGCGCTGTTGTAGACGCGGTGCATGCCCAGCGTACGCACGAAGTAGCCCTCCATCATCCAGAAGGCCTCCGCCAGGAGCAGCGTGCCGGGCGCCTCCGCGGCCACCCGGTCGACCACCTCCCGCCAGAACTCCACCGGCATGCGACGCTCGAACTCCTCTTGGTCCAAGGAGCCATAGGCGCTGCGCGAGGGGATGGCGCCGCCCTCGCCGGGCGGCGGGTACCACAACCGCTGGATATGGCGCTTGGCGAGCGTCATGGCCGCGTCGAAGCGGATGATGGGCATCAGCCTGGCCACATGCAGGATCGTCTGGATGACGGCCTCGCGCACCTCGGGCTTGAGGTAGTCGAGCTGGGCGGTGTCGTTCCAGGGCATGGAGGTGCCGTCGTTGCCGTGGTAGATGAAGCGCGTCTCGCCGCTGGAGCGGTCCTCGCGCCGGAACACCACCGCCGCGTCGCTGTCGTCCCAGTAGTGGTCCTCGATGGTTACGCTCATCGCCGGATGGGTGGAGAGGTCGGGCCCCTCGAAGCGGTAGCCGGGGTAGGGCGCATGATCGAGTTGCACGAACCAGTCGGGGTGCTCGGCGACCCACCGTCCGTCGACGCCGACATGGTTGGGGACCATGTCGCCGGCGAGGCGGATGCCGTGTCTTCGGGCGCGCGCCTCGAGCTCGCGGAACGCCGCCTCGCCGCCCAGGTCGCCGGCGATGACGTAGTCGTAGAGCGCGTACGCGCTCGCCAGCGCGCTGTGCTGGCCCCGCCGCTGCTTGATGCGTTGCGAAGCCTGGCTGCGCTCCCACAGGCCGATCAGCCACAGACCGTTGAAGCCCCGACCGGCGAGCTCCGCCAGGGCCTCGTCGGGGACCTGGTCGAGACGCCGCACCTCCCGCCCGTGGCGACGCTCGAGCTGCGCCAGCCACACGTACGTGCTCTTGGCCACCAGCACGACGCTCGGCATCCAGTCGCTGTCGGGGCTGAAGGCCTCGTGCTCGCCCTGCTGCCTCAACGCGGCCGCGTCCAACACCGGAGCGGGCCCCGGGCCCGCCGGACCGCGCGAGCGCTCCTCGCGAAGCACGTCCACCGACCGCAGCAGGCGAGCCAGCAGGCCGCCGTAACGCTCGCCCAGAAGCGGGGCCCAGCGCTCCCGCGCCAGCCGGAGCTGCCCCTCGAGCGACGTCGGGCTCCCCCGCTGCGGCGCCCACAGCAGCGCCATGAGGCTGTCCTCCCCGGCGGCACCCTCACCTGCCACCGTCTCCCCTGTCAGGCGCTGTTCGAGGAGCTCGACCGCGCGCGGGTAGGCGCCGCCGGCGCGCAGTGGGGCGTCGTCGAAGAGCTCCTGCAAACGTTCCAGGGCGGGGTTCGCGTTCGCGAGGCGCACCAGCAGCGCTTCCTCGAGCGCCACCTCGGCGTTCGGCGTGCCCTGCGTGTCGCCCCCCAGGAAGGCGTCGGCGGCGCGCTCGCCGGAGGCGACCTGCGGGGGCGGGAAACGCTCGCAGAAGGCACGCAGCGCGTCCGCCACGGACGCCTCCCCCAGCTCGCGCCGGAGGTGCCGAAGGGCGCGCGCCAGCGGCCGCTCTCCCGAGCGTTCGGAGACGGCCTGGATGACGGCGTGCATGAGCTCATGGAGCAGTGCGGCGGCGTAGAGCTCCCCGCCCTGCACGGCCGCCTCGGGGTAGGCGTCCGCCTGCCTGACCTGGTTGATCCGCCCCGCCAGCGCGTAGGCCTGCGCGGCGTCCCCGAACATCAGGCGGCCGCTGAGGCCGAACAGCTCACCTTCGATGTGGAAGCGACGGCGCGCGTCCAGGGCCACGTGCAGCCGACGGGTCGGCGTCCCCACCGGCAACGTCCTCGACGTGCGATCGCGCGTGCTCACGGTCTCACCCTCCCGGGGCCTGTACCGCCACGCCGGCCCGGCCCCGGGACGCGGCGCCGCTGCGCGGGCGAAGGTCGGGCTCCCCGCGCCGACATCGGACTCGTTTGGAGCCTAGCACGCCGCCCGTGAGCCACACGTCCCGCCAGGGACGTGGTCCTGGCGCCCGGCGGGCACCGGTGCGCACCCTCATTGCCGCCCCCCGGGGCGCCGGGTACAATTCGTTCGTTGCGCCCAAGACGTCGACGCCGGGACGGAGGCCGGGATAGCGATGCGCTCATGCGAGAAGCCGCAAGGAACCGCCGACGGCGGTGCGCGTCGCGCCGCGCCGCCAGGGCGCCGGCGGCTCGTCCTCGTCGCCGGCGTCGCGGCCCTGCTCCTGGGCGGCTGCACCGGCAACGTGACCACGCCCGGCGAGACCCTCCGGATCCTCGGCACCAGCCTGCCCGCCGCCTACGTAGCCGAGCCCTACGACCAGGCCATCCAGGCCGTCGGCGGCCTGCGCCCCTACGACTTCAAGCTGGCGGAGGGGGCGCTCCCGCCGGGCCTCGATCTCCAGGGTGGCGCCATCCGAGGAACGCCCAGCAAGACCGGGAGCTACGGCTTCACGCTTCAGGTTTCGGACGCGAACCTGTCCACCACGGTGCAGAAGTACACCCTCACCGTCTCCCAGGTGCCCCCGCCGACGCTCGACTTCAACGCGCCCAGTACGCAGGTCGACCGTCCGGTGACGTTGCGGGTGCAGCTCAACGACGCCCGCAAGCTGGAGGGCCTGCGCACGCAGGTGCGCTGGGACCCGGCCAGCTTCGAGCTGGTCCCCGACAGCGTCAAGGCGTCGCGTCAGGGGTTGGCGGTGTTCCAGAAGGCGTCGCAGGGCGAGCTACAGGTGGCCGTGGCGCCCCTCGGCACGCGCATCGACGGGAAGGCCGATCTCTTCGAGTTCCAGCTCCGCCCCGTCGCCGGAGCCGCCTACCTCAGCGTGAACGCCCAGACGGAGTACATGTCGGCCGGGGGCCACGCGTTCAATCGTCTGGGCGGGAGCGCCGGCAAGGGCGGCACGTCCTCGGTGCCCGCGCCCCCTTCGACGCAAGAGGGCGGGACGGGCTCGGCGCCGGGGCAGACGGGGGGGACGCCGTGATCGCTCCCGACTCCCGCCGGCGGCCGACGCCGCGGGCGCGCCGTTGGGCGGTCCCGGCCGTGCTGGTGCTGACGCTGCTGGCCGGCGCCCATGCCACCACCTACCTGCAGCTGACGCCCGCACAGATGCTGGACAGGGCCGATCTGGTGTTCGTCGGCACGGTCTCGGACGTGAGCGTCGCCGTTCGCGGCGGCCGCCCCTGGACCGACGTGACCTTCGATGTGGGGACCCCGCTGGAGGGCATCCCCACCGACGCCGACGGCAAGGCCAGCGGGCCCGAGACGCTCTCGTTCCTGGGCGGCAACGCCGCCGGCGGCCCCTCCCTCACCGTCAGCGGCATGCCACAGTTCCAGAACGGCGACCACGTGCTGCTGTTCGCCTACGATCAAGCCTACGCGTCGCCCATCGTCGGCTTCAGGCAGGGCGTGTGGCGCGTCACCGACGCCGGCCTCGTCGACGAGGACGGCCGTCAGCTCTCGGTCGACAAGAACGGCGACCTGGTGGCCGAAGGGTCCGGCGCTCCCCTGCCGCAGGTCGTCGACGCCATCCGCAAGCTCCTCGGCCCGAAGGCGACCGCGCCGTGAGCGGCGTCGCGAGGCGCGGGCACGGGTCCCGCCGGCTCCTGGCGCTCGCCGCCTCGGCTCTCCTCGGCCTCTCCGCCGCCGCCTGTGCGCAGCAGAGCCCACAGGGGCCGGCGGCGAGTGGCGGCGGGCCGGCGGCCGGCGGCGGCCAGACCGCGGCCGCCACCGTCCCGAAGCGCACCGTCGCCGTCGATCCCTCGGGCGGACCCGCCAGCCTTCCGGGCGACGTCGCCGCCGCCATCCAGGCCTGGAACGGCGCGGCCCCCACGCTGGTCAACCTGGCGATCGATCCCGCCGCCGCATCGACCATCGGCTACGCGCCGCCCGCCCTGCTCGGGCCGGACACCTACTCGCTCGATCTGCGCACGCCGGGCGACCGCGCCATCAACGTGGAGCTGGCGCCGACCGCCATCAAGGACCACCCGATGGTGATGTTGCACGAGATCGGCGTGCTGCTCGGCCTTCCCGAGGGGAAGGGCGACGTGATGGCCTACGCCGTGCCGGCCACCGGCGAGCCGGACGCGCCCTCGTCCGCCGACATCCGGACCCTGCAGGAGCAGCGCACCTACGCCCCGGAGGACCTCAACCACGACGGCACGGTGGACTTCTACGACCTGGTGCTGTTCGGCGAGGACTTCGGCACCCAGGGCGTCAACCAACCCGCGGACTTCAACCACGACGGACAGGTCGACGGCCGGGACCTGGATCTCCTCCGGAAGGCGTACGACTTCTCGCCACCGTCCGAGACGGCGCCGGGAGCCACGCCCACACCCCCGGCGAACGGCGCGGGGAGCGACGGCGGCGCCGGCGGCGCCGCGTCGGACAACGGTGCGAGCGGCCAGAGCGGCACCGCCTCCCCTCCCGCTGCCGGGGGAACGTCCTCCCCACAGGACGCGGCGCCCGGAGGCGGTCCGTGAGGCGCTAGCCGAGCGCCTGGATGGCCTCCGCCATGTCGATGTCCTTGTCGGTGACGCCGCCGGCATCATGGCTCACCAGCTCGATGACGACCGTGCTGTAGCTGTTCCGGATCTCCGGGTGATGGTTGCGCTTCTCCGCCAGCAGGGCGACGCGGCTCAGGAAGCCGAACGCCTCCGAGAAGTCGCGGAAGCCGTACTCCTTGTGGAGCTTGCCCGACCGTAGCGTCCAACCCTCGAGGTCGCTGAGTCGGTCGCGCACCGCGTTGTCGTCCAGGGTCTGTGGCATGCTGCTCCTTCCCGGGGTCGCCGCTCGTGCGGCGCGCCCCCGCGGCCCCCTTGCCGGATGGAAGGCGTGCTAGTGAGCGTGGCCGCCGCCCACGTCGGTGCCCGGCGCGTGCAGCACGGCCAGCCCCTGCTCGCCGCGGACCAGGACCAGCGTACCGCTGCCCAGGGGGGCGAGCAGGTAATCGCTGAACGAGCCCAGCACCTGACCGGGCAGCATCGCCACCAGGCTCTCCGGGGCGTCCGGGCTCCGGCCCCGGTACTGGCGCACGGTGAGCTTCACCCCGGCAACGTCGACCGTGAGGGGCTCTCCGGTGAGCTGCCGCACGCCCGTCTCGGCCCCCGGCACGCTCTCCAGCACCTTGGCGACGTCGGTGGGATCGGCCGTCATGGTGTCGAGGAAGCGCTGCACCAGGCCCAGCACCGTGTTCTCCTCGAGCGTCACGCCGGCGGCTCGCGACGCCCCGCGCAGCAGGCCGTCGACGGCCCGCCGGCGGTCGGGCGCCCGCGCGCTCACCGCCGAGGCCCGCGCCACGGCCCGCGCCGCCAGGTCCTGCGGTTCGCCCTGCACCGAGTTCGTCAGCACCCGCAGCGTGCTCAGGATGTCCTCGCGCTGCCGGTCGGCGAGCACGTAGAGCACCACCAGCGCCTCGCTGAGGAGAACGGCCAGGCTCCTGCCCTCGTCCCGGTAGCGGAAGTGCACGTAGTTCGACTCCGTGAACACCATCAGGCGGCTGTGCCCGAGCTCGAGCACCACCCGCCCCTCCAGCGGCACCTCGCGCTCGTCGACGAACAGCGAGCGGCTCGGGCCCGCACCCATCACGGCCACCGAGTGCCCCTCCAGGTCGAAGCGCACCGGACCGACGAGGTGCACCGTCAGGGCCTTGGTACCGGGCGGCACCCGCTCCCAGCGCAGCGCCGGGTTCACGGCGAACAGCACCCCGCCCTCGAGCTGGGGTCCGCTCGCCCGTCCGCCCACGGCCGTGGGCAGGTAGTCCGCGAGGCGCTCGAAGAAGGCGTGCACCAGGTCGCTGAACTGCAGCACGTCGCGCTGGAACAGCTGCCGCTGGTTGCGCTCCAACGCCAGCGTCTCCGCCAGGCGGTTCTCCAGCTCCCGCCGGTGGGCGCTGCGCTGCCCGTCGGGCAGGCGCTCCTTGCCGATCTCCTGGATGGCCAGGCGGAGCTGCTTGCTGCTGGGCCCCTGGTGCGCCACCAGGGACAGCTTGCCGGCGTAGGGATCCTCCGCGACGGCCTGCGCCGCCTGCCGGACGAACGCCAGGGCGCCCGACTCGCGCACCTCCAGGTCGGGGTACGCCCCGCCGGACTTGCCCAGCGTCATCACCACGTTGATGAGCTCCCGCACGATCTCGGCCAGCGAGTCCAGGTCGGAGAGCGACACCAGCGGGTCGTTCACCTGGGGGATCGGCTCGCGCACCTGGAACCCGCGCAGGTTGACGTCCTGGTCGAACGTCGAGCGCCCGCTGTTGCGCTGCATGTTCTGCAAGGTGGCGTAGATCAGCCGCGCGGTCTGACGCTCGCGCTCGGCCCGCCAGCCGGCCGCGACCTTGAGCACGTACTCCTCGACCTCGTCCCACCACACGCGCTGGGCCAGCCTCCGCAACACGGCCTGCTCCTCGCGCACCTCCGGCCGCTGCGCCGGACTCGGCGCCTCGTCGACGCCGGCCGGCTCTTCGTCGATCAGCTCGACGGACGCGAGGTCCTCCCCCAGCACCAGGCTGTCGATATCCAACGCGGCAGGCTTCGAGCGCTGCTGCTCGCCGTCCGAGAGCACCTGAAGGCTGTCGGAGATGGCTTCCAGGCGACTGCGCTCCTCCTGGCTGAGGACGCCCGTCTGGCGGTTGAGGTGGGCGAAGAGCTCCCACATCCCGGACAGCCCTCCCCGGACCTTGCGGGTGGCGCGGTACTCCGCCACCTTGTACTCGAGGAGCTCGAGAGCCACGCTCTCCAACTTCAACATATGCCTGCCAGTATACGGCCGCGCGCCCGTTCCCCTCTGGCGGAAAACTCACGCACGCCGTTCGTCCAGGACGGCACAAAGCCCCACCCAGCATGAGCGCCGGGTGAAAGCCCGCGCCCCGGCGCCGGCGGCGTCAGGCGGGCCGGCCCGCCAGCTGCCCCAGCGCCCCCCGCCACACCTCCACGGCGCGCAGGTACTCCGCCACGCTCAGACGCTCCTCGGGGGTGTGGTCGAGGGCGGAGTCTCCCGGCCCGTAGGCGAGGGTGGGCACCTGCCAGGCCCGCGCCACCACGTTCATGTCCGACGTGCCGGTCTTGACCTTCCCCCGCGGCCTGCCGCCGGCGCTCCGGATGGCGACCCGGAAGGCCCGCGCCACCGCCGAGTCGCGCGGGTGCCGGACGGCGACCTCCCTGCCTCCGAACGACAGCTCGCTCCCCGCCGGCAACGTCAGCGCCCGCAGGCGGTCCTCGAGCGCCTCCGGCGCCCAGCGCAGCGGCAGCCGGAACGAGAGCATGGCGCGGCAGCGCTGGCGCAGGCCGTCGTTCTCCGAGGCGAGCGCCTGCAGCGAGAGCTGCAGCGCGTCGAACCGGCCGCGCGCGGTACCGCTCCCCACGCCGGTGTCGTCACCGACACGGTCCGCGGCCTGAAGGCCGGCGCCGGCGTTGTCCGCGTCGACGAAGCCTCGGATCGCGCCGTACCCCTCCACGGCCGCCTCGGCCGCCGTCGCCTCGTCCCGCGAGGAGTGGGCGTTGGCGCGCTCCACCTCGAGCCCCACGACCAGCCGGCCCTTGTAGCCGAGGGTGTACGCGTCCCAGCCGCTCGGCTCGCCGATGACCAGCACGTCGGGTCGCTCGTAGACGCGCAGCGCGTGGCGGGCGCCCTTGCTGCTGGGCGACTCCTCCTCCACGGCGCCGATGAGGCGCACGCGCAGGCGGTGACGCAGCTCCGGCTCCAGCCCGGAGACGGCCGCCACCGCCGCGCAGAAGCTGCCCTTGGCGTCCACGCTGCCCCGCCCGTGGAGCTCGCCGGCCACCTCGCGCACCTCGATCGCCCCGGGCACGGTGTCGATGTGGCCCAGGACGGTGACCGTGACCCCGCCCTCGCCCCACACGCCCACCGCGTTCCCGGCCTCGTCGACGAAGGCCTCGTCCATGGAGCCGCGCATCCGCTCGACGAGCAGGCGCGCCAGCGCGGCCTCCTGCCCCGACGGGCTGGGGCAGGCGACCGCGTCGCGCAGCAGACCCACCGGATCGAGCGCGCCCGTCACGAGCTCAGGACGCCGGCAACCCTGTCGACGACCCGGTCGACCTGCGCCTCGCTGATCACCAGCGGGGGCAGGAAGCGGATCACGGTGGCGCCGCCGGCGATGGTGAGCACGCCCGCGTCACGCAAGGAGGCGATGATCGGCGCCGCCTTCTCCTTGAGCTCCATGCCGACCATCAGCCCGCGGCCCCGCACCTCACGGACGCGGTCGCCGCCGGCCTCGCGCAGGCCGGCCATGAGCCGCTCGCCCACCCGCCGGGCGTGAGCCATGAGGTCCCGCCCTTCGATCTCCTGCAGCACGGCGAGGCCCGCCGCGCTCGCCAGCGGGTTGCCGCCGAAGGTGGTGCCGTGCCCGCCCTTGGGCATGGCGGACGCCACCGCGTCGGTCATGAGCAGGGCCCCGATCGGCACGCCGCCCGCCAGCCCCTTGGCGAGCGTCGCCATGTCGGGGGACACGCCGTAGGCCTCGCTGGCCAGGAAGGTGCCGGTGCGACCGACCCCGCACTGGATCTCGTCGAAGATCAGCATGGCGCCGACGTCGGCGGTGACCTCGCGGGCGGCCTCCAGGAAGGCGGGGTCGGCAGGGTGGATCCCGCCCTCGCCCTGAACGGGCTCGAGCACCACGGCCGCCACGTTCTCGTCCACGACCGCCCTGAGCTCGTCGGGGTCGTTGTAGCGGACGAAGCTGACCTCCATGCCGAAGGGGCCGAAGGGCTCGCGGTACTTCGGTTCCCAGGTCACCGGCAGCACGCCCAGCGTGCGCCCCGAGAAGCCGCGCTTGGCCGCGACGAAGCGCCGACGGCCGGTGGCGGCCCGCGCCCACTTGAACGCGGCCTCGTTCGCCTCGCTGCCGGAGTTGCACAGGAACACCCGTTCGAGGGGCGCGGGCACGTGCTCGAACAGCTTGTCGACGAAGGCGGTGCGCCGGTCGTTGCCGAGGTTCTGCGGGCACACGATGAGGCGCTGCGCCTGCTCCGCCACCGCCCGCGCCAGGCGCTCGTTGGCGTGCCCGACGCTGGCGACCGCGATCCCGGCCATGCAATCGATGTACTCGCGCCCCTCGGCGTCGAACAGGAGCGCGCCGTCGCCGCGCACGAACACCACGTCCGGCTCCCACAGCCCCGACCGGTGGACGGCGTCGCGCGCCAGCACCTCCGCGGTGGAGATCGCTCCTCGCCGTTGCGTGGTTCCGTCCCCGTTCCACCCTGACGTCATGTCGGACATGCTGCCCTTCCCTTCCCTGCCGGACGCGCGCGGCGCGCACGCGGGCCCGGCGAGCTACGCGATGACGGTTCCCTCGCCTCGCAGCGCGCGCACGAGCGGCTCCGGAACGCGCGCGTCGGCGAACACCACCCTGCCCACGCCCCCTCGAACGGCCTCGGCGGCGCCCAGAACCTTCTTCTTCATGCGCCCCTGCGCCACCCCGAGGTAGGTCTCCACGTCGGCCGCCGGGATCGCACGGACGAGGCTCGCCTCATCGGGGAAGTCGCGCAGCAGGCCGGGAACGTTCGAGAGCAGCACCAGCACCTCCGCGCGCAATGCCACCGCCACCGCCGCCGCCGCCCGGTCGCCGTCGACGTTGACCGCCACCCCCTCGTAGCTCGCCCCCGGCGGGGTGAGGACCGGCAGGTAGCCGGCCTCCAGCAGCAGGCTCAGCAGACCGGCGTTCACGCGCTCCACGGTGCCGGTGTGATCGCCTCGCAGGATGACCGTCTTGCCGTCCTCCACGCTGCGGACGCGGCTCTTGTGGCGCCCCTCGAAGATGCGGCCGTCGAGCCCGGAGAGCCCCACCGCGTTCACGTCCAGACGCTGCAGGCGCTCCACCAGCCCCTTGTTCATCTTGCCGCAGTAGACCATCTCGAAGATCTCCAGCGTCTCGCGGTCGGTGAAGCGGCTGGTGAACCCGCTGGGGCTGGTCACGAAGCGCGGCGGGTGGCCGAGGGCGTCGGCCACGCGGTTGGTCTCGGCGCTGCCGCCGTGGATCAGCACCACCCGGCGGCCGGCGGCGTGGAGGCCGGCCACGTCGGCGCACACCGCGTCGTAGTCGATGCCCTCGGAGCCGCCCACCTTGACGACCACCGGAGCGGCTGCGGCGGCCCGCGCCGCGCTCACGACGGCCGCTCCGGCGCTCCGCCGGCGGCCGGCAGGTCCCCGGCCGGTCCGTGCCGGATCATGAAGCGCGCCAGCCGCTCCCCCTGGAGAGGGCCGAAGCCGAAGCGCCGGTAGAGCGCGTGGGCGTCACGCGTGAAGAGCGTCCAGTAGCGTACCGAACGGGTGTCGGGGCAATCGAGGACGCAGCCCATCAGGAAGCTCCCCAGACCCCGCCCGCGCTCGGCGGGCAGCACGAAGACGTCGGCCACGTAGGCGAAGGTGAGGCGGTCGGTGACCACCCGCGCGAAGCCGACCTGTCGTTCTCCTCCTTCGCTCCGCGCGCCGGGCCCCTCGAGGTAGAGCCCGAACGGCAGGCTGTTCGTCACCGCCACGGCCAGCTCGTCACGGGAACGCCCCCGTGCCCAGTAGCTCTCCGTCAGGAAGGCGTGCATCATCTCCTGGTCGAGCCTGGCCGGGTCCGTGTCGACCACCGCCTCACCGCGCCGCCACACGTTCACGCCTCCGCCCCCCGCTCGAGCGCCTCGCGCGTGCGGGCATCGATCCCGTCCCCGACCTCCACGCCGGCCGCGCCCAGGTAGCGGACGAAGCGGCGGGCGGCGGTGGACAGGGCGGCCAGCGTCGCCGCCTCGGGGCGGCGCTCCCAGTGGAAGCCCGATACCCGCCACACGGCGCTCCCGGCCGCGCCGTGGAGACGCGAGTCGAAGCGCCCCACCAGCCGCCCCCGGTGCCACACCGGCAGCACGTAGTACCCCCAGCGCCGCTTGGAAGCCGGCTTGTAGACCTCCCACACGTAGTCGAAGCCGAACAACCGGCGGACGCCCAGGCGGTCCCACAGCAGGCTGTCGAGGGGCGCCAGGAAGCGCATGCCCCGCACCGCCGGGGCCTCCAGCGCCGCCAGCGCCTCCGGGACGGCGAGGAACGGCTCGCCCTCCACGTCCACCCTCCGCAGGACGCCCTCTGCCACCAGGTCCGCGAGGGCGGCGCGGCGGCGCTCCGCGGCGACCGGCAGCGACCAGACGTCCTGGTTCGCGCCCGGCCGCAGCAGCCCGGCGGCCCGCACCCGCAACCGCAGGAGGTAGCGCACGCTGACGCTCTCGCCGGGATCCGGGCATCCCAGGACGTCCGCGGGCAGCACCCGCTCGGGCAGGTCGTAGACGTGGCGCCCCTTGTCGCGGTGGTGGGTGACGATCTGTCCGCTCAACCACAGGCCCCGCAGCACGTGCTTCACGAGCTTATCGCCGTACCAGCTGCCCCGCACCGCTCGGGGGCGGTGGTCGGCGAACAGGTCGTCGCCGAAGTCCAGGCTGGAGAGCGGGCCGCGACGCTCGAGCTCGGCGAGCGTCCGCCGCGTCGCGTCCGGGTAGCGGTCCAGCACGCGCTCGCCCCAGCGCTCCCGGAAGTGGCGGTGGTAGAGCCGGCGGTAGGGCCAGTCATCCACCGAGGTCAGGCACACCTGCTTGTCCCACGCGTCGTAGACGCGGCGGCGCCGGTAGGCGGCGCGTTGCCAGCCGTCGATCCGGTAGCCGGGCACGCGGGCCTGCAGCACCAGGTCCGGGTTGCAGCCGACCGGCTTGAGGGGGTCGTACTGCACGCTGCCCAGGTGGGCGAACGCGGCGTCGAGCGTGCGCGGCGTCAGGTGGTAGGCGCCGAGCAGGCGCCGGGCCTCCGCGGCGCTCAGGCGCAGCGGGGCAGGCGCCGCCGAGCGGGCGGTCACGGTCGCGCCCCCTGCCGGCGCCGCCGGGCCCGTCCCCGCACGCCGCGGTGGAACGCCGCCCTCACGGATGGAGACCCGTGAAGCCGAGCCCGAGCGTCTCGTCCCACCCCATGGCCACGTTCACGGCCTGGAGGGCGTGTCCGGCCGTGCCCTTGACCAGGTTGTCGATGGCGCTCATCACCACCACGCGGCCGCTCTCCGGGTCGAGCTCGAAGCCGATGTCGGCCCAGTTGGTGCCGTCGAGGATCTTGGGGTCGGGCACGCGATGGATGCCCTTGCGCGCTTGCACGATGCGCACGAACGGCTCGTCGGCGTACGCCTCGTGCAGAGCCGCAGCCACATCGCGCTCGCTGGTCCCGTCGGGCACGAACACGTGGGCGGTGGCCAGCACGCCGCGCACGCGCTCGACGGCGGTGGCCGTGACGTGCACGCGCACGTCGCCGGGCAGCTCCTGCTCGATCTCGGCGGTGTGCCGGTGGCGGGTGGGCGCGTAGGTGCGCACCACCCCCATGCGCTCGGGGTGGTGCCCGGAGGCCGACGCCTGGTTGCCGGCCGCGCTCGAGCCGATCTTCGCCTCCACCACGATGTCGCGCCGCGCCACCAGGCCCGCCCGCAGCATCGGGTAGAGCGCCAGGATGGCCGCGGTGGCGATGCAGCCTCCCCCCGAGATGCGCGTCGCGCCGGGCAGCTCGCCCCGGTGCAGCTCGGGGTTGCCGTAGACGAAGGCGCCCAGCAGATCGGGGCGGGGGTGCTCCTCGCCGTAGTAGCGCCGGTAGGTGGCGACGTCCCGCAAGCGGAAGTCCGACGACAGGTCGACGATGGCCCGCGCCTTGCCCGCGACCTCGTCGATGCGCCGGGCCAGCTGCTTGTGCGGCAGGCCGCACACCAGCAGGTCGACCTCCTGCAGCTCCTCGGCGCGCACGAAGCGCAGCCGCGTGACGCTCCGCAGGTTGGGGTGCACGAGGGGGACGGGCAGGCCGGCGTTGCGTTCGCTCGTGACCTGCACCACCTCCAGCCTCGGGTGACCCAGGGCGAGGCGCAGGAACTCGCCGCCGGCGTACCCGGAGGCACCCAGGATGGCGACGCGGAGCTTGTCTGGGGCGGCGCTGCTCGAAGGCATGGCTGGCATTGTATCGGGCCGGGGGCGCACCTTCAGGCCGACACGGGCGACCCGGCGGCGTAGCGCACCACCCGCGCGGGGATGTCGACGCCGGTCGTGGCGACGGAGTTGCGGAACTCCATGGTGTGGTTGACCTCCACCACCAGCAGGCCGCGCTCGGACTCGATGACGTCCACGGCCAACACGCCGCCGCCGACCGCGCGGGCCGCCGCGCTGGTGACCTCCACCAGGGCGTCCGTGAGGGGGCAGTTGCTGGCGTCTGCGCCGCGCGCGGTGTTGGTGATCCAGTGCTCGCTCGAGCGGTAGATCGCGGCGATGACCTCGTCCCCGACCACGAACGCGCGGATGTCCCGGCCTGGCTTGGGGACGAACTCCTGCACGTAGAAGACCTTGTGCTGCGGTCCGCCCAGGACCTCCTTGTGCTCCAGCACCGCCTCGACCGCGTCGCGGTCGGAGAGGCGGGAGACCATGCGCCCCCAGCTTCCCACCACCGGCTTCAGGACCACCGGGTACCCGAAGCGCTCGCACAGCTCCAGGACGGCCTCCACCGTGAAGGCGACGCCGGTGCGCGGCGCGGGCACGCCCGCCGCGGCCAGGGCGGCATTGGTGGCGAGCTTGTCGCCGCACACCTCGATCACCTCGGGTCGGTTGATCACGCTCGCGCCCGCGGCGGTGTAGACCCGGCTCAGCGCCAGTCCGCGCGTCTGCGACAGGCAGCGCTCGATCACCACCTCGAAGGACGGCCGCTCGAAGGCGCTGAAGTCGACCACCTGGTGCGGCGCGTAGACCTGCTCGACCGGCACCCCCTCGCGCTCGAAGGCCTCGAAGAGCATGCGTTCCTCGGGCCTCAAGCGGTCGTAGACGACGGCGATGCGCGGCGCGGCGCTCACGCTCCCCAAGCTACTCGCCCCAGTCCTCGTCCTCCTCGGGCGCCGGCTCGAAGCGCACCGGGTCGAGGCCGATCACCTCGAGCTCGGCGCCCTCGTCGGTCACCACGAGCTCGCCCAGGGTGAGTCCGGCCGGGTCGACGTCCACGCGTCCGTACGGGGTCTCTATGGTCTGCATGCGTCTTGCTCCTTCGCTGCGGCGGGGCTGCTCCGCGCCGCGTTGACCCGTGTGCCCTCGCTCGCTGCGCCGCCCGACCGGGCCCATGTCGGGGGCTTGGATGCCTCGTGCCGTTCAGCCGGCGGGGTCCGCCGGCGAGGGACGGTCCTCGCCCGGGAAGCGTCCATGTCTCCTGTAAAAGGCGAGCACCGAGCCCTCCTGCAGGACCTCGCGCAGGAAGTCCGGCACCGGCGGCAGCGGCAGCGCCTGCTCGCCCCCGTCCCGCGTCCTGCGAAGCAGCCGCTCGTCGGCCAGCTCGAGCCGCACCTCGTCGCCGTCCTCGAGAGCGTCCACCAGCTCCGGCGCGGTGATGGCGGGGATCCCCAGGTTGAGCAGGTTGCGGAAGTGGATGCGCGCGAACGAGCGCGCCACGATGGCGCCCACCCCCAGGAGCTTGAGCGCCTGGGGGGCGTACTCGCGGCTCGAGCCCAGGCCCCAGTTGCGCCCGCCGACCAGGAGGTCGCCGGGCCGTACCTGCTCGGCGAACTCGGGGCGCAGGTGCGCGAAGGCGTAGCGGTGGAACACGTCCTCGCCGACCATCAAGGGAGCGTACTTCCCCGGCAGGATGTCGTCGGTATTGACCGCGTCGCCGAAGCGCCACGCCCGGTTCCAACGCTCGGCTCCGCTCGTGCCCGCGCTCATGCGCCCACCGCCTCCTCGGGCATGGCCAGCACGCCCGCCGCGGCGGACGCCGCGGCCACGGCCGGGCTGGCCAGGTAGATCTCCGCGTCGGGGCTCCCCATGCGCCCCATGAAGTTGCGGTTGCTGGTGCTCACGCACACCTCGCCGGGCGCCAGCACCCCCATGTGCCGGCCCATGCAGGGCCCGCAACCGGGAACGCCGACGCTCGCCCCCGCCGCCACCAGGGCGGCGACCGTGCCGTCGGCCAGTGCGTCTTGCAGCACCCGGCTGCTGGCCGGGATGACCAGCAGGCGGGTGCCGTCGGCGACCGGGCGGCCGGCGAGCACGCGCACCACGTCGTGCAGATCCTCCAGGCGGCCGTTGGTGCAGGTGCCGACGAAGACCTGGTCGACGTGCACGCCCAGGTGCTCGCCCACCGGGTGCACGTTGTCGACCTGGAACGGCACGCTGACGACCGGCCCCACCTCGCCGAGGTCGATCTCGACCTCGCGGGAGACGTCGGCGTCCTCGTCCACGACCAGCCACGGCGCTACCTCGTAGCGCTCCCTCAGCGCATCGTCGGGGGCGACCAGGCCCACCTTGGCGCCCGCCTCGACGGCCAGGTTGGCGAGCGTCATGCGCTCGCCCGGCCCGAAGCCGCCCGCCCCGAGGATCTCGATGCTGGCGTAGGTCGCCCCGTCGGCGGTCAACCGCCGCACGATCTCGAGCGCCACGTCCTTGGCGGCCACGCCGGAGCGGCGCTCGCCGGAGAGGCGCACGCGCACCGTCTCGGGCACCTTCAGCCAGGTCCGCCCGGCGACCATCGCCAGGGCGATGTCGGTCGCGCCCATGCCGGTCCCGAAGGCCGTGACCGCGCCGTAGGTGGTGGAGTGCGAGTCGGAGCCGACAACCACCCAGCCCGGGCGCGCCAGGCCCTCCTCCATGAGCACCTGGTGGCAGATGCCGCGGCCGACGTCGAACAGCCGCAGTCCCTTGTCCCGCGCCACCGCACGTAAGCGCTTCTGGGTGGTGGCCACCTGCACGTTCGAGGCGGGCGCCACGTGGTCGATCACGACCGACACCCGCTCGGGATGCTGGATGACGCCGCCGAGCTCGTCCTCGACGATGGAGAGCGCGCTGGGAGCGATCGAGTCGACCATCATCACCTGGTCGACGGGGACCACCGCCACCTCGCCGGCGCGCACCCGGCGGCCCGCCTTGACCGACAGGATGCGCTCCGCCAGCGTCAGCCCCGCCAGCTCGACGCCGGGGGCCTCCGGCAGGGTCGAGGGCCAGCGGCCGGCGGCCGGCGCGCCGGGGGCCCGGGCGGGAGCGCTCACGCCGTCCTCCGCTGGTGTTCCGCGACCTCGCGGGCCGTCTCGCGGCCGAACGCGTCGAGCAGCATGCGGTCGATGGTCTCGAGGGGTACGTCGCCGTCGTCGGCGAGCGCCTTCACCTCGCGGGTCACGTCGCGAACCGCCTCGTCGGAGAGCTCGAGCGCCAGGTTGCGCGCCCGGGCCGCGATGGCGTGACGCCCGGTGAGGCGGCTTCCCAGCTGCATGCGCCGATCCACCCCGAACGCCTGCGGCGGGATCGCCTCGTAGCTGCCCGGGTTCACGTAGATGGCCTTGAGGTGCATGCCCGCCTTGTGGTTGTAGGCGAAGGGGCCCGTCAGGTAGTTGTTGAACGGGATCTCGATGCCGGTCATGGACGCGATCATGCGGTCCAGCTCCGGGAGCAGCTCGAGCCGGTACTTCTGGGCGAGGCGCTCGGGGTTGAGCGTGAACATGCGCGCCAGGAACCCGCCCAGCGGGGTGATGCCGTTGCGCTCGCCGATGCCCAGGACGCTGGTGTCCACGTGGGTGCAGCCGCTCCGGACCGCCTCGAAGGCGTTGGCGACAGCGCAGCCGGTGTCGTTGTGGCCGTGGAACTCGATGTCGCAGTGCACGGCGTGGCGCACGTCCGCCACCAGCTCACGCACCTGGGCCGGCGTGGCGATACCGACGGTGTCGGCCAGTCCCACCCTGTCGACGCCGGCCTTGTCCGCGGCCTGGAAGACGCGCAGCAGGTCGCGCTTGTCGGACCGGAAGGTGTCCTCCGAGGAGAACCGCACGTTGCGCCCCTGCCCCTTGACGTAGTCGATGACCTCGAGGCTCTGCTCGATGATCTGGTCGACGCTCTTGCCGTGGCTGCTGCCGGCGAGCTCGCGCGAGGTGGCGAAGAGGATGTCGACGCCGTAGACGCCGCACTCCACGGCCGTGCGGGCGTCGTGCAGGTTCGCGCGGGTGTGCGTCAGGATGCGCGCGTTGAGCCCCAGCCCGGCGATGGTCTCGCACGCCTCGCGCGAGGCCGGCGAGGCCACCGGCGTGGTCAGCTCGATGAAGTCCACCCCGAACGCGTCGAGCAGCTTCACGATCTCGATCTTGTCGGGAATCGAGAAGTTGCCCAGAGCGAACTGCTCGCCCTCGCGCAGGGTGGAATCGATGATGTGCCAGTCCCGCATTGTCATGCTCACCTCGCCGTGCTTGCCTCGCTCGCCTCGCCCTGCTCGGCGGGCCGCGTGTCCGTGCGGGCCGCGACGCGTCCGCCGCAACGTGTCTTTCGTTCCGTAAGTCCGGGGTCGCAGCGTGGTCGCGTGCGATGTACGCCGAGCGCCTTCGGCCCGGCGTCACGGAAGGCATCCTACGAGCCGCCGAAGGGCGCTGTCAAGTCATGAAAACCCGATGAGCATGGGGAAGATTGTCGATTCCAAGGGCGCGCGAGGCGGAGCCCGAGCATCCCCAGGGGGTCGCCCGCCGGGGCTTGGGATTGCCCGGCCGGATGGCGTTCTAGCTTTTGATTCTTAAGGAGCCTCAGGCGCCGACGCTCACGATGCCGAGCGGCACCTCACCGCGCCCGTCGACCTGCAATAGCTCCGCCAGCTCGTCGTCGTAGAACTCGGCCAGGAAGCTGGTCGCCAGGCCCATGCCCGCCGCGCTCAACACCACCGCCTGGGCCGCGGCGCCCACGTCGAGACACAGGTAGCGCAGCGCCCGGCCGCTGCCGCCGTCCCGGTGGCGGGCGAAGATGCCGGTGAAGCACAACGCCGCCGCCTGGGCTTCCACGTCGAGCGGGGTCACCAGCGAGGCGGCGAAGCGATCGGTGGGGTCGCCGGTGGAGAGGTGCTCGAGGCTGTGCTCGCGCGGGTTGTAGTGGTAGACGCCCGCGAACAGGTCCTGGACCTGACGCGCCACCAGGTAGGTCTCGATGCTCGAGACCCCCGCGGCCGACAGGTGCGTGCGCTCGTGCCCGAAGGTGAACCCGGCCGCGCCCCAGAGCAGCTGCGAGAGCTGCGCCTGCCGCAGCCTGCCGCCCTCCGCGAGGCCGCCGCGGGCGCTGGAGAGCGTGGACCACAGGCCCGCGCCACCCCTCAGCTGCGGCACCGGCAGCGCCGCCACCTCACAAGGGTTGGCGTACACCTTGAACGAAGGCGCGGCCTGCGAACGGCTCCGCGGCACGCTGCCGCGGCGATACTTCGTTTGGGCGTGGAACTCCGCCCCGACCGACTTTCCCCTGCTGTGGGCCACCGATGACGCTCCATCGCGAGTCTATCACCCGCTGCAGCGGCCACCGCGGAACCGTCGCGAAGCGCGCGCGGCGCGCTAGCCTGAAGCGTGCGCGCCCCCCTCCTCGCCTGGTTCGCGGCGAACGCCCGCGACCTCCCCTGGCGCGAGCCGGAAGACCGCCACGACCCCTATCGGGTGCTCGTCGCCGAGGTGATGCTGCAGCAGACGCGGGTCGCCACGGCCATTCCCTACTACCGCAGCTGGCTGGAGCGCTTCCCCGACCTGCGCGCTCTCGCCGAGGCCGACGAGGACGCCGTCCTGCGCGCCTGGCAGGGACTCGGCTACTACCGCCGGGCGCTCGACCTGCGGCGCGCGGCCCGGGAGGTGGCCGAACGCTTCGGAGGCGATCTCCCGGGCGACCGCCGGGAGCTCGAGCGGCTGCCCGGCGTCGGACCCTACACGGCCGCGGCGGTGGCGGCGCTCGCCTTCGGGCGCTCCGGCGTGGCGGTCGACGCCAACGTGCGGCGCGTCGCCGCCCGCCTGAACGGCTGGGAGCGACCCCCCGCCGACGCGGAGGTCGAGCGGGCCCTGCTGGCCCGCTTCGGCGCGCACGGCACGAGCCGGGCGACGCCGGGGGCGCAAGGCACGAGCCGGGCGACGCCGGGGGCGCCGCGCGCGGACGGCCCGCCGGCCCCGGACGGAACGACCGCGATCGGAACGACCCCGGACGAAGGAATCCCGAACGAGGCGGCCGCCTTCGCCGAGGCGCTGATCGAGCTGGGCGCGCTGGTGTGCACGCCCGCCGCGCCCGCCTGCGGCCGCTGTCCGCTGGCACCGGGCTGCGTCGCCGCCGCGGAAGGGGCGCCCGAGCGCTACCCAGCGCGGGTCGCGCAGCGGGCCCCGCCCTTGCGACGGCGCTACGCGCTGGTCGCGCTCGACGAGAGGCACGTGTGGCTCACGCGGCGGCAGCCGGGGGAGCTGCTCGGCGGCCTGTGGGGCTTCCCGCAGGTCGACGCGCCCCCGCGCGGCGGCCGCCGCCTCGAGCCGGTGCGGCACGCCTACAGCCACTTCCGGCTCGAGCTCATCCCCGTCCTGCTCGCGAGCGGCCACCCGGCGCTCGCCGCGGACGCCGCCGTCCGCCCGCACGCGCTCTCGGCCCTCGACGCGCTGGCGCTCTCCGCCGTCGATCTGCGCGTCCTCGCGCGCCTCTCGGACGAGAGCCTGCTGCCGCGCCCCGCGAAGCCGTCGCCAGGGCCCTGACCGGCCCTCCACGGCCGGCGTTATCCTGGCCCATGCCAGCCGACGCCCGCAACGACGCGACCGCACCGGACCCCACCACGAGCGATCGAGCCGGCGCCGACCCCACCATGCGCCTTCGCGTCCGCTTCGCCGAGACCGACCAGATGGGCGTGGCCCACCACAGCGTCTACCCGGTGTGGATGGAGGCCGGCCGCGTGCAGTGGATGCGCGCTCACGGCCTCTCCTACGTCGCCCTCGAGGCGGACGGCATCTCGCTGGCGGTGTCGGCGCTGGAGGTGCGCTACCGTGCCGCGGCCCGCTTCGACGACGTGATCGCCGTCGAGTCGCGGCTCATGGCCGTGCGCAGCCGCCTGATGCGCATCACCTACCGACTGACGCGCGAGCCGGACGGCGTGGTCATCGCCACGGGCACCACCGTGCACGTGCCGACCGACCCTCAGGGGCGGGCGGTTCGCATGCCGGCGGCGTGGGTGGAGGCGTTCGCGGCGTTACGCGCGGACGAGGCCTGAGCGGGACGTTCGGCGGCGGGCGGACGCCAGCCGCCGCCTCATCTATACTGTGCGCAGTTCCGGCTCCGAGCGCGTCCCCGTGCGTGCCGCAGCCATCCCGAGGTGAAGCATGAGCGACACGCCCCCGTCCGCCCTCGTCGACGAGCGAACGCGCCAGGCCAAGATCATCGGCGAGGCCCTCACCTTCGACGACGTGCTGCTGGTGCCGGCGCACTCCGCCGTCCTGCCGCGCGACGTCTCGGTGGCGTCGCGTTTCTCGCGCAACC